>Ga0070697_100000475_pt1 | contig 30526 bp, 21 predicted proteins | sample KBSK1501metaG_FD_65475 | JGI IMG/M metagenome (GOLD analysis project Ga0070697, IMG submission 65475) | Corn, switchgrass and miscanthus rhizosphere microbial communities from Kellogg Biological Station, Michigan, USA - KBS K1-50-1 metaG | ecosystem: Host-associated > Plants > Roots >...
CCGAGGTTGCCGGCCGCCGGATGCGTTACCGCCAGCGCAAAGGCAACCGCGATCGCCGCATCAACGGCGTTGCCGCCACGTTTCATGATGTCAACACCGACGCTCGAGGCGACCTCGTTGGTCGAGGCGACAATGCCGTGCTTTGCGCGCACTGGCTCGCGCGACGCGGCGAGTGCCGTGGGTACTGTTATGTGGGAAATAGATGCGAACGGCGCAACTACTATGGCAAGCGCGATCGCCAGAGTAAGAACAGCAGTTTTCAATTTCATATGCATGATCAGATCCTCTTGTTTCTTATGAACTAAATCGTCCCGGGGAAAGAGTCTCCGTTGGATCGAGTTGCTGCTTTACCCGCCGCATTAAGCCGGCTGAGGACGCAGACGTTCCCCACGCGTCGATCTGCCCCTTGATATTAGGCGGCGCGTGCTCGACGATAAGCGCGCTGCCGATGCGTTGCGCCTCAGCTCTTAGTTCGGCGATGCGTGCCACAGTTTTATCTTCGGTTTGTTGAGACTGATCGACGCAACGAATACGACCATCGCCGAGTCCAGCCTGCCACATTAGTCCTGATGAATCGCTTGCGTGACCATCGTCCCACGCAGCTAATTTGCCGGTGAATGTTCCCACGCCCGTGGCTCGTACCCCAACTCTCCAAACAAGGTTCTCCGCAAATCGCAAAGGAAACGATGCCAGGTAACGCCAGATCGATGCGTCGTCCGAAGTGATCCGCGCCGATACACCACTGCTCTTGTCATCCAGCAGCGAAATCGCTTCCTTCGTTTGCTGTCCGACGACGCTTGCGGAGCCTGCGAATCTTATCAGAAGCAAATGCTCTTTTTCTTCAGACCATCCCGCCTGGATTGCCAGACTGGGTGAAAGCAGTTCTACAGCAACTGGAAAAAGCTTTGAATCAATTATCCGGCGCGCACAGAGGATAAGATCCTCGCGTCGGCCGGCTGTTAAAACGGTTCTGGTCTCAAAAGGAACCGGCCTGAGTTTAAAGTTGACTTCGACGATCACGCCCAGAGTTCCGTAGCTACCGGTAAAAAGTTTGCAAAGATCGTAACCCGCCACATTCTTAACCACGCGACCGCCGACCTTGATCAGTCTTCCGTCGGCCAGCACTACCTTCATACCAATGACATGTCTTCTGGGCGGGCCGTAGCCTAGCTGTTGGGCGCCGCCCAGTCCGGTTGCAACTACTCCGCCGATTGTTGCGCGACCCTTCCCAGACACATCAGAGTCATCCGGGGGATCAACCGGCAGCCATTGACCGTTCTGCTTGAGCGCGTGATTTAGATCGTGCAGTGACGTGCCGGCTTCTGTTATCGCAACCAGGTCGGCAGGCTCATGCTCGATCAGGCGATCCAGTTTTTGCGTGCTGACTACGAGATTTATTCGTCGAAGAGGATTGCCGGCGTCGAGCCAGGTTGAAGCGCCGGCAGGCACGACGCACCAGTCTTTACTCGTCGCGAGTTTCATAACCTCACGGACTTCTTCGATAGATTGGGGCGTGACCGTGAGCGTGGAAGGGAAAAGAGGGTGAACTGGAGACGGCGAGATGCTTGATTCACTGAGGATGGCTGATAGTTGGGTAACAGCAATGTCCGGATCGAAGGACCGGCCAATTGGTTTTGCACTTTTGCCGCCGTTGCGTGCGGAAGCTGAGTCCCTCGCTTGATCCCACAGAGTTGAGTCTGGCGCAGCAAGCGGGCGAGGCGCCCGCGGTCCCAGCAAATCACGGGCTTCCTGCGAGCCGGCTGCAACCACCTCAACGGAATTAGTTGGATGGTGATTCTGGAGCGCATCAGGTTCAGGCAGGAACACAGCCCGCGCTTCGCCGCAGCCGCGCAACATCGGAATAATCTTACCGGGATTGCAAAGGCCGCCTGGATCGAAGGCTGCACGCACACTCAACATAGAATTCATGTCATCGTCAGAAAAGATAAGCGACAACAGTTCGCGTTTGTCGAAGCCTACTCCATGCTCCCCCGTGATGCTGCCGCCTGCCCTCACGCAAACTTCCATCAGCTCCCGTCCAGCTTCTTTCACGCGATGAACCTGATCCGCGGAACGGGAATCGAAACAAATCAGAGGGTGCAGGTTGCCGTCGCCGGCGTGAAAGACGTTGGCAATGAGTAATTCATACCTCGAGGCGATTTGATATGCAGCATCGAGCACTTCAGGCAGCCGTGAGCGCGGCACCACTGCGTCCTGAATCATTGAGTCGGGAGAGATCCTGCTGACCGCTCCGAAGGCGCTCTTCCGCGCCGCCCAGAGTTTCTTTCTCTCGTTTTCGTCTTGCGCCAGACGGCAGGAACGGGCGCCGTACTGCAGGCAGATACTCTTCACTCGGTCCGCCTCGTCGTCGATTCCGGCTTCGATCCCGTCAAGCTCAATTAACAGAGCTGCGCCAATATCCAGCGAAAGTCCAGCGGCAAACACGCTGGCCTCAACCGCGCGAATAATCTCGCGATCCATCATCTCCAGTCCGGCCGGTATTACACCCGCAGCTATGATTGCCGAGACGGCGTGGCTGGCATCGTTGACGGCGTCAAATTCAGCCAGCATCGTTCGCACGGCGGGAGGAATTGGGACCAGTCGCAACGTTGCTTCAGTAGCGATCCCAAACGTTCCCTCAGAACCCACAAAAACTCCCAGAAGATCGTAGCCGGCCACTTCGGCTCCTGCACCGCCAAGATCCAAAATCTCACCGCCGGCGAGTACGATGCGCGCGCCCAGCACATGATCGGTGGTAGTGCCGTATTTAAGACAGTGAATTCCTCCGGCGTTCTCAGCAATGTTTCCGCCAATAGTGCAGGTGGGCTGGCTTGACGGATCCGGAACATAGTGCAGACCCAGTTGGGCTACGGCTCGAGACACTTGTGCGTTGACGACGCCGGTCTGGACCACCGCCACCCGGTTGGCTTCGTCTATCTTGAGAATTTTGCGCATGCGCGCCAGTTCAATGACGACGCCGCGGTTAAGTGCCAGCGCGCCACCCGATAAACCTGTTCCCGCGCCGCGTGGAGTAAATGGCACGCCGGCCTTACCGAGCACGCGCATCACATCCGCAGTCTCTTCAGTCGACGAGGGAAAGACCACCGCACGAGGAAGATATTTGTGGTGTGGCAGCCCGTCACACTCGTAGACAAGCAACTCGTCGGGTTCGGTAAGGATGTTGCCGGGGCCAAGCACTGCCCGCAGGTTTTCGATTAGTTGGTCCACAGGATGTTCTCTACTAAACGGAGAGTGGCAATGATACACTACGCCCCCGATCGTCAAGTAACATTCGTTGAGATTTGTACTCCCTGCAGCTGAATTCTGAATGAAAACTAAACTAGTTCTCGTTCTTGCCATCATCGCCAGTCTCATGTCAGTAAATCTTCACACGCTTGCCGGCCACAACGCGCTGGCGCCGACGCTGATCATAATTAACGCCCGGGTGCACACTATGGATCAGGCCAGGCCGTCTGCCGAGGCCGTTGCCATTTACGGCAATCGCGTGGTCGCAACCGGATCCAGCAAAGAAATTAACGCGATGAGCGGCCCGCAAACGCGGGTTATCGATGCGCGCGGCCAACTGGTGTTGCCTGGATTCAACGATGCCCACGTCCATTTCCTGAGCGGAGGTTTTCAGCTCGCGAGTGTGGACCTGCGAGACGCAAACACACCGGAGGAATTCGCGGAGCGCATCAGGCAGTTCGCCGAAAAGCTCCCGCCGGGACGCTGGATTACCGGAGGCGACTGGGATCATGAGCGCTGGCCAGGCGCTCCGTTGCCTACCAAAGAACTAATCGATCGCTACACGCCAAACACTCCGGTCTTTGTAAATCGGCTCGATGGCCACATGTCGCTGGCCAACAGTGCCGCATTGAAACTCGCCAGCGTCACGCGTGAAACCAAAGACCCGCCCGGGGGATTGATTGTGCACGACGCAAAGACCGGCGAGCCGACCGGCGTCCTCAAAGATGCCGCAATGAGCTTTGTCTGGAAGGTTGTCCCGGCGTCGAGCTTCGAGGAAAAACTAACTGCCGCGCGCGCTGCGACCGAGCATGCTGCGCGATTGGGAGTAACCAGCGTGCAGGACATGTCTGCCGGAAACGACGTTGGTGTGTACCAGACGCTCCTCGATCGTGGTGAACTCAAGACACGGATCTATGCGGTTTCGCCTTTGCCATCCTGGGAACGACTGGCGCGAACCGGCGTCCGTTCTCATTTTGGCAGCGAGATGTTGCGAATCGGGGGATTGAAAGGTTTCTCGGATGGCAGCCTTGGCTCTACCACCGCGTTCTTTTACGACCCCTACAACGATGCGCCGGATACGCGCGGTCTGGCCGGCGATGAAATGTTTCCGGAAGGAGCGATGCTTGAACGAGTGCGCGGGGCCGATCGTGCCGGTTTGCAAGTGATGATTCACGCGATTGGTGATCGTGCAAACGACTCGATCCTCTCGATATATGAGCAGGTCACTCGTGAGAATGGAGAGCGCGATCGGCGGTTTCGCATTGAACACGCACAGCACTTGCGACCGCAGGACATATCTCGTTTCGGCCGCGACAAGGTCATCGCCTCGATGCAGCCCTATCACGCAATCGACGATGGTCGCTGGGCCGAAAAACGCATTGGGCACGAACGCGCCAGGACCACCTATGCGTTCAGGAGTCTACTTGACGCAGGCGCCATGCTCGCGTTTGGGACTGACTGGACGGTTGCGCCACTCGATCCGCTGCTGACGATTTACGCTGCGGTTACGCGCCGCACGCTCGACGGCAAAAATCCGACCGGGTGGATTCCGGAACAGAAGATCTCGGTAGCAGAGGCAGTTCGAGCGTATACAGTCGGTTCGGCTTATGCGGAGTTTTCGGAAAAAGAGAAGGGGACCATCATTCCGGGAAAGTTTGCCGATATGGTCATACTGTCGCGCGACATTTTCAAAATTGATCCCAAAGAAATTGAGAGCGCGAAGGTTGTATTGACCATCATAGATGGGCGTGTTGTTTATGAGGACCGCAAATAGAGTTTGTAGCTGAAGAAGATTAGTAGTCCCACGACCGCTGCAATTGTCGCGACCTTGGCTTGGTACCATTCAACGTTAGCCAGCAACCAGACAATTAGTCCGAGCGACAGGATCGCAACCGCGGTCCCTCCGGGCAAGCGAAACGCCGCTTGCGACACCTCGCTTTTACGGCGCAAGACTGGAAGAGACGCGCAGGTTGCGGCGTAAGTGACGAGCCTGGCGATTGCGCTTATCGTCAGTGCGGCGACAAAGGAGGTGTTGAGCGCAAAGATCATCATTAGCGCAGCGGTGACCAGAATCGAGATGTGAGGAGTAGAAAAGCGTCGATGGACTCTACCGAGGATTGACGGCAACTGTCGTTGCTCGGCCATAGCAAAAGGAATGCGCGAGCCGGATAACAGAATGATGTTTAAATTACCGGTAATCGAAATGATGGCCCCGGCTGAGATGATGACCCCTCCTGCAAGGCCCAGGAAACGAGTACCGGCGTCTGCCAACGGCTTTTTGGACTGCGCCAATTCCGGCAGCGTGCCAATGCAGACAACCTGAATCAAGATGTAGGTCAATGCGACTACCCCCATCGCGATTATCAGAGCGCGCGGCAGGTAGCGTTGAGGATTCTTTACTTCGCCCGCCGGGATGGTTGCCATCTCAAAGCCCGTGAAGGCGTATATCAGAACCAAGACCGACTGCGAGAACCTGGCAGTTGTTGGTGCCGGCCCGAGAGCGAAGGCCTGGGGGTTGAGAAAAAAGAGACCGGCAGCGATGAAGATTAACATTGGGATTAGCTTGCCAATTGTGAAGAAGTTGCTGACGATTGCGGCTTGCTTTACACCAAGAAGATTGACAGTCGCTAACAACGTAACGATGAGGATAATGAGGAAGCCTCGCCAAAACGGACTTACAGCGCCGGGCCAAAAATAACTAACGTAAATGACGAGCAAGTTGCTGTTCGCAGCGAACGCTGTCAGGCGCGCGAGCCAAATCAACCAGCCGATTCCAAATCCCGCTGTTTCTCCAAAGGCTTCGCGGGTGTAGAGGTATGGCCCGCCGGTTTGATCGAAGCGGCTGCCAACTTCTGCAAAGCAAAGAATGATCAGGGTAACAACCAGCGCACAGGCCCCGAATGCTATCAGGCTATACGATCCGATCTTTGAAAAGACTTCTGATGGCAGCCCAAAAATGCCGGCGCCAATAATGCCGTTAATTGTGATCGCTACGAGGTCCCAGCGGCGAATGCCTCGAATCAAACCTTCTTCGGATACTTTTGGCACCGCGTTGGCTTATAATCTAAATCGCTCGCCGACACAATCATTTAGTTTGCGATGTCCTAATTTTAGTCTCAGTGCGTCCTTTGTGATCTGTTATCTCCCGTGGTGATTGTTAGTTGATCTCATTCACCTGAGAGTTCGCAGCGCGGCCCTTAGCGGCAAGCAGGGGAACGATCCACTAAAATACACGAAATAGCACGAACGACATTTCGTGTTCGTTCGTGTGATTTAGTGGATCGTCGGTTCGGCCAAACCTTGCTCAATATACAAGGAGTCAGACGTTTGTATTACAGAGAATAACGAGGACGCGGAGGCAAACAAACAGTACACAATCCTCTAAGTTTGAAACCATCATGATTATGAAGAGAAATACTGCACGTACCATTGTTGCTATCTGTCTTCTGGTTGCTCTGTCACTGACCGCTGGTTTTTCGCAAACACCGCGATCCCTGCAATCGCTGGTCGACGAAGCTGCCGCGACAACGCTGAAAAAGTTTGCCGATAAGAAGCTGGAGGAAAAGCAACTGTCGATTACGCTCATCGACCTGCGCGATCCCCGGCATCCGGTCACCGCCAGCTTCCGGGGAAACGAAAGAGTCTATCCGGCCAGCGTGGTGAAACTGTTTTATCTCGTGGCCGCGCAACGCTGGCTGGAAGACAAGCGTATCGAAGACACGCCTGAGCTGCGCCGGGCTTTGAAGGACATGATCGTTGATTCTTCCAACGAAGCAACGCAATACATCGTCGATGTCCTGACGCATACAACCGGCGGTTACGAACTTCCGCCGAAGGAGATGCGGGAATGGCAGTATCAGCGCGACGCGATGAATCGCTACTTCGCGTCGCTTGGTTACACCAATATTAATGTCAATCAGAAGACGTTTTGCGAAGATGCTTATGGGCGGGAAAGAGTTTCGCGCCTGCCTGACGGCTCAAATCGAAACAAACTGACGACCGACGCCACGGCGCGTTTGATGATGGAGATCGTGACGGGCAAGGCAGCCACCCCGCAGCACAACGCGCAGATGATGGAACTGTTAAAGCGCGATTATGCCGGCACCAGCAAAGACGCTGACGATCAGGGTCACGGCTTCACCGGGATTGCGCTTGCCGGCGTTGAGGGTGCTCGACTATGGTCGAAAGCAGGATGGACCAGCACGACCAGGCACGATGTTGCTTACATTGAACTGCCCAACGGTTCGAAGTTTGTATTGGCTACGTTCACTACCGACCATGCAAACGAGCGCGAGATAATTCCGGCCGTGGCGCGCGTCGTGATCGATGGGATCAAGGACGTCAGGTAACGCAAACTGTTAGTTTGCGGTGTGGTTGGTTGACACTCGACCTGGCAGAAACTCCGCCTTCCCTCCCAAAAAGAAAAAGTGTTGCAAGAGAAGAGCGGGGGCAAGCCCACCTTCCCGACCCTGGGCTGAATAGACTTGACCTGTCGAACCATTGACTTGACCTGTAAAACCCAGTTCGACGAGCTTTCAAGGCTGCCAGAAGCGATTCACCGCTGAAAGTCTCTCAGTCAGGAAGGCGGGCTTGCCCCCGCTTTGTTGGCTCCTGATCAATCTTCCATTACTCACCTAAGTATCGTTCGTTTGACTGCACCTTCAGGAACATCTCATCTCAATCAGTGTCTAAGTAGCTGCCATCGCGGCAAAACATTCTCAGCAATGCAGTCAGAGTTGAATCACAAAGTGAAGGGGAGGAAAGAGCATGTCTCAGAATACTGCGGGAGAGAGCAAACCATTCATAAACGTGACGCCGCTAATAGATGTGCTCCTTGTTGTTCTCATCATCTTCATGGTCGCCGCTCCGCTGAGGCCGCATAGTTTTGCAGCCAAACTTCCCGCTGAGCCAGACGATCGCATGCTTCCCCCAGATCCAAAGACTCTAGTAGTAACGATTGAACCTGATCGCACGCTTAAATTGAATGGCCTTTCAGACATGGGCACGGTCGATGATTATTCAAAGCTAAGCCATGCACTCGTCACGCTCTTCCAACAGCGAAAGACGAATCACGCCTACCGGACCGAGATGTTGTCACGCGTTGACCTTCCCGAGGACTACCGCATCGAGAAGACAGTTTTCATCAAAGCACCAGGCTCGATACCTTATGGGGAAGTTGCAAAGGTGATTGACGGGCTAAAGGGTGCGGGCGCGGAACCGGTGGGTTTGCAGTTAGACGGTTTGAACAAATAGTCGAGCTTATCCGCAGATTACGCAGATAGAAAGGTAGACAGCAAAGAGCAAAGCGATCCACGAAATCACGCGAAGCAACACGAAATCACGCTAAATTATTTCGTGTTACTTCGCGTGATTTCGTGGATCGTTTTGTTTGCTGTTTGCTGTTTGCTGTTTGCTGTTTGCTGTTTGCTGTTTGCTGTTTGCTCTTTGCTGTTTGCTGTTTGCTGTCTGCTGTTTGCTCTTCTTGTTTTCCGAATCCGCGAAATCTGTGTAATCTGCGGATTAAATCTTCGGCCTAAGTGTCCACTGCGGCCCTCAATTCGGAAAAAAGACTCGCCAGTTGCTTCGCCTGGTAATGAGCATTCAGGCCACTGGGATTAGGCAACACCCAAATCACCGTCGCACCAATCATTTCTTCCTGCCGACCGATAACAGCTCTCGGTTTTTCAAAGGCGGTGCGGTAAGCACCGATGCCCAGTATTGCCAGAACCCGCGGACGATACTTCCGCACCTTCGCAGCCAATTCTTGCCCGCCCTCGCGCAACTCATCACGAGACAACCCGGCGGCGCTCGCGGTGGTCCTCATTACCACATTCGTTATTCCGTAGCCATCTTTCAAAAGCTGTCGTTCGTCAAACGGGGAAATCAAACGATCAGTGAACCCGGCAGCATACAGTGCGGGCCAAAATCGATTGCCGGGACGAGCGAAATGGTGCCCGACCGCTGCGGTGTAGAGTCCGGGATTGATTCCGCAAAACAGAACTCGCAGACCTGGTGCGATCACATCACGGACGGTTTTGCCTTCGGCGTCGAGGAGCTGTTGTTTAGTTGGTCGCCAGGGTTTAGCCAATGATCGGAAATGGATCTGGGTGAGTTGATTACTACTGGATCTCGAAGCGAGTTTGCTGTGAAGCGCTTTGTTTCGAAACACGATCGACAGCGGTAATCTGGAGCACATAGCGCCCCGCCGGTAATCCCCCGAGCGATAGTTCGGCGGCGAAGGGAATCCGGACGAGATCTTCAACCCCTTCCACCGAAACCTTTCGCAGCGGACTTGTGATCACAGGCTGATCATCGCGCACTACCTGGACTTGAAGGGCGACATCGGGTTTCGAATCGGCAGGCGCGCGAGCCGCGTTATAAACAAACACCATGAATCGCAAAAAGTCTGTCGGCGAAAACCGGTGAGCGATGCGCAGTTGAGTAGGGACCTCTGGCTTCTCGGTAGTTGTAGTTGCTGAAGCATTACTAATAGTCGACGGTGCTCGCCCTCCGATAACCAGGCTGCTCAGCGCCAATTGTCCGGCAGAAAGATCCGGAATCTCGATCCAGGCGTGGGCGCTGCCGGCCCGCCCGGTTTTTTCATCCCTGGCTCCAACGCGAACCTGGTAAAGCCCGGGTCCGAGATAAACCGCATAGCCATAACCCAGATCCTGCCCGTTGTTGGCCGCTTCGATTGAAGCCGCTTGGATTGATAAGCGATTGCTGAACGCTGCGCCTGGTTTACCTTTGTCATTAAGCACGGTGCCGGCAACATCCACTATCGCAGTCTGTTTTCCGTTCGCGGTGGCGACGAAGGAAAGAAACTCATGGGGGATCTGCATGTAGGCAGTAAGCATTGATCCTTTGTTGGGTGTATTGGCGTAGCTGAGGTTTAACGAGATCGGAATGTTACGATTCGGATAGGCAGAGAACATCACTTTTCTAATTTCTGCCACGGGCGACTTGTCAGGAGGGCTTTCCGGCGCGTCCGGCTTTTTCTCTTTGGGCTGCTTGGCCACAGGTGGTTCCGGGTCGACATCAAAGAATCCCCGCCTGACCTGCACCGTCAAATCGGGCTTGCCTACCACCTTCACTTCAATCCGGCGAAATTTATTTGCATGCTGTGTTTCTCGTTCCGGTTTCCAGGCCAGAAGATAGTAGACAGAGGTTTCTTTCAAGGCCCGAGCCAGACCAGGTCCCAGCGAGTTGGTGTTGAAAACAGGTTTCCCGCCAGTGTCTCTGGCCAAAGCATTCAAGGCGTCTTGTGAAGCGGCCAGCTCACCGCTTTCGGCTCGTTGCAACCTTCCGCTCAAGTCGAAGTGGGCCTCCGTGCTCGCATCTCGAAGACTTGCAACTAAACCCCGCGCGTCCATGGAGTAAATGACAACACCGCTGCGTGCGGCTGCGCTGGTAACTCTGCGCAGCTTCTCGATCGTGTCTGAACCCCGTTCGCCGAGAAAGAAACCACCCGAGAGGAAGAACACGAGTTTCCGTCCGGGAAGGTCCTTAGCCGATTTAACCAGGCCTTCCAGTCCAGCCAGAGTATTCGTAGTCACGTAGGCGGATTGCATCACCAGGGAACGGGAGCGACTTTTGACCATGGACTCAGCCGTATCGCGTGTGATTCCGGGGTTCTTTCTAAGCATCTCATCAATGAAATACTCCAGCAGCTCACGGTCATAACTTTCGATCAGCACGGCCTGGTATTCGGTCATCGGTGGGCTCTCAAAATCACGAACCGCATACTGACGAATGCTGAGTCGCTTGAGAGCAGCGCGAAGCACAGCCTTGTCATTCGTGAGCTGTTGCAGAAAACCTATTTGCCCGCTCGCAGATGCGATCGCGGCTTCGTCATTCTGGCCCATTTCCTTTTCGATAAATTGAGTGATCAGTTCCCGGGTTGCATTCAAGCCGGCTAAATCCATATGAAAATCGTCGATGTAGAAAAAAACCGGCCGCCCGCGATCCAGCGGAATGGATTCAGAAGGCTTGCCGGCATTTATCCGGCCGGATGAACCACGCGCCGCCGCCAGCTGGGTTTCCTCGTTAACGCTTCCAGCAGTAATTTTTTCGAAAAACTCAATGGGCTTGAGCTTGCCATCGATGCGAAGTTCAAAGTCTTCTCTCGTCAGACCCGGCACGAACTTGCCCTGCTTGTCGAAGACCATTACGTCGGTCTGTACCAGTTCGGTGTAGACGCGCAAGACTTCCGATTGATCCTGACGGGGTGACTGTTCGAGTGTTTGTCCCAGGAAGCTTTGTGCACAGGAAACCACGCATATCAGGACACTGATCTTTGCCAGTCTGAACATACGGGTCGGAAGCATATTTAAGTAATGTTATTTGCGAGCAAGTTCTGGGGAGACGCTTGCGGGATATCAACCATGGCAGCCAGAGACCTTAACTTCGTATTAATTACTATTGCGAACAGGCCTTGTGTTAACTATGTATCAGATATCGTCTGCGCGCAACCGCAAAACATTGCCGTATCATTTTTCGTAGTAGACCCGACATCCTAAATTTCGTATTAACTTGATATCAAATTTGGCCTGGCCGGATTTCACCACGCTCGCGAAGGGTAGCAGCCGAATGGATAAAGATTCCGCCACAGTGGTGCTTGAGCACGTCACGAAGAGTTTTGGGGAGTTCACGGCCGTGAGTGACCTCAGCCTGGCTGTCCGCGCCGGAAGAATCTACGGCCTCCTGGGACCAAACGGGGCCGGAAAAACCACGACCATCCGAATGATAGTCAATATTACTGCACCTGATTCAGGCCGAATCTCAGTTTTCGGACAACAGATTACCCCTGAGCTGCAGAATCGGATTGGTTACCTGCCGGAAGAGCGAGGCCTTTATAAGAAGATGAAGGTGGGTGACCAGCTCAAGTTCTTTGCCGAGTTGAAGAGTGTTCCCGGGAAGGAAGCCGAGAAAAGGGCTGATCGCTGGTTAGCGCGATTGAAGTTAACTGAATGGAAGGGAAAGAAGTCGAGCGAGCTGTCAAAAGGCATGCAGCAAAAAGTTCAGTTCATCACTACGGTAATCCACGAGCCCGACCTCTTGATTCTTGATGAGCCGTTCTCAGGTCTGGACCCGGTCAATGTGGAGCTCCTGAAGGAGATAATTCTCGAATTGAAGACATCGGGCAAAACGATAATCTTCTCAACTCATCAGATGGAAGTTGCGGAAAAGATTTGCGATGACATTTGCCTGATTAATCGCTCACGAAAAGTCCTGGAGGGCAGCATCCGCGAAGTAAAGCGCAGTTTTAGTCGCAACGCCGTCGCTTTGCGTCTGGCGGGGGACGAATCCGTCCTGGAAGACCACTCACTCGTGAGCAAGGTGCAGCGTCACAGTGATGGTATCGAGGCGTTGCTTGCCGAAGGGGCGACACCGCAAATGCTATTGAAAGAACTGCTCGCCGCGGGAACTATTATTGAGAGATTCGAAATGATTGAACCGAGCCTGCACGACATCTTTATTGAGAAGGTCACGGAGAGCGTATGAACAAGTTGGTTGCGATAATCAAGCGCGAGTACATCCAAAAGGTGCGCACTAAATTCTTCGTCATTATGACGGTGCTCGGACCAATCATGCTCATGGTGTTCACCATAGTGCCGGGACTCCTCATCGGTATGAAAACTGGCGGAGATACCCGCATCGCTATCCTGGACCAGACTGAGGGGACGAAACTGTACGACTCAATTCGCAAGTCACTCCTTAACCCCGAAAGCGACGATGAAAGTCGCAAGCAACCGGGCATCGCGGAGGCTGCGAATTCAAATTCCAAAGATCGAATGGAACAAGCCGGGAAGTCCATGACCGGAAGCTTCCGCGTCGAACAGGTAAATCCAAACGGGCGAACGCTTGATGAAACTAAACGCGATTTGAACGCGCGCATTGGCCGGGACGAGCTGGATGGCTACCTGGTTATTGCGCCTGATGTTCTTAATAACCCCGAAAGCAAGAGTTCTTATTACGGTCGCAACGTGGGCGACGTTTTCACTCGCGGGCAGATTGAGGACAGGCTCAACAGTTCGGTTAGAAGGCAGCGGCTGATAGCCCAGGGAGTAAAGGACCAGGACGTGGACGCGTTGTCGGAACCCGTCGATTTGGCAACTTATCCGGTGAACGAAAAAGGCGAGGAAGGGGCGGAAGATTCAGGCGCTGGATTTGTCATGGTCTTCATCATCGCCTTTCTCATCTATATGACCGTACTTCTTTACGGTCAGGTGGTGCTGGGGGCGATTATAGAGGAGAAAGAGACGCGGATCGCTGAGATCCTTTTTTCGTCGGTACGGCCTTTCCAAATCATGTTTGGAAAACTGATAGGCGTTTCGCTCATGGCGCTCACCCAACTGATGATCTGGGGACTGGCCTTTGCCGCAATTGCACTTTATGTCGTACCCGCAATGGCAGCGCGAGGTTTTGAAGATATAAACCTGCCACACTTGCCGCCGTTCTTCGCTATTTACTTCGTTCTCTTTTTCCTGCTTGGGTATTTCATGTACGCGACCCTCTATGTGCTGGTCGGCTCGATGGTTACGACGGCCCAGGAGGGTGGCCAAATGGCGATGCCGGTTATCTTCCTGCTAATGGCCGGTTTATACCTGGCTTTCGCGGTCATACGCGCTCCAAACTCTTCGTTTGCATTCTGGGTCTCTATGGTTCCGTTTTTTGCGCCGATCATCATGATGGTGCGGATCGTCTCGCAAACACCGCCGTTCTGGCAGATAGCGCTGTCGTTTGTGATTGGCATTGCCACGGTTGCGCTTTTGCTTTGGCTGGCCTCCAGAATTTATCGCATTGGCATGTTGATGTATGGCAAGAAGGCCACGATTCCGGAGGTGATGCGCTGGGTAAGGCAAACTTAGATGGTTGGCGCCGGCAGTACCAGCGGCAGGGTCTAAAGCGAAAATCAAAGTCCCACCAAACCGTCAACTCTAAAGAGTTCAGGTAAACCGCGCTTGCGCGCTGTTCCTGTCGCCGGCCATGCTTCGCAGCCTACTTGGCCGCACTTCATCATCAATTCGCAGCACCTCCATGTCGCTTCGCTGCCGTCTTACTCCGGGGTCACCTTTCAGTGTTAGCCTAGCGAGCCGTAATCTGATTATGCAATCTTCTCTTTCATTCAAGTTAGATGAGCAGGTTTCCGACGTCGGCGGCACGTCCAGGAGACCTTCTTTGCGCTGGGCCATTATCATCGGCTTCTGGACCTTCTTCGGACTCTTGAATGCCAGCCAGCTTTACCTGGGCGTCTGGATGGAGGGCATGCAGCTTTCGTTCTGGCGCGTCTTTGCTACCGACTTGATCGGATGGTGGGCCTGGATTCCGGCGACGCCCGTTGTTCTTTGGCTGGGCCGTCGTTTTCCTATCGAACGTGGGACCTGGTGGCGGGTGCTGCCGGTTCACCTCGTGGCCTGCTTGTTCATATCTATTGCGCACTTCGCGGTTTCTACTTATGCGTATGTTCTGATCCTTCCATTTGGGCCACCGAGGAACCCGCGGCCGTTTTGGGAAATGTTTCTAGGACGCGCCACGAGCCAGTTTCACCTCGACCTGCTGATATATGCGGCCACGCTGGGCGTGAGCTACGCGGTTAGTTATTACTTTCGCTATCGGGAGCGCGAGTTTCGCGCCTCGCAGTTGGAATCACAACTGGCGCAGGCGCAATTGCAGACTCTGAAGATGCAACTTCAGCCTCACTTTCTCTTCAATACACTTAACGGTATCTCCGCCCTGGTGCGCGATAACCGAAACAAAGCGGCAGTCAACATGCTCGCCGGCCTGAGCGACCTGTTACGGTATACGCTGGAGAGCGCCGGGAAGCAGGAAGTACCGTTGAAAGAAGAGCTGGAGTTTCTCGAGCTATACCTTGATATTCAACAAATGCGCTTCTCCGATCGATTGCAGGTCGAAATGCAAATCGAACCAGAAACCCTTGATGCGCTCGTGCCGAATCTGATTCTCCAACCGCTGGTTGAAAATGCAATCCGCCACGGAACGTCACGACGCGCTGCCTCAGGCACAGTGACCGTGAGTGCCCGCCGCGAGGAAGGCTCGTTGCGGATTCTGATCCGCGATGACGGCCCGGGATTGAAACGCGATGATGGTGCGATGACGGTGGAGGGAGTTGGTCTTTCAAACACTCGTGCACGGCTCGCCCAACTTTACGGCGAGCGACAGAAGTTCACGCTCGCTGAACGTCGAAGCGGGGGAGTAGAGGCCACTCTTGTCATTCCCTTTATTCGGGCGACCAAGGAGTAGAGCTTGAAAGACTTTGAGACATCGAGGAAAAAGATTCGCACTGCGATCGTCGATGATGAGCCGCTCGCTCGCAGGAACATCCGCCTGCTGCTCAAAGACGAAAATGAAATTGAAATTATCGGGGAAGCTGCCAGCGGTCGCGAGGCACTCGACCTCATACGTAAGCACTCACCGGATCTTGTTTTTCTGGATATTCAGATGCCTGAGATGGATGGTTTTGGTGTTTTGGAGAACATCGAGGCTGAGCAGCTGCCGGTCATAGTCTTCGTCACCGCCTTCGATCAGTATGCGCTGAAGGCGTTTGAGTTTCATGCGCTCGATTACCTTTTGAAGCCATTCGATGACGCTCGCTTTGACAAGGCTCTCCGGCAAGCGAAGCGCCAGATCGAACAGCGAGACGTGAAAGATCTAAGCGAGCGACTGGTGGCCCTGCTCGAAGGCCGGGAAGGTCAGCCCTTGGAGGCGCGCGAAAAGCAACATTACGTTTCCCGGTTGCTAATCAAATCGGCCGGGCGGGTCTTCTTTTTGAAAACTGATGAGATCGATTACGTCCAGGCCGAGGACTACTACGTTAAGCTCCAGGTAGGCCGCAAAGGCCACCTGCTTCGAGAAACTATGAACGAGATGGAAGCGAAGCTCGAACCCTCAAAGTTTCTCCGAATTCATCGCTCGACGATCGTTAATATCGAGCGCATCCGAGAACTCCAGCAACACTTCAACGGCGACTACATCGTCGTGCTTCATGACGGAACTGAACTGAAGCTCAGCCGTAGCCGGCGCGAGCAGTTACAGAAACTGCTTAAATCTGGACACTTCTAGCCGCCTCGATCCTCCGTTCACAGCATCCCTCTGCAATTCACTGCAAACACGCTCCGGAATTAGTAGAGTCCGACTAGACTCTCAAAGTCGATTTATTCGAACAACTTCGCCACCGCTCTGCATTCAGAAAGGACCAATCCTATGAAACCCATGCGAAACGCAATCCGACTTCTCCCCTTGCTAATCATACCGATAGCCTTCGCGATCGCCGGTGTGGGCGCAAAGAGCGCGGCAGAAGTTCCCCCGGGGCCGTGTAAGGAAGATTCCATGACAGATGTCACAACCGTGGGCAAATGGGCACCACAGAATGCGGCAGTGTCACGAGCGAAACCTGTTCCGCGAAATCTGGCAATCCTCATTTTCGATAACGTACAGATTATCGACTACACCGGCCCCTACGAAACTTTTGGTCATGCATATAGTGACGACGCGCCGGCATTCAACATCTACACCGTCTCGGAGAAGGCGGGGCCGATCACTACCGCGATGGGGATGACAGTCACGCCGAAATACAGCTTTGACACAGCGCCACGTCCAGACGTGTTACTAATCCCTGGCGGCGGAGTGAAGGACCAGGTTGCAAATCCGAACGTGATTAAATGGATTCAGGATAAAGCCCGTGATGCTGAAGTAGTCATGTCGGTTTGCAATGGCGCCTTCATTCTTGCCAAGGCTGGCCTGCTTGATGGGCTCGAGGCCACCACCACCTCAAACTTGATTCCCATGCTCAGAGAGGTCGCGCCTAAGACCAGGGTCGTGGACGATCGTCGTTTTGTTGATAACGGAAAGATCATTACTACGGCGGGACTCTCGTCCGGTATCGATGGTTCTCTTCACGTTATCGAAAGGTTCTTTGGCAGAGGAACCGCGCAAATGGCGGCGCTGGGAATGGAATACAATTGGGATCCAGAATCAAAGTTTGTGCGCGCGGCCCTGGCGGATAAGCACCTGCGATTTAACTATGACGTGAAGGTCCTTCCCGGCGGCTGGAAATCGCTTACCCGGGAAGGCGATTTGAATCAATGGGAGAACAAGTGGTTGGTGGCCACCGATTCGTCGGCTGCGCAGCTACTTGGAGAGGTCAATAAAACAATTGCCGACAACAAAACCTATGGACCGCCACAGGCGAAATGGACCAGGGCGGGCGGACCTCAAACCCGGAGCTCCTCAGAAAGTCTGTGGCAATTTACGGATGATAAGGGTGCGCTGTGGAACGGGGTGGTTCATGTCGAGCCGGTGGCCGGAGAGCAGCAGCGCTTTCTTCTTAGCGTGAAGATTACCCGCAACAACTCCAGTGCGCGCATGACTTCTAACTAGAGCGAAATTGCGCGTTGCGCGAATGGGCGTGGGCCCTAACTGTTTCGCCGAGAATCTCATGCGACAAGTAATGATGTGCTCGTTGTTCGCCGGCATGGCTGCAGTTGCCGTTTCTTTGACGCCGGGATCCGCGACCAGCGGATCTTTTGCGCAGGCCGCGGCTGTGACGGGGCTGACGGCCACGCAAACCGCATCCCCCACACCAAAACCCTTCACCAATGGTGGACTTCCGAACGTCTCACCAAATGGTCATCACATCGCCTTCGTCTCTGAACGCGGCGGCACAGATGATTTGTTTGTCATTTCAGCGAAGGGACGCGGCGAACTGCAATTAACCCACACGTCGGATCACGAGAGTCCGGCTGGTTGGACGGCAGACGGCAGGATTCTGTTTTCGGTTTTCACTAACGAGGCAAGCCGGCTGTATGCGATTGCTCTTAATGGAAAGAGCCTGCGCGAGGTCGGCAGTGTTCCGGGTCGCGCTCCAATGCTTTCACCCGACGGAAAGCGTCTGATCTATATGGCGGGCACCTGGACTGCAACGAGGTTAATAGTGTCCGCGCTTGATGGTTCAAACCGGCAACAGATCAATGATGGAGCTTCAATCGCATGGAATAGTCATTGGTCTCCGGATGGGCAACGTATCGCCTTCACAGGACGGGAAGCACCAAAGAGCGAACTAGCTGTCTTTGTGATGAATGTTGATGGTGGCGAGCGGCATAAAGTGACCAACATCCCCGCGGAGGAGGGTGGGGCACAGTGGCCTGTTTGGTCGCCGGACGGCAGCCGACTCGCCATTCAGGTTAACAGTCGGCAACAGAAAAACAGCGCACACATCTGGATTGTGGATGCGGCCAGCGGCGAGGCCCGCAAGCTCGCAGCTCACGATCAGTATTTTGTTGATGAAACTCCATCATGGTTTCCCGACGGCAAGCGCCTGGCATTCCAAAGCAATCGCACCGGACGGATGGAAATTTGGGTGATGAACGCGGATGGATCGGGACAACGCCAGGTCACCGGGTTGTAGCAGGCGAGACCACAACCATGAATTGGTCTACTGTCCAGTAATTACGGTTGTCCCGCAGCCGCCCATCTCGTATGCTTCGCGTGATTTTCACGAAGCGAGTTGGGCGGCTGCAAATGCCTATAGAAATCGAAAAAAAGTATCGACTCACCAAGAGTCAAAGCGACGAAGTGCTGCGTCGTCTGCCGAAAATCGGAGCCGAACGCGAAGGTGAAGATTTTGAAGTGAACACGCTTTACACAGGCGAGACGCTGGATGTAAGTCGCTCGGTGTTACGCCTGCGTCGAATCGGGAATCGCGGAGTACTGACATACAAGGAAAGCCTTCCTCCCCGCCTGGACATGAAACATCGACGGGAGGATGAAACTCGAGTGGACGATCCTGCGGCCATGGAATTGATTCTTAAGGCATTGGGATTCACTCCAGCTTTGGTGTATGAAAAACGTCGGGAGACGTGGCAGCTGGGGCAGGCGGAAATTGTAATCGACGAACTGCCCTTCGGTTGGTTTATGGAGATTGAAGGTTCAGAGAAAGATATTCACCAGGTAGAAAGCAAGCTGGCAATCAAGCGGCTTAGGACGGAGCCCCTTAGTTATCCGCGCCTGGTACTACAGCACGGTGCAGACCATGGCGGTGTTATCGAATCCCGCTTTACGAAGCAGAAAAGAAAAAAGCGGCCTCGCCCAATGGGAGCGAAGCCGCCTGGTTCAGTTCGAAGGAAGGGAACCTGATTACATCCCCATTCCACTCATTCCACCCATACCGCCCGGCATCGCCGGACTTCCCTTGTCATCCTCGGGAATCTCGGAAACCATTGCTTCCGTCGTCAGCATGAGACCCGCGATTGAAGCGGCGTTCTGCAAAGCCGTCCGAGTCACTTTGGCAGGATCGATCACACCCGCTTTAACAAGGTCCTCGTAGACTTCGGTTTGCGCATTGAAGCCGAAGCTGTCGTTTTTCTCGGCCCGAACACGCTCCACTACAACTGCGCCTTCCTTGCCGGCGTTTTGGACGATCTGGCGAAGGGGTTCTTCTAGTGCGCGTCGAACGATGTTGACGCCAATCTGCTCGTCAGAATCACCTTCACCTTCTTTGTTGATTTGGAATTTCTCGAGCACCTTAGCTGCCCGAACCAAAGCAACACCACCGCCCGGCACGATGCCTTCTTCAACTGCCGCGCGTGTCGCATGCATTGCATCCTCGACTCGCGCCTTTTTCTCCTTCATTTCCGTCTCCGTGGCTGCGCCGACCTTGATCACCGCGACGCCGCCTACCAGTTTCGCGAGTCTCTCTTGCAGTTTCTCGCGATCGTAGTCGGAGGACGTCTCGTCAATCTGAGCACGTAGGGTTTTGACGCGACCCTCGATATCTGATTGCTTGCCGGCCCCTTCGACAATAGTGGTGTTGTCCTTGTCGATCGTGATCTTCTTGGCGCGACCCAGATCCTCGAGCTTAACGTTCTCGAGTTTGATCCCGAGGTCTTCGCTGATGACCTTGCCGCCGGTAAGAATGGCAATGTCTTCAAGCATCGCTTTACGACGATCGCCAAAACCGGGGGCCTTTACTGCCGCGATGTTCAAGGTGCCGCGTAGCTTGTTAACAACCAGAGTAGCTAACGCTTCGCCTTCGACATCCTCGGCGATAATCAACATTGGCTTGCCCATTTTGGCCACCTGCTCAAGCAACGGCAGAAGGTCTTTCATCGAGCTGATCTTCTTCTCGTGAATAAGGATCAGCGGGTTCTCCAGCACCGCTTCCATGCGCTCTGGATCGGTGACGAAGTAGGGGCTGAGATACCCACGATCAAACTGCATTCCTTCGACAACTTCGAGCGACGTGTCCATCGTCTTCGACTCTTCAACGGTAATAACGCCATCCTTGCCAACCTTATTCATTGCCTCGGCAATGATGTTGCCAATCGTCTGGTCGCCGTTAGCCGAAACAGTTCCGACTTGCGCGATTGCATCGCCCTTGACTGGCTTCGCCAGCCGCCTGATCTCTTCGGTCGCCCGCTCGACTGCCTTGTCGATACCCCTCTTAAGTGCCATTGGATTGGCACCGGCAGCAACGGTCTTCACGCCTTCGCGGAAGATTGCCTGTGCGAGCACTGTTGCCGTGGTTGTTCCGTCGCCAGCCACATCGGAGGTTTTGGACGCCACTTCACGGACCATCTGCGCTCCCATATTTTCAAGGGAGTCCTTAAGTTCAATCTCCTTGGCCACCGTAACTCCATCTTTGGTTATTGTCGGTGAGCCAAACTTTTTATCAATTACAACGTTGCGGCCCTTGGGGCCGAGGGTGATCTTCACCGCGTCGGCGAGCTGATTGATGCCGCGCAAAATTGCCGCGCGCGACTCCTCACCATGAACTACTTGCTTTGCCATTTCTTTCTTCTCTCCTGCTGAAATGTTTGAATGTGATTAGAAACAAAAAATGCGGCCGAGTCTCGTGGACTACTTGCCGCCCTTCTTGGTGCCAGTTGCCGCGCCGGCGCGTTCAATGATCCCCAGGATTTCATCTTCGCGCATGATCAGCAGCTCTTCACCGTCAATCTTGATTTCAGAACCACTGTATTTGCCAAACAAGACTCGATCGCCCTTTTTGACGTCGAGAGGCTGTCTCGTTCCATCTTCCTTGTATTTTCCCTCGCCGGCGGCAACGACCTCGCCTTCCTGGGGCTTTTCCTTAGCTGTGTCCGGAATAATAATCCCACCCCGAACTTGTTCTCCCTCTTCAATGCGACGCACGATAACGCGGTCATGCAGAGGTGTAATATTTGTCGCCATTCTGTAGAGCTCCTTTCAGTTTCCTCGTGAAAATTACGCAACTAACTAGATTGAAAAAATCCGGCCAGACTTGCTTTTAGCACTCTGTTTGGATGAGTGCTAAGAATAATTCCTGATGGCGGGGTTGTCAACTTAGGGAGATTAGATGGCAAGAAATGCGGGCCGCCGAAAGAGGTTTTCTAATGTGTGGAACTAGCGTGCCCCGCCCTTGGCCGCTCGGGTCAGGGGGCGCGACTCCTGTTGGTAGGCAGCTACTCGCTTGGAGATGGTATTTCGATGGACCCCGAGCGCCCGGGCAGTTTTGGAAAGGTGGTGTTTGTTGCGGGAGAGAGCTTTCTTGATATAGAGCTTCTCAAATTCGCTCAATGCCTCCGCGAGGAGGATTTGACCGTCCAGCATTTCTTCAATCAGTGCTTCGAGACGAGCGCGCATCGTTTTTTTCAGTCAGACAGCGTGGGGAAATCGCACAAATCAGAGGTTTTCGCCAGTCAGAAGCCTGTAGGCTTCCAAATATCGCTCGGTGGTGGCCTTTGCCACCTCAGTCGGAAGGGGCGGAGCCGGAGGTCGCTTATCCCAATCGAGTGTTTCCAAATAGTCGCGGACAAACTGCTTGTCAAACGACGGTTGCGATTTCCCGGGAGCGTACCTTTGTGCCGGCCAAAATCGCGAAGAATCGGGAGTCAAGGCTTCATCAACCAGGATGATTTCGCCGTTTTGATCTCGTCCAAATTCAAACTTGGTGTCGGCGATTATGATTCCGCGACTACGAGCATAATCTCGGGCTTCGCTATAGAGACGTAAAGAGATGTCGCGCAACCGGTCGGTCGTCTCTTTACCGATTATCCCGCGCACTTGTTCCTCACTGATGTTCTCATCGTGGCCTACTTCAGCTTTTGTGGAGGGCGTAAAGATTGGTTCTCGCAGTTCGGCAGATTCAAGGAGGTTCTCGGGGAGCTTATGACCACAAACCTCGCCTGTTCGCAGATAATCTTTCCAGCCGGAACCGACCAGGTAGCCCCTCACCACACACTCAACCGGAAAGACTTCTGCTCGCCGAACAAGCATTGACCGACTCTTGATGTCTTCCTCGCGCCTCAAAGCCCCGGGCATTTGTTCCACGTCAGTTGTGACCAGATGATTGGGCACAATGTCAGCCAGCTTCTCGAACCAAAACTTTGAAAGCGCGGTCAGGACCTCACCTTTATGCGCAATCGCTGTCGGCAAGATGCAGTCGAATGCAGAGATGCGATCAGTGGCGATGATCAAGAGGTGCTCATCGTCGACCGCGTAGACGTCGCGGACTTTTCCGCGTTTGATTAACTTCAAATCAGAAAGTGCAGTTTGCAGGAGTGCGGCGGCGTGGGTCATTCTTAATTTGGATCACTTATCGAGGTTCGATTTGGATTTTTGCGTAAAACGGTGAGCCGGATTCTGCTCGCCGACAAAGGTCTTTGTCAAGAACGTCTCCGTTTTAAGTTCACCGCCTGACTTAAACCAGGGCATTCTCAAACACTCTTCCCGCGAATCACCATTCTATCGCTTTCAGGCTAATACTTATTCGTGTAAGAATAACTACTCGAAAAGTTATTGATTAAGTTCCTGTGCACTCGTTGCGTGTCTCTGGTTGTTGGTGCATTCACTGTCTTCATCTAAGGAGTTGTGGTTATATGAATCGTCAGTTGTTTCAGCGAAACCTGTTGGCTCTGTCACTGATCCTCGTGTTTGTCGTGGCGCAGATATCGCTTGGGCGGCCTGCTCCAGATTTTGACCAGACGCAAGGGCCATCCACGGCGCGTCCCTTTCCACCGCCAAGGTACATCCCCGACCACAACTTTGACATCCGCCACGTGGCCCTTGACCTTCACTTTGACTGGGAACGGGAGCAACTCATTGGTGTTGAGACGATGTTTTTTACACCGTTGCTCAAAGACTTGCGGGCTATCGAGCTTGACGCAGCGAACATGACGATTACGTCAGTGAAGTTAGTAGGCGGAGGCCCGCTTCAATATGAGGCCGACATACCAAATGAGAAACTACGAATCGCGCTTGGCCGGGTTTATCAGCCGTCTGACGAACTCGCAGTAGTTATCGAGTATCACACCAATGGTCCCCAGAGCGGCCGTGCAAGATCTGCAGGTGGCGGACTGCGCTTTATTAAGCCGAATGCAGACGACCCAAAAAGACCGAAGCAGGTCTGGTCACAAGGGGAATCGGAATACAATCACTTTTGGTTTCCAGTCTATGATCACCCAAACGATTTTTTCACTTCTGAACTTACAGCAACTGTTGAAAAACCGCTGCAGGTTGTTTCAAACGGAAAACTGCTTGATACCAAAGATAACAAAGATGGAACGCGGACCTTCCATTGGAAAATAGAACAACCCCACGCAAGCTACCTAAGTTCGATCATCGTTGGCGAATACACCCCGATTATTAGCGATTATCAGGGCATTCCGATTATTACGAACGTCTACCCAAGCGAGCTTGCGGAGGGGAAAATTACCGCTGCTAGATTGCCCGAGATGGTGAAATTCTTTTCCGAGAAGACGGGTTTGAAGTACCCCTACGCAAAATACGCGCAAACAACGGTGCGCGATTTTGGTGGAGGCATGGAAAACATCAGTGCCACGACCCAAACCGACAACATGATTCATGATGCGCGCACTGAACTCGATCAAACCAGCGACGGCCTCCAATCCCACGAACTGGCGCATCAGTGGTTTGGAGATTATCTGACTTGCCGGAGCTGGTCGGACATTTGGCTGAACGAAAGTTTTGCGACTTACTTCCAGGCAATGTGGGATGAATACAAATTGGGTCCCGATGATTTTCTCTACTCTGATGTCAAATCAAATCAAGACGCTTACTTCAATACCTGGAAGCAAGGTAATCGTCGCCCAATAGTGACGAAAAATTATGCCAGCCCGGACGCAGTATTTGACACCTACGCCTATCCGCGAGGCGGCGCCGTCCTTCACATGCTGCGGAAAAGTCTTGGCGAAGAGAATTGGTGGCGGGCAATTAATTATTATCTAAGAAAACACGCTAACCAGCCGGTCGAGACAGAACAGTTCCGGATCGCGATCGAAGAATCTACTGGCCAGTCAATGGATTGGTTCTTCGACGAATGGTTATACAAGATGGGTCATCCCATTTTTCGGGTAACTCAAGCTTACGACCCGACGGCAAAAGCGCTGAAGCTTACAGTCGAACAAATGCAGACTGTGGATCCCGAATCCCATTTTCCGCAGGTGACGATGTTTCAAACACCGGTTGAGATAGAGATCGGTACCGCTTCGGGAACTCGCTTAGAACGTGCGCAAATCCTGCCCCAGAAGGAACAAACCTTCACATTTCCAGTCGACTCAACTCCATTGCTGGTAAACTTCGATTACCGCGGCACACTCATCAAGGAATTGCAATTCGATAAAACTACGGAAGCACTGGTGTATCAGCTCGACCGGGACGACGACGTGCTTGGCAGGGTCTGGGCATTAAAACAACTTTCTAGTCGCATTAATAAGGAAGGAACTTCAGACGATCAGAAGAAACAAATTGCGACTGAATTGGCTAAGGTGGTTGTGAGCGACAAATTCTGGGGAGTGCGGCTGGAAGCTGCAACCGCACTGGCGAACGTGAAAGACCCCAGCAATCGCGAGGCGTTGATTGCTGCTACCAGGGATCCTAATGCTCGCGTGCGTGCGCGTGCAATTACTTCTCTGGGAAGCTCAAAGGATCCCTCGCTCGCCAGCGTCTATCAACAATTCTTGAACGACCAGAGCTACGGAGTGATCCGAGCCGCTGCTTCCGCGCTTGGGGACACTAAAGCCCCCGGGGCTTACGAGGCTTTAACCAGGCTGCTCGAGGTAGCTTCGTGGCGAGACAACATAAAAGCGTCCGCCTTGTCCGGGCTGCGGGTGTTGCAGGATAAGCGAGCGTTAGAGAGTGCGTTCCACTATGCCGAAAAAGGGAACTTACCTTCGGTCAGGGCGTCGGCATTGCGCCTTCTTGGCAGCCTCGGGAAAGATAATCCTAAAGCGTTCACGCTGATTTCAGAGACTTTAACCAAAGCGTTCGAAGCGGGGGATTTTTCGCTGGGAGTTGCTTCAGCGGAGGCACTGGTTGGTTTGGGTGATCCTCGAGGCCTGGCGGTTCTCGACCAAATACGGCAGTCATCGTCAAGTAGTCCCCAGATCATGGAAATGCTTACCGGGTTTCGGGACCGGTTACAAAAGGCCACGGCTGAAGCGGCTAAGCCTGATGCTCCGAAGCCATAGTTGTGTATTGCGTCGGGCTTCCGAAAGGCCGATTTCCGACTCTAGGGGGAAATAACATCACCTTTGGAGCTTCGATATCCTTTCAACTGGACTGATGGGGCTTGCAATTCCAGGAATCAAGCTCCAATTGCTCCATTTTTTTGGGTTTTCCGCCCTTAGGCGTTGACCCTGAAAAACTTAGGGCTTGAGTTTGGTCAGCCACTCCTGTAGTATTCCTTCGCCCGATGTGGCGTCGTACCCAATGGCGCTCAACCTCCGAATCCCCTGCTTGTCAGTTCCAAACGAGTCATTCTGATGGCAACTACAGCTACTGACAGACAGAAAACTGCCAAAGATAGTCAGCCCGAACCAACCGAGCGCAAGATTTCCCTGCTCGTCGTTGAAGACGACGAAAATATCTCGAGCGCTATTAGCGAGTATTTCTCGCGTGCCGGTTATAACGTGAAAACCGTTGAAGATGGCGTAATGGGTGTGAAGACAGCCCTGGATGATCCTCCAGACGCTGTCGTTTTGGACCTTATGCTGCCAAAAATGGATGGTTTGGCTGTTTGTCGGGAGCTTAGGGAGAAAGTGAATTACCTACCGATTCTAATGCTGACGGCAAAAGATGACGTAGTTGACAAAGTGCTTGGCCTGGAGATGGGCGCGGATGATTACATCACCAAGCCCTTCAGCCTGCGCGAACTGGAAGCTCGCATCAAGTCTGTACTCCGTCGAAGCAGAACTGCTTCAAGCGGCGACGGCGCCAAGGATGAGGCTCCCATCATTCGAGGCAGGCTTCGTATTGATCCGGCAAGACGTGAAGTTACTATTGGAGAGCGTCAAGTGGATCTAACTCCAAAAGAGTTTGATCTCCTGCGGCTCTTCGCAGCGAACCCGGGTAGGGTCTTCCCTCGAAAATACCTGCTTGAAAAGATCTGGGACTACTCTTATGAAGGCTATGATCGGACCATTGATTCACACATCAACCGATTGCGTGCCAAGATCGAAGAGAACCCCGAAAACCCTCAAATGGTCCTGACTGTTTGGGGAATTGGCTACAAGTTCAGCGACGAACAATAGCCTTCTTTCGTCGTCTCACCCTACGCCAACTGCAGTCTCCCATTGATAGTCCCTGATCCTTCCTAGTCCGGACGAGGCTCCACAGAGCCCCACTTCCCGGCGACCTTCGTCATGAAGAACTTTCTGAAGTCCACCGCAATTGTCCGCTTTGCTCAACGACCCGGCCTGCCGACGGTTGGATTCAGGCTCGTCGCAACTCTGGCTCTGTCGTTCGTTGCTATTGCGAATGGGCCGCTGCTCGTTGCCAAGGCTCAAAAGTTGGATGTCCCTGTTACCGTTAATCAGATTTCGTCTGAACGGTCCCCCAGCGAAACGGTAGTTTCGATCGCCGCCGATGGCTCATTAAGCAAAGCCCAGACCTGGCAGGACAACGAAGGCTTCCACGTAGTCCTTCCCAACACAGTTTCGGGCGATTCTGTCAGAACCCGTCGCGGAATAAGAGTCCGGAAAGTCGGCAGCTCTTTGGAACTTCTGCTGCAAATAAAACCCGGCACCCGCGTCAGTGTGGACAACGGCCACAACCAACTAAACTTTGTGATTGATGGCAAACTGGAAGACCCTCGATATTCAAACGGAGCGCAAAACGAAAATTCAGGGGCTGGATCTTCTTCAAGTGAGGGCTCGACTGGAGGTTCGCGTCCAGCCGGTGCGGGAATTGGCCAGGCGACCAATGGTCCAGGCACCAACAATGGTGAAGCCACACCACCGCTCATAAGTCCTAACGAGATAATTCCCCAGAATACACCTGTCACAGACCCGGCCTCGTCCGAGATAAAAATCCATGATGACGACGATGGTCTGCTGGCATCCGTGTTCTCGGGCACGAGCATATTAATTGTGATTTCGCTGGGCTTATTTGGCCTGCTAGTCTCGCGCCGGCTTAGCGCCAAGGAAGTCACTGAATACGACGGCGCTACTTTGCCTTCTGACAAGACTGGATTGGTCGAATTTGAAGGTTTTGAAGGAACGACTAAGCAGGCTGGAAATGGTCTTAAGGATCAGAAACTTACCAGCTTGCCTATTCCCGGCGAATCCGGCTCTAGCAACGCATTATCGCGTCCATCAGCGGCTCGCATGCCGGTCGCTGGTCCAACCTCTCTCTATGGAGCCTATCGAATCGATCAAGAAGTTGGAAAACTACTTCTGGGTCAGCCTCACCGAATCGATGTGCTGGCATCGCGCGCAGTCGATGACCGACGGGCAATAGAAGCCTCGCTGATCAAGGGTGTCAATTCGTCTGATTTGGAAGAGAAGGCGCAACTTAGAGCGCGCGATGCGTTGGAAGAATATGGATTCGTCGCTCGACAATGTGCAACTCTACTACTCGCACCCGACGCTTTTGAACGCACGTCAGCGGCCCGTACTCTAGGTGAGATCAAATCGCCCGCAGCTCTACCTTTCCTGCTCGAGGGGCTTTATGACTCAGAATCGATCGTTCGCAATCAGGCCGTCGTGAGCATTGGCGAGTTGAGACTCCCTTCTGCGATTGGAGCTTTGCTGGACATCGCCAGAACACATCCAGACGTACCCAGTGCGCTGTTGAGTCGAACGTTGAGTGCTTGCTCAGTTGAGGGATTAGACTTTTTCGATGCGATAGCGTCGGAATCATCCTTGTTGGGTTCGGGACTGGGAAACATTATTGAGGAGATTACTCACCTTGAACCTGCTTCGCCGGTGGAAAACCTCCCGGCAAGCTCAGACGATGAGAATTTCGTGCAGGCTCTTTCGTTATTAGAAGGCAGCGATGTCCAAATGCGTTCGGAAGCATTGAAGACCCTTGTCCAGTTTCGAGTTCAGAGGGCAGTTGACGCGATCGCCTGGGTAGCACGACATGATCCCGAGCCGAGTATTCGTTCACTGGCAATCTCAAGCCTGGGCACGATCAATCATGAATCAGTCTTTCCCACTGTTCTGATTGGCATGGCCGACGAATCACGGGAAGTCAGGGCTTCCGCTGCGCGTTCGCTGAATGGGCTCTGCTTTGATCGTGCGGATGCCTATGTTCGAGTGCTCGAAACCAGCAATGAGGAAACGGTACGGGATGTCGCCAGAGCCTGCACCCAGGCTGGAATTGTTTCTCAAAGCCTGGATAGACTGGCAAACAGTGATCATCGCCAAGCCTACGAGGCTTTCTCCCTAATTTGCTTGTTGTCTGAAGCAAATATGAATGAACCGGTATTAGAGACAATTCTAGCTCATCCAAACGTTGACGTCCGTCTTAAAATTGTGCACTTACTTGCTCGTACTGGCCATCCCGGAACGTGCAACCAGTTGAGAGAACTGGCTGTGAGAGATGGTATGCATGAGGAAGTAAAAACGGCCTTGCTCGAAGCAATCTACAAATTGGACCAGGCCAAACCCAAGCAGGATGAAACTCCGGAATCTCATAACATGGTAGATCAACAATCATTGGAGTCATCCAAAACTGAAAGCGTCGAAGCTCAGTCGCTGCCGATGGGTCCTGGAGATAATGAGGGTCATACCCAACCAAATTACGATGAACTTGAATTATGATCCTCTGGACTGCAAGCGCTCGGGGAGCGGATAATGCCTCCGGCAGACTCCCCCTTCATTGCCCCAATGAAAATCAACTTCCTCAAATCCTCGGTTCTTAGAAACAAAGCGCGTTATAGCATCGCGCTATTGGCATCCCTTTTCTCAATTTGGTTGGCACTTACACCAGGGGCAGCGCAATCAAAGAACCAGAAGCGCATTACCTCCCTTCAGATTGGGGAAGTTAATGAGGGCTCGAGAGTGACGGTCTTTTCTGACTCCGCTCTGAATGACTACGAAGCATTCCGCCGGGGTGATCGATTCTATGTGAGGATTCCGCTTGCTGATTTCACCGCCACAAAGCCTGGATTCCGAGGTGACGGATTTGAAGATGTCCAGGTTCAAAAAGTCGGAGACAGCGTTGTCGTCTCGTTCAAGCTACAACCGGGAGCTACTGCTCGCGTAGATCAGCGCTCGAATCGACTCGACGTTATTTTTTCGTCGCCGAACAGGGTACTTCGCAGTAATCGGACCTACGCGGAATCCAATCGCGGCTCATACCTCGCACCAGACGGAATTGTTCGCATAAATAAACCGCAGACCTTGCAACGCCGCGAGCGGGATGCTGCTGGGCCAATACCCCCCGGTTCGCCAGGCTCTTCTCAGGGTACTCGCGAGCGAGTAGTTGCCGGGAGAACAAGCGATTTCCAAAGCCCGCGGAGCCAGTCAACCGCAAATAATCCTCGTGAAGACTCCGGGCGAAGAGGAAGCAATCGTGCCGACGGCAATATGGGCACCTCCAAGCCCGTGCCGTCTTCGACAGTCACTAAGTCTGGACCTGCATCGGGAGTCTCCCAGTCTGGACCTGCATCGGGAATCTCCCAGTCTGGATCTGCATCCGGAATCTCCCAGTCTGAACCTCTGCAAACTGTACCGAAGTACGAACCTTCACCGACTTCTATACCCTCAACCTCTCCGGGTTACCCTGCCTTAGCGAGTAGTACGCCTGCGGCACCAGTCGCCTCGCAATCTCCACTGAAGTCTACGGGCTTAACCAGCTCGCCAAACGGAAAGAGCCGGAGTGATATTGCTCTCCAATGGATGAGAGCGAATCGGCAAGCAACGCTGCTTGGTGCCCTCTTCCTGCTTGGCATCGTGGTGCTCCTTGCCGCGCTCCTATTCCGCCGGCGTAAAAATGCGGTCAAAGCGAAGGGAAGGGGAACGCATTTGTCCCAACC
>Ga0070697_100000476_pt1 | contig 30453 bp, 22 predicted proteins | sample KBSK1501metaG_FD_65475 | JGI IMG/M metagenome (GOLD analysis project Ga0070697, IMG submission 65475) | Corn, switchgrass and miscanthus rhizosphere microbial communities from Kellogg Biological Station, Michigan, USA - KBS K1-50-1 metaG | ecosystem: Host-associated > Plants > Roots >...
ACAATTTCAGGAGCCGCCGTCACATCCAAACCAAGCTCTTGAAAGATCTCGTCGCACCAGCGCTGAGTTCCCAGCCGGACAAGCCCCGTATGGGTTGCATTCGTGTACTCGCTCACGCGCCTTCCGCAGAGGCGGCAGGTAATAAACTCAGGTAAATTCACCCATGGTGAGTGCGGATCGAAGCCGGCGAGTTTGTCGGCATATAACTGGTAAAGAGTGTTTAATCGAAGGATTTGAATCCCGGTCAACGAATAAAGACGCGAAGCAGATAAGATGGCATGCACTTCCTTCTGCGCCTCCTCCGTCCGTGCATCTCGATAACAGAAAGGTGGAGCGACAGGATTGCCGCCTTCGTCCAGCCGCACATAATCGACGGCCCAACCATCTATGGCCACAGAAGCAATTCCTTCAGGGGCGTGGGCCGCGCAAGAACGCAAACCGAACATGACGCCATCGAGGATGGTCTCGAGATCCCAGTGAAGTCCGTTGTTCGCCGAAACGGGCGCGTTCGAGAAACGATGAATGATTTCGATCTCGGGTTCGCTTCCGATCCAACGGAGGAGGGAGACGCGGCAACTTTGTGCGCCCAGATCGACCGCAACCAGCGCCTTCTGATTTGCCGCTGACTTCATACACCCTCAAGAATCGAATCGTTTCTTCGACGGTTCCCCTCTTCGAACAAGGGGCGGGGCTTATCGCAAAAAAGCTTCCGTTAAACCCCCATCCACGGGGATTAAATGACCGGTCGTGCATCGCGACTGCGGGCCAGCGAGAAACAGAATGGCCGCCGCGCAATCCTGGGGTTCAATCGGCTGGTGAGTGAGCGTGCGCTTTGCGTAGAACTCCGCAAGAAGAGAACGCAGCTGTTCGTTCGAAGCCGCCTCGTCGAAGAGCACCAAATACTTCTTGAGCGAGGCGATCACTCGATCGCGGGGAAACATCGTCGAGCCGTTGACGACAGTTGCAGGACTGATTCCATTCACTCGGACTTTCGGCGCCAGCGAAATCGCGAACTCACGAACTAGATGGCTTACCGCTGCTTTACTCACGTCGTAAGCCTCGCTTCCAGATTTCGGCACGACGGCGTTTGCCGAACTGACCAAGACCGCGCTTGCGGTTAGATCCTGCTCACGCAGTATTTTCGACGCCTCTTCGAGGAGACGATGATTGGCCGTCACATTGACGTCTAACGTTAGTCCCCACTGTGCGTCATTGATTCGTCCGTCCGGTGAAGAAGGAAATATCGCAGCGGTGTTCACGATGATATCCACGCCGCCGTATGCGGCAACAGTGTCGCGAAGCGCCTGCCGGATGGACTCCCGGTCCCGGATGTCGATGCCAATCGCGATGGCGCTCTCCTTGCCCCCAATTTTTTGAGCTTCTATCGCGACTCCCTTGGCAGCTTCAAAGTCTTTGTCGGCCACAGCGACATGCGCTCCGCGATGTGCTGCGAGGAGCGCGGTCTCTCGCCCTACTCCGTTCCCACCGCCGACTACCAAACAAATCTGGCGACTCAGTTCCTTTTCCGGCGGCTGACGCCGGATTTTTGCTTCCTCAAGCTGCCAGTATTCGATTCGAAATGCTTCGGACGGCGGCAGGGCCACATAATTGGAGAAGACTCCGAACGACTCGGTTTTCGCGGCCGGACCAGCTTGCGGCAAAACCGCCGGCTTTGCCTCCGAGTCCAATGCCGTCGCGCCTTCCATCACGTGAATGGCGTTCGTATAAAATTCGCCCGTGATCCGCGCTTCCGTTTTGTTTTTGCCGAAACTGAACATGCCTATGCCCGGGATGAGCACAACCGTGGGATTTTCATCCCGCATCTTCGGAGAGTCGGCCTGTGCGAATGATGCGTAGTAGGCCGCATACTCCTCGCGATACTTCGCCAGAGCGTCGTCAATCGCCTCACGCAATCCAGCCAAGCCCGGCTGAGGATTCCACGGTACAAAAAGCGGCCGTATTTTGGTCCGGATGAAATGGTCGGGGCAGCTTGTTCCGAGGCGCGCAAGCTCCCGCGCCTCCGCCGAGTTCACAAATCGAAGAACCTCGGGAAGCCTGCTGAAATTGCCGATCAGACGATTCTTGGCCGATACCCGTCCGCGAATAAACGGAAAGAGCTCTTGAGCGAGTGCGAGATGATTCTCGAGCGTGGCCGAGCGGCTTCCCCCAAACAACTTCGGTCCCCGCCGTTTCAAATGCTCGGAAATGAATTGCCCGAGTTGATCGATGATTGTGATTGTATTCAAGTAGCAGTCGCGCTGCGTTTCTCCCCAAGTGAAGAGCCCGTGACCGCCGAGAAGGACGCCGTCGCAATCCGGTGCTCCATTCACGGCTTCACGCAGCATCATGGCCAGTTCAAAACCAGGCCGCTGCCAGGGCAGCCAAATCAGCTTGTGAGCGTACGTTCGATTGAACTCTTCTATTTTGTCGCGGCCATTCGCCGCAGCGGCGAGAGCGATTCCCCAGTCCGGGTGCAAATGATCGATATGTTTAAACGGAAGAAAGGCGTGCAGAGGAGTGTCAATCGAGGCGGCAACCGCATTCGTGCCGAAAACGCACAGGGGATACAAGCCAACCATCTCATCTTCGGTATCGGCCCCGCGATAACGTCCGGCAAGAGCGTGCAGCTTCTCCAAATACAGCGTGGCAAAGTCCTTCCTCTGCATGCTGCCGATGTCCCCGCCGCTTCCCTTGATCCACAGCACGTTCCTTGGCAAACCATCGAGTGGGTCGGCATCGATAATCTTCGAGCTGGTATTCCCCCCGCCAAAATTCGTGATGCGAAGGTCGGAGCCCAAAAGGTTAGAGCGGTAACGAAGCAGTTCGGCCTCGTCCAGCGCGCTTGCGGCGCGCTCGTCCCACCGATCTTCCAAATAGCGAAGTTTTTCTTGGAGCTTCATCAGGAGTGCCTGGCCATAACACTAAAGTCCGCCGGCTGTTTGACTGCGGAAATGGCGCGACGAAACTTCGAAACCATACTGCAACCGTACCATCCCTGCAATAGGCCCGTCATTTCCATAGATTCACCGCTTTTGTGTTGACCCTTTGGGCCATCAAATCTAAAGTCGCTTCCCGTGCCCGGCGGCCCGCTTCACGGCCACCCCGGAACGTCAGTTCGATTGCGCGTCGATCCTGTTCTGGAAAGGGCTCCACTTGGTACCGAATCCTTTGCTCGGCGTTTTCTTTCACTGGCTGGGTGGACTCGCTTCCGGAAGTTTTTACGTTCCGTTCCGCCGCGTGAAGGTCTGGGCCTGGGAGACCTACTGGCTCGTCGGTGGATTTTTCAGTTGGATCATCGTGCCCTGGATCCTGGCGCTTTGGATGACCAGTGACCTGACCCGTGTTCTTCAGGAGGCTCCCAGCCCCAGCCTGTATTGGGTTTACACCTTCGGCGTACTTTGGGGCCTTGGCGGGCTCACGTTCGGCCTAACAATGCGCTACCTCGGCATGTCCTTGGGAATGGCCGTGGCCCTTGGTTATACCGCTGCGTTCGGCACGTTGATGCCTCCCATTTTTCGCGGACAGTTTGCGACGGAAGTTCTCGCGACCACCTCGGGCAGGACAATCCTGGCGGGAGTCGCCATTTGCATGATGGGAATCGTATTTGCCGGCATGGCTGGAATGTCTAAGGAGAAGGAATTGTCCGAGGAGCAAAAACGCGCCTCCATCAAGGAATTCAGCTTGAAAAAGGGCTTATTGGTGGCCACTTTTTCGGGCGTAATGAGCGCTTGTTTTGCGTATGGGCTGGCTGCAGGCGATCCGATCAAAGCAATCACTCTTCGTCATGGCACGCCCGTCTTATGGCAAGGTCTTCCCGTGTTGGTCGTGGTTTTGCTCGGCGGATTCACCACAAACTTTATCTGGTGCGCGATCCTGAATTTCCGCAACCGCACTGGATATCAATACTTCAGTTCGCAAACCCGCGGGCCGGTTCCTTTGCGAAGTGACGAGCCGATTCTTGAGAACGTAATCGACGCTCCCGCCGAAGAAATGGCCGAACTTGCAAAACCCAAAGCGCCAGTTCTCTCGAATGCCCCCATGCTTTCGAACTACTTCTTTTCCGCTCTCGCCGGAACTACTTGGTATTTCCAGTTTTTTTTCTACACAATGGGCGAGACCCAGATGGGCCGCTACAAATTCTCCAGTTGGACTCTCCACATGGCCAGCATCATTATCTTCAGCACGCTATGGGGAATCGCCTTGAAGGAATGGAAAGGGAGTGGGCGCCGGACCAAGTGGCTGGTTGGCCTAAGCCTTCTAGTGCTGGTGTCATCGACGATTGTCGTGGGGTATGGCAACTACTTGGGCGTTGTAAACCCGGCGGCAAGTTCGTCCGCGAATCGATAGCTTCACGTCCAGGAAATTTGGAGGTTCAAATGCCTCGAATGGCGTTTCGCTTGCGAATAAAACTGGGCAAAGAGGATGAATACGACTCTGCGCACAGGAAAGTGTGGCCCGCGTTGCTCGCCAAACTGAAGGAAGTCGGAATTTCAAAATATTCGATCTTCAGGAGGGAGCAGGATTTATTCCTTTTCATGCATGTCGATGATTTCGACGCCGCGTGGCGCACGCTTGATCGAGATCCAACGAACCTCAAATGGCAGCAGGAAATGGGATTACTCTTCGATCCGGTCCCAGGCCTGAAGGCTGGCGAGAAATTCGCTATGATGAAGGAAGTCTTTTACTTGGATTGATACTGCCACTCCCTATTGATGAACTCGCGGTCCCCTATCGTAGTGGATGGGTGTAGAAGCAGGAGAACTTTGGCATTCATGGTTGTTTGTTCTTCAGCTGCTTCCGTTCTGTTCCGTCCGGTATTGAATTGGGCTTGCTTAGGCGCGCCGAACCCGCCAAGGATATGCACCACATGCTGGAGTGCCTAGCCAATCGGCGTTAACATTGAGACGCAGTCACATTTGAATCTGCACCGTCCAGGAAATCTCTCCGATTCCCGGATTGGTTTGGTTCGTCAATGCGAGGTGAAACCGTGGGACACATTCCAAGCGGGCGACTCACCACGCCCCTAATTCGCGAAAACGGAAAGCATCGTCCCGCCACGTGGGAAGAAGCTCTCGATCGCGTCGCCGATGCTTTTCGGAGCGAAGTTGCGCTGCGCGGACCTCATACCTTTGGCATGTTCAGCTGTTCAAAGACCACCAACGAGCTCAACTACATCGCCCAGAAATTTGTTCGCTCGGTCATCGGTTGCAACAACATTGATAGCTGCAACCGGACTTGACATGCCCCCAGCGTCGCCGGTCTGGCGGCGGTTTTCGGTGCGGGAGGCGGAACAAGTTCCTATCGCGAGACGGAAGAGACGGACGTGATTCTGCTTTGGGGCTCCAACGCGCGGGAAACTCATCCCATCTTTTTCCATCACGTTCTGAAAGGGGTGCGCCGCGGCGCCAAGCTTTTTGTGATCGATCCGCGCCGCACCAGCTCCGCGCAGTGGGCCGATGTGTGGCTGGGGCTGGACGTAGGCTCGGACATTTCGCTAGCCAATGCGATGGGCCGCGAAATTATTGCCGCCGGCCTCGCGAACAAAGAATTTATCGAGAATGCGACAAGTGGCTTTGAAGCGTACAAAGCGTGCGTGGAGAAATACACGTTGGAACGTGCCGAGAGCGAGACCGGTGTTCCTGCCGAAGCTATTCGCCAGGTGGCCCACACTTACGCCAAAGCACCGCGCGCGGAGCTTTGCTGGACGCTGGGCATTACAGAACATCACAACGCAGTGGATAACGTTCTTGCGCTCATCAATCTTGCGCTTCTCGTGGGCCATGTCGGCCGTTACGGCAGCGGCATCAATCCCCTTCGCGGACAGAACAACGTTCAAGGCGGCGGAGACATGGGGGCGATTCCCGATCGTCTGCCCGGCTTTCAGCACGTGGAAAACGACGATTTGCGTGGGAAGTTCGAAAAGGCCTGGGGCTGCAAAATCCCTCCCAAACGAGGCTGGCACGTAAGTGACATGCTGCTGGCAATGGAGCGCGGGGACCTGACTGCACTCTATGTTCTGGGAGAAAACCCCGCGGACTCGGAAGCGGATCGTCACCGCGCTCTCAAACTTCTCGGCGGCCTAAAATTCATGATAGTCCAGGATCTGTTCTATACCCATACAGCCGAACTAGCGGACGTAGTCCTGCCGGGAGCAGCCGGTTGGTGTGAGAGCGAGGGAACAGTCACGAGCAGCGAGCGCCGCGTTCAGCGTGTGCGGCGAGCCGTGCCGCTTCCTCCAGGCACCCGGGATGACACGGAAATTCTCTTTGAACTTGCTCGCCGGCTCGGCCACGACTGGGGCAAGCCGGAGTCAGAACGAATCTGGAACGAGCTTCGATCCCTAAGCCCCATGCACACCGGTATGAGTTACTCCCGCCTCGAGAAGCTCGGCGGAATCCAGTGGCCGTGCTATGACGAATCCCACCCGGGAGAAATGTATCTCCACGGTCGCTTGTGGCAGAGGCCAGTGCTCGGGCCCCGCGCACCCTTCCTCCCCGCGGAATTCGAACCGCCCGTGGATCAATTGGACGAACAATACCCGATCCGCCTCACAACGGGCCGACGCCTCGATTCCTACAACACTGGAGTTCAAACGTCGCGCTATTCTTCCCCGCTTCGCCGCGATGAAGCACTCGATCTCTCCCCCGAAGATGGAACACGCTACAACCTTTGCGAAGGAGAGAAAGTGCGCGTCAGCTCGCGCCGTGGTTCGGTAGTAGCTCCGGTTCGTTTCGACCCGGGGTTGCGGCCTGGACTTGCTTTTCTGACACTTCATTTCCACAATCAAGTGGCAACCAACGACCTCACGATCGATGCCGTCGATCCCAAGTCCGGTACCGCCGAGTTCAAAGCAACGGCCATCCGGATTGAGAAGTTCCAAGAGCGCTGAGTGGACCTGCACCTAACCGAAGACCAGGCAACGGGCGCCGAGAAAGCCGCGGTTGACGGTTTACTCGGCCTGCCGGATTCGGGCTGGGAAGGCGGCACGCGTTCCGAGCTAGGCGGACACACCGCACTTGCCAACTCGGCTCGCCGTGACCAGCTTCTTCCTGTCCTCCACGCGATTCAATCCCATGCCGGATGGATTAGCCCCGGCGCGCTCAACTATGTGGCCGTGCGCATGAATCTCCCGCCCGCGGAAATCTATGGCGTCGCCTCGTTTTACGCCATGTTCTCACTCTCTCCTCGCGCTCCGATTGTCGCGTACGTCTGCGATGATATCGCTTGCTTGGCTCGCGGTGCCGGCGAGATGTGCATGCAAATAGAGAAGAATCTTGGCCCGGCAGGATCTTCTGGCGCGCAAAATCATACGGTCTGGCTCCGCAGTCCATGCCTGGGATTGTGCGAACGAGCCCCCGCCGCTCTCATTTCCGCCGCTGGCGAAGCTCCGCGCGAGTATGTCCTTGCTCCCGCGACCTCAAGCTCCATTCAATCCGCGTTGCTCGATGCGAAATCGGGAAGACTAGCGGCGGAACCTGATGCGCTCGATGCAAATATCTCCGTCCCTCAGTCAGCCAGTCCGCAGCTTCGCCTGCTTCGCCGCATTGGGAAGGTAAATCCTTCCAGCCTGGACGACTATCGCCGATCGGGAGGCTACGAAGCGCTTCGCCACGCAATGCAACTCGGTCCTCAGCAAATCGTGCGAGAAGTGATCGACTCGCGTCTGCTGGGACGAGGAGGCGCTGCTTTCCCCACAGGGAAAAAATGGGAAGCACTTCTGTTGCAGCGAGGCTCTGGCCGCCCTCACTTCGTCGTCTGCAACGCCGACGAGTCCGAACCAGGCACCTTCAAAGACCGCATCCTGATGGAAGGCGATCCATTTGCAATCTTAGAGGGCATGACCATTGCTGCGGTGGCCGTCGGCGCCGAGAAGGGGTTCATCTATGTCCGCGGAGAATACCCCCTCGCTGCCGAGCGTTTGACGCACGCGATAAAGTCTGCGCGCGCCCATGGATTTCTCGGCCAGAGTATCCTCGGCTCTTCGATTCACTTCGAAGTGGAACTCCGCCGAGGCGCCGGAGCCTACATCTGCGGCGAAGAAACGGCGCTCTTCAACTCCATCGAAGGCTATCGCGGTGAGCCGCGCAATAAGCCTCCCTTTCCAACGCAAGCAGGCCTCTTCCACCAGCCCACCGTGGTCAATAATGTTGAGACGCTCGTGAATATTCCCGGCATTATTCTCGAAGGCGGCGCGGCGTTCGCCCGTATCGGCACAGAAAACTCTTCGGGAACCAGACTCTTTTGCCTCTCGGGACACATCGTCCGTCCAGGCGTCTATGAGGTTCCGTTTGGCGCGACGCTGCGCGAAGTCATCGATCTCGCAGGCGGAGTTGGCGGCACCGGTAAACTCCAGGCGATCTTATTGGGCGGCGCTGCGGGAACTTTTGTATCGCCCGCTGAACTGGACACCCCACTCACGTTTGAAGGCACGCGCGCAATTGGCGCAACGCTGGGTTCCGGCGTAATCATGCCTTTTGACGATTCAACGGACCTGAGAATGATTCTCCTGCGCATCGCCGAATTCTTCCGCGAGGAAACCTGCGGCCAGTGCGTGCCATGCCGCGTAGGAGTTACTCGACAAAAAGAAGCACTGGAGCGTCTGATAGAAAGGAAGCCATTTAGGTCAGCCGCGCAGGAACTGCAACTGCTTCAGGAAATGGCGCAAGCCATGCGCGACGCCTCGATCTGCGGTCTGGGCCAGACCGCCTCAACCGCGCTGTTGTCCGCGGTTAACCGCTGGAGCCTTTTTTCATGAGCGAACCTCTCGACGCGCCGGTTCCTCTTATTCCCGTGCCGCGCGGTTCCCTGCCAGATGTCCCTCCGGATGCTGCCCTCCGCCAGGTCGAAGTTCAGATCGACGGCAAGAAAGTTTCCGTCCCCGAAAACGCTACAATCCTCGACGCCGCGCGCCAACTGGGCATCGATACACCGACGCTCTGTTTTCTCGAGAATCTGACCCCCGTTAATGTTTGTCGCGTCTGCGTCGTCGAGCTCGAAGGCTCGCGCGTGCTGGTCCCCGCCTGTTCGCGAAAAGTCGAGCCAGGGATGAAGATAAAAACGGATTCCGAACGCGTGCGCCTCAGCCGCCGCCTTGTGCTGGAATTTCTCGCCTCCTCCGTGGATGTTTCCACCGCGCCTTCGCTGCAGAAATCCATGAAGCAATACGACGCCGATCCACGGCGATTCGGTTCTTCCTCCACGCACGCGGCCGAGCCGCCCAAAATCGACAACGAACTTTATGTTCGCGATTACGCGAAATGCATTCTCTGTTACAAGTGCGTCGAAGCTTGTGGCTTGGACGCACAGAATACCTTCGCCATCGGCGTAGCTGGCCGCGGTTTCTCCGCTCACATCGCCGCCGAGTTCGACGCTCCGCTTCCCGAATCAGCTTGTGTGTATTGTGGCAATTGCATTGGCGTGTGCCCGACAGGTGCGCTGATGTTCAAAACCGAGTTCGACATGCGCACAGCCGGAACATGGGACGAGCCGCACCAGATTCGCACGGACACGATTTGCCCCTATTGTGGCGTAGGGTGCACCCTGACGGTTCACGCGCAGGATGGCAACATTGTCCGCGTCACTTCGCCGCTCGATCACTCGGTGACCAGCGGCCATTTGTGCATCAAAGGGCGATTCGGCTGGCAGTTTGTCGAGATTCGCGAGAAAGGTCTGGACGCCCTCGTCCCTCCCAGTTCTTCCTCTCCAGAAAAGAAGTGAAGGCCTCAGCTGGAGCTACAACTGAGGACCGGCTCCATGTCAGACTCCAACAATCTCGCCGGACGCATCCACATCGATCGATGCGGCGCGCGAAACCTTCGGCAGGCCCGGCATCAGCATCATGTTGCCGGAAATCACCACAATGAATCCAGCACCTGCCGAGAGCGATGCATCTGTCACACGTAACGTCCACCCTGTCGGCGCCCCCAGCACTTTCGGTTCGTCCGTGAAGGAATACTGCGTCTTCGCAATGCAAACCGGGAGCTTCTCGTAGCCCCACGCTGAGAATTGTTGCAACTTTGCCTTAGCTTGATCGCTGAAGCTGACGTCGCCCGCGCCGTAAATTCTCCGCGCCACCTTCTGAATCTTCTCGGTGATTGGATCGTCCAGCTCGTACGCCGGCTTCACCGCGGGATTGGGATTCTTGGCAATTTGCTCAACGACCTTTTCCGCAAGCTCTTTTGCTCCCGCACCGCCCTTCGTAAACGCCTCGGAGAGCGCAGTAGGCGTTCTATGCTCCGCGCAATAATCTTCCAGCCGCTTCAGGTCCGCATCCGTGTCTTTCGGAAACCGGTTGATCGCCGCGATCGTCGGGACTCCAAATCCTCTCAAGTTATCAATGTGTCTTCCCAGATTCGTCAGTCCGCGCTCCAGCTCGCCTTCGCCCTGATTGCGGATACTCTGCACGGTCGTCACCAGCACCGCCGCCGAAGGCGTGATCCCCGACTGCCGCATCACGATATCAAAATATTTTTCTGCTCCAAGGTCCGCCGCAAACCCTGCTTCATTCACAACGTATTCGGCAAGCCGCAGCCCCATCTGCTGACAGATCACGCTGCTTGTTCCGTGTGCGATATTGCCAAACGGGCCGGCGTGCACGAACGCTGGAGTGCCTTCAGTCGTTTGGACCAGATTGGGAAGAATGGCTTCCGCGAGCAGCGCCATCATTCCGCCAGTCGCTCCCAAATCCCGCGCCTGCACGAGTTTTCCGCTGTGCGTCACACCAATAACGATCGCGTCCAGCCGCTGCCGCAAATCCTTCATGTCCTTCGCCAGTGCGACTATCGCCATGATCTCCGAAGCCGCGGTGATTGCGAATCCGGTCTTGCGCCCGCCGCCGTTCTTCTTGCTGTCCAACGAAACCGCAATTTGCCGCAAGGCGCGATCGTTCATGTCCATCGCGCGCGGCCAGCTGATCCGCTCGGGATCGAGCTGCAAATCGTTTCCGTGGAAAAGATGTGCGTCAATCAGTGCCGCGAGCAGATTATGTGCGGAAGAGATGGCGTGAAAATCCCCGTGAAAATGCAGATTGATCTTCGCGCTCGGCTCAATCTGGGAGAGTCCGCCGCCCGCCGCGCCGCCCTTCATCCCGAATACAGGCCCAAGTGAAGGTTCCCGCGAGGTGATCACCACTTTCTTTCCGAGGAGCGCGAGTCCTTGCGTCAGCCCAATGGCGGTAACGGTTTTCCCTTCTCCGGAAGCAGTAGGCGTTGTAGCCGTCACCAAAATAAGCTTCCCGCGGCTCTTGTAGGTGGGATCCGCGAGCAACTCCAGGCGCACCTTCGCCCCGTATGGCCCAACCTGCTCGAAATATTTTTCTGGAAGTCCTAATTTGCGCGCTACATCTCGGATCGGAAGAAGAGTCTTGTTCATTTGATATGGAGTTGTGCTCGGTAATTGAATTCGGCACGCCAGAGTAACACACTCAGTCTCTCTCTTCTTCCCTCCTTCTTGTTGCCGCCTTCACTCTGTACATTTGATCGAGTGCATCCGCGCATTCTTCGACAATCAATTAATATTCTTCAGAAGGAATATCTCGCGGCGGCTCCGCCTGCCGGACTCCCACATATAGATCGACCACTGCATCCGCCGGATTCTGCGCCCGCTGATCATAAACCTCGAAATCCGCCTTATACGTCCGGTCTCCGCCTAGCGCACTCTTCGGCGTGCTCCAAACTCTTTGCCACATTTCAACCACTACTTTCTGCACCGGGCCTTTTTCCGAAGTAAACACCGCATATCGTCCCGCCGCCACCTTCTTCGCAACCATTCCCACCGGAATGCCTTCCGCATTCGTCACGCGCGCGCCCAGCACGTAGGTGTACTCACCGTCTTTGTCGCTCGTATACTCTGTGTACACCGCCACAATGTTACCGTCCGCTTTGTTTGGAATCTCCGCCAGCAGCCCTTCCCTTATCAGGCGTTCCCACTGCTTGCCAATCAGCCCCTCGGGTGTCTTTTCTTTCGCATTACTCGTTCGCGCCGCGATCCCGACGACTGTGAATGCTTCCTGCTGCACCGCCTTCGGGTTAATGTCCGTCTCTTTCTTCACATCCGAAGGCATGGCGATCGCAATCGTAGCCATCGCTACCGCAAGCCTCGCTGGCCACACCGCGATTCCAACTGCTGTTCGGATCACTCGAGATTTCAATTGCACATTCGTCGCCTCAACCTCTCTGTCTTTGAAACCGTCACCTAGTTCACCCGCCGCGCCGCCGCCTCCACTCCCGCGAGCATCTTGTCCAAATCTTTACCGGAATAGTAATGCCCGTTCACCATTACCGCCGCAATTTTCTGTGTATTGGAAATGTCGTCCAGCGGATTGGCGCTCAATAGAACAAGGTCCGCCAGCTTCCCCTTTTCAATCGTCCCGATCTGCTCTTCCATGCCCAGAAATCGCGCTGGATTTAATGTCGCCGTCTGTAGCGCCTCAAGCGGCGTGAATCCTGCAGCCACAAATCGTTGCAATTCTTCGTGCAAACTGAACCCGGGGAAAACATAAACTCCGGGCGGCGTATCTGTGCCTGCAAGAAACGGCACTCCTGCCTTGTGCAGCAGTTGCACGACTTCCAGTTCCTTCTCAATGAACTTTTTCCGCACCGCAATATCGTCTGCGCCGTAGCCTTTCGTGATTTCGTCCGTAAATCGCTTCCACGTTTTGTTTTTCCACGCAGCAGGCACATACTTCGCGCGCCCATCTTTCGCAAAATCGGTCACGTCAATTAGGTTCCCCCCGCGTTCCCAAACCAGCGTCGGACACTGCCAGGTCTGGTTTTTCGAAAGCAGCGCTGCAAGAACAGCCGCCCGCGCCGGATCGTATGTCTCGAGAAATCGCCCTTCCGTCTTCCCGCCTTTCAAGAAATCATCCTCGTTTGGCGAGCTGCCTTCGAAGATTCCGATTAGGTGTTCGAAACTCCTCATTCCGGCTTCCGACATTTCGCTTGCGCGCACGGAGTCCGGAACGTGTCCCTCGAACGAGATCTCCTGCTTCTTGGCTTCCTCGGCGATTGCAAATACCGCCTCCCGCGGAATGAGCGACTGCAATTTGATGAAATCGGCGCCGCGTTGCTTCAAAGTGTCAACAGCGCGTCGCCCTTCCTCCGATGTCGTTATCGCGATGGAACTCGGGAAGCGCGGCTTTGGACCATCGAGCATCGGTCCCGCCGTGAAAATCCTCGGCCCAAGCAAGCGCCCCGCTTCTATCTCGTTCCTCCAATCCTGAACAGCCGCCAGTTCGCTGCCCATATCGCGCACGCCGGTCACCCCATTGGCAATCAAGAGCGGCAGCGTGATGTCCTCCGCGCCGGGAAACCAATCCCCAAACACTAAATGGACATGCATGTCCCAAAGCCCGGGCATGAGAAAGAACCCGTGGCCATTGACGCTCGGCGCGTTTCGAGGGTACTTCGCCGACTTGCTCGGTCCAACCGACGCGATACGGTTCCGTTCGAGAATGACCGTCTGGTCCGCCAACAGCGCGCCACTGCGAACGTCCACAACGGACACATTGTTGATAACCACAAGATCGTTCGGCGATGGTTTTTGCGCGGTCACTGCAGCGCTGAAATAAAGCGACGTTGCACACAGCAGTCCAGTGCGAACGTGGTTCCCAAGCTTCATGGCACGGCATTCTATCTTTTCCTGAGGAGAAGTCCACAATCGCCACTCGATTCTCCACGCAGACGCCGCGACGTCCGAGATGGAGCTATGATGAAGAGGTGCGGTTCATCTGTTCCGCACGAGGGTAAAACCGTGCGAACAATAACTTTCTTCCTGGCGAGCCTGCTGGCCGCCGGACTAATTCTTGCTCAGGACAAGCCCGCTGATGCCCCTCACGACATGGAGCACATGCAGCATGGCGGCTTCATGCAGGGCGGCATGCACCACGCGGTGGCCAAAGGCGTGAAGCTGGAGCAGAAGATCGATGGCCACACAATTACCGTACGCATCGGCCCGATGAATTTGCCTGCGCACACCAGTCATATGAAAATGCCTCAGCCCCCGGATCTGATCTGGCAAATTCCCATCGATGGCTGGATTCTCGCCTACTCGCCAAAGCTCGTCGACGCCATCGGCAACGTTGTGCCCGGCCGCGTGCTTCATCACTCTGCCTTCTGGAACGAAAACCGCGCCGATTTTCTCTGCCCCAACAAAGAGGAACACATCTTCGGCGCCGGCGGCGAGCTCACCAATTGGGCCGAGGTCCCCGGCTACGGCTATCGCGTTAAGATGGGCGACAAAATCCGCGTCGAGACCATGATCCATAACCCCACGAACACTCCGTACAAAAACGTCTATCTCGACGTTTCCATTCCTTATCAACAAGCCGGCGGCAACGCAAAACTCAAAAGCGTCTATCCCGCCTGGATGGATGTGAAATCTTGCGGAGATTCCGGCTATGATTTGCCCGCCGGCAATAGCAAAAAAGTGGGAACCGTCACCGTGAAATACAATGGTGTGCTCCTCGGCGTCGGCGGCCACATGCACGACCACGCCAAACAACTCGTCCTCGAAGACGCCACTCGCAAGGAGACCGTTGCAACCCTTGACGCCAAAGTCGACGACCACGGCGAACTTCTCAGCATGCCCACGGTTTTGTTCCTCGATCGGGGCGGCTACAATTTTGCCTCCGGCGACGTCCTCAAAATCTCTGCAACCTACGACAACACCACGGGAAAATCCCTGCGTGACGGCGCCATGGGCATCGTCGTCGGCTATTTCGTTCCCACGGACGACTCGGTCATGGCCGCTCTCCGGCGCAAGCCTGCGGCCCACAAAATGGCCGGTATGTCGCACGATCAATGAAAAGATGAGCGCCGATTCCTGGTCTTTAGCTCGCGGTTGAGGGTTCACATCCCGATGCGCGTACTCTGGGTTCAAACTTTTCTGTTCTTCTGTGTTGCCGTCCTGGCCGCAATCTTCGCCGCTTTCTCTCAAACGCCGAAGACCGATTCCTCCGCGATGGAATTCCCCATGACCACCGAAAATCGCGTCCAATCCCCCGGCTGGTGGCCAACAAAAGGAACGGCACCAAAAGAAGACTTCGTCGGCGAGGCCCTCTGCGCAAAGTGTCATTCGAACGAAGCCGCAGCCTGGGCTGCCACGCCCATGGCACACGCTTCCATGCTCGCGCAAGATTCCTCAATCCTTCAACAATTCCAGACCCTGACCTCTCAAACAGGTCCCTATCGCTATAAATTTTTCAAGGAGAAGGATAAATGGAATTTCTCCGTCGCGAACGAAACGAATTCCATCACCGAGCCTCTGATCTGGGCATTCGGTTTCAACCACAAGGGCCAAGCCTATCTTTTCGAGCGCAACGGCGCGATCTACGATACTCGCCTGAGTTTTTACAACGCTTTGCAAAGTCTCGACATCGCCACAGGCCATCCTGAAGGCATGCCCGCCAATCTCGAAGCCGCTCTTGGCCGTCGCATGCCCGTGGACGAGACTTCGCATTGCTTCGGCTGCCACACCACCTCCTCAACTACCAACAATCGCTTCGATCCTTATCATTCCACGCCCGGAGTTACGTGCGAGGCGTGTCATGGCCCTGGCTCCAAGCACGTTGCCGCGATGAAGTCTGGAAAAATTGATCAAGGCCGGCGTGCAATCTTCAATCCCGCTTCGCTTGGTCCGATCGCTTCCGTGGATTTCTGCGGCGCGTGCCATCGCACTTGGGGAGACGTTCTGGACGCCGGGACCACCGGTGTACGCAATGTGCGTTTCCAGCCCTATCGTCTCGAACGAAGCCGGTGCTGGGGTAAGGGGGATACGCGTCTCAAGTGCGTTACCTGCCACAACCCGCATGAACCGGTCGTGCGCGACGCCGCCTCCTATGACGTGAAATGCCTCGCATGTCATGTCACACGCGGCACTCAAATTTCGCGCGACCACCCTGGAAGAGCCTGCCCCGTCGGCTCAGAAGCTTGCGTCACCTGCCACATGCCTCCTGCCGAAATCCCAAGCATGCACGCGCCTTTCACGGATCACCGCATCCGCATCCCCCGCCAAGGCGAAATTTTTCCTGACTGATCACCAGACCTCTGCATCGCAGCATCGTCTTAGTGCTTGAGCTGCGCCTCAACCGCGCAGCCCACCTGAACCCATGTACAATTCCGTCAGCTCGCAACTCCTAACCGCACATCCCGGAGTAATCCATGTCCATGGACGAATTAATCACTTCGAACCCCGCATTGGATCCACAGGACGCCTTGCCGCGACCTGAAAGAAAATTTCGATGGGGCAGGCTCCGCGATTGGTTTTTGAGGCAGTGGGCAGACATCCGTCCCGGGCCCGAAGCGCGCCGCGGCGCCGTTTGGGGAACGCTGGCTGCCGCTGCCGCTTGCGTCGTCATCGGCGGCCTCTATCTCCACACGGGATTCGGTTATCTATTCGATTTCGCGTTCTGTATCGTCTTCGCTGCTCTTTTCATTCCGTTGGTTGCCCTCCTGATCGCATTCCTTCTCACCATCGCCCGAGCATTGCCGCGCTTTGCCGCCGGTTTCATCTTTGGCTCCTGCGTGATTCTTATGGTCCTGTGGGGACCGCCTGAGGTGGCCGTTCCAATGGCGGTTCTGCTCGGTCTTACCGAAGGAATCCTCGGCGCCACTATCGCCACCTTTTTCTGGAGCAATCTACGACAGGCTGCCCTAAGCAAAAAAATTGTCGTCGCCTCGCTTTTCATCCTTGCTCTCATCGGGAATGTTTATTTCGTCTGGCTTTTCGCTCACGAAGGCTCGATGGAAAAGCTCATCTCCTGGAAGCCACCGGCGAGTTCCATGCCCGCGAAGCTGTCCGCGCCGGATCCGTCTGCCCCCGGACCGTTCCACGTCCAAAAGCTTTTTTATGGCGTCGGCAATGACGTGCGCCGCCCCGAATATGGTTCGAACGTCGTCATCAAGACGCGCACCGTCGACGCATCGGACTTCTTCAAGGATTTTGGCGGCTGGAAGCGCTGGTCGCGAAAAAAATACTGGGGCTTCGATGTCGATAAACTTCCGCTGAACGCGCGGGTTTGGTATCCCGATGGGCCCGGACCGTTTCCGCTCGCCTTAATCGTGCACGGAAATCACAATATGGCGGATTTTTCCGATCAGGGGTATGCCTATCTTGGCGAACTGCTCGCCAGTCGTGGCATCATCCTCGTTTCGATCGATGAAAATTTTCTGAATAGCGGCCTCTTCCACGACCCGCCCAAGCAGCAAGCTGTCCGCGGATGGATGTTACTCGAACATCTGAAGCTCTGGCGGGAGTGGAACGCAGCCGAAGGCAATCCGTTCCACGGCAAAGTTGACATGTCGCGCATCGCGTTGATGGGCCATTCGCGCGGCGGAGAAGCAGCCGCCACCGCCGCGGCCTTCAATCGCATGAAGTACGCTCCTGAAGACGCCAACATCAAATTCGACTACGGCTTTTCCATCAAAGCCGTCGTCGCCATCGCTCCCGCCGACGGTCAGTACAAACCCGCAGGACAACCTCGTTGGATTGAGGACGTGAGCTATCTCACTCTGCAAGGCGCCCACGACATGGACGTCTCCTCGTTTGACGGCAGCCGCCAATGGGATCATGTCCGCTACACACAGCCTGGCCCGTGGTTCAAAGCCGAGATTTACGCCTACCGCGCGAATCACGGCCAGTTCAACACCTCCTGGGGCCGCGACGATGCCGGCAAGCCGCTCGGCTGGCTTCTCAATCTCAAGCCGCTAATGCCCGCCGAAGAGCAGCGCCGCATCTCGAAAACTTATATTTCTGCATTTCTCGAAGCCACTCTCAAAGACCATCGCGAATATCTCCCGCTGTTCGAAGACTGGCGCGTTGCCCGCGCTTGGCTGCCGGACACGCTTTACATCAATCGCTATCAGGATGCGAGCTACACTCCGCTCGCCTCATTCGACGAAGACGCCGACCTCACCACGACCACCGCTCCCGGCGGACGTATCGAAGGCGAGAATCTTTCGATCTGGAATGAGGGCAAGATCCCCTGGCGTTCCGGCGATCGCGGATACAACGGCGTCTTTCTTGGGTGGAACCGCGCTAAGGATGCTCCTCCCGCAACCTATTCGATCACCCTCCCGCCGGCCGCCATTTCGAACTGGCATTTGAGCTCGCATTCGACGTTCGAACTCTCCGTCGCTGCCATGGACGAAGATGTGGATCTCCCTGGAAAGCAGAAGCACGACGAAAAGGAAAAGAAAAAAGAGGAAGCCAAGAAGAAGGAAGAATCTAAAAAAAAGGAACGCGAATCGCCGGACTTCACCATCGAACTGGTCACCACCGACGGCGTGACAGCCAGCGCCCTCGTGAGCCAGTTCATCTCCATCCCGCCCCCGTTCAAGGAAGAGTTTACGAAACTACAGATTCTCGATGACGAGGGATACGACCAGGATTGGGAAACGATTTTTCAGACCGTTCGCGCGCCGCTTTCCGCCTTTCGCACTGCTGACAATTCCAGGCCATTCGATCCCGCCAAACTCAGCATCGTCAAGCTGAAATTCGATCGCACCACCATGTATAAAATCTGTATCAGCGGGGTTGGCTTCGGCAAGCAATGATGTAAGCTGTGGCCTCTCTGGAGGCTCCTTATGGGTCATTTGCGTGCTCGTATCGTTTGGATTTTTTCAATTGCCATATTTCTGCTAACCGCGGCTGGCGCGGAAGCGCATGTCACACGCGTGGAGATTATTTCCCGCATCGACATTCAGGATGGCCGTCCCTCCGGTCTGGCCGGGGCCTACGAACAAATTGTCGGACGCGTCTATTTTTCTGTTGATCCAGCAAATCTACACAACCGACCGATCGTCGACCTCGACAAGGCGCCGCGCAACGCGCAAGGCGAAGTCGAATTTTCCGCCGACCTCTATCTCCTGAAACCCAAAGACATGGACAAAGGGAACGGCTCGGTTTTGTTCGAAGTTTCAAACCGCGGCGGAAAAGGAATTCTGCATATCGTTAACGGCGTTACCTCTTCCGATCCAAAGGCCGAATTCGGCGATGGCTTCCTTATGCGCGAAGGTTACACCATCGCCTGGGTCGGTTGGGAAGCGGACCTCGCCGAGCAAGGCGACCGCCTGCGGCTCGTTGCTCCCGTTGCTCACGATCCGGCAGGAAAAACGATTCGTGGCCTGGTGCGTTCGGATTTCACGCCCGCGCAAAAACTGGAAGACATGCCTCTCGGACATTTTCTCCTCGGACCAACAGGCGGAAAGAGCTATCCGGTCGACGATCCAAACAGTGTGAACGATATCTTGACCGTCCGCGAAACGCCGGAAGGCCAGCGGCAAACAATTGCCCGGAACCGGTGGAGTTTCGCCCACACCGTCGATGGCCATCTTGTAACCGATCCGCACTACATTCGTCTGGAAGGCGGATTCCAGCCGGGCAAAATTTATGAAGTCGTTTACGAAGCGAAGGATCCCGCTGTCGCTGGCCTCGGCCTGGCCTCTGTCCGCGATTTTCTCTCTTATCTAAAATACGATCCAAAATCCACTGCGCCGGTTCATCGCGTCTATGCCGTCGGAATTTCTCAGAGCGGACGCTTCCTCCGTCATTTTCTCTACCAGGATTTCAATGCCGACGAACAGGGCCGCCAGGTCATGGACGGAGTCATCGCTCACGTCGCCGGCGCGGGCCGCGGCAGCTTCAATCATCGTTTTGCCCAGCCTTCGCGCGACGCTCAACCTCTCTCCAGCATTTTCTTTCCGACGGATTTGTTCCCTTTCACCGATCTTCCGGAAACCGACCCCGAGAGCGGAGAAACCGCCGGCTTGTTCGATGCTCCGAGCAAATCCCACAACACACCGAAAATATTTTTCACTAATACTTCTTATGAATATTGGGGCCGCTCCGCCTCGCTGATTCACACTTCCCCGGACGGTCTACAGGACGCGAAGTTCGGCGAAAATGTTCGCGTCTACATGCTTGCCGGCTTGCAGCATTTTTCCGCGCCGTTCCCTCCGCAAAAAAGCAATCCCGGTTCGCCGGATTCCAACGCGCAGCAGCGCTACAACCCAAATCCCGTCCAGTGGTACTGGCGCGCGCTGATCACGGACATGGACCAGTGGGTAAAAGACGGCACGCCGCCTCCGCCGAGCACGTATCCCAAAATCGCCGATGCCACACTTGTCCCATTGAGCAAATGGAACTTTCCGAAAATTCCAGGCGTCAACAAACCTCATGAAGCCAGCCTCGCGTACCATCTGGACTTCGGCCCGCAATGGAAAGAAGGAATCGTCACTTTTGAACCTCCCAAAGTTGGAAAGCCTTTTCCTGTTCTGGTTCCGCAATCCGACGCCGATGGAAACGACTTGGGCGGTGTGAGCTTGCCGGAATTGCAAGTCCCGCTGGCCACCTATACCGGATGGAATCTCCGCGATCCGAGCATCGGTGCTTCCGATTTGCGGCTCAGTTTCTACGGTTCTTTCATTCCTCTCGCGAAGACCGCGGCGGAGCGTGAAAAATCCGGCGATCCGCGGCTCTCCATTGCGGAGCGGTACGCCTCGCGCGACGAGTACCTGGGCAAATTCGCGGAAGCAGCATCAAAGTTAATCCACGAACGCTTCTTGCTGCGCGAGGATTTGCCCGCGATGCTCGAACGCGGCAAACACGAGTGGGAAGAGGTCATGGGGCCTTCGCCAAAATAGACTAAGCAAAAAACTCCAAAGTCGATTTCTTTTGCGTGATTCTAGGGGGCGTGCTCACGCGCGGCCCGTGCCGGGCATATCGCTTCCGCGTCCCTCCTCGAGCTTGGCGCACACATCGTCCAGATAGCCGGAGTTCGCGGAGACATATCGTTTGGCCACCGCCTGCAGACTGGCGAGATTCTCCGGGGAGACGTCGTCCATCTCGCTCGAGGCTTCCTGCAAATCGTCCACTTGCAAGCGGCAGTAGTTAGTTCCGAGCATGGTCTTCAGTTCGAAGTCGACGGACTCAGAAACACTATCCATGAGGACGGGTACAATCTCCTTTGCCCAGCCAATCAAACCCCATTTGTTCGCCGCGGCGAACTTGATGGAATCCTGGCGGTTACCCGTGCCTGCGGAAACAACGACGACCTCCGATGCATCCGGATAGAGCGAACGCGCTTCGGCATAAGCGGCCATCGACGGATTGTTGACGAATACTCCGCCATCCACGAGCGCGTAGTCTTCCGCGCCCTTAACGAGATGATACGGCGGAAAAAAAGTGGGCGCGGCGGAGGTGGCTCTGGCAATGGAGATTACCTTCCAGTTGTATTCCGGAGATGCGGCGATGCGGTGGCTTTTGAAAAAAAACGGAAGCTGCGACTGCAGATCGTAACTGGAGATCAAGAGTGGAGTAAGAGCCGAGCGGAAATCGGTGTCCTTGAAAAATGTCTCGAGAGTCGTTTCCAAAGAATCTGGCGAATACTTGGGAAGGATGAGCTCTCTCTCGGGCGTCACCCATGTTTTCCTGAAGATCGCTGGACCGTTCTGAACGTACATGCCGACGAGCTGATCAGGCGAATATGGCCCGCCGTTGTTGCAGGCTGTGCCGATGCCTAGCGCGATGATGCCGCCCGTGGAGGTTCCGGCGATGAGGTCGAAGGCTTGCCAGAATTCCTTGCCTAAGCGCTTTTGGAGTTCGCTCAGGATGACGGCAGGGATGATTCCGCGAATGCCGCCGCCATCAATCGCGAGGACCTTGATGCTTTTCGTTTGCGAGTCGGCCATGCTGTTCATGCTCCTGTGAAAAGTGCGGACGACATGCTTGCTATCGCTAATGCCGGCATCGCCGCCCGCGCGGGAGAGTGTTGCCGGGAGCATACCACTTTTATACTTCACCGGAGAATGACCACGTGCCTTTCCGTTGAAGGCCGCCGCGCGACGGGAAAAAAGGTTTGACCAAATACGGCTCGCCGCTTCGAGTGTGCCTGTGCTAGCTTCCTGTGCAGCTTGCAACGCAAAATGGGGGAGAAATGAATCGCAATCGCCGGGATATCTTGAAAGGCGGGAGTCTTGCATTGTTGGGCGGCGGCCTTTTCAAGCGCATGGACAAGATTGACGGAATGCAAACGCAAGGAGCGGGTGGATCGCTGGCGGAAATCGTGAAGAGCCGCGGCTCTGGCGGCAGCGAAAAGTTGTTGCTCGGCCCGGCGCCCGGCGAGGAAGGCCCGCCGGAACCGGCGAAATATGACCGGCTGCCTCTCGAATGGAACAAGCAGACCGTGGCGCGCTTCAAGAAGCAACTGGCGCAAAAAGATATTCACGCGTTTGTGGCGCGCGATCAGCTGAACATTATTTATTTGACCGGCTACTGGCACACGCACACCGAGCGCCCGCAATGCGTCTTCATGAACAAAGAGGATGCGGATCCCTGGTATCTCTACCCGGCGCTGGACCGCGACTTGGTGAAGGGCTGGTGGTTTGGCGGCGGTTGGGAGTATTTCGACACCAAGCACGCCGAAGGCGGCTTTCCAGAACAAGGCAAGGTTGTGCAGGGGAAAACTGTGGACCTGTTCCAGATGCTTCTCGAGGGAATCAAGGCGAAAGGCGTGCACGGAAATAAAATCGGGATCGACGGCAAGCTTTACGCGGACGAGCTGGCCACCGCGAAAAAGGTCCTCCCAAAAGTTAAATGGGTGGACGTCAGCCAAACGCTGCTGGACATGCGCGAAGTAAAAGGGCCGGAAGAACTTGCGCTGATACGCCGCGCGTACACCTATTTTGATCGCGCCCATGCTTTTGCGCGGGATTACATTCTGACCTACGGAACTGACGTCACGGATTTTGAAGTGGCGGCCGCCAGCACGTTTTGGATCAACAACATTTTGTTTCCGGACCTGGACCTCGCGAATGGCGCGCCGCACCACGGCGTAGCGACGCGCATCGAGATTGACTGCCGCGTGGGCCCGCTCTGCGCGTATCCCCATCCGAATCAGCCGCGCTTCAATCGCATCCAGCGTAATATGCCCTTGCAAGTCGATGGCGATGCCTACATCGGCGGGCATGGCGGAGAAAACTACCGCATGTACATTCTCGCGGATAATGCGGGTCAGTTCGATCCCCACATGCGGAAGCTTTGGGAAGTGAGCCAGCACACATGCGACATGCAAGTGGAATTGCAGAAAGAAGGCTCCACCTGCTCGAGCGTCGCATTTGAAATTCACAAATATCAGGTGGCGCAGGGAGTGCAGGACTACATCTACCACCGGCCCGCGCACGGAGAAGGGTCGGAAGGTCACCAGCCGCCGTATATGGCGCTCGGTGATTACACGGTGCTGAAGAAGGGCATGTGCTTTTCGGAAGAGCCGGGATTGTATGACCCCAAAAATGGAGTGGGGTTCAATTGGAGCGATCAGGTTGTTACCGGCGTGAAGTCCGGATACCGTATGAGCCGCGTGCCGTACTCAAAAGACTGGAGCTGGATAAAGATTTAGAGAATCAGTGACGGGTGACTCGTGGCTGGTGGAAAACGCGACGCGCCTTCGACGGTTGAGTAACATTCGCAAGTCGCTGATACATTTCAAGGCGTCGGCTCGGGCTTAACGCCTCTTGACACAATGCGGCACCCATTGTTAACTCCCCGCTGCGAGGAGGTCTCCACGCATGAGATTCAGGCTTTACGTGCCCGCACTGGCGGCCACAGCAGTTCTTCTCTGGCTTCATCCCAGAGTTCTTCAGGCGCAAGAACCCTCACACAAACTCACAGTGATGGACGAATTCCAGCTGCAACTGCCAACCGATCCCCAAATCTCTCCCGATGGCAAGAAAATCGTCTACGTGCGCCGCTTCGCCGATCCCATGACCGATCGCCGCTATTCGAATCTTTGGCTCGTTAATTCCGACGGCACCGACCATCGCCCGCTGACCTCCGGAAACCACAACGACGCTTCCCCTCGCTGGTCTCCTGATGGCGCGCGCCTCGCCTATCTCTCCGACGCCGATGGCAAGCAACAGCTTTACATCCGCTGGATGGATTCGGGACAAACGGCTCGCATCACCAATCTTGAACAAGCCCCCGATTCTATTGCATGGTCTCCCGACGGAAAAATGCTCTCTTTCTCGTCGCTCGTTCTCGGCGAAGGTCCACACATCGCCGATTTTCCCTCACCTCCTGCGGGAGCGAAATGGGCTGATCCGGCCACCGCCTACGATCGCCTCGTCTATCGCTTCAACGGCGCCGGCTATCTGAAACCCGGCTTCATGCAAATTTTCGTCGTCTCCGCGGAAGGTGGCGCCCCTCGCCAGATCACCAACGGAAATTTCCCGAACGGCGGCAACGAGTTCGGTCCGAATCGCGCGACTTGGACGCCCGATGGAAAGTTTCTCCTTGTCTCCGCGAATCGCCACCCGGAATCGGGCCACGAATATTTTGATACGGAAGTCTACGAATTCAGCCTTGCCGACGGCTCTCTCCGCGCACTCACCAACCGTAAGGGCCCGGATAACTCCCCCGCCGTTTCTCCCGACGGAAAGTGGATCGCTTACACCGGTTTTGACGACCGCTACCAGGGCCACCAAACCACCAAGCTCCATGTTATGAAGCGCGACGGCACAGGTTCGCACTCCATTTCCGACAAACTCGACCGCGACATCGGGAATCCCCAATGGGCGCCCGATAACAGCGGCGTCTACTTTGAGTACAACGATCAAGGCGACACAAAAATCGGCTTCCTTTCTCCCGACGGCTCTCTCAAGAAAATTGCTGAACACGTTGCGGCAGCCACCAGTGCGTATGGGGGCGGCTCTTTCTCCGTCGCGCATTCCGGTGTTCTCGCTTTCACCTACGGCCGCACCGACATCCCCGGCGACGTCGCCATCAGCGACAGGGGCGCGATGAAGGTGCTCACCTCGCTTAATCAAGAATTGCTCGAGCAGAAAAAACCCGGCCACGTCGAAGAAATCAAATACAAATCTTCAAAAGACCAACGCGAAATCCAGGGCTGGATCGTTCTTCCTCCCGATTTCGACGCCACCAAAAAATATCCTCTCATTCTTGAAATTCATGGCGGCCCGTTCGGCGATTACGGTGATCGCTTTGATTTTGAAAAACAGGTCTGGGCCTCGATGGGTTACGTCGTTCTCTACACCAACCCGCGTGGCAGCACCAGCTACGGCGAAGAATTCGCCAACCTCATTCATCACGCCTACCCCGGCGACGATTTCGCCGACCTCAATAGCGGCGTCGACGCCGTCATCGCCAAAGGCTACATCGACACGAACAATCTCTTTGTCTCGGGTGGCAGCGGCGGTGGCGTCCTCACCGCGTGGACCATCGAGCACACCGAACGTTTTCGCGCCGCAGCGTGCCTCTATCCCGTCATTAACTGGTACAGCTTTGTCCTCACAAGCGACATCCCCTGGACCGCAAAGTATTGGTTCCCCGGCAATCCCTGGGAGAACACCGAGCAGTACATGCAACGCTCGCTCACCAATCTCGTCGCCAAAGTCAAAACACCTACTCTCGTCATGACCGGCGAAGCGGATTACCGCACACCTATCTCCGAAGCCGAGCAGTTCTACTCGGCTCTGAAACTTCTCAACATCGACGCCGTCCTCGTCCGCGTCCCGGAAGAGCCGCACGGCATCAGCCGCCGTCCCAGCCATCACATCGCCAAAATGCTCTACGTCGCCGGCTGGTTCCAAGAACACAAAGCAAACAACTAACTGCGCACGTCGCGAGCCCGAACCGAAAATCTGGTTTCGAGGCTCGTGGCATTTATCCTGGGTTTAGGTTGTTCGCTGTATAGATAGCTGCGCTTAGTCTCCATCAGAGGCGCTGCATTTCAGGAGAGCAACTCCATGCGTAAGAGTTTTGTTGTCCTCACAACCCTCGGTTCCCTCTCCGTCGCAATGATTCTCTGCGCCGGAATGCTGTCTCGCGCTGCATCTCCCGCGCCGGGTTCTTCCGGTTATCACCTCATCAAATCGGTTCCTGTTCCCGGTGATGAAGGCTGGGACTATCTCAACGTCGATGCCGATGCCCGCCGCGTTTACATCTCCCACGGTTCTCATGTCGTGGTGCTAAACGCCGATACCTACGCCATTGAAGGCGATATTCCGGATACTGCGGGCGTTCACGGCATTGCGCTCGCTCCAGACCTCGGCCGCGGCTTCGTCAGCGCCGGCCGCACCAACACCGCCGTCATCTTCGACATCAAATCGCTGAAAACCCTCGGCACCGCGAAGACCGATGCCAATCCTGACGCTATCGTCTACGACAGCGTCACCAAGCGTGTCTTCACTCTCAATGGCCGCGGCCAGAACACCACTGCGATCAACGCCGCGGACGGCACTGTGGCGGGGACCCTCGCTCTCGGCGGTAAACCCGAATTTGCCGTTGCCGACGGCAAGGGCAGCATCTTCGTGAACATCGAAGACAAATCCGAACTCGTCCAGTTTGACGCGCAGAAACTCACGGAAACCCATCGCTGGCCGCTCGCTCCTTGCAAATCGCCCTCCGGCCTTTCCATGGATCTCAAGTCTCGTCGTCTCTTTTCCGTTTGCGACGAAAAAGTGATGGCCGTCGTCAACGCGGACACCGGCAAAGTCGTCGCGACTCCGGAGATTTGCCAGGGTCCCGACGCTTCCGCTTTCGATCCAGCTACCGATTACGCTTTTGCATCCTGCGGCGACGGAAATCTCACAGTCATCCACGAGGACTCGCCCGACAAGTTCACCGTTGTCGAAAACGTTCCCACCAAGCGATCCGCCCGCACCATGGGCCTCGACTTGAAGACCCACAACATCTTTCTTTCTTCGGCTGAATTTGATCCCCCGGCTCCCGGTGAACGCCGTGGCAAGATGAAGCCCGGCTCCTTTGCCATCCTGGTCGTCGGCAAGTAATTCTTGAGACACGCGCGCGGGCTAGATCCGCGCAGCCGTCTCTCCGCAAAGTAAAAGCGTCCCGGTGAATCGCTCCACCGGGACGCTTTTGTTTCTCTCTATGAATTTAATGCGCTACTGGACAGGCACTACACCAACGTTGTGCACTCCCGCGAACAGTGACATTCCCGTCCCTGCCGTCTGCGGCAGCCACCACAACTTGCGCAATGCCGAGTGCCGGCTTGTCATCATCTTCCGTCCAATGATGTCCATTACCAGCGGACTGACTTGGGTCGCTGCGTACAGCGCTCCCGAGCCAGCGAATGGCCTTAGCAGCGCATTGGATTCCGTGCCGTATCCGCCGGAAATCGCTCGCCGCGTCGACCACGCATCAAAGGCCGCCGCGCCCGACGACGCAACCGTCAGCGCGTACCAAACCTTCTTCTGCCGTTCCGTATTGTATTCGCGGTTAAACGCCGGCTTGCCTGGCCTTAAGGCCAGGGGCGAGTTCCCAGGCACGATCGGCTCCGCCACAGCAGCGGGAGCCACAGTCGCGGGACTCGAGGCATCCGCAATTTCCACGTCGTTCTTGATCTTGGGTTCTGGCGTTGACGGCAGAACCTTGGCGGAAGAGGAATCTTTCGTCGCGTCCACGGAAACGCTTGCGGGGCGCTCCACCACTGTCTTTGCTACATCCCCGCTCTGCGGAAAGGGGCTAAGTAAAAGGATCGTGGCCAGCAGCATTTTTCACCTCAGTAGTTGAAAGCCGTGCACTTCGGTCCCCACTCTCAACATGGGAGAATATACTGTCCCAAGGGGCAGGTCGCACTGGCCCATTGGTCACATTCTAATTAGTACTCTCCTTTAGCCCTTTCGTTTGTCTCTTTTGGGACACCCGTACTAGCCCATAAAGTGAACAAATTTTCACTTTTCCGCCCGCGCGGTGCCGCATCTTCTACTGAGTTTTTTGTGCGCTAGATCACGTTTCGCTTCGTCCGCCCAGTTGCGCGTCGAGCAAATTGCCCTGTCCTGGCCTATCAGGTGAGGGTGACTCTGCTATAATCCCCTCCGTTGACCTCGGCAGGCCGGGGTCTCATTAGGGGTTCCTCCAAACGATGGCGCCCAACGAATCCGCCGCAGCCAAGCGCGCTCCCGTTCCAGAGCGCGGCCCGCAGTCTCCCCGCTTTATTGTCATTGAAGGCCCTCTTCGCGTAGGCAAAACCACTCTTGCCAAGATCCTCGCAGAGCGTCTTCACGCCCGCCGCATTTACGACTGCGAAGACAATCCCTTCCTCGCCGATTTCTACAAGGAAAAAGCCGGCGCCGCCTTCCGCGCCCAGATGTATTTCCTGATCGAACGCCAAAAGCGCATCCGCGAAGCGCTCGCTGTGGAAGCTCCCGGCCCGGTCCTCTCCGATTTCCTACTCGAAAAAGACCGCATCTTCGCCAATCTCAATCTCGATGACGAAGAGCTCAAACTCTACGACCGCTACTACGAATCCCTGGCCGCGGACATTCCCGCTCCCGATCTCGTCGTCTACCTCCAGGCCAAGCCCGAAGTTCTCCGCGCCCGCATCGCCAAAAAGGCTTCTCGCGACGAATCCCAAATTTCTCCCGAATACGTCGAAGAAGTCGCCGCCGCCTACGAACACTTCTTCTTCCACTACGCCGCCTCCGACCTCCTGGTCATCAACACCTCCGATATCGATTTCGTCGAGCGCAGCGAAGACCTCCAACTCCTCCTCCGCCGCCTCCAGGACCCCGTCAAAGGCACGCAATACTTTCTCCCCCTAAGTGCCTCCGAATAACTCCCGATAAAGGTGATCCGTCGCGGCTCTGGGTAAACGGGCGGGGGTACCCCCCGGGGGTTTTTCTGTAAGTGTTCATTCTAAAGAGTTTTAAGTCCTGCGTTTTGTAAGTGCGGATTCCAAAGGGGTTACAGGCATGTTTTTCGTAAGTGCGGATTATGAAGGAGTTAGTGACTTGTGGCTGGTGACTTGTGTCTGGTGGAGGAGCCGGAGACGAGGGGTTGTCGTGTTGACAGGGAAGTCGGCGCATTGGAGAAAGACGCGGGTATGAAGACCCGCCACCACAAAAACTCGAAAAAGAGCTGAAGGCGGAGTCGCTGAGGCCAACGGAGGGAGAGAAACCGGGTGAAGAGGAGGGCGATTGGCTGGATTGCGAGGAAAGCATGGCATAGGGTAGCATGGGTTTCGATTACTGTCAAGGACTATTATTGACTGGTATCATTCGAATGAGACGGGCGGAAGTGGAGTGATTGCAAGGAGTTGGCAGGAATTTTGTAGTTTGGTGAGACGGTGGAATACTGGGGAAAGCCAAAGCTCGCACTTTTGCCAGCCGAGAAATGGATAAGCGGGCCGACAGAGGTAAAACCTGCGCCAATGGTTCGACTACAACCGCAGCAGGCACTTTCCAAAAGGACCACCGGGAAATCAGGCCACCTAAGATCTCCTCGAAGAGCAAAGGCACCAACTTCTGACTGCCTAGTCTCCGATCCGATCTTGTAAGTTGGATGATAGCCAGTGTGCCCAATCTTTGTATTCTTGCGTTTGTTGATTGCCCGCAGTGATCCATTCAAAGGTCGCTCTCATGCCGACCTGGAATTGATAAGTCTGACAACGAGCGACGGCTTCCGGTGCTACCGAAACACCCTTTGGTAAGATTCCCATTCCCGTTCCCAAGAGAGGTTCAACAGTGAAGTCGATTGCAAAGAATCTGGGTTTTTCCAGTCTCACGATGAACTTCTCAACGCCCTTAGTCGATGAGGAGGCCAGGTGAAGGAGGGTTACCTTGGTGTCCTTGGGCAACGGGAAGTGACCGTGTTCCCATCCAAATCGTTCCATGTCGCTGTTGGAGAAACGATTGGCGGCCACAACATTTAAGAAGATTTTTCCGGAGTAATCCTGAGTCTTCGACAGCTTCATCGGCTTAGTGACTGTTGCGCTTGAGGCGCCGTATACCATTCCAGCTTTCCATCCTCCTCGTTGGAGTCTCTCAATTGTGTGGAGGAGGTAGTACTGGAGCAATTCTCCGCAAAATGTGAATCTTGCGCTCTCGTCAATCGGTTTTTGAATGGTAACAATCGTCTTGCCATCCTCATTGGTTGCCGGCTGTCCCAGGCGAATGAATTCGGACAGCCGTTCCGAGAGCCGAGCGTTATTCGGATCAACATTTACGAACGGGGGTGCTCCGGCCACTGTGTCCAACACAACCGAAGTCGTGAACGCAGACTCAATCGTAGCGGGCTTCAAACTTACTATCACAGCGGCTGGGGTGGTGGCGGTTCCAACGACCAGAATTGACAGAACCGGCGTGAGTGTCTTCTCGCTCCAGTTCAAAAATACCAAAGCGACAGTCGCTCCAAACAAGAGCAAAAAGCCAACAGATGCAGCAACAATAATCACGGTTGCCATGCGGGCCTCTTTCAGAATGGAGAATTTGCTCATTGGCGTGCGTGTTTGGAGGCGTCGTAGTGAATTTTGGAAGGGGTATCGTCCCTTCGTTCGCAGCCGTCAAGATAAAATGCCGGGAGACGAGGAATCTGTGGACCACTCGACGGGCACGCCGAACGCAATCACGCGATGGCCCTGTGTAGAGTGGCGGCCCGTACCTTTCCTCGATCGCTGCTTGAGGGAACTGGCAGAGCGAGACG
>Ga0070697_100000477_pt1 | contig 30446 bp, 30 predicted proteins | sample KBSK1501metaG_FD_65475 | JGI IMG/M metagenome (GOLD analysis project Ga0070697, IMG submission 65475) | Corn, switchgrass and miscanthus rhizosphere microbial communities from Kellogg Biological Station, Michigan, USA - KBS K1-50-1 metaG | ecosystem: Host-associated > Plants > Roots >...
CCCATGAGCGACTTGATGCGTGCAAACTCTTCGGTGCTGAGGTTGTGGGCGGAGACTACGTCGGGAGTGATTGAATTCATAAAAGAAGTAAACTGTAGACAGTAAACAGCAGGCAAAATGCTTAAGCAAAAGACAGTAGCTGACAGAACCGGCCTGTAACAGCTAAGCCGCGCAAGCAATATCCACTTGCTGTTTGCTGTCTACTGTTTACTGTCTACTAGTTTTTCGATTGCGGCCCGCAGTTCGCCAGGGTTAACGCGGCCAAAATGCTTGTAGACCAATTTACCGTTATTGTCGTAGAGGAAAGTCGCCGGCATAGCGCCACTCCAATCCTTATCGACCATATTGATTGCCGGCTCGGGGTCAGCTACGTTTAGCAAATAAACGGGCATCTTCGCGTTCATCGCCAGCAGAAACTTTGGCACCGCAGTTTTGATGTCAACCAGATCGTCGAGCGAGATGGCGATGAAGTCGAGTCCTTTGGCGCGATAGTCTCGGTCGATCTTCACCAGATCTGGAAACTCGTCGCGACAGGGATCACACCAGGTCGCCCAGTAATTGACCAGCAGCGGGTGCTTGCCGTCTCGCTTCAGCAGGGCTTGCATCTCTTCGGCATTAACCGCGCGCACCGGGTCGGGCTTAACCGCGCGAGCGCTGCGAGACTTGTGAGCAGTCTTGCTCTGCGCCGCCGCCGAGAAAGTCAGCAACAGGATACTGACGATGACGACGACGGTCCCAGGAACAAAGCGAACGTGGATAGGTTTTGCAGAGTGTGTCATCAAAACCAATCTATTCAGCACCACGCTTGATCGAACAACCAAAGGCGTTGGCAGTCGCTTTAGGGACCGGTTTTCCCGCCAGCGTGGCTTCCAGCGCATCGCGCAATTCGCTGCTGTTGACTTGTGTGATGTCGCGGCTGTTGTCTATGCGGCCGTGATAGAGGAGCTTGTTGCTGGCGTCAAGAAAATATGCCTCGGGGGTCCGGGTTGCTCCGAGCATGTCGGCCACTTTGTTTCCGTTATCTTTAAGAATAGGAAAGGTCAGATTGTTTTTGGCGGCATGGTCCTTCACGTCCGCGGCCGACTCAGTAGAGTTGGCGTTAATGCCGACGACATTGATCCCGCGGGCTTTGAAGTCCTGCGCCAGCTTTTCCATTCGCTCGTTGTAGCCGTTTGAAACCGGGCACTGGGTTGCGATGAAGATTAGTACCGTGCCGTTCTTGCCGTGCAGCGAAGCAAGCGTGTGGGCGGTACCGCTGGCGTCCGGGAGCGTGAAATCCGCAATCGTTGAGCCAATGATTGGTGGGGCCGGAATATCAGCGACCAGCGGTCGCGCGTTAACTAAGAGAGCGACGGCGAGCATGGTAATCATCAGGGAAACAGCAGCTAGCTTTTTCATGGGTAGTAATTCCTCCCGAGACAGTAAGAAATTGAATTGAATGGGGAACTGAAGGAAAAGGTTATCAGGCTGCGATGAGGCGGTCAAACCAGCGAAGTGTGGAGTGAAATTACACGCCGCGGCTTTTTTGGTTTTTGCATTCCGGTGCGCGGCGAGTCTGTGACTTGCCGACAGATCAATTAATGATTCACGGTCTCAGACCGTTTACTTCAGGTCAGAGACCTGAAAATTATGCAAGCCCATTCCGGCAAGTCTAAGACTTGCCGCGCACCGGATGACAAAGCCATGAACTGCAGCAGTAGCTAAAATGTCAGTGCACCTTTTGCCTTTTTGCAAGGATAATAAGTACGGTGAGAGTTGTAGTGACGAGAGCTGACAGCAAACAGAACTGGCAGAAATGGTGGATGACGAATGCCTGGAGGTAGAGCAGCCAGAGTGTTGTTAGGAACATCGCCGCGACGAGGAGAGTGAGCAAGTTACCCACAAAGCGATAACCAAAGGCAGCGAGGGTGGCAAGACTAAAGACCACGAAGTAAGCCACAGCGCCGAGCCCGGCGAGGGGGAAGCCGCGTATTGATGCGTAGGGGCTGGAGAGTACTTCAGAGCAACCGGAGGTTATGGTGCAACGCACGCTGCGTCCCGAGAGATGCTCAACAGTGAGATAAATCGAGTCTGCTAGTCCGATGAGTGCAATGAAAGCAGTCACGCCGTAAAGGATTGCTGCTCGGCGAGCGAGGCTTGGCCTACTGGTTTCGTTTACGCTGGGCACTTAGCGACACTTGACACTCAATCAGGAGTTGAACTTCTTTCGCTGACCACTGCCTTCGGCCTTCTCCTTAAGGGTGAGCCGCAGCGAGTTCATTGTTGATGAGCGCTTTCAGCTTATCAGGAGCGAGAGATTCGAAGGGCACCTCTTTGCCGTTAAGAAAAACTGTCGGCGTGCCCTGCACACCAAGGGAGTGCGCACGTTTGCCGTCGAGGAAGATGCGCCGCTCGATTATGTCGCTCGTAATGTCTCGCGAGAATTGGGCCACATCGAGTCCAATGGTTTTTGCGTATCCTTCGAAAATCGGCCGCACGTCAAAAGCCTCATGCCAGTCTTTTTGATGTTCATAGATCAGGTCATGCATTTCCCAAAATCTGCCTTGGAGCCCGGCTGCTTCAGCGGCGCGCGCGGCTGCGAGCGCGTGCACGTGATTGGGCACTAGCGGAAACTCGCGGAAGATGATGCGCAGCTTTGTCGAGCCGTACTCGGCTTCTAAACCTTTCAGAATCGGATGAAGCACGCCACACGGTGGACACTCGAAGTCGCCAAACTCTTCCAGCGTGACTGGTGCCTTCGGATCTCCGAGTGCGTGTGCCGGTTCGGCGCCGGGTTCTCCCGGATTTACCGCGCTTGCTACGGGCGACGCGCCTGGAGTCGGTGAAGGCGTAGGGGTTTCTGAGGACGCGCGCTGGAGATAACGGGCCGTCAATAAGCCGACTCCCAGCACAAAGGCGATGATGACAAATGGAAGAATGCGTTTCATTTTTTCGTCGGCAAATTGGTCAAAATAAAAGTAGACGCGATGGTGAACTACCGGACGTCAAAGAAAACTGTACGATCGAGATCGCCATTAACATAGACCTGAACTTTGTATTTTCCAATTGGCCAGTCCCTCGAGAAAGTTAAATGGCCGTGAACCAGGTATTCCCGCGCTCTGGTTGTGTATTCGATCTCTTTGAATTTCTCGTTGTGGCTGCCGCCGGCATCAACTATCCACCAGGCAAACCTCATCGCCGTCCCGGCCTTTGGCGTGTTCAACGTAGTCACACAATGTATCGTACGATCACCAGGTTCGAATGAAAGTGCCTCGCTGCCAGGCTGTCCGTTGCCATTGTCTTTCGCCATATGAATCTCCTTGATGGCGACTCCCGATCCGAGATCAACCTCAGCGGTGGGTTGGGAATTGGCGTTGGCGGTAGAGTTGGAATTCCTGTTGGTGTTTCTGGAAAAATTGCAGGCCAGAACTACGAAGACTAAGAGACCGGCTGCGAGCCAGGCGGGATGGTGTTTCATCTCAAGTTTCTCCAGGGGTGGTAGTTCAAAAAGATAAGTTAAGCGACCGCCGACAGGGTAGCTGCCAGCGATCGAAAGATATCGCGGCCGTCACTCGAACCCAGCAGGTCTTCACAAGCTCGTTCCGGATGGGGCATCAGCCCGAGTACGTTCCGAGAGCGATTGCAGATGCCGGCAATGTTGTCTCGCGAGCCGTTTGGGTTCGCCGCCTCAGTTACGGCTCCGCTTTGCTCACAGTAACGAAAGACGATCCGATCCTCGCGCTGAAGCTCTGCGAGGGTCGCATCGTCGCATATGTAGTTTCCCTCGGCATGTGCAATGGGAATTCGCAGCACCGATCCCGGCGTCATTTCGTTGGTGAAAGGCGAATCCGAAGTTTCAACGCGCACCGAGAGGTGTTCACAAATAAAGTTCAAATCGCGGTTGCGGATCAAAGCGCCCGGCAAGAGCCCTGCTTCACACAGTATTTGAAAGCCGTTGCAGATACCCAGTACGAACCCTCCGGTAGCAGCGAACTTTTTCACCGAGTCCATGACTGGGGAAAAACGCGCGAGAGCCCCGGCGCGCAAATAGTCTCCATAGGAAAAACCTCCAGGAATAATCAACGCATCGAAAGAGTTGAGATCAGTGTCTCGATGCCAGATAAAATCCACCGGCTGGCCGACCTGCTTTGAGATCACGTGATAGGCATCGTGATCGCAATTTGAGCCGGGAAAAACTATGATTCCAAACTTCACGCTTCAATCTCCACGAGATAATCTTCGATGATCGGGTTGGAAAGGACCTCGCGTGCGATGCGCGTCACGGATTCGCGCGCTTGCTCCTGGTCGGCTGAATCCTGCAGGGCAATTTCGAAATACTTGCCCTGGCGCACATCCGCAATGCCGCTAAACCCGAGCAGTTCGACTGAATGCTGGATGGCCTTGCCTTGCGGATCAAGTACCCCCGGCTTGAGGCTGACGAAGACTTTCGCTTTCATATGAGTGGCACCGTTCCCGAACATTTCTTATTTCTGTTAACCATAGTAGGACACAACATTGCTACATGTGTAGCGGATAGCATACTATCTCGGCCCGCACCTTTGGTATTCGGTACTAAGTTTTCAGAAACTTGATAATCAGGAGAATTCGAATAATGCAGAACCCTCCACCCAGCCAACCGGGATCATCATCATCAGGTATAGGCGGCCTGGATCCGAAAGTAGCGGCCGCGCTTTCATACATCTGGATCGTCGGACTGATCTTTTTCTTCATCGAGAAAGAGAACCGCTTCGTGCGATTTCACGCGATGCAATCGGTAATTTTCGGCATCGCAAACTCAGTGCTAATGACTCTACTTGCCATCCTTGCCGTTATTTTGACCTTTGCCTTTGGAATTGGCGGAGCAATGGTCGGCGGCGGCATCGGCACCTTAATAAGTTTGCTGGTGTGGCTGATCTGGTTGTTGTTCTGGGTTATTGGTCTGGCGCTTTTCATTGGTTTGATTTTCGCCGCTTATAAAGCTTATCAGGGAGAAAAATTCAAGCTGCCATTTATCGGCAACATGGCCGAGAAGATCGTCGACAAATAGTCAGTGTGTGCTGCCGGTACTTGAAGACCCCAGAGATTTTCCATTTGTCATTTGTCATTTAAAAGCTAGCGGTCACTTGTAGGAAAACTCTTTACTAACACTCCGCCCGGCGATGACAAATGAAAAATGTCAAATGACAAGTGGAAAATCTCTTTTCCTACCGAGATTCGATCTTTCACTCACTCGAACACCCTGGAAAAGATCTCGTCGACATTTCGTAGATAATAATCGAAGCCGAACGCACTTTCGATCTCCTCAGGAGCGAGATGCAACTTGATGTCTGGATCCAGTTGCAACAGCTCCTGAAAGTTTTCGTTCTGATCCCAAACCCTCATCGCATTTCGCTGCACCCACTCATAAGCGTTTTCGCGTGAAACGCCTTTCTGCGTCAGCGCGAGGAGCAGTTGGCCGCTGAAAACCAAACCGCGCGTGAGCTGAAGATTTTGGAGCATTCGTTCCGGGTGAACCACGAGCCCCGCAATTAACGACGTCGCTTTGTGAAGTATGTAGTCCAGGGCAATGCTTGCATCGGGCAAAACCACACGCTCAGCGGACGAATGCGAAATGTCCCGCTCGTGCCAGAGGGCCACGTTTTCAAGTCCCACCAAACTATGTCCCCGGATAACGCGGGCGATGCCGCAGATTCGTTCGGATATGATTGGGTTCCGCTTGTGAGGCATGGCACTGGAACCCTTCTGCCCTACAGTGAAACGTTCCTGAGCTTCGCCGACCTCGGTGCGCTGCCAATGGCGGATGTTAAGTGCAAATTTGTCGAGTGATGAGCCGATGATGGCGAGCGTGCAGAGATATTCCGCGTAACAATCGCGCTGAATGATTTGAGTAGAAACAGGCGCCGGCTTCAGCCCCAGTCGCGCGCAGACTTTTTCTTCAACTTCCGGATCGAGCAGCGCAAACGTTCCCACTGCGCCGCTGATTTTTCCAACGGCTACGGTTTCGCGCGCGCGCCTCAGGCGCTCTCGGTTGCGACGCATCTCGTCGTACCAAAGAGCGAAAGTCAAACCAAACGAAGTTGGTTCGGCATGAATACCGTGCGTGCGGCCAATTTGAGGAGTGTGCTTAAACTCAAGGGCGCGCCGCTTCAGAACTTCAAGCAACGCCTCGATTTTCTCGAGCAGGATGTCGCAGGCGCTTCGCAACAGGAGCGCATTGGCAGTGTCCACAACGTCAGACGAAGTCAGACCGTAGTGAACGAAGCGCCCCGCCTCGCCAATGTTTTCGGCGAGGTTGGTAGTAAACGCGATTACATCGTGGTTAGTAGTTTTCTCAATCTCGTTAATTCGTTCAACAGAGAACTTCGCCCGTGCTTTGATCTGCTCGAGCGCTTCACGAGGAATCGTCCCCAGCTCGGCATGCACTTCGCAGACGGCGATTTCTACTTCCAGCCATTTCTGGAATTTGCTCTGTTCGGTCCAGAGCGCGCCCATTTCAGGCAACGTGTAACGTTCGATCATGGTCGAGTCATTTATTTCAGGGCCGTTGAGTTGACAAAGTATCGCGCGAGCAACCAGCGGCCATCGCGTTCAACCAACGTGAAGGTCTCCATACCCTCACCATTTTGGAATTTCGTCCGGTAGGCAACAATAAAAGCGCGGCCTTTCATCGGTCCACCGGAATTCTGTTGCTCCGTCGCTGACTGTAGGGTTCGATTCTCTACCACACCAAGCTTAGTTCGCAGAGCTTTGAAGGTTGCTGTCGACTGCTCGAGGGTGTCGTCTTGCCGCCAAAGTTCCGAGGCGTCGTTGTAGATTTTGTCGTAACGCTCCGCGGCGATCTCATCGTTTATCGTTCCGATAACTGATTCGACATCCGGCGGAAGACTTCGGCTACCCTGGTTCGTCGCGCAGGCCACGCCGAAAAGCAAAACGACAAGTAAAGCCGATGAAATCCCAACTCTTTCCGACCTGTAGACAGCATTCCCGCCAGACCTCGCATTCATCCCTCCGCCTTCATCCCTCATCCTTAGCTAGACCTCGATCCACGGCGTCGGCTCCTTCGGAAACGACAGGGTCACCTGAGTGTCACCACGAAAAAGTGGAGCGCGTTCCTGTAAAGCAACCTCAGCGCAAATCTTTGCCAGATAGGGATTGTTCGCGCGTTGCGAAAGATGAGTCAGCACGAGGTATTGAGCCACGCCATCGAAGCCATCCCGGATCCATTCCGCCAGGTCTTCATTTGAAAGATGTCCGAGCCGGGACAAGATTCGCTGCTTCAGTTCCCAGGGATAGGCGTCGCAAGCTTTCAACATGTCACGGCTATGATTTGACTCGATCACTACTGCTGCGCACCCGCGCAGGCGTTCGCTAACCAGGGTAGTAATGTGACCAAAGTCCATCAACGTCGCAATCTTTACGCCCTGGTGCGTCGCCGTGAAGCCAAAATTGTCTACCGCGTCGTGCGGAATGGTGAACGGATGAAAGTCGATCTCGCCGATGCGAAAATCCTGGCTCGATTCTATTTGCTCGACGCGATTCGTGAGGGCTTTGGCGCGTTTTCGAGGTTCTTCGTCGTTGACGTTGGTGCGCTCGCTTATGTAGGCATCACAAGTCTGGGCGGAGATGTAGACCGGACAATCGACCGTGCGCAACAACACGCGCAGGCCGCCGGCGTGGTCGCCATGTTCATGCGTGACCAGAACGGCATCGAGTTTTTGCACGTCCTCGCCGACGAGCGCGAGCCGGCGCGCAATCTCTTTGGCGCTGAGACCGGCGTCGACCAGAACACGCGTTTCGCCGGCAACGATCAGAACCGCATTGCCCGTTGATCCGCTGCCGAGAACGGTAAGTTTCATGTTTAGGAAATTAGGGCTAAGAACCAGCTAAAAACAAAAAGGTGTAGCAGAAACTTTAACACTTAATAAGCGAAACGGCTACCGGGCTATTTCTGAATAGGGCCTGATCTCTGGCGGGTTTTTGGTGAAGTTAGTTTAGATCTTCAGCCGCGAGCGATCGACGCGAAAGCCATTTAGATTTCCCAGGGCGCCCAGGGCGAGCGTTTCGCTTGTGAAGTATTCCCGGGCCACGCGTTGTAAATCTTCCGCAGTAACCGCCTCGATCTTTTCCATGGTTTCTTCGGGCGTAATACGACGGCCGTGGATAATCTCCTGGCGCGAGAGGGCGCTGACGCGGGCGCTCGAAGACTCCAGTCCGAGCAGAATCGATGACAGGGCCTGGTCCTTTACCAGTTTCAGTTCCTCATCGGGAACGCTGTCGTTGACTACGCGGCGCATCTCTACGAGCGAAAGGTCGAGTACCTGATTTAGATGTTCCGGCGACGTGCCTGCATAGATAGTGAAAACGCCGACATCTGAAAACGTGCTGCCGCCCGCGCCAACCGAGTAGGCCAGGCCGCGCTCTTCTCGAATGGTTTGCCAAAGGCGGCTTGAGGTGCCGCCGCCGATAACTGACGCCAGCAGACTACCCGCATAGCGATCATCATCCTTTGCGTCCGGCCAGGGCGCCGCCAGAATCAGATGTGCCTGCTCGAGTTCTTTCTTTTGTTCAATCAGGATTGGCGCGGCTGCGGTAGGGGATTGCCCGTCCGAGTTTGCCAAATTCCCGGCATTGTTGTTTGCGGAATTGCCAAAAGACTTCTCGACCAGATCCACCAGCCGTTCGTGTTCGACGTTGCCGGCCGCAGCTACGACCAGATTTCCCGGCGAAAATTCGCGCGCGTGAAACGATGAGATCGTTTGGTGATCAAAAGAGGAAACGGTGTCTTCTGTACCCTCAATCGGTCGTCCCAGCGGATGTCCGGGAAAGTAAGCGGCGTTGAAGAGTTCTCCCAATAGTTCGTCGGGAGTGTCTTCGACCATTTTCATCTCTTCGAGAACTACCTTTTGCTCCCGTTCCAAATCATTCTGGTCAAATCGGGGATGCGCGAGGAGGTCGGCGATTAGATCAAACGCCGCCGGCAGGCTCTTGTCCGCAACCTTTATGGCGAAACCAGTCATCTCATGGGTCGTAAACGCATCAAGATTGCCCCCCAGCCGATCTGACTCCACGGCAATATCCCGAGCAGTTCGGCGCTCAGTCCCTTTGAACACGGCATGCTCGATGAAGTGGCAAACTCCGTTGAGTTCGGGGGTTTCGTGACGGGAACCTCGTCTGACCCAGATCCCAGCCGTTACTGACCGGAGTCCGGGCATGTGCTCAGTTAAAACCGTAATGCCGTTTGGGAGTCGAGTTAAGCGAACTTCGTCAATCATGGATATACAACCAAAAAACGGGCCGAAAGTTATGTCACCCCGCATCCTAGCACGCGGGAAACCGGCGGCAAAGTGGAGCCAAAATGGGCGCTGGTTAGGGGCCAGATTGCTTGACAGCACTTGGATTATTGGCGGAAAATGCGAACTATCCAACGGTTCCGGTAAGTCTCCTGGCCTGAACCAGTTCGCCTTTTGCGGTATGACGAGACTGCCTTTGCAGTTTCGGGACGGCGAGAAATCTTAGGAGACTTCTTCCTATTTTGCGCAAAACACAGTCACAGTCGAGAGGCTTCAGACGTTTCCAGAGGGACGCGTAGGGAGGTTTCGTGCGATGAAGATGGTGAAGATAATGAAGAAGATGTCGATATTAAGTAAGAAAACAATAGGGAGAAGAGTAGTCAGCTTGTTGCTGGCGGTGCTTTCGGCGGGCCTATACGCGCAGGTCCCGGCGGCGAGCACCAGCAAGGGAAACCTGGCGACGATTACGGGAGCCGTCACTGATAACAAAGGAAATCCGGTTTCCGGCGCGGTGATTTCTTTGTTGCGCGAGGGCGCCAGCAAAGTCATCAAGCAGACCCGCACTGATGTTGCCGGAAGGTTTAGTGCTCGAATCTCTCCTGGGCGTTATGGAATTCGAGCGATTGCCTCGGGCTTTAATGAGGTCGTCTTTGCCTCGGTTGAAGTTCGCGCTTCGCAGGAACTTGTTTACCGCTTCAACCTCGAGCCCATCGGCTCGGGCAATACTTTGCCCGAGCGTCGGAAGGATCGTGAAGACGTCAAATGGACTCTGCGCTCGGCACAGACCCGTCGTTCCATCTTTCAGGTACAGGAAGGCGAAGACGCCGAGATTCAGGCGATACTCGGAAGGGAAACAGCCTCGCAGACGGAGACTCCCGCGGACGGCGTCGCCCCGGAAACATCCAGCGCCGAAGTTTCCAGTCAACACTCGCAGCGTAGAATCCAGGGTGTTGTCGAAACCTACTTTGCGGGCAACTCATACGGCCCAGGTTACCCCGGTCTAAATTTTGCCATTGCCGCTTCCCCGAATGATCGGATTGAACTCATCTTTGTCGGCCAGACGACTGCCGGGACAAATGGTCCCGAGCGTTTTGAAGCGAGTACTCACATTCGCGCGGGCTTGCGTCATCGCATGGAGATGAGTCTGGGTGCGGTCCGCTACGGATCGCCAGTTTGGATCTCAACCAGCGATAACCTTTCCAGTGGATCAAGCACCCGTCCGGGCCAGGTTTCCGTTAGGGCCATTGACGAATGGGTAGTTCGCGATGGAATCGTAGTAGTCCTTGGTCTCGACTACTCTCGATTCACTGGCGCGGGCGGCGCGCAGTCAGTCAATCCTCGGATCGGCATTCAATATGATGCGAACGTGAGAACTCGATTAAGGGCAGCCTATGCGCCTGGTGGAGACGAGAACAACATTCAGAGTGAGGCAGCGTTTGAAGGCGCTCAAGTTGCTTTCAGGGATTCGGGGAGGCGACCAGTGGCGTACGTTGATGGACGCGCCGTAATGGACCGCAGTCATCGTCTTGAATTTGGCGTTGAGAGAGTTCTTGATAACAAGTCCAATCTTGAAGGCACCGCGTTTTTCGACACAACGTTGAATCGCGCCGTCGGCTTGCTTAGTACACCGATAACTGCCTTTTCGGGCGCCACCGGCGAATCATTCCTTGATGTCGCGAACCAGCAGGGCGCGGCCCGGGGTATGAGATTGGTTTATACGCGCAGGCTCAGTCGAATGTGGACCGCCTCAGGCGGATTCTCGTTCGGCCGCGGACAGCGACTCGCAGCGGGCGATATTTCACAACCGTCGGAAATGTTTGAAAGCGGCTTCTTCCAGACTGCGGCATTTCAGCTTGACGCTGATCTTGGCAGAGGCACAAACGTTCGAACCGTGCTGCGCTTCTCGCCAAACGCAACCGTGTTCGCAATCGATCCTTTCGCGGGACGCCTTGCTGTTTACGATCCGTCGTTGAGCGTCCAGGTTACTCAGGAACTGCCGAGCTTTGGTTTGCCAGTCAGGGCTGAGGCTGTGCTTGACGCGCGTAACTTGCTTGATGTTCAGCCCAGCACTGAGAACGGAGAAGTGCTTACACAGCTAAACACCGGTCGTCGTTCTGTTCGCGGCGGCATCTCGCTCAGGTTCTAAATAGGGAGAAAAGGTCGGGCCTCTGGTTTTGCGTTTCGCGCCTGTTCGTCTTGTGACCCCTTCTAGCCGTTCTCCAAAAACTCGGAAAAGTCCAAAAAGTTGGATAGCGTGATTAGCGGGAGCCTCGTTAGAACGCAGACCTGCATGGGCCGGAACATGACAGAGGTCACGCGCTTGCAGGGTAATCTCGCCAGTCTCCCTGAGTGAGAGATTTGACTGGGGGCGCGATTGACCAGAACCGCTGGAAAATGCCTTGGGAACATACCTTGCGTTTTCAAGCCCGTTCGTGAGCTTTGAGATCCTTAGCTAGTGGGACTGTCTAAGTGAAGAGGTCGGTATTTACAACTGGAACGTGGTTAGTGCTCTCCAGCGCTGCCCTGCTGGTGACAGCGGGCGTGCTGAACTTTGGTCAGCGCTTGAGACACGAGACGCCTCCCTGGGACGGAGTGCGTTGGACCGATACTAAGCAAGGCATAATCGCGGAAACGGTAGAGCCCAATTCCTCCGGCGCACGCGCCCAAATCCTGCCGGGGGACCACCTGATTGGCATTAGCGCAGATAATCGGAAATACGATGAGGTCGGAAGCGCCAGGGAGGTCCAGATGTATCTGGATCAGGCCCACGTGAATGGCGACATTCATTATCTCATTGAACGTCCATCCTATCCTGCAGATAGCCGCTTGTACTATGCCGATCTTGATCACCTTGATGCCACACACAAATGGACACCGCTGGTTGTTTATATCAATCTCATCGGTCTGGTTTTCCTGTTCGTCGGCTTCTTCGTACTCTTCAAGCAAGGAGGACGAGCGCCTTTTGCTTTACACTTCGCATCCGTCTGTTTAGTCGGATATGTTTTGTGTTTCTACACTGAGGTCGGAACTTACCGCGATCTCGATTTAGCGATTGCCATTCTTAAGAACGCTGCTCTGATTGTCTTTCCTCCGCTTTTCCTCCATTTCTGTCTTCTTTACCCGGTGCGGCAGCAGTTGTTTGAACGGAAACGCTGGCGCGCAGCTTTGCTCTACGTGCCGGCTCTGTTGCTCCTGGCCCTCGAGAGTTTCATTTTCCTGCGGACTGTGTTGACGCCTCTCGTTCCCCAAATGCGAAACGTTCCTAACGTTTCCGACGTGTTTGTGGGGCTGTTCTACAGGCTGAGCTTGTTCCACTTTGTCGTGGGACTCATCGCGAGCGTCTCCTTCCTAATCAAAACCTGGGTGCAAGCCAGGAATACAGTGGTGCGGCAACAATTGAAGTGGGTGATTTGGGGCCTGGTATTGGCGGTTACTCCCTTCACACTACTTTATGCGGTCGGATTCTTGTTGGGTGCAGAGGCGGACCCGTGGCTAACCAACGCGGCGGTGCTGCCGCTCATTCTGATACCGCTCTCGTTCGGCTATTCAGTGGTTCGCTACCGGTTGATGGACGTTGAATTGGTAGTGCGCCGCGTCTTTGTTTATGTCCTCACGACTCTGGCAATTGCTTTGATGGTCGGTTCGGTCGTCTACCTCGCCGGGCTGTACGCGCTGGGAGGAGACGGATTCACGTCGGGCGAGCTCACTCTGCGAGTGGTGATAGCGATTGTGGCTATGGCCGCCATCGTGATGGTAGCGGCGCCAGTGAAGAATTTTTTGCAGGAACACATTGACCGGCTGTTTTATGGTGAGCGCTACGACATGCGCCACAGCTTGCTGGATTTTGGCCGCACGCTCTCCGCAACCACCGCCCTCGATCCGTTGCTTGACGCCCTCGTCGGGCGTCTGCAGCAAGTAATGAATGTGGGTCGCATCGCGATTTTTATCGAGGACAAGAATGAACCTGCCGGCTATCGCGTTGCTCGAGCCGCGGGAATATCTTCAGAAATGGTTGTGCCGCCCGACTTTCGCGAGATGATCCGCATTCGCTCAGCCGAAACCGGAGTAGTGCGCACTGATGATCTCGATCTGATACCTGAAACAACAGGCTTCGTTCGCCGCGCGCTTCACTATTATGTGCCTTGCGTGGTGCGTGGCCGAATGGTTGCCGTTATCGGACTTGGCCGGTCTGCCGATGGCGCCCTGCTCTCATCAGAGGACGTTGACATACTACTTACCGTCTCCGGTTATGTCGCGGTCGCGATCGAGAATAGTTTGCTGTATCAGGAACAGGGCGACCGGGCAGCGGAGTTGAAACTCCTCAAAGAGTTTAACGAGTCCATTATCGAGTCGATTAATGTCGGGCTGCTGGCCGTGGATCTGGAGGGTCGCGTCACGCGCCTGAATTCCGCGCTCGAGGAGATTCTGGACCTCAGTCGTGTCCAGGCAGTCGGGAAGCGAGTTGAGGATCTCTTCTCTGAAGATTTTACCGACACTCTGCGTCAGGTGCTTGGCAACGATCGTTGGCGCCTTAGAGAAATCCGCAACATCTACAAGATTCACACGGCAACGTTCGTCGGGCGCCCCCTGGTTCTGAATATAGCTATTGCACCATTGCAGGATTCGCAGGAGCAGACCGGCGCCCTGGTTGTACTGGAGGACGTAACTTCCCGCGTGCGCCTCGAAGAGCAGTTACAACAACGTGAAAAACTTTCTTCAATCGGCTTACTGGCTGCCGGCGTTGCTCACGAAGTTAACACACCACTCACCGGGGTCTCGTCGTATACGCAGATGCTGCTCGGCATGCTGTCGGAAAACGATCCCAAGCACGCACTTTTGCTTAAAGTTCGCCGGCAGGCGGAACGCGCTACGAACATCGTCAACAATCTGTTGAACTTCTCGCGCACGGGCGACGCCACCGAGTTTAGCGAACTGGACGTCAGCCGCGTGCTTGACGACACGCTGCAGCTGCTTGAGCCGCAGTTGCGCGGCAACCAGATCGAAATCGTGCGGGGGTATGATCCAGAGTCGCCGCTGGTGATTGGTAACAGCGGCAAACTCCAGCAGGTTTTCACCAACCTGTTGCTGAACGCACGCGACGCGCTTCCTGGCGGAGGCTCGATCAGAATTTCCACGATCCCTTCTGATGACCACTCACTGATGATTGAGGTCTCCGATAGCGGCACCGGCATTGCTCCTGAAGACGTAGCCAAGATTTATGATCCCTTCTACACCACCAAGGGAGTTGGACGTGGGACGGGGCTCGGTCTTGCAGTTTCCTACGGTATCGTTCAGGAACATTCCGGCCACATCAGCGTCGAAAGTACGCCCGGGCACGGCACAATTTTTCGCATTACCTTGCCAACTGCGCAGACGCGGTCTCGGTTGCAGGCTGTTGCCGACTAACCCAATAAATCTCAAATCTCAGATTTCAGATCTCAGATTCGAAAATCGTCATGCAGCAGGAGCAAGCGCAGCGCCTCGCTTTGCTCTTGCCTTTTTTTTTGCCTTGATCTCCCCTACACTGATTCACTTCCAAAAACGTGAGGTTTGGCAACATTGGCTGGAAAGACAGAAAGACGCGTGGCTAAAAAAGGCTCAGTCCTGGTCGTCGATGACGAAGAGATCATGCGCGAAGTGTTGGAGACGCTGCTCTCTTCCGAAGGTTACCGTGTCGACCTGGCCAAGACCGGTGAGGAGGGACTTGAAGCCTACGGACGTCGTGCTTACGACATTGTTTTGCTCGACGTTTCGATGCCGGGCATCGGTGGACTGCGGGCGCTCGAAGAGTTTCTTAAGATGGACTCAGACGCGGTCATCATCATGATTACTGCCTACGCCACTTTTGATACGGCCATCGCGGCCTGGGAACACGGCGCCTTTCTCTGCATACGAAAGCCTTTTCAAAATGAACAGATCTCTCTGACGGTTGCCGCCGGAGTAAAGCAGCGACGTAAAGAAGAGGAACGCCAAACACTACGGCGGGCCATGAGTCGGGCCGTGGATCGCGGTGCGATTGTTGGGCGGTCCGACGTCATGCAGGAAGTCTTTCGTCTCGTCGAACAGGTGGCGCCCGCCCGTTCTACCGTCCTAATTACAGGTGAGAGCGGCACCGGAAAAGAGTTGATCGCAAAAGCAATTCATGAAGCGAGTCCGCGCGCCGGTAAGCCTTTCGTTACGGTCAACAGTTCCAATATTCCTTCCGAACTCCTCGAGTCAGAACTCTTCGGTCATACGCGTGGCGCTTTCACGGGTGCAGTGGCGGCGAAGAAAGGACTGTTTGAGGTTGCTGATGGCGGTTCGATTTTCCTTGATGAGATTGGCGATATTCCCCCGGAGACGCAGGTACGCTTGCTGCGAGTTATTCAGGAGCGCGAATTCACACCCCTTGGTGACACCACGCCACGCCGGGTTGATGTGCGCATCATCGCCGCAACCAATATTGAGTTGAAGGAAGCCGTGAAGCAGGGAACGTTTCGCGAAGATTTGTACTACCGGCTGGCAGTAGTGCCTATCGAACTGCCGCCACTGCGCGACCGGCGCGAAGACATCCTGCCGTTGGCCCAGCACTTTATCGAGAAGTATAACGAAGAGAACGGTCGCAAAGTGTCTGAGCAGATTGCCCCTGAGGTGCTGGCGCTGCTCGAAGCTTACTCGTGGCCGGGCAATGTACGAGAACTTGAGAATGCGATTGAACGGGCGGTTGTCATCGCTCCCCGCGACGAGGTTTCACGCGAGTGTCTACGTCCGGAGATTAGCGATCCGCAGTCCGTTGCCAGTGCTTCCGAAGAAGGCGCCAGTGTTGGCGCGGTGCAGGATCTCGGGCGCGGCATCAACTTCTACGATCAGGTACGGCGCTTTGAGATCGATCTTATTCGTCGCGCGCTGGAGCAAACCGGCGGCCATCAATCGCGAGCCGCGCGCTTGCTGGGGATGAACGCCACCACGCTCAACTCAAAAATCAAAACCTATCGCATCAGCCTGCGCCCGTAAAGGGAGAATTGGCCGCGACTGATGTTATATGAATCAATGAATCAATCAGCAGAGCAAATGGAAATACTGGCATTGCCACTTCACCAGAGTCACTTGCGCCTCGGCGCGGCTATGAGCCAGCACAACGGTTGGTTTGTGCCGGAATCATATGGCGATGTGTTGCTTGAATATGCTGAAGTGCGAGAAGGAGGTTGCGGAGTAATAGATCTTTCCAACAGGGGCCGCATTCTGGTGAGCGGCACCGAAGCAGTGCAATTTCTCAACGGCCTGATCACGAATGACATGAAAACGTTGGCCCTGAATAGCTGGATGCCGGCGGCGTTTCCCAATGTTCAGGGTCGGCTGATCGCAAGTGTGCGTGTCGTTCGCTTGAAAGATGAAGGGACAGACAAGAATGTGTCTCCAGCTTTCCTGATTGATACGGAGGCAGCTACACATGAGCGTGTGCTAAAGACTATTGAACGCTTCACGCTTGCAGGCGACTTTCGCGTCACCGATGTGACGAACCAAACTGCGCTGCTCTCTGTAAAGGGGAGTAAAGCGACTGACGTCGTGCGCAAAACGCTCGGCGACAACGCTGCGGACCTGTTACCGAACCAGTCAATCCAAACAGCCTGGCCACAGAGCGAGCAAACGGGAAACGGGTCCGAGGATGCTATCAGCGGCGTAATTGTAATTCGCGAGTCGCGCGCGAGCGAAGATGGGTTCGATTTAGTCGTGAATGCAGATCAAGCCGGTGGTTTGTGGGATGCATTGCAAAATGCCGGGGCGAAACCAGTTGGTTACGCGGCGTTTGAGATATTGCGGATCGAGGCGGGAGTGCCACGGTACGGAATAGATATGGATGAAACTAACGTTGTGACTGAGACAGCGCTGGACAACGCTGTCAGTTACACGAAGGGATGTTATGTGGGACAGGAGATCATCGCGCGCATCAAATATCGCGGGCATGTGGCAAAGAAGTTGACTGGCGTCATGTTTGAGCAGCCAGTTGCGGTGGCGGTGGGCGCGACTATTCATTCAGCTGATGGCAAGGAAGCCGGCCGCATTACTTCCGTCGCCGATTCGCCCCGCCTGGGCTGCACAATCGCGCTGGCGTATTTGAAATATGATTATCTTGCTGCTGGAACCAGCGTGAAAGTGATTTCCGGTACGGAAGTGGTTGAGGCAAGAGTAACGGAATTACCGTTCGTGCGAGAGTAAGTTTGTTAGTTCAAGTGATTTGCTGGGACCGCCGGCGTCCCGCCCGCAACGCGCCGTCAGGCGCGCAGTCTCTTTTGGTTAATCGTTTCGCGCTTCGCGCTCATTGCGGGCGAGACGCCCGCGGTCCCAGCAAATCACTTGAACTCTTCGCTTAATGCCTACTGTCCTGGGGATAACTTCAATGAATGCTGAGGCAGATCCTTCGGCGCCGAGCGATGCTCCGCACGACCTTGATCGAGAACAGGCGCGCCTTGCCTACAGCATTATCGAATCGCTTCTCGATCACACCCGCGTGGTCAGCGATTTAATTGCGCTGATGGCGCAGACGCTCGATCAGGACACCACCAAAGCCCTCACCCAGACTCCCGTCTGGACCGCCTATCTTGATAGCCGCCGCGCATTGGAACGAACGCGCATCGATGTGGAAAAATTTGCTGAGATCATGAAGGGGCTGAGTGGAGATGAAGACGAGGACTAGCTCGCCGGCTTCATGTAAGTCAAAAAGTCTCGTAGGGCCTGCTTCTGCGTTTCGCCTACCGAAAACGTCACCGCGTCAAACTTGATCTCAAACGAGTTCGCTTTCGTTATCTTTACAAACGTCTCGTAAGGCATGCGAAAGACGAGACGCTCGCCCATCCAAACGCGGCCGGGAACGGGCCGCTTGATCGCCCACCGGCTGGAACTAAGAAACACTTTTTCTCCGTCGATCATGAAGACGACGTACAAGTCTGTTCGCAATCTTCCCCTGACAACGGTTTGGAGTTCGAAGTCGATAATGGACGGTGTCACAACCTGGCGCCCGGGAAAACTAAACGACGGGCTCATCCGGAGACTGACGTATTTACCTTGTTCGCGTGATATCTCCATGGGCGCGAGTCTGATGATGGTTTTATCTTTCTCGGCGTCGTAGGTTGTTTCAGTCTTCGTGGAGTCTTGAGGCTCCACACTGATCGCAGTTTGATTCGCCGGATCGAACACTGTCAGTTGGGAAACTGAGAGGATAAAAACCAGCAGCAGTGGTGTTAGATTAATCATGCGGGTTCTAATGCCGCGCCGTTCCTACTTCACGATCATGATTACCTGCCGCTCGCGTCCGCCGTCAAACTCGCAAAGAAAGACTCCCTGCCAGCGACCAAGCAATAGTTTTCCCTCGTGAAAAGGAATCGTAACGGATGAACCAACCAGGGTGGCTTTGATGTGGGCATCGGAATTCTCTTCGCCGTGACGAAAGCCCATCCCGTGCTGGGGAATAACGGTGCGCAAGAGGTGCAACATGTCACGCGGCACGTCCGGGTCGGCGTTTTCATTCACCGTCAATCCGGCGGTGGTGTGTTGCACATACAATACAAGCACGCCTTCCTGTTCGCCGGAATCCTCCAGCGCCTGCTTTACTCGATCCGTAATCTCGACCAATTCTTCGCGTTGACGGGAGCGCACCTTGAGCACTTGCATGAACCGGATTGTAGCGCAAACAAAGTACTCCAGCTCAGCTATCGAAACGCAGATGACGGGGCCTCGTCGCCATTGCCTGTCCGAGTGGTGACCGAGCCCTCTTTCGTCATGCCTTTGAAGTGCCAGCAGTCTACGCTCCACACAGGCACGATGCCGTCGCGATCGACGCCGGTGGTGCACCACAAGGGCGAGTTGCGATAATCCTCGGGCGTCTTCAGTACCTTGCCACCGGCGCCATAGAGTTTGTATTTCTTCAAGCGGTCGTTATAAAGGCCCAGCTTGTCTCCAGTGAGAACTTTTCTGAACGGTTCATACTGCGCCTCTTCTGCCTCTGTCAGGTCGCCGAAAACCTTCTGGCCTGCCGAACGAACAGCAACGCACATCTCGCGAGCCTCGCCAATAGTCATACTCCCTTTATGGGTTTCGACCATCGTCGATGCAGCCAGCCCCTTAGACAACGCCTCGTCAATTTTGTCGATGCATGTCTTCCCGTCCTCGAGCGCCTTCTTTCCGTCTTCCTTCGGGTACATGCTGTCGTCGGGCTTCCAACCTACCCAATTGGAGGCCTCGCTAATGGCATTGTCCAGATCCTTTGCGACGTCCTGGGCTCCACCTGCCATTGCCGACAGCGCCACGAGCAACGCTGTGATTGATATCTTTTGGAACATCCTGGTTACCTCCTGATTGCGGTTATCACAGTTCTGGTCATTCGAACGTTTTCAATGGCGCCACCAAAGCACCAGGGCGATCCCCGCACCAAACGGCAAGAGCCACAAAATGATGAAAAAATATCCAAGCAAGTCGATGAGGAGACTCGCAATGCATCCGGTCTCCCCTCCGGGTGTCCATGAGATCGACTTGCTCGTACCACGCCATTCGATGGTGGTGCCAAACAATGCGCCGACGCCGCGGCGCAGCAAAGGGTCGACCAGCGTCGCATAGGGAATGGTCCATAACACCAACAACAGGACCGCGGAGGCGATGAGAATGAACTGGCTGGAGTTGACGCTGTTCCTGCTCAGGATAAACAGAATCGGCATCGTCAACATGAGGACCAACACCAATGCCACTATGCTTAGCTTTTTCATCGGCTGGAGTTCTCTGACTACGGCACCAGAAACCCGCCCAGTGGATTGCCGTAGAAGGCGTCTGTCTTGTACGCATTGCGGTCCCATTGTCCATCTTGATCGCCGACGATCTGCGCCGGTATCAGGATGCGGAGCGTACCGAGACTGTTCTGTTTGCCGAGGCCGTTGTCCACGATCTTGTAATCGGAACCAAAGCTGAATCTTGCCGTGCGCGCGAGCCTTCCGTTTTGCAAAACCTTGATTTCGTACTCACCTGGATTTTTGTACATTTCGTAGTAGAAGCCTGGTTCCATCACCGTGGGTTCCTTGTCCCACAGGATCGCCTTTTGGAAACTGAACCTGCTGCGGCAATACGCGTTCGTGGAATCCTGGTTTGTCTCCGGAGTATTCAGGACCTCACACTCGGCGCTTTCCGGCACCGCTTCCGCAACCATCTGGCCTTTGTAGTAAAGATAAGCCGCGTACTTGCTGTAGATCACGCTTTTGTTTGTGCCTCGGAACGAGAAAGCGGCGATCAGGTGCGAGCGACTCAGTTGGGGAATGGTGCGGCCGTAGTAATTCAGTGGTCCTGCATACTCCCAGTTATAGACCCACTCGTCGTAAACGTACGCGATTGGCAGTGTCCAATCGTAATTGATGTAATAGACAAAGTTGTTCTTGAACTTGGGCAGGTCTACAACGCCCTCGTGAAACTTGTCGACCTTGAACTTTCCCACGAGCAGCGTCGCGTTCTTACCTTCGAGTTCGTTTCTGAGATTGATTTTGAAGTCTACTGGCCCAATATAAGTTACCGCCTGGTCGTCGGGCGGGTTCTGGCCGCAATCTCTAACTCCCATCCAGCCAGCGCCGGCCTCCTCAACCTGACAATCAAACTTCCAGGACTTTGCCGGAAAGTTATACTCAACCGAAAGCGCGCCGCCCGGGCTGAAAGGACCATTGACACGAAAGTTGATGACCGGCGACCAGCTCCATGTCTCGGGGTCACCCTTATACCCCTTATGAACTTGCAGCCTGACTTGAACCGAAGGCTTGTTGATTGTCTGGCCCAGGGCCAAACCATTTGTGAAACTGTGCAACCATGCGGGGCTAGTCAGGATCAGAAGGACCGCCGCCCCTATTGAAGTCATTCGGAATTTCATAAGGAACCTCCTCCAGTGTCGACGTCTTGAAGTTGTTCATTGCTATACCAACTCACTCTGTCGCGCGCGGTTTGCGCGAATTGAGGCGATCAGCCACGACAAAGGGAGCAACCAAATTGCCAGGTTGATCGCGAAAAGACCGTTAATCGGATTTGACCGATCGTGAATATCGTAGGCCACCCAATAAATCAGCCAGGCTGCTGCGATCGCGTTCGCAAACGCGGCGAGAACGACAGCGGACACCGAACGTCCGCCTCGTCGTCGTCGTCGTACTCCCCTGACAACGCCTACAATTGAACTAATGGTCACCACTAAACCGGTGACGATTACAACGCTGAATATTGCGAAGAGCTGCAGCAGGGCCTTATCAAGACCGGGAATAACAGTGGGTTCCATTAAGCCCATCTGAAAACACCTCTTCGGAATCAGTAAGCACTCCCGGACGCAGGTGCTATGGTGCGTCCACGTAATACCCGAAAACAGAGAAGTTGACGCCGGGCTGGCCGGTGGCAGGGTTACGTTCGGCAAAGCACGTGACTGCCTCGCCCGCAGGGACATAGAGGCGCACATGCTGGCTCGCGATGTACACACGCCTCCCCAACTCATCAATCCCCTCATCATTCGGGTGGAGGTAGTAAGAAGCGCCACCGGTGAAGATAGCGAGCGACAGCAACTTGTCATTACCATCAAGTCGTCCGTCGGCTGAGATGTCCTCGATAACAAGCACCTTGCCAGCGGGCACAGTTGTCATAGATCGAGAACCCTGGGTCTGTCCAAACGGAAGAACAATGGAGGTGGAAGCCTGGAAGGGTTGCCGGGCTGGATTGTCGATGTCGCGGACCATGACAGGCGACCCCGCGTCTATCCTCACGGTATTATTCACTGCATCGAACTTAACTGTGTTGTTCGCCGCATCCAGGCCAACCACCGGTGAGTTGTTGATGTTGACGTTCCACAAGCCGTCTTGTTGCGATTTGACCGTTGGTGTGTTCACGACGTTTACATTCTGCGTCGAGGGTGCGGGTGCTGCGGTTCCGTTTGAACCGTAACCTGTGTGCGGCACCACCACGGTGACGACGGTCATCAGAGACACCACTCCAATCAAAGTGATGAGTGATTTTCTGAATTTATACATGATCATGATCCTCCTCGTTGTTAGAAGCTCTCGACTGAATTGGCGCAAATCAGCAGCAGTCCGTTCGCAGTCTCATTAAAGTGAACCGTGTCAGCCTCGACCCAACGGTTGACTGTTCGCACGCTTACGCCCGCTGTTACTGCAGCTTCGTTTGGGTGAAGCATGAGGACCTCTTGTTCACATTGGTGACACCACGCGTGCATCGGTCGGCGACGTCTCCGCATGATGGTCAGCCGGTGTGTTTCACACGCGATTTCGATTCTTTTCCTCATCAGACGGCGGTGACTTCCGAGCGTTTCCACGATGGATCGTTAGCGAGGTCAGTTCTTGTTGCTTACAGTCCAGGACGGGACTAAAATTCCCCACCTGGACCAGGGCTTCAAGCCAAGGCCAGTGCCCAAACAGTTAACTTGCGACGCTCGTGACGATATTCCTCGCCGATTTGGAAGTCCTCAGGATTTCTCAAATCGTTCTCAAATAGTTTCCAAAGGTGCGTTATGACCCCGGAGTACCAGCCGTCGTATGAGTTCGGTCCTTTTCGCGTTGACCCGGTTGAACGTGTGCTGTTCCATGCCGGCGCTCCAGTTCCGCTTACGGCGAAGGTGTTCGACATCCTCCTGCTCCTCCTGGAGAACAACGGACACATTGTTGAGAAAGACCGATTGATTAAAGCAGTTTGGCCCGACACGTTTGTCGAAGACGGAAATCTGACTCAGAACATTTCCGTACTCAGGAAGGTTCTTGCCGCTGGCGAGGAGGGCCACCCTTACATTCAAACCATTCCCAGGCGCGGCTATCGTTTTGCCGGCTACGTTCATGAGGTCTTTGAGGATACGGATGAATTGGTAATCGAGGAGCACTCACGCTCGCGTGTGGTGATCGACGAGCACCAAACCGATGCACCCGCGATCAATCAATCCTCGGCAATAACGACTCTTGCGCCCACCCTGCACGGCCAGGGCAGAACCTGGAAGGCGGCGTTCCTGCGAGCGGGGCTGTTCGTTTCGTTCGTGGTGATTGGGACGGCGCTTGCGATTGCTGGGTTTTCGTTTTTGACCGGCGGGAGAACCGGGAAGAACGCAATCGCTTCAAGCCAACCGCGCTCTATCGCCGTGCTGCCTTTTCGGTCCCTGGCCGCGAATACCAGCGAAGAATTCCTGGGCTTGGGCATGACTGACGCGCTTGTCGCAAAGCTCAGCAACGTTAAAGAACTCAAGGTTCGGCCTACCAGTGCGGTTCGCAAATTCTCGAATCAAGACCGAGATGCGACAGCTATCGGAAAGGAGCTGCAAGTTGATTCTGTCCTCGAGGGCAGTCTGCAAAGAGACGGCGAACGGATTCGCGTGTCGGTGCAGCTGGTTGACGTGAAAGAGGGACGCACGCTCTGGGCGAATGCGTTCGATGTGCCGGCAACAAATATCTTCTCAATCGAAGACACGATCTCTGAGCACGTGGTGCAAGCGCTGACCTTGAAATTGAGTGAGGCGGAACAGGCGCGACTCGGGAATCACTCCACCGCAGACCCTGTCGCTTACGAACTCTATTTGCAAGGCCGGTTTTATCTAAACAACTTTACGGAAGATGGCACCAAACTGGCGCGCAAATATTTCGAGCGAGCGATTGCGCGAGATTCGCATTACGCGCCGGCATATTCGGGACTGGCTGAATCGTATGCGTTCGGGGAGATTGGTCTGCCGTCTGAAGAAGCCTTTCCCAAAGCCCGAGATGCGGCGGCCAGGGCCCTGGAGCTCGACGAAACTCTGGGAGAGGCCCATGCGGTTCTGGCCCAGGTTGGATTTCTCTGGGATTGGGATTGGTCTGCGGCCGAGAAACAGTTCAAGCGCGCGCTCGAGTTAAATCCCGGCAATCCCGAAATTCATCACATGTACGCCCACTACCTCACTGCCATGGACCGATTTCCGGAAGCGCTTGCCGAAAGTCAGCGACTACTTGAACTCGATCCGCTTTCGCCTGCGTCCAGAAATCATTTGGGCTGGCATTACCAATATGCCCGCGAGTTTGACCAGGCCATCGAGCAATACAAGCTCGTGCTGGCAATCGATCCAAACTTCGCCGAGGCTCATCGTCAATTGGCAGCTGCTTACTGGGAGGTAGGAAAGATCGACGAAGGTATCGCTGAGGCAAATAAGCGATTGGAACTGGTCGGGCGCGGTGATGAGGTGCCGACGCTAAGACGAGCTTACCTGGCGTCTGGCTGGAACGGTTACTGGCGAATGCGCCTTCAATTCGGAGTAGAGCGCAGCAAGCACTCCTTTGTCTCACCGTCAGGGATCGCCTTCTATTATGTTCAAATGAAAGACACGTCTCACGCGCTCGACTGGTTGGAAAGGGCCTACCGAGAACACGATCATGACCTGGTCTATCTTAGAGTTGACCATACGTGGGACAGTCTGCGCGGAGACCCGCGCTTTGAGGAATTACTCAAGCGAATGAAATTAGGAGCGAGCGCGGTCAGCCGGCCGGACGTTTAGGCGTATCTTTACTGTCGCCGGCTGGTACGGCTTGTCATCGATAAGAATACTGCTGTCCCGAATGTTGTCCACCGTGTACATCTTCCAGCCCTGAGCAGTATGTTTCCAGGTCTCCCTTTGAACAACCCGAGCTTCGACCTTGTGTATCGTTCCATCCGGCAGGCGTTGCATTCGCACCGTCTTTTGCCTGACGTCGGCGCTGGCGAGATCACCCTGGACATCAATCGTGCCAATTTCGAAGTCCTGGGAAATGAAATGGTCGATTCTATCAAGCAGCCGTCTTGTGTACGCTTCCATATCGGCGCGCGTGTTTAGCTTTCCGTCCGGCGTGGTCGTATGAAAGTCTTCGGTCCGCAACGCCATTACCGCTACCGAATCCTTTTTGTTGAATGCCTGGATGTTGAGGTCATACCAGGCTTCGATCGCCTTGCGCACAGGCTTTGATTTGTCTCGCTCTATCGACTTGCCGTTCTTAACTTTGACCTTGCGTTGCTCGGCCTCGTTTTTAATTTGAGATGTGACGCTCTGAGAATGAGCGACCGAGCAGCTGAGTGCAAAGAACGCCGCGACGACAATGAGCCGGTTCTTCATGAGTCTCCAATTAGTTCTTTTCGTCGAGCACAAAATCATAGGTTATGACGCCTGTAACTTTGACTGGTTGGCCATCTTTAAAAGTCGGTTTAAAGCGTGCCTTTCGAGCCGCCGCCTCCGAAACAGCGTAGAGTTCTTTGGGTCCGCGATCCGCCTTCGCGTAAATCACATTGCCATCGTTGCCAATTGTGATGACAACCGCCACCATGCCCTCGATCTTTTGCTGCTTTACTTCGTCAGGGTAAGCGGGCCTGGGCGCCTCAATCAATTCGCCCTTCTTTATTTTGTCCTGCTTTTCCTTCCGCTTCTCCTTCCGCTTCTCCTTATCCGCTTTGTCGGAGTCCTTATCCGCTTCATCTGCGTGCTCAGCTTGCTCAGCAGCCTCTTCGGCTTGCTCGGCCTGCTGTTCAGCCTGCTCCGCCTGGTGTTCAGCCTGCTCCGCTTGCTCCTCCTGCTCATTTGGCTCATTCGGCTCATTGGGTTGCGGAGGCTGTGCTGGCTGAGCCTGCGATGGATCTGATGGCGGAGATGGAGGTGACGGAGGTGACGGAGGCGAGGGAGGAGCCTTCTTCGACGACTGTTGATCCGCGGCCATCTCTGACTCCAGCGCGACTTGATGGCTAGTCGTGATGAGAGCGCGAGGGTCGCTTGTTAACGCATTCGTCGCGCGCGGGTGACTGTAAACTCCGGCTGCCACCAAAATGACCAGGGCCAGCCCCACCAGTCCCACGGCCAGCAGGCGAGAAAACACACCTGTTCTGCGATTCGGATTTCCAGTAGACATAATGTTTTCGATCCTCCTCCGTAAATTAGAACCACTTGCAGCGCCGGTTACACCTGCCATCCTCCAGCCGAAACAAAAGCGCACCACTTTAAGAATGCTCGACGCATACGCTTCAGGTACTCGACAAATCTCCATTACCCGTTCGTCGCAGACTTGCTCACGCTCATCGAACAGTTTGCGATTGATGAACCAAACCAGCGGGTGAAACCACAACAGAGCACACAGCCCCAACTGCAGGTTACCGATTAGATTATCCCGTCGTTGAATGTGGACCAGCTCGTGAAGCATGATTGCTTCCAACTCGTCGTCGTTGAGATGCCCGGCGATTGATTCCGGCAGCACCACCGTCGGCCGCCAGACGCGCCACACCGCTGGCTCGAGCTTTAGCGGTGAAATCACCAGGTCGATTTCACGTTTCCATTGAAGAGAGATTCGAGCGCGTTCGAGGGCCTGCCACTCTCGGCCATTCGTGCGCGGTTGACCCAAGCGCAACGAGCGAAGGAATCTGCGCCGGCGAATTACCCACAGCAGCAGTATCGTTAGAATGCCGGCCAGCCAAATTGTAGTTAGTGCGAAGTAAATCTCTTGGTAGCGGGTGGTCTCGGTCGCGACTATCGTCACTTCATAGGTAGACGCGAGCGTCGACACTGGTCCAGTGATTCCCGATAGTACAGAAGCGTTTTGGGTCTGTCGAAAAGAGCGGAAGAACGAAAGAGATTGAACACCTGTTTGCTGGGCCAGGAAGACGAAAAGAGCGGCAGGGAGAATGAACTTCGCGGAAGCGACCAGGCAAAAGGTGTGACGCCAGTGAGCCGGCCCGCGTCTGAGCACAAATGACGCAACCAGGATGACCAGCGCAAAAACAGTCGTCTGCCAGAGATGATCCGCGAATCGCGGCCACCACCAAACCGAAGCCGCCGCCAACCATTCATAGACGGCTGTCATTTCGCATTTCCTCCCGAGCGTTTGTTTTTGCGAGAGGGGGCAGGCGCGCTCTTGTTCGCTTCCAGTTGTTCTAACGTACTCTCCAGGTCTCTGATGTCCTGCAAAGTTAGTTGTCCGGTTTCTACCAGTTGCGCCATCAGCGAGCGTGGAGAACCACCGAAGACATGAAGCAGCTCGTCAAGCAAACGGCTGTGGGCTGCCTTGCGAGTTACCACGGCTTCAAAGATGTGCGCGTTGCCGATTTTCTTGACCCGGCGCACCGCTCCCTTTTCTTCCAGACGATAGATGATTGTCTGCACAGTTGTGTAGGCCGGACGTTTTTGCTCGGGAAGGTGTTCCTGAATTTCACGCACCGAGGCACTTCCAAGCGCCCACACCGCGCCCATTACTTCCAACTCCAAACGCGTCAGCCTTACCGGCTTTTCTTTGACCATCCCGCTCCTTTACTACGAATGAGGTTGAAGCTACTACAACTGTGGTTGAGTTGTCAACGGGGAAAAGTGGGCAGAAGGGGAGAAGGGGAAAAGAAACGGCTAACCCTGACTGGGGTTAGCCGATCATTGTCTGGCCGTCATGGCGTGGTTTTATTTTTGAGAGGCTTTACGTTTCAGCAGCGCCCAGCCGGTCGGTAAAACTGCGGCAGCCAAGAGTATCTTGATCACATCGCCGGGAATGTACTTCAAATTAATTAGGAAGGCCACAAGTGGAGAGGTGTGCATTAGCAACGAGAACCACGCCATGCCCGCAAGCAGGATAATGATTGAACCCACAGCCATCGCCACCACCGCCGTCCAGAAGCGTTTGTCCCAGCCGTTTTCTGCAAACGCGCCGGTTACAAACGCGCCCGCTGGAAAGGCCAGCAGATAGCCGCCCCCTTGTCCAAGAAGATGGCCGAGGCCGCCATGGAAACCGCTAAAAAAGGGCAAGCCAATAGCGCCTTCCGCCAGGTACATAATCATGGCCATCGCGCCGAGGCGCGATCCAAGCAGCGCTCCAGTAAGCAAGACGACAAACGTCTGGCCTGTGATTGGTGGACCTAGCCCAACTGGAATTACGATCTGAGCAGCGAGCGCAGTCAACAAACTAAACACGACTGCCAGTGAGACGGAGCGGGTCCAGTCGAGCGGAGCCAGGGCAGCGCCGATCAGAGTGTCAGGGGCAGTATGATCAAAAGACGTGCTCATTGGGACTAACCTCAATTCTGGTTTCGAGAGTTTCGTATCACGAGCTTCGAGTTAAAACTAATTCTAAACTCGAAACCCGAAACTGGGAACTCGAAACTAGTCTAATCTTTCTGCGCTTCGGTGCCGCCGGCCGACGCTAAAGTGCCAATGCGCATTTTGTGGAACGATCTCCAGACAAACACGACCGACGCGAGAAAGAAAACTGCCGCCAGGATGTGGCTGATCAGCGGTCCATTCTCGCCAAACTGACCGCGGGTGTCGGCGATTGACACCGCCAATTCCACGGCCAACAAACCAAATAACGTAGTGAACTTGATCACCGGATTTAGCGCTACCGACGATGTATCCTTGAATGGATCGCCCACCGTGTCGCCAACGACGGTCGCATCGTGCAATGGTGTCCCTTTTTGTTTGAGATCCACCTCGACCACTTTCTTCGCGTTGTCCCAGGCGCCGCCGGCGTTAGCCATAAAGATCGCCTGATAAAGTCCGAAGATCGCAATCGAAATCAGATAGCCGATAAAGAAAAACGGCTCGACAAAGGCAAAAGCCAGCGTCGAGAAGAATATCGTCAGGAAGATATTGAACATGCCCTTCTGCGCATACTGCGTGCAGATCTGGACCACTTTCTTGCTATCTTCAACCGACGCCTTTTCCACGCCTTCGAGGCGAATGTTTGCCTTGATGAACTCAACCGCGCGATACGCTCCGGTCGTTACCGCCTGAATAGAAGCACCGGTGAACCAGTAGATCACCGCGCCGCCGCTAATCAAACCCAGCACAAACGGAGCATGCAACAGCGAGAGGCTCTCGGTGTTGGTGGTCAGTCCGTTTGTCAGCGTCATCATGATCGAAAAGATCATGGTCGTGGCCCCGACGACGGCTGTGCCAATCAGTACCGGCTTAGCAGTCGCCTTAAAAGTGTTGCCGGCACCGTCGTTCTCTTCCAGTAGATGTTTGGCGCGCGCGAAGTTGATGTCCATATTGAAGTCGCGCTTGAGCTCGGCCTCAACATCCGGCACCTGTTCGATTAGCGAGAGCTCGTAAACGGATTGGGCGTTGTCAGTCACTGGACCATAAGAATCGACCGCAATCGTCACCGGGCCCATGCCAAGGAAACCAAAAGCCACCAGTCCAAAAGCAAACACCGGCGCCGCCACCATCAGGGCATCGAGGCCCATGGTGCTGAAGTAATAAGCAATCGACATCAGGAAGACGATGCTGATGCCGAGCCAGTAAGCCGAAAAATTTCCGGCCACGAGTCCGGAAAGAATGTTGAGAGACGCACCACCTTCGCGCGAAGACGTAACCACTTCGCTCACGTGGTGAGATTCAGTCGAGGTAAACACTTTGACGAGCTCGGGAATGATTGCGCCCGCCAGCGTGCCGCAGGAGATGATTGCCGAAAGTTTCCACCAAAGGGTTGTGTCGCCACCAAGAGCGGGAATAGTCAGCTTGGAAATGACGAAGGTGACGACGACCGAAAGAATCGAAGTGATCCAGACCAGTGAGGTGAGCGGAGATTCGAAGTTCATCTTATCCGCGGTGCGGTAACGAGCTTTGGCAATCGCGTCGTTAATGAAATACGACGCTGCGCTGGCGATGATCATCATGATGCGCATCACGAAGATCCAGACCAGGAGCTGCACCTGCACGGTATCGCCACGGACTCCCAACAAAATGAAAGTGATTAGCGCCACACCGGTGACACCGTAAGTCTCAAAACCGTCGGCACTGGGTCCCACTGAATCGCCGGCGTTGTCGCCGGTGCAGTCAGCAATCACACCCGGATTGCGTGCGTCGTCTTCCTTAATTTTGAAGACGATCTTCATCAGGTCGGCGCCGATGTCCGCAATCTTCGTAAAAATGCCGCCGGCAATTCTGAGAGCTGCCGCGCCAAGGGATTCACCAATCGCGAAACCGATGAAGCAAGGGCCGGCGTAATCGCCCGGGATAAAGAGCAGGATGCAGAGCATGATTAGCAGCTCCACGCTGATCAGCATCATGCCGATGCTCATGCCGGCTTTCAGTGGAATTGCATAAAGCGGAAACGGTTTGCCTTCGAGACTCGCGAAGGCTGTACGCGAGTTGGCAAAAGTATTAACTCGGATGCCGAACCAGGCGACGCCATAACTGCCGGCGATGCCCACCAGACTAAAGGCGAGAATAAT
>Ga0070697_100000478_pt1 | contig 30435 bp, 20 predicted proteins | sample KBSK1501metaG_FD_65475 | JGI IMG/M metagenome (GOLD analysis project Ga0070697, IMG submission 65475) | Corn, switchgrass and miscanthus rhizosphere microbial communities from Kellogg Biological Station, Michigan, USA - KBS K1-50-1 metaG | ecosystem: Host-associated > Plants > Roots >...
TGGTTGACAGGCTACGAAAAATCTTTACTCCCATGCCTTCGGCGCGAACCATTCGGGAGCACGGCGATCTAGCCGGAGCACGCGCGCTTGGCAGGATTACTGGTGAAGCGCTACGACTGCTGGGTTTCAATATGAACTTCGCGCCGGTGATGTCGATCATGACTGACGAGCGCGATTTACTTTCAAACGGACTCTACTCTCGCTCATTCGGACGTTCGCCGGGTGAAGTGCTCGGCTATACCACCGTCTATCTGCGCGGTTTGCAGGAAACCGGAATTGTCGGTTGTCTCAAACACTTTCCTGGTATCGGCGCGGGCGAAGTCGACTCGCACGAGCAAATGCCGATGGTACGTCTGTCACATGATGATCTGATGGCGCAGGACCTCGCTCCATACGTAGAACTTTTTCAACGCAAGGACGATCGCGTCCGTTGCGTGATGGTGAGCCACGGCGGCTTTCCAAACATCGACATCGTCAAGGGTGTTACTGGCGGCCTGCTGGAACCGGCATCGCTCAGCCGCAACATCGTCACGAACCTCCTGCGCGGTGAACTCGCTTTTCAACATCTCGTCGTAACTGACGATCTGGAGATGGGCGCCATTGCCAAGCATTGCGAGATCGAAGCTGCTGCAGTACGCGCGTTTCTCGCTGGCAATGACATGATGCTGATCTGCGCGCACCCCGACACGATTCGTCGTGGCTATCATTCGCTCCTCAAAGAGGCAAGTGCCGGCAATCTACCCAAGGATCGCTTGCGGGCATCGCTCAAACGGATTGCAGCGATGAAGTCAATTATCAAACCAGCGCACGCGTTCGACAACGACACATTCCAGCGGCTCTCGGAAGAGACCACTGCTCTCAACGAGAAGCTGAATTACAAGTACGGAGGAACAATCCAATGAACGTGAGCAAGTTCGCTTCTCTTTTCGTGGTGGTTTTGCTCGCACTGTCGCTGCCAGTCGGCTGCCGGCGTAATCTAACCGGCGGGCCGTTTGTTATTGCCCTGGGCGACAACATCCGTACTATCGATCCTATCGGTTCACCTTCCGTAGATGCTGCGAGCGAGCGCGTACGCACGTTAATTTTCAATTCGCTGGTGAAGAAAGACGAGAAGTTTGACTACGTCGGCGAGCTGGCGTCGGAGATTAAGCGAGCTCCGGATAACGTAACTTTCACGTTTGTTTTGCGTGATGGAGTGAAGTTTCACGATGGCCGTCCTTTCACTTCGGCCGATGCGAAGTACACGCTCGACCTGGTTTTCTCGAGCTCTTTCGCAAAGTCTGCCAGTTTCTATGAAGGTACCGGCGCAGAACGAAAGAGTTTTATCAAGAGCGTGGAAGCGCCTGACGCGCACACGCTCGTGGTAACGACTACAAAGCCGTGGACGGGATTGCTGCCGAATCTTGTTCCGGTCGCGATGATTCCCAAGGACGGTTATGCGACGCAAAAAGATCAGCCCCTGGGAACGGGACCGTTTAAGTTCGTTAGTTATGACAGCTCGCAGCAAGTGCTCGATCTCGCGGCGAATCCTGATTACTGGGACGGTGCGCCGCACATTCTAACCGTCCGCGTCCGCGTTATTTCTGACACGAACGCACTGCAAGCAGAGCTCCGTTCCGCGCGCGTTGACCTTGCGCCTCTGCCTACCAGCCTCTTGCCCGATGCTGTTAATCTCCTGGGTCAGGATCCGAAATTACAAGTACAGCAGTTCCCTGGCTCGAATCTCAACCTGTTGACGCTTAACTGCAGCCAGCCGCCGCTAAGTGACGTTCGTGTCAGGCAGGCAATCATTTACGCCATCGACCGTGAAGGATTAATCCGCGATCTCGTGTTGGGGCAGGCCAAGATCGCCCACTCAATCCTACCGGAAGAGTCCTGGGCCTATCATGCCGGTCAGCATTATTCATTCGATCCGGCTATGGCTAAGAAACTACTCGACGAGGCGGGCTTGAAAGATCCCGACGGCGATGGGCCGCAGATGCGGTTTGCGAAGCCGGTGATTTTCAAAGTGTCTGGAAGCAGCGTTGCCGCGAAGAACTATGCGGGCGTCATTCAAAACTATTTGAAGAACGTCGGCGTTCCGGTGAGTATCGAAACTGCCGAACTCAATACCCTGTTCGACGAACTGCGCCGCGGCAACTTTCAAATTTCTTACGGCCAATGGGTAGGCGGCAATCAGGATCCGATTTTCTTTAAAGATCTTTTCGCAACCTCTGAGATACCGACCGAGACGCGCGCCTCAAGGAACCGCAGTCGCTACAGCAACAAGGAACTCGATGCCCTGATCGAAGAGGCTATTAATACTTTTGATCGCGAAAGGGCGAAGAGCTTGTATGCGAAGATTAATGAGATTGTCACTCGCGACGTGCCGGTCGTGCCGCTCTGGTATCAGGCAAATATCGTTATCGCCCAGAAGAAGGTAGGCAACATTAAGGTCAATGCCAGCGGCGATTGGGGTTTTGTAAAAGACGTGACGGTTGAGAAATAGAACCTGAGGTTTCCGTCTTCATCTCGCAGGCTCGGTTCCCAAAGAATCGGCGACCTGCCAAAGCTATTAGGAGGCTCAAAATGCGTAGATTGATTTTAACGATTCTAGCCGGTATGGCTCTTTTGACTTTCCTCGTTACCGCTCAGCTCCAGGAAAACTTGCCGGGAAAGGTCGCGAAGAAACAAGCCACCCATCAACGCCAGATTGAGGGTCAACCGGCTCCTGATGTCATTGCTCATTGGCAGGCATTTACGGCCCGCAACAAGAAACCAATTGCCGTAACCTGGAATCCGCAAACCGGCACGCCTGAAAGTATCTTCGGAGAGCTTTCGCCGGTTAACGATCGCATCTCGGCGAAGCTTGCGCGTCGGTTCATGAGCGACAACGCGAACCTGTTCAAGTTTCAACTGGACACTAACGACCTCTCATTAGTTCATGACAGCGAAAGTCCGATGGGTCGGCATCTCGTTTTTCAGCAAAGTTTTCAAGGAGTTCCGGTCTACGGTGCGCGTGCCGCAGTTCACTTCAACAAGTCGGGAATGGTTGTCGGAGTGAGCAACAAGTACGTACCGAATATTTTTCTGCCTACGTCTAAACCCTCGGTCCAGCGACAGGACGCTTTGCAGATTGCGCAGGCGCGACTGCGGATTCCGACTTCGGCTGCGGACGCCGGCAGCGAGCTGGTTGTGTATACGGAAGGTCAGCCAGCGACATTAGCCTGGCAAGTAACAATTCCGACGGCGGGTCCAACCTGGGAAGTATTTATCGATGCTCAAAGCGGAGCGCTTATTAATGAGCCGCGGGACATTAATCGCTATGTGAACGGAACTGGTCAGGTCTTCAACGTCAATGCCGTCGTGGCAACGCATAACAACAGTTTGCGCGATAATGATGATGCCGCCACGGCAGTTCCGGCCAGCGCCTATTCGCTGGTTACTTTGCCGGGACTGCTAGGAAACGGATTTTTAGACGGCCAGTATGCTTCCAGCGATCGCACCAAGAAACGCGTTTCGAGCGCGAGCAACAGTTTTATTTACGATCGCAGCAACGATGGTTTCAGCGAGGTAATGGGCTACTACTATATCGATTATGCCGAACGCTACATTCAGTCACTCGGCTTCACCAATGTAAACAACCGGCAACAAGTGTTTTCAGTCAATCGCCTTAAGATCGACAACTCGTTCTATTCACCCAGCTCCAAAGAGATTACTTACGGACTTGGTGGCGTCGATGACGCTGAAGATGCCGAGGTGATTTGGCATGAGTATGGCCACTCAATTCAGGATAACCAGGTGGAAAACTTTGGTTCGTCATTGGAAGCCGGGTCGATGGGTGAAGGGTTTGGCGACTATTGGGCCGGCTCGGTCGGCGCGCAATTCAGCGGCGGCTTCCAGGACCTCTGCGTGGCCGAGTGGGATGCAACGTCCTATAGCTCAACAAACCCTCCCTGCTTGCGCCGGCTCAATAGTACCAAGCATTACCCGGAATCCCTGGACGGAGAAGTCCACGACGACGGCGAAATGTGGTCGGCAGCTTTGTGGCAGATTCGCGGAGCTATCGGTGCACAGCGAGCAGATACGGTTATATTGCAGGCCCACTTTCTGCTGACGCCTACTGCCTCGTTCAATCAGGGAGCAAATGCTTTGGTTACTGCAGCGATTAATCTTGGCTACGGAAACCAGCAAGTAAAGGCAATCAGGAACATTTTGCAGGATCGTGGGTTTACCGTAACCGTTTAGGATCAACTCGCCATTGATGTCCCAGGGCCGCCCGCATCGCTTTGATGGGTGGCCTTCGAGCGAAGCGGCAACGAAATCACTTTTTCGTTGAAGCGTCGCTAAACGCCGCGGCAATGCCGGCGCCTTTAACGTAGTTGCTAAAAATATTTCTCCTCATCCGAGAATCGCCGGCGAATAATTTCTGAAACTCATCAAGGTTCACACTCTTGCCCGTTTGCTCAAGAGTTTCCCCGCGCGCAACAGCCGCCTCAACTTGTTGCTTCATCGACGCAAATAGTCGCGTCATCAACTTGATATAGGTGTTGTCATGCAGGACCGGCCCGTGACCCGGCACTACGGTGGTCGCATTCAAACCCACGAGCTTCTCCAGCGTTGCGCCCCATTCGCCCGGATGTGATTGTGGGTTGCCTACGTAAGGAACCGGCCAGATCACCAGGTCGCCTGAGATTAGGATTCCCTCTTTGGGCAGGTGGACAACGAGGTCACCGCTGGTGTGGCCGCGACCAAGATACCGTACGTCGATGACGCGATTGCCGCGGTGTAGCGTGAGCCGGTCCGTGAGCGTGATTGTAGGTAGGACTATTTCAACACCCGGATTCTCAGCCATGTATCGCTCGGCAATCTTAATATCGCTCGCATACGTGGCGCGCTCTTCGTCATCCATCGGTCCGCCAAATACGCTGAGGTTCTCCTGCAATTGTTTCTTGAGAAAAGCAGTGAAGCCCGGATATCCCTGCTCCGACATTGCCCCCTTGCGATTGCTCAGACCGGTGGTCGGCAGATAGTCGCGCGTGGCTGCATGCGCGATAAACTCGACGCCGGGGAAAGCATCGCGGTACACCTGATTACCCATGAGGTGATCGTCATGCCAGTGTGTGTTGATGACGTATCTCACCGGCTTCGACGTGAGCTTACGCAGCGACGCTAACTCTTCCTTCGCCGTGCCGGGCGTTAGAGTTGTATCGACTACAACCACGTCATCGTCGTTGATAATGAAAACGCTGTTGCCGTTCACGGTTAACCCGGGAGGTTCCGTGCGAATTGCGGCGTACACACCGTCCGCGACTTTGACCATTTCAAAATTTCCGGACTGACTCGATTGCCCCGAAGCGATCAATGGCACGAAGAGAATTATCAGGAACAGCGAAATGCAAAACATTTGACGACTCCGATTCGGAATGCGAGGAGATTTTCAGGCACGGGGAAAGACTCTCTGATTCTAAGACAGAAGCAGAGAGGGCGGGGTGAAGAAGTCTAAGAAAAACATGTAGTTAAAATGGATATTGTCCGAGTATTCGGATGAATGTTGAGGGATTGAAGATCGCTGTGCGGAGAAAAACTGAAATTAAGTGAAACACTCAGCTAAACAGTTCTTTGAGCTCGTCGCGCGGGATCGCACCTTCGCGAACCAGGCGCGCCCTCGAACCGCTGACATCCAAAACAGTCGAAGCCTCAGTCGCAGTCACTTCGCCTGCGTCTACGATCAGATCAATTCCGGCCGGGAAATAGTTTTCGACTTCCTTCGCCGTGCGCGCCGGCGGCTGTCCCGAAACATTTGCGCTGGTGGCCGTCAGCGCGCCGCCACACGCACGCACAAGAGCGCGCACGTCTTCGTCATCTGGCAAACGCACGCCGAGGCTATTTGTACCCGCAGTTAACTCTGCCGGCACTTCAGGCCGCGCCACACCGATCAGTGTAAGCGGAGCCGGCCAGTGATTGCGGGCGACCAGTTTGAAAAACTCAGCCTGCTGAATGAAGCGATCGACCTCACCGTCATCTGAAATCAACAAAAGAATTGGTTTAGTCTCTTCCCTGCCCTTCAGTGCTCTTATCTTTTGAATTGCGTTTGCGTTAAATGGATCGGCGCCCAGGCCGTAGAAGGTGTCGGTGCGGAAAGCGATCACGCCGCCGGCGGCGATAATTCCTGCTGCCTCAGTCCGTGTCTCGGCGTTGTCATTCTTGTTCAATTGATCTTTACGGCGTAACCCAGGCCATCGCCAACTGAAAGCACCTCGGCTCGCAACCTGGGATGGTTAACGAAGTACTTGTTGAATTCGCGAAGAGCGTTTGTCGAACTCTCCTGATCAAGTGAGCGTATTTCGCCGGCCACCTGCCCGCCCCAAAGAAGATTGTCGACAATCACAACGCCACCGCGGCGTAATTTCGGCAGCGACAACTTAAGGTAGTCGGCATATTCTTCTTTCACCGCATCAATGAAGATCAGATCAAACGTGTCTTTTAGTAGCGGTATGACATCCAGCGCCTTACCGCGTTCGATGCGCACGCGTTCGCGCAAGCCGGCGCGCGTGAGATAACCGTCGGCCGCCCTGATCATCTCGTCGCTCGGATCGATGGTGACCACCAAACCATCATCGCCCACTGCGCGCGCCAGATGAAGAGACGTGTAGCCAATGGCCATGCCTATTTCCAGACACCGTTTCGCGTTCACTGCTCGGGCCGTAATTTCACAAAACAGGGCCACTTCTCGATCGGCGCTGGGAACCCCATGCTCGCCGCCATAGGCTTCCATCTCCCGCAGGAGTGCATCAGTCTGCGGGTGCAGCTGCTCGAGATACTCCGCCTGATTACGCTGAATGATTGCGTCGATACGTGCTTTCATACCGTCAACCTGTTTGAATAAGAAATGTTGTAACTGAGGAAGTTTAGCAGAGAGGCGTAGGAATGAAGAGCGGGGGCAAGCCCGCCTTCCCAACCGGAGAGGTGCGTCTAGTCGAGCTTTGGAATCTCAGGTTGAAGGGCTTTCCATCTAAGCGTATTAGATTCTACAAATCTAATCTCTCAGGTTGGGAAGGCGGGCTTGCCCCCGCTCTTTGTTCAACGACCCCTTCACTCCTCCGAACTTTCTGGAGCATCTGCGCCGACAGAAACATAGCGGCGGCCGAGACCGAGTTGGCGGAGTTTGTGCTGCAGCGACTGGCGGTGCATTCCCAAAATTTCAGCGGCCTTCGTCACATTGCCTTGCGTGTGTTCGAGACAGCGGCTGATATAGCGACGTTCAAACTCGCGCCGGTCCTCGCGAAAATCGGCAGTGAACGGGACCCTCAGCCCATCGCCGGAAGCTTGTTCCTCTTTGTCCTTTGCCCTCTGGATACCGGGCATGATCTCCTCCGGGAGGTCTTCTGAACGCAGCTCTTCGCCTTCAGCCATAATCGCCGCGCGGTCGATAGTGTTCTTCAGTTCGCGCACATTCCCCGGCCAATCATAATCAACCAATTTTCGCAGCGCGCTTTGTCCTACTTGTCTAAGCGGCAGGTTGTAGCGTTCAGCAGCAGCGTGTGTAAATGTTTCGGCAAGTTGTGGAATGTCTTCGCGACGCTCGCGCAGCGGCGGAATATCGATTGTCACTACTCTCAGGCGGTAAAAAAGATCGGCGCGAAAATTTCCGGTGGCAATCTCCTGCTCAAGGGGACGATGCGTGGCGCTCACGATGCGCACATCGACCGGGATCGATTCGTTTCCGCCCAGTCTCTCGATTCGCCGCTCCTCCAGCGCGCGCAGGAGTTTTGCCTGCACGTTGGAGCTCATGTCGCCAATCTCATCCAGAAACAAAGTGCCGCCGTTGGCTTGCTCAAATTTGCCTTTGCGCTGGCCCGCCGCCCCGGTGAAGGCGCCCTTTTCGTGACCAAACAGTTCCGACTCGATGAGTTCTGAAGGAAGGGCGGCGCAGTTAACTGCTACAAAAGGCCCTTTACTGCGGGCGCTGTTTCTTTCGTGAACTTCGCGCGCAACCAACTCTTTGCCGGTGCCGGATTCACCGCGAACCAGAACCGTCGCATCGGTCTCAGCCACTTTATCGATCATCGCGCGCACGCGTTGCATACTCGCAGAGTCGCCGATAAGCGCGCCACGTTGCGACGCCTCGGCTTCGATCCGCCGTCGCAGCGAAACATTCTCCCGCCTTAGGGCAATCGTCTCGGCCGCATTCTTGACGACCAGCCGCAGCTCATCCAGCTCGAAAGGCTTTGATAAATAGTCGTAGGCTCCGGTCTTGACTGCTTCGACAGCCATGCGCTCTGAGCCGTGAGCAGTAATGATGATTACCAGCGGGGCGCTTGCATTTCCGTCACCTGAAGCATTTTCATTGCTCGAACCATTTGCATCCTGCAGCTCCTTTAGAAAATCAAGACCGCTCATTCCCGGAAGATTCACGTCAAGCAGCAACAGATCCGGCTCCTGCTGTCTCACCAGAATCCGGGCGGCCTCGGCTGAATCGGCTTCGGAAACGTTGTAACCAAACGTCGTCAGGGCGCGCCGCATGCCGTAGCGCGACGCTTCCTCGTCATCCACAATCAATAGTCGCAACTTGTCTTTTTTCACCCTTCTAATCAGTTTAGAACCTTACGGGTGAATTTCCCTAGCGCATCGCGTGCCAGAGGTAGATCGGCAGCCGGGGAAAAGGGGAACGGGGAAAAGGGGAAGGGGGAAGGGCGGAAGAACATAGAACAAGAGGAATTGAAACGTGCCACTCTCCCGATCCTTCCCCCTTCCCCTTTCCCCATTACCCTCTTCCCCACTTCCCCCTTGCCAATGCTCACTGCCACTTTCTTCTTTACTTGTTCGACCGTTTCGCTGACATGACCAGAATGATGGCGTCGCCGGAAGGGCCTACGTGCAGCGTTCCTACCACTACCGGCTCGCCCTCACGCATGCTGATATCGGTGTTCAGCCCGGTCGACTCGTAGTTGAAGACAGGCGCCGTCGCCGAGGTTGAAGCGACCGCGCCTGTTTGGATGGGAATCCTCGCGCCGAAGCTGAAGCCTTCCATGCGCACCACTGACTGGCCCGTCGCGTCGGTGACTAGCTTGACGCCGACCACTTTGAACTCATTAAAGCTTGGGTTAATTGACGGCTCCGTTGATACTCCTAATGGACCGCCAATCCACTTGAGATTGAGGCGGCCATTGTTCTTAACCCTGTTTATTAACGTCGCCGCCAAACGATAGTTCTTGAACGGAAGCGATGGCCGCAGCTGCTTGACCACTGGTTCAAGGGCGGCGGGTAACTTGGTGTCAGCGACTTCCTGGTTGGTAGCGACGAGCAGGTAAAGTTGTGTATCGAGATTGGTTTCGTCTTCCTGTTTCTCGCTCTGGGTAACGGTTCCGGAGGATTGAGCAAAGACTTGCTGTCTGCAAATCGCCACACCAGCAAACAAGAGCAGAAACAGAGTTGTTGACAAACTTCGACGCAGATTCATGGACGTATCTCCTTCAAGAATTCATAAGCGTTCGGGATTAAGGAGAGCGGGCGTGCTATAGCCTGGTGCTGGGGCACGCGCTGCTGACAGACTCTACAATCAATTGCGATGGGCCAGCAATCGCTAACTAACACGCTGAGGTGAGCTGAAAGTTCCGCGAACGATTGGTTTAGCGCGCCAAAGGCGCGAAATGTAACAGCCTGGGGCAACGCCCCAGGAACCCGACGTGCTGATACTGGAAGCGCTGAAGGCGCGTAATGAAGCTTGCGGTCTAAGACTCCGGAAGGCCAACCCACTAGTTTCATTTCGCGCTTTCAGCGCTCTACGGTTTGCTCGATACGCTCCCGGGGCGCTGCCCCGGGCTTTTACATTTCGCGCCTTTGGCGCTTCAAACCAATAGCCAGCATACCTGACAGATGCTGAGCCAAGCATGTTATTGAGCAAAACTCCTTGTGTCAGTTCGTGCCCTTTTGTAAATCCCTCTTCAACGGCACGCGCAACTCAAACCGCGCGCCTGAGCCGTTAACGCGCGCGGCTAGCCTGGCGATGCCACCGGCTTCCTCCATGCGCTTGCGAACAATCGCCAACCCGAGGCCGGTGCCTCTTTGCTTGGTAGTGAAGAATGGCTCCCAAACTCTTTGCCGCAGATCGTCTGGTATTCCTGGGCCACCATCCTGAACGTAGATGACAAGATCGTCGCCCTCCGTCAATTGTGTGATTGTCACTTCCTTGCCTGATGGCGTCGCTTGTAATGCATTGAGCAGGAGATTTGAAAGGGCAACCCTTAACGCCGAGACCGCAGAGCCATCGAGCGCTTCATCCTTCGCTATCTTCGTGGTCAGCCGGATTCCGTCCTTTTCAGCACTTACCTGAAATAGCCTGACTACAGACTGAATTAGTTCTTCTGATCGAGAGGGCAGTTCAGCCGGTAGCTCTTTACGGGCAAAGCTCAGGAGTTGTGTGACACTCCGGCCCAGCCTGTCAGTCTCCCCGACGATTAAACTCAAATCGCGCGAGTACTCATGACTCAAGCTCTGGTCTTCGCCCATAACCTGGGCGATGGACTTGATCGCCGAGAGCGGGTTCTTAATCTCATGAGCGACAGTCGCGGCCATTTGTCCCAGAATCGCCAGGCGCTCGCGTTCGGTGAGTTTTCTTTCGAGTCGCGCATTTTCTTCAGCGAGCCGGCTGTCTTCAATCGCTATCGCCACTTGGCCGGCAAGTATTTCCAGCACCGAACGAACGTCCTCCGTCAAGCTCCCCGAAGACGCATCGACCAGCAACACGCCGAAAACGTTTTCATCGCGACGAAGCGGATAGGCAATTGTGTATCCGTGCGCCTCAAGCATTGAATCGCCTTCGACCGGCGACCAACCATCCCGGCTTGATAGATCCAGAACCTGCTCAACCCAGGCTTCGGTTGAAGCGTCGGCCATCGCAGACGACGCATCGACTGCGTCGCCTTCGGAGACTCGCCCGCTTCGATTGTTCTGCGCCTCCTCAATGCCCGGCGCGCCTCGACGATAGCCAACCAGGATACGAACGCGGCGAAGTTTCAAAGCACTGGTGGTTTGTTGCTCAACAAAATCGAGCAAGTCGGGCAACTGTTGATAGCGGCCAGCATGCAAACTGATTCGGGAAACAATCTGACGATAGAGCGCGGCTTCCCGTTCGAACAACTGGTGAAAGCGCTGAGCCAGCCAACTGCGCATCGGCGCGGCGGCCAGAGCCAGGGCCAGAATCAACAAAGCCTCAACCACGCCGGCACGCACACCATAATGCGAAGTCACCCAGTCGCCGATGGTTCGTATGCCGTAGATGTAGATGGTAAGGACAACCGCGGCGAAGGTCGCCACGATCAAGCTCTCCTCAATGATCAACTCCAGGTAGCGGTAGCGATAGATGTAGTAAGCAAGTAGCGCCGAAGGCAAGAGCGATCCCAGGTTCGCGAGCGTTTTCAGGTACAGCCCAAGCTGCGTGCCCTCGCCTAGGCCAAGCGCGAGCGCTGCGAGAATCACAACCCCGATGAACACAAACGAGGCAGCGAGCGTGCGCATAATCCGTTGCTCGCTCAGGTTTCGCGTCCGCTTCGCAATCAACAATTCGGTGACGGCGATGAAGCCCAGCACATAAGTAATCCAAACCGCCATCGGAATCACAAAAAGGTGAGTCCGTTGCAGCATGGGCGCGTATTGGTGTGTCCAAATCTTGTAGATTGCGAACGGCAGGAAGAGCGGGGGTGCGTATGACGCGTAAATCCTAATCTTCTCGCTTCGTTTGAGCGCACGCTCCGCGGCGGCTGCCCACAGATGAATGTGCGCGTGAAGCAGGAAGGAGTAGCAGAATACAATGCAGATGACCGCAATCGTGTCGGCGATACGCAGGACTGTAACTATTCCGGGGCTATGACCAAACCCAAAGAGTCCGTGCAAAGTGACGACGAGGTTGCTGCTGTGCCAGCCGCACATGCTGAGCGCCAGAGCAACCAGGACACGCTCAATTGGGCTCAAGCGCCGGCGCCGGGAAATGAGTTGAATTCCCATCCACAGCGGTAAAGTTGCGCCAATTGAGTAACCGACGAGTTGTAGGACCTCTAGTGGGGACATTTAAAGAAGCAGGGGCAGTAGGCAGGTGCAGGAAGCAGGTTGGGGTTCTTAGATTGAGATGACAATGAGAAACGTTGAATAGAAAAAGCTAATTTTCCATTTGTCATTTGACATTTTTCATTTGTCATTTAAGGACGGACAAACTCCGAGAGGCTTCTCCCGCAGCCTGAAGCCTGTTTCCAGCAGGCTCCTGCCTACTGCCTACTGCCTACTGCCTACTGCTTACCGACGCCGGCTGCACAGTGAACGTAATCTCCGTACGGCGGTTCTTTGCTCGGCCGCTCAGAGTGGTGTTAGCCGCCAACGGATTGGCGGCGCCCATGCCGTTGGCCTGCATTCGTGATGCGTCAACTCCCGCCGCCTGAAAGCGTTCGGATAACTGACGCGCGCGATCCTGCGTCAGTTGCTGCAGCGATACTTCATCGCCTTTGCTATCGGTATAGGCCTCAATCACAATTTGGTAGTCGGGATTGCTCGCCAGCAGCGCCGCCAGGGGTTCGAGTTTGGCCGCCGCCGAGGAAACTAAGACCGCGGCGCGTGGCCCACTCCAAATCGACTCCGGCAACAAAAGCTGAAAACCTCTCGAAGTCTCCTTCACCGTCCCATACTTTGCCAGCGTTTGCTTCAGGGTCGCTTCAGCGGCGCGTCTCTGTTGCTCCCGGGCTTCCGCCTCACGGCGATCGTCTTCGGCGCGCTTCGCACCTTCGAGACGTGCGAGATTAATCTTGGCCGCTTCACCTTCCGAGCGCACGGTCTGAAGTTCGTCGCGTAAACGAGCCACCTCGCTGCGTTGTTCGCGCAACTGCTGGTTGGCGGTCTCCGCATCTTTTTCAGCTGACTCGCGAGCCCGCTGCTCGCGATCGAGGTCAGCGCGCAGTTGTTCGATTTCCCGCTGAGCCGAGTCGGCTGTTTTTTCTGCGGCGCGCAAAGCGTCGTCGCGACGTTGAATGTCCTCGCGGCGTAAGCGCGCCACGCGACGAGACGCGGCCATCTCCTCAGCCTTCGCTCCGGAGGATGTCGCCTTACGCGCAAGTACATCAACCTCGGCTGTCGGTTGATTGAATCTCAAGGCCTTCTCGGCCGCGAGCAGATCGTCTTCGGCTTGTTGCAGCTCTTGCGGCGCATCTTGTTTGCCGCCGGCGAAGCGAGCAAGATTGACGGCCTGGCGCGCGCCAAGTAGTGAAACGGGAATTTCTTTGTAATCCGTCGAGGCGATCTCAGGCACGCGTGGATCCCTGAAATAGTCACTTGAGTTTCCGATGTACTGCACGTTTACGGTTTCAACCTGACTCTTGCCAGGTTGCAGTGGTGCTATGTTTTCCAGGACGACCATGCGGCTCGGCACCTTCATCAAAAAGTGGGGCTCAGCCGTGACGATCAACGCGAAGGTCTGAAGCGGCGTGGTCACATCCAACTTGGAAGCGATGTAGGCGCTGCCACCTCTCTTTATCTCGCCGAGGTTGTCAACGCGGCCATCGGGCGATATGGCCCATAGGAGAAAGGTCGTGTAGATACCGCCAAGCTCGTTCGCGCGCGGCAGATTATCTATCGCCAGCTCAACCCGCGTTCCCCTGCGGCCGGCCCGCTTCACTTTCGCCTCGCCTTTCAAGCGCGGCAGCAGAGTCGTACCCCGAAACTTAACTTCGATCGTCTCATTAAGCGGATAGGTAACAGCAATCGTCCGTCGCGGAACATCGCTCTGAGCGACGGTGGTGGTGGCAAAAACTGAGGCACAAGCCAGCAACATCAAAAAGGCGATTCGCGCTGAAATGGGACGAGAAGGCATAAAACAAACTCCTTGTGAATAGTTATGGCCAATACCTGGCGCTTGCCGAGAGAGTCTCAGTTAGTTGATGCAACTGCGGCTTTTATTGTTGCCGACGGGTAGGAGCAGGGTCAAGCCTGTGAGGGATGCACCAAGACAGCGCCGGGAGGAGTGGCGACGGGTTCAAGGTGCCTAAGATTCAACAAACCGCCGTGGGTGGACTAATACAGAACCGGGAGCGGTAGCGACCGGGTTCAACTTGCGATAAAGACTACGCGACGAGGAAGGAGGCCGGTGAGTACCCACTGGTTATGTGGGAAGCTGGGTGTTGGCGCTGCAGCAGAAGCCCATGGGCTTACCGCAACGGAGGCTGACGTTATCAACGTGGTATATGTTGAGTAATGATCTAAAGCAAACCTTTGGATTGAACCACATAACGTTAGTTGAATCTTGGGCACGTTGGACCCGGTCGCTATTGCTCCCGGTTCTGTATTAGTCGACCCACGACATGCCTAACTAATCCGAACTGAACCAATGCTATTTCTTAGTTATCGGGGGCCTTATGATATCGATTTTTGTGTTCTGCAATAAGTTGGACAACAGCAATCGAAATTGCGGCGACGACTAACATATGCACGTAACCGCCCTTACCCAGAACAAACTTGAGGAGAATCCAGAGCACCATCAGTATTGTAAAAGCAATCCACATTTGATTACCTGTCCATCGATTCAGGATCTAAATCTGCGAGTCTCAACCGGCTAGGAGTGCAACCTGGTCGCGCGAATGGCGAGGCGCACCGGGGTGATCGTTCCGCCTGAAATGAAAAAACGTACCGGACCGGAAAAGTTTCCAAGCTCCGCGTCGGCCGGCGCGACTCGCCAGTAATAGTAGCCTGCAGAAAGCTCGCTCACCACAAAACGGTCGCCAGCAACCCGTCTATCGAGAAACACATTCTGAAATCTTTCATCAGCCGCAATCTGCAGTCGATATCTCTTGACATCTTTTTCTCTGTTCCACTGGATCGTGACCGGAAAGACAATTTCGCGGGCCGTGGTTTGCTGCGCCCTGGCCGGGAGGCAAAAACAAGGCGCAATCACAATCGCCGCACAGAGCAACAATCGCAAATTTCTCGATTGAGCGAGATTTGTTTTTGCCGGATGAAATGACACTGCTTGAGAATGGTCTGCTCAGGGAGCTTCGTTTAGCTTATATCCGACACCGCGAACGGTAAGTACATAGCGGGGATTCTTGGGATCGGTTTCCAACTTCTTGCGTAGTCGATTGATGTGCGGATCGATATTGCGTTGGTATCCCTCATACTCCGTGCTCCAAACTCGATCGAGCAAGTCATTGCGAGACCAGGCCCGTCCGGGTTCTGATGCCAGCAACTCCAGAATCTGAAACTCGAGCGGCGTAAGATCGATGCGCTCGCCTTCCCTGATCACTTCGTGACGACGTTTATCGATTACGAGACCACCAACCTGAACTCGCTCACCATCCGAGTCCGATTGTACTGTGCTGGTGCGTCTCAGGAGGGCCTCGACCCGAAGTTCCAGTTCGCGCGGACTAAACGGTTTCCCCAGATAGTCGTCAGCGCCTGCTTCGTAGCCGGCCACCTTGTAATCGAGCGCGTCGTGTGCGGTCAGGAAAAGCGTTGGGGTTTGCACGCCTCGCTCCCTGACCCGCTTCAGCAGGTCGAAGCCGGACATCCCGGACATCGAAACATCGAAAATGAAACAGTCAAACTTACCGCTGGTTGCGGGTTCCAGGGCTGCCACGCCGCTTTCGCGCTCCTCCACCTGGAAGCCGAGCCGGCGAAAATACTCCGCCAGCAACAGCCGCATGTCGGTCTCATCATCAACGATAAGGAGTCTCTTCCCGGCAAACTTGCTCGCTACTTGTGATGGCTGTCCCAAGTTCTCTCGATCCTTAGCGGTAGTAGGGGAATATCGTGGAGAAGTATAGCGCAGTTTTGACGGTGTGGTCTAAGAAAAGCTACGAACCCTGTGCGGCGCCCGGAGAAAGCAAACTTTGTTGCCCTCGGGGATTAGTGATATAAGCCTGCCATTCGCCAAATTGTTCGTCGCGAAGCAGTCTACGTTTCAGTTATGCGAAGCTCAAAATGGAACCGGTTTTTACGATGGCGGCACAAGGTCGATTTACCTTCCGCCACCGAGTTTGTTTGGATTTTTCTTCACATCTCGCCAGCAGCAGCACGGTTCAGAAAGGTATTAGTTTGCCCAAAGTTACTGGTTTGGATCTGCTTTATTCTTATCGTTCCTGTCGTTCACGGTCAAACCTCCATAGTCGCTGCCCTCGGGCCGCATGAAGTTGTCATTGGGGCGGACAGTAAACGGAAGATTTCAGAGTTTGACCCGTCGGGACGTCTCGTCGACGTGACCTCCACGCTCGCGTGCAAGATTCAGAAAGCCGACGGATTCTATTTCGGCTGCAGCGGTCCGTGCGGCGAAGTGGATGTTACCTCGATTATTGTCCGAGCATCCCGGCGCGCAGGGACTATCCAACGCAAGGTTGAGATGGTCGTTCCCCTCGTAGAAGACGCGCTCAACGATATGCTTAGAGACAAGAGCCAGAATGCGCTGCGGCGGTATACGAACAAGCCCACGGTTCTCCAATTACTGTTTGTGGGTATTCAAGCTCAAACGCCGCTAATCCTCGGTGTTGATTTTCATAATCGCAGGTCTCCTTCAGGGGAGGTTTCTGTGCGAGCCGGTGAAACACAGATCTGCGAGAAAACGACTGATGCTTGCACTCATCTGGCCATTGGGAAGACCAATGCCATCTCTAATTTCACCAGGAAGAAAGGCAGCATGGATTTTCTGGCGCGAGTTGAACCGGTCGTTGGAGTTGAACGGCTTATTCAGATGGAGATCGATGAGGAGGGAGATGATGTTGGACCGCCGATTGATATTCTCCGCATCACAGGACGCGGGGCTCAGTGGATCAGACGCAAGCGCCGATGCCTATAGCATGAGGTAGTGATTTGCTGGGACCGCGGGCGTCCCGCCCGCAATGAGCGCGAAGCGCGAAAACGAAAACGGGACTACGCCAAAGGCCTCGCGCCTTCGGCGCGTTTGCGGGCGGGATGCCCACGGTCCCAGCCAAATCACTTGATTGGCAGTTTCAGACTAACTCTATACCCACAAATTACTCCGCCTTGACGCCATCGCGCGCGGATACGTATAGTTTTCCTTTAGTTTTACAACCGTTTCCTAACCTTCCATGGACTGCTCAGGCTTTCGCGGCGAGAATCGTTTAGAATCCGTTCGCCAAGAGTAATTGCAACTGCCGATGCGCGATCTTAAGAGACTGCTTCGATACATAAAGCCTCACTGGGAAACGTTTGCGCTGGCAACGTTTGCGATGGCCCTGATGAGTCTGCTTGAAATCGCCACTGGTTCGCTGATCGTACCCATCTTTGATCAGGCGCTCGCCAAGGGCAGCGGTCAGCGAACGCAAACTCTCTTCGGCCTCCAACGTCTGATTCCTGACTCCGGCCTGGCAGCCTGGAAGACAATTTCGCTCCTGCTGATTGCTTTCACACTCGTCAAAGGCGTTGCCGAATACTTTTCAACTTTCCTGATGGCCCGCGTTGGCCAATCTGCCGTGCTGAAGCTGCGTCAGGATCTCTATAGCCACTTGCTCAATCAGTCGGCAAGTTTCTTTGAACGTCATCGCACCAATTACCTGGTGTCGCGGCTGGTCACGAGTGCAGCCGCCATCGAAGTTGCAGTGACCAGCACCCTGCGCGACATGCTGCGTGAGAGTTTCATGCTGATTGCGTTTCTCACTGCTTCGTTCTACTACAGTTGGCGACTGACGCTCGGGTCACTCCTAATCGCGCCGATAGTTGCTGTACTTACTGCGCGTTTTGGCACAGCACTGCGCAACCTCTCGCGCGAAAGTTTTGAAGGAAACAAGGAACTCACCGACACCGCGCAGGAAGCGTTGTCGAACCAAACGATTGTGAAGGCATATCGCGGCGAGTCGCGCGAGTCGGTCCGCTTCTCTACGGTGGCTCAGCGAATCGTGCGCGCGAATTTGAGGACCGCGCGAATTTCCGGGTTTGCGCCGCCGACTATAGAAATGATCGGCGTCGTCTTCATCGTCGTCCTGCTGTTCTTTAGTCAACGTGAGATTGTTTTTGGCCACATGAACACCGCGCAGTTTGCCACCTTCCTCTTTTTTCTGTTTCGCAGTTATGACCCGATGCGAAAACTATCGCGGCTGCAGAACAGTATGGAACAGGCGCTAGCCGCAGCTCATCACGTTTGGGAAATCATGGATGAGCATGCCGAGCTGGTTGAGAAGAAAGACGCGCGCGATCTTCCGTCGCTGACGCGGGCGATTGAGTTGAAGAACGTTTCCTTTGGCTATGCAAATGAGGAGCGTTCGGTTCTGCGCGAGGTTAGCCTCGAGATTCCGGCAGGCTCGATGGTGGCGCTGGTGGGCGAATCCGGCGGGGGCAAGTCTACCCTGACGAAGCTTTTACCGCGCTTTCATGATCCAGTCTCCGGCGGCGTCTATTGGGATGGCATCGATCTTCGTGACGCAAAAATATCAGGTTTGCGTGGGCAGATAGCATTAGTCACTCAGGAGACCGTCCTTTTTAACGATACCGTGCTCCACAATATCGCCTACGGAAAGCCTGACGCAACGCAGGCAGAAATCGAAGAGGCGGCCCGCATCGCCTTTGCGCACGACTTCATTATGGAGCTGCCGCACAAGTATGAAACCATCGTTGGGGAACGCGGGACTTTTCTGTCAGGTGGACAGCGCCAGCGATTGGCCATTGCGCGTTCGCTTTTAGTGGACGCTCCCGTGCTGATTCTCGATGAAGCCACTTCTGCCCTCGACGCGGAGTCGGAACGTTTCGTCCAGCAGGCGATCGCAAATCTGGTTCGCAACCGCACCACGGTCGTCATCGCGCACCGCCTGTCAACTATTCGGCGCGCTGACACCATCGTGGTAATGGAAAGCGGCAGGATAACGGAGATGGGAAGTCATGCGGAGTTGTTGGCGAAGGGTGGCCAGTATCGACGCTTGTATGAGCTGCAGTTTGCGGATGAGGAAGAGGAAGTTAGTGTGACCTAAGACTGGCCTTGGGTCTTGGGCTTTTGGCCTTTGGTCTTTGGTTGTGAAATTTGAGATCTGAAATTTCAAATCTCAATAGAACCAAGCCAAATCCAAAGACCAAAGGCCAAAGACCAAGACCAAAAAACCAAAGCACAAAGTTCAAAGCACCAGGCTCAAAGTACGTTTTAATTTATGAAATCAATGACCGGATATGGACGCGGATCGGCAGACGGTGAGCACTTCGCCATCTCTGTTGATTTGAAAACTGTTAACAATCGCTTTCTCGACGTCCACCTGCGTCTGAGCGGTGAGTTGTCTTCGTTGGAACCTGTCATCAAGCGACAGATTGGTACGCGGCTTTCACGCGGCCGAGTTGATGTCAGCATCAACTACGAAAAGACCGCGCAAACCGCATATGAGATTAACCGCCCGTTGATCGCAGGCTATGTTACCGCGCTGCGCGATATGCAGTCGGAATTCGCCATTGGCGGTGAACTGGACATCAACGTGCTGGCGCGTCTGCCTGGCGCTCTCCAGCCCTCGCGCGAGGGACTTAGCGACGATGTCGTTGCGGGTATCGAAAGAGCGCTGGCCGAGGCGCTTGATCAACTGGAAAAGATGCGTGCCCAGGAAGGCGAAACGCTGCGCCGCGAGATGGCCGAACGTATCGAGCGGATAGAGAAGCTGGTGCCAACTATTGAAAACGCGGCGGCGGGCTTGGTTGATGCTTATCGTGCTCGATTGCAGAAACGTATAGGCGAGCTGTTGAGCCGCAACGGTCAACTTGTCGAAATCGATCCCGGGAGACTGGCCCAGGAGGTGGCGTACCTTTCGGACCGAAGCGACGTGAGCGAGGAGATGGTACGCTTGCGCAGTCACCTGGCGCAGTTTCGCGAAGCCCTGAACGCGTCGGGCGAGACTGGCAAGATGCTGGATTTCTTGCTGCAGGAACTCAATCGCGAAGCCAACACCACCTTGTCCAAATCAACCGATCTGGTTATTAAAGAAGCCGCACTAGCCATCAAAGCGGAAGTAGAAAAGATTCGCGAACAGGTCCAGAATGTCGAGTGAACCAGACGAGCGCAGCCTCCAGGCCAAAGGCGCTACCGAAACAAATGAAGGGCGCGGCATTCTTTTCGTTGTGAGTTCCCCTTCCGGTGGCGGTAAGGGCACGTTGATTCAACGCGTGCTGAAGCAGGTACCTAATCTTAGCTATTCTGTTTCCTTTACCACGCGCGCACCGCGAAACGGCGAGCTCGACGGCCGGGAATACTTCTTCGTGACCAGGGAACGATTCGAAGAGATGGCGGATGCCGGCGAGTTTCTCGAATGGGCGCACGTGCACAGCAAACTTTACGGAACAGCACGACAGCAAGTTGTCCGCGAAATTGCCGCGGGCCGCGACATCATTCTTGAAGTGGACGTTCAGGGCGCTGCCAGTGTTCGCTCGCTAATGGCCGATTCGGTAAGCATATTTATCCTGCCGCCGTCGTTTGAAGTTTTGAAACAGCGGTTGCAGGCTCGCGGAACAGACTCTCCTGACGAGCTCGATTTGCGGTTACGCAACGCTCACATGGAATTGAAGGACTACTCGGCTTTTCAGTACGTAATCCTCAACGACGATTTGGATCGCGCCGCCAATCAAATGACCGCGATAGTTCATGCTGAAAGAGCCCGGCTCAGTCGCCAGGAAGCGAAGGTAAGACGCGTTGTCGAGGCTTTTACCAAGGATGAAATACCAAACTCGCAATCGGGGTAGACTTATAGCCTGATGATTGTTCTAATAAAACTTTGTAACTAACGTGAGGAGCAGCAACCATAATGTCGTTAATAGAAGAGACTGACGCAACCGCAGATGAGACGCCGGCACCGGAGATCGACTCGAAATATCGTTTGATTATTCTCGCCGCCAAAAGAAGCAAACAATTGCAACGCGGCGCCCGCCCCCGCATCGACATCGATGCCTTGAAACACAAAAACACCCGTATTGCTTTGGAAGAAGTGATGCAAGGCCGCGTGAACTTTAGCAAGACGTCCGATGGGGCAGAAGAGTAAGCGGCTGAGATTTCAGATCTCAGACCGAGATTTAGAGTTGAGCATTCAGATTTGAGAGCTCAGATTTCAGATCTCAGATCTCAGAATTCCCAAAACAAATACGCTCACATCCCTTTGTAATCGGGCCCGCCACCGCCTTCGGGCGTGACCCAGTTAATAATCTGGTAAGGGTCCATGATGTCGCAAGTCTTGCAGTGAACACAGTTTGAAAAGTTCACCTGCAATTTCCGTCTGCCATTGCTGCCATCGTCCACCATTTCATAAACCGCCGCCGGACAAAATCGCTGGCAGGGATTGCCATATTCTTCCGCGCAACGCGTCGCACAAATATTCGTATCCAGCACGTGCAGATGGCTTGGCTGGTCTTCGCTGTGACCGACCGCGGCGTGGTAGACGTCCGTTAGCTTGTTAAAAGCGATCTTGCCGTCAAACTTGAGTCCCTCATAGCGTTGCTCAATATTGTCGCCGCGATACCCATAAGCCGAAAGCTTCTTCATTTCCTCGTGGCCGGCTTCCGCTTTGGTGCGATCAAACAACCCCCAGGCCCGGCCGCCGGTGAAAAACTGAAATCCGGTGTTCATAATTCCCAACCAACGACCATGCTTGAAACCCGCATGAAAGTTTCGCACCTTGCGCAACTCCGGAATGATCCAACTTTCGTTAACCAGCTGTTCATAACGTTGCAACTGCTTGGCTGAGTAATTCTTTGCTATTAACGCTTCGAAGATTGTCTGCGCCGCCAGCATCCCACTCTTGATGGCCGAGTGAATTCCCTTCAACCGCTGCGAGTTGAGAAATCCCGCGCAGTCGCCTACGAGTAAAACTCCGTCTGCGTAAATCTGCGGCATTGCGAAATAGCCACCCGCGGCAATTGTCTTCGCTCCGTAACGAATCATCTTACCGCCTTCAAGCAACCGCGTAAGAAACGGATGTTGCTTGAAGCGCTGAAACTCCGCGTGCGGGTCGAGCAGCGGATCTTTGTAATCCAGACCAGTTACGTAGCCTATGTTCAAAATCCGATTTTGCATTCCATAGATCCAGCCGCCGCCGTATGTTTGGGTATCAGACGGATAGCCAAGCGTATGCGTCACCCGCCCCGTGGGATAGCGATCGTCGGGCAACTCCCAAAGCTCCTTGACGCCAATGCTATAAACCTGGGGCTCGCGTCCGGCATCGAGGCCGAGGCGCTGGACCAATTGCTTGGTTAGCGACCCCCGTGACCCCTCGCCAAGAACCGTAACCTTCGCCATCAGGTCAACGCCGGGCTCGAAGTTAGGCTTGCGCTTCCCTTCCTTATCAATTCCTTTATCGCCGGTGCGGACGCCGACAACCGCATCATTCTCGTCGTAAAGCACCTCGGCTCCGGGAAACTCCGGGAAGATGTTGACGCCAGCCTCTTCACATTTCTCCCCGAGCCAGGCCGTCAGTCGATTGAGCGACACGATGTAGTAACCATGATTCTTGAGCGGCGGCGGGCTGATCGGTGAACGGATGGCGCGGTTCTTCGTTAGATAAAGGAAGTAGTCTTCGTTGACCGTGGATTCAAGCGGTGCGCCTTGTTCAACAAAGTCGGGCATCAACTCTCGCAGCGCGCGGGGATCCATGACGGCGCCGGAAAGAATATGCGCGCCGACAGAGGCGCCCTTCTCGATGATGCCGATCTCAATTTCGCCCAGCGCCTCGCCGGGACGCTCACCCTTCGCCACCGCCTCGTTGTAGTTCTTGATTAAACGAGCGAGATGAAATGCGCCGCTCAAGTTTGCCGGTCCGGCGCCCACAAAAACCACATCCATTTCCAAAGTTTCGCGTTCCATCAATCAGTCCTGCTCACTTACTCGGATTAATCTCAAAAATGAATGGCCATTCAGTTTGGGCGAGTATAGCAAATGAACAGTGGCAAACCGAAGAAAGGTCCTGGAAAGGAACCCAGACTTACCGCCAGCAAGACCCGGCGAGCGTGCGCTTTTTGTCACACACTTTCGCGACGGGCTGAGTTACACTGCCCCGACTTCAATGCAAACACTTTTAAGATTCCGGTTCCGAATTGTATTTCTTGGGCTGCTCGTGGCCTCGCTGATTCTGCTGGCGGCGTTCTGGTTCCAACGGCACGAAGATGCGCACGCGAGCTCAAGAGTTTCCACTTCTTCGAACCGACTCGCTCAGCTTCCGCCGACGATCCTCTGGGCCTGGGAGCGACCGGAACGACTTGAGTTCATCGACCTTGAAAAAGTGGGAGTCGCATTTCTGGCAAGGACAATTTATTTACGTGGTGACCGTGCGGTTAGTCGCCCGCGCTTGCAACCTCTTACGCTGCCGCCGGGAGCGCGGATTGTTGCAGTTGCCCGAATCGAATCCGAGCATTCAACTGATTATTCCAGGCAACCTGCGTTGAGTCCCGCTCAAATCGCAGAAACCGCTGCGACAATATCCGAGCTTGGCAGTCTTCCGAATGTTGTCATGGTTCAGGTTGACTTCGATGCCACCACAAGTGAACGCCCTTTCTATCGAGAGTTACTGAACCAGCTTCGCCGTAAGCTCCCACCGTCGACGGCTCTTTCGATAACTGCTCTCGCGTCGTGGTGTAAAGGCGATAACTGGCTGGACGATTTGCCAGTCGATGAGGCGGTGCCGATGTTGTTTCGCATGGGAATAGAACGAAAGCAGTTTCTTTCCGAGCTGTCTGCTGGAGAGCCCTTCGCTTCGAGCCTTTGCCGGTCAAGTGCTGGAGTGTCAACGGATGAACCACTGGCGCAGGTGCCGCGTGTTCAGCGTCTTTATGTCTTCAATCCTCGCGTTTGGTCGCCTGACGCGCTTAACAAAACGATGGAGGCTTACCAGAGATGAGGCTTGCGATGAACCGCAAAGTACGAAGATCAGCATTCGCAATCGCCTTGTTAGCCGTCAGTCTATTTCAGGCGCCCCTATCCTTCGCATGTGGCCCATTCTCGCTTAATGCCGTTTTTTCCTTTTCGGTACATCCTGAATATCCGCTCGAAAAGTTTGCCGCCGGAGAGATAGGAATCGTTCAGCCATCTTATGCTCGCTCTTATCTGTACGTCGCATTTCGATATTTCAACGGCGATCGATTTAATCAAACCGAACAGCAAGCGCTCGCTGATCTTTGGCATGAGCGTCTGAATCACAGGTGGGAATCAGGGGAGGAGCAGGCCGTGAAGGCGTGGCTCGACACTCGACAGAAGGTTGTTGGATTGGGAGCTGCTCCGAAGATTGAAGTTTTTCGCAACCGGGAAAAACCGAACGAGTATGAAAGTTATTTGAACTGTCAGAACGACGCGTTTGAAACGGCGGCGACTACACTCGAAGCCAGGATATCCCGCTTTGGTTCGGACAGTCCGGCGCTGAAACAGTGGGTTGAGGCCCAGGATCAGGTCTTCGCCAACTGTTCGGAAGGGCAAAACATTCCCACCGACTTACCCGCCGACGCCGATGCATTGCTCCGTGCCGATCGACAATATCAAAAAGCTGCCGCGAGTTTTTATTCGAGTAACTTCGCTGCAGCTAAAGCACTCTTCGATTCAATCGCCCTCGACGCCAAATCCCCCTGGCGCGGCACGGCTCCCTATCTCGTAGCTCGCACTCTGCTGCGAAAAGCGAGCCTTGGTCCGGACGAAAATAAGAAAGCGGCGCTCACTGAAGCGGAGCAGCAGTTGAGCAAGATCCTGGCAAATCAGGAACTGAAGCCCTCTCATTCCGCGTCGAAGCGACTGTTAAGCATTGTTCGCCTCCGGCTGCATCCGGAAGAGAGACTGCACGAGCTGGCGCTCTTGCTGGCAAGCAAGCATGGTTCAGTGAATTTGAAACAAGACCTATGGGATTACACAGTCTTGTTAGACCAGCTCAAGGGAGACGACGAAGCTCACCATCAAAAGGTAACCGACCAGCCAGCGGTGCTTCACGCCGAAGACCTGACTGACTGGCTGGTGACGCTCCAATCCGCAGCGGCAGAAGCGGCTGAACATTCTGTGGCGCGATGGGAAGTAACCTCTTCGGTGCCCTGGCTTATCGCCGCACTCTCAAAAGTGGATGCGCAGAATGCCAAGGCAGCCGCGCTTCAGCAAGCCGCTGCGAAGATTCCCGCGTCGTCACCGGCATTCCCATCCGTTTCATACCACAGCATCAGGCTCGACATTGCCGCGGGTCGATCCACTGACGCCCGCATTAAGTTGGACAACCTCCTTCAGAAACACCGCCCAAATTTCAATGCTTCCACTATCAACTTGTTTCTCCACCAACGCATGGCGGTTTCGAACAACCTCGAAGACTTTCTGTCATATGCGCAGCGAGTACCGGCCGGTTTCAGCTGGGACGAAGACGGAACCGAGATTCCAGTGCAGGCGGATGAATTAGGAAGCGATTCTGACCGAATTCAAGGCAAGGCCTTTTTCGATTCTGACGCGGGAGAGATTTTGAATCGTCGACTGCCAGTCGCTCTGCTAGCCGAAGCCGCCGAAAACAAGAGCTTGCCCGACCATCTACGTCGCGACATAGCCCAGGCAACCTGGTTACGAGCCGTTCTTCTCGGTAACCACGCGACGGCTACAGCGCTGGTGCCAACGTTGAAGCTGATGGTTCCGGAAATGACGCCTCTCCTCAATCAATACACCAGCGCGCGTGAACCGGCCGGAAAGCAGTTTTCGGCTATTTACGCCTGGTTGAAATTTCCCGGAATTGAGCCCGTGGTCGACACTGGGAGCGGTCGAGGCACTCCCCTCAACGAACAGGATTCCTACCGCGATAACTGGTGGTGTTCTGCCGCGCTTGCGGAGCAGCAAACTAATGTGAGCGATGAGAAGAACGCAGCCGTCGCTGCTGCTAAGGCAGGCCCAAACTTTCTGACAGCTACACAACGAACGGCCGCCGCGAGAGAATATGCGGTGCTAGCTTCGCTTGGAGCGGCGCCAAACTATCTCTGCCGACAGGTCATTGAGTTTGCAACCAGGCACCCCGTGGATCCTCGCGTTCCCGAAGCGCTGCACCTCGCAGTGAAGACGACTCGTTACAGCTGCACGGATAAACAGACAGGCAAATGGTCGAAAGCGGCTTACGATTTCCTACATCAGCATTATCCTGGTAACGCCTGGACCAAACAAACTCCCTATTGGTTTAAGGATTGATCGGCCATTTGAAATCTTACGGCACGAGCTGTTCAGTTTTCAGGGAATATCAACTCCACATACGCAGAAGGGTCGCGTCGTTTGGAACTTCGACCTTTCTGCGTCACACTGTAGAATCAGCTAAATCCTAAACGAAGTTGAGCGTTTTTAGTGACTGAACACGCATTCACAAACCACCTTATCAACGAGACCAGCCCTTACCTCTTGCAGCACGCCCACAATCCAGTCGATTGGTTTCCGTGGGGCGAAGAAGCTCTGGAGATTGCACGCCGCGAGCAGAGACCAATCCTGTTAAGCATCGGCTATTCTGCATGTCACTGGTGTCATGTAATGGAGCACGAGTCTTTTGAGAACGAAGCGATTGCAAAGTTGATGAACGAGCACTTCGTCAACATCAAAGTTGACCGTGAGGAACGACCGGATCTCGACCAGATTTACATGAGCGCCGTGCAGATGATGACGCATCACGGCGGCTGGCCGATGACGGTTTTCCTGACGCCTGAAGGACTTCCATTCTACGCGGGAACTTATTTTCCTCCCGAGGATCGTTACAACATGCCTGGCTTTCCGCGTGTGCTCATCAGCGTTGCCGATGCATACCGTGAGCGGCCGGATGATGTTCAGCAAACTGCCGCTTCAGTACTTAGCGAGCTGAAACGCGCGGCGACTGCGCTCGAGTCAAGCGAACTACTCACTACAGAACTGCTGGACACGGCATATCACGGGATGATCAAGAATTACGATTCAACGAACGGCGGCTTTGGCGGCGCACCGAAGTTTCCACCGGCAATGAGTTTGGAGTTTCTGCTTCACACTTATTATCGAACCGTGAACCAACAGGCATTGCAAATTGTCGAGCACACTTGCCGGACGATGGCTCAAGGCGGCATCTACGATCAACTCGGCGGTGGTTTTCATCGTTACGCCACAGATGCGCGTTGGCTGGTACCACACTTCGAGAAAATGTTGTATGACAACGCGCTGCTCTCGTGCCTGTATTTACACTATTACCAGGTTAGTCACGATCCGGCACCGCGCGCTGTGGCCGAGGGAATTTTAGATTACGTCGTGCGTGAAATGACTCACCCCGCCGGAGGCTTTTATTCAACGCAGGATGCAGATTCCGAAGGCGTCGAGGGGAAATTTTTCGTTTGGAGCAAAAATGAGATCGCCGAACTCCTCGGCGAGCGCGACGCTGCTCTCTTCATGGCCTACTACAATGTGACGGACACCGGAAACTTTGAAGGGGAGAATATTCTCAATGTCACGCGAGATTTGCCGGCCGTTGCAGCCTCTCAGAAGGTAACGGAAGAGCAACTCACTGAAGCTCTTACCAGGGCCCGCAAAGTACTGTTTGCCGCTCGGGAAAAACGGGTGAAGCCCGACAGAGACGAAAAAATTCTGACAGCCTGGAATGGTTTGATGCTGGCCGGCTTTGCGGAAGCCGCGGCGATTCTCAACCGTCAGGATTATTTGGAGGTGGCCAGGAAGAACGCTCAATTCGTACTCGACAATCTGCGAGGCGACGGACTGCTGTTAAGAACTTATAAAGACGGTCATGCAAAGCTCAATGCCTATCTCGAGGACTACGCATTCTTCGTCAATGGATTAGTGACATTATTTGAGACCAGCGGAGAACTTCAGTGGCTCGAAGAAGCGTTGAGCCTGACGACGACCATGATTAACGAGTTTTGGGACGATGAGGATGGCGGCTTCTTCTACACCGGCCGGAGTCATGAAACTCTCATAGTTCGGTCTAAAGACTTTTTTGACAATGCCACGCCATCAGGTAACTCGGTCGCAGCAGAGGTTTTGCTGAGGATCGGACTCCTTACTGACAATGCTGACTACCAAAGACGGGCAAGCAGCATCCTGCGATTGATGGCTTCTACCGTCCAGCGCTACCCTTCCGGGTTTGGCCGCTTGCTCTGCGCGCTCGATTTCTACGTTGGCGCCCCAAAGGAGATCGCATTGATTGGAGACTGGGATAAGCCAGAAACTCAATCCCTGCTGAATGAGATCTGGAGCCGATATCTGCCTAACAAGGTCGTTGCGACAGTTTCTCCCACCAATACAAGGGCCGGGGACGTGGTCCCCCTGCTGCGCGAGCGGCCACAAATCGACGGAAAAGCTACCGTCTATCTCTGTGAACATTTCGTCTGCAAGAACCCAACAACGGACCCCAATGAACTGGCCTCACAATTGCTGCCTAACCGCGCTGGGGAGGCTTTAGCCTAAGTTCCATCAGCTTGACTTGCGATTCGTTAACAACGCCTGCCCGCTCGGCTTCAAACTGACCTTTGCAAACCGTCATTCATACTTGACGTAACCTACTGAAAAAGTTATCGTTTGCAGTGCTAAACAAGGTTGGCAAATGGCCAACCCAAGCTAGCACTCCCAGAAAGCCCATTCCAAGTTATCTGATAGTTTCATCTTGATTCCATAGCTGGGGTGGTTCACACCCAAGCTCGTCAATCCTGCCAAGTGGGGGCTTCTCTCGAAATGACTGACAAAAGAACTTGGAAAAGCAAAGCTCTGCTGATTGGGATCTCGGCAATCGGGTCACTACTCGTTTGTTCCGCCCTGGTCTCTACACTTGAATTGCCACTCCTGACCAGTGCCGGCCTGCTGTCATGGTTAGTGCTTCTGGGCCTAACTCTCGCTGCTAGTCGCTTCACAGTTTCCATTACCAGCACAGTCGGCGTAAGTCATAGTCGAAAGTCAGTCGCTGACGCGTTTGTCTTCCTGGCAATCATTCTCTATGCGGTTCCACCCGCAACCTCAGCAGGGCCGGCGACACTGCTCGCTGCTATTGTTGGTCTGGTCTCCACCTATGGACTAGCGAGTAAAAAGGATTCCTTCGTCACCATTGCAATAGCGGTCATCTCGACTTTCGTTTCGGCATCCTGTTACGGCTTCCTGGTGACTATGTTTGCGCATGATTCCCTTCTAGCCTCGGGCCAAACTCTCCCGGTGAATGTGGTCCTGGTGCCGCTCTGCATCCTCGCAGTCCTGCAATACTCTTTCACCACGCTGGCTACCGTCTGTTTTCTCAAAGTCGTTGACGGAGAGCCTCTAGTCTTTCCCTCTCAGGAAAGCATCGTCTGGACTCTCACTACTCAAGTTGCGGGCGCCGCTTCCGCCGTCCTTTTTTATGCTGCAATAAACGGCGCCGGACTACCCTTCATCTTTCTTGGTTTGCTGATTACCGGTCTTGTCCACCTCTTGTATCGCTTCAATGAGAAGGGACTGAGCGAAGTACGCCGCGCAGAAGCCGGACAACGCGAGCACATCGAGGAGATGGCAAAGATTCACATGAACACAATTGAATCGCTGGCCATTGCGATCGATGCAAAAGACCAGACGACTCACGGCCACGTTCGCCGAACACAGATCTATGCCTCAGAGATGGGCAGGCTCTTTAAGGTTGGCGGCAAAGAGTTGCAAGCCCTTTTTGCGGGAGCGCTGCTCCATGACATCGGCAAGTTAGCTGTGCCCGAATACATTTTGAACAAGCCAGGCAAGCTTACGGAAGCAGAGTTTGCAAAGATGAAAATCCACCCCACTGTAGGCGGTGACATTCTTAGGCGGGTTAACTTTCCTTATCCGGTTGAAGATATCGTTCGCTACCATCATGAAAAGTGGGATGGAAGTGGCTACCCGAAGGGGTTGCGCGGCGAAGCCATTCCTCTGGTCGCAAGAATCATCTCAGTCGTGGATTTTTACGACGCGACTCGCTGCGACCGTCCTTACCGCAAGGGAATGACCCGCGAAGAATCGCTGGCCCTTCTGAGAAACATGTCGACAACCGCTTTTGATCCTCGCGTTGTGGAAGTATTTATTGCCCACGTGGAAGAATTCGATCGACTAATCGCCGCCGAAGATATTCGGGAGCAGGTCGATTCGGAAATCGCTGCCAACGATTATCTGACTAAGACAAGACCAGACGCCGGCCTGGCGTCCAACGTGTTAGGAACACAGGTTAACGACGACATCGGATTCCGGACGATCTCTGAAGCTCAACGAGAAGTGTTTGCGCTTCATGAGATTGCACAGACGATCGGTTCCTCCCTAAATCTGAACGACACTGTTACCCTCGTCTCCAACAAACTTCGCGCAATCGTACCGTTTGATTCCTGCATTATTTTTGTGGTTGATGAAAAATCCGGGAAGGCCACAGCAGCTCATGCGGCCGGTGAAGATGCCGACGTTTTTAAATACCGACGAATGACTGTCGGCGAAGGCATAACAGGTTGGGTTATCGCAAATGCTCGCTCGATGTGTAACGCCTCGCCTGAGCTTGATTTGGTTGGGGTCCCTGAAGACATCGCCAA
>Ga0070697_100000479_pt1 | contig 30367 bp, 33 predicted proteins | sample KBSK1501metaG_FD_65475 | JGI IMG/M metagenome (GOLD analysis project Ga0070697, IMG submission 65475) | Corn, switchgrass and miscanthus rhizosphere microbial communities from Kellogg Biological Station, Michigan, USA - KBS K1-50-1 metaG | ecosystem: Host-associated > Plants > Roots >...
GTCTCAGTAGTGAACTTGTGCCCTTCTTCAATCAGCTTTCTCTTGAGGGTAACGTAATTCTCGATGATGCCATTGTGGACGACGACGATCTTGCCGGTGCAGTCGCGGTGGGGATGCGCGTTTTCTTCCGTGGGGCGGCCGTGCGTTGCCCATCGGGTGTGGCCAATACCATAGGTGCCGTCGAGCGGCTTGAGCCGAATCACTTCTTCCAGGTTGCGCAGCTTGCCCTCGGCGCGGCGCACCTGCAGGCCTTCGCCATTGCCGCAAACTGCGATCCCGGCCGAGTCGTAGCCGCGATATTCCAGCCGCTTCAGCCCATCAATAATGACCGGAACCACCCGTTTCTTACCTACGTAGCCCACGATGCCGCACATGTTGCCGCTCCTTGAACTCTCAAGCTAACTCAAACGGGGAGGTCTAACAATTTGATACCTGACTACCGCAGTCGGCTTCGGGGGAGAGATGACCTGCGGGCGCCGCTAGTCTTCGAGGGAGAAACGAAACTCTTCGATTACTGGGTTAGTAAGGACATCGCGGGCAATGCGTCCAACTTCGGCTTCGGCGTCAGCGCGCGATAAGCCGCCGTCCAGCGTTAGCTCGAAAAATTTTCCCTGCCGGACCTCCTCTAGTCCCTTGTAACCCATCTTGTTCAGAGCGCTGTGAATCGTCTTGCCCTGGGGATCCAGGACGCTCTTCTTCAGCGACACGTACACCAAAGCTTTCATCGATTACCAGCATTATACGTCAGAAAAGCAAAGCACCGGCGGGTACCAGCGGCCTAGCCCAAGTGTGCCAGGCGGGCATCAAGTTCAGCCAGCGCTCGCTCGAGCATGCTGCGGTGAATGTGATTTTGAGCCGCCGCAATCTGCTGCAGAACGCGCTGGCGAGAAAGCAACAGGCCTTCGCGCTCACGCTGCGCAGCACGCTCCGCGGGAGTGAGAGCAGCCTTTGGGCTTACGCGATCAATCGCAGCTTGTGCCTGCTGTTCCTCAACCGACTTGCTCTCCCATCCACGCGCCATGACCAAAGTATAGGCGCTGATCTGCTCAAATTTATGTACCGGGTAAGAGGAGACTGCGAACAGACACAATATTCCAATTTTAAAGCCTACTCCGGGTTTACGAGTAATTCAGCGCCTTTCTGTTCCGATTTCAGAAAATCCGACAAGTCTCATATTTTCAGAGTGATAGCTGCTTCTTTCCGGCAAGATCACACTTCGATCAATCCTAACTCACACAGGAGCTTGACTGCTATGAAAAGGAAAATGTTGCTCGTTCTGGCCGCCGCCATCATGCTGTTGGGCACCCTCTCGACCCCGACCATCGTTCGGGCCGATGGTACTCCCGATCCGAACTGCCCTACGGCCAAGATGTGCAAGCCCTAAGGCGTTATTCAGATGCGGCGTAGGTAGGGAAATCCAGCGCGTAGGGAAATCCAGCGCGTAGGGAAATCCAGCGCATGCCGCAGATGGCGAACAGGTCATTGCAGGCGCATATGAAAAGGCGTATATTTCCCGCCTACGAGTATGCGCCCGCATTCCATACTCTGGTACTATCTCTGGGTTGCGCCTCGCCTTCTGCAGGTGCTAATTGCCGGACTCATGGTGAAGAGGCGACTGCACCGCGACTTCCCGATGTTCTTCGGGTATACCGTGCTGCAGATCATACTGGGCGGCGGCCTCCTCTATCTGGACGAAAGCCCGGCATTCTCTGCCGAAGTGTACTGGCGGGTTCACTATGTTGGTCTGGTCGCAAGTTCGGCTCTGCGGTTCGGCATTATCTATGAGCTTTTTTCCCACGTATTGCGGCGCTATCGCACACTTGCTAGGGTGAGCCAGGTACTGCTTCGCTGGACGGCTGTTGTTCTCTTGTTGGTCGCGGTACTCGTCTCGGCCAACACGCCGGTGAATGACCGTCCAATCTTTGCCGGCATCAATATCCTTGATCGTGGCGTGGACCTGATGCAGAGTGGGCTCTTACTGTTTTTGTTTGTGTTCTCCGCATACTTTCGGCTGTCGTGGAAGAGTTTTTCTTTCGGGATAGGCCTTGGATTGGGAATCTTTGCGACGGTGGGGCTTGCCAGATTGGCAATTCGTATCGCTGCAGGTCCAGGTCCGGGTAATTACGTGCACGATTTCGTCAGCATGGCGACTTACCACCTTTGCGTGCTGATCTGGCTAGCGTATCTGCTGCTTCCCGAGGCCGTGGGACGTCCGATTGACAAGCTTCCTCCTCACAATCTGGAGGACTGGAATGAAGAACTGCATCGGCTTTTAACCCCGTAAGTGGCATTCATTCAGAATCGTTAAATTCGCCATTCTTTCGCTTCCTGTTGCTGTCATCCAGTCAGCACCGGCCTGCGCAATGCCTTGAGACAGGTAGACTGCCGGGTTGTCGAATCCCCTCTAGGATTAATTCATCTGTCCTAAAGCTCAATAGATTCGGCAGCCGCCGCAGTGCTAGGTTCGTAGTTGCAACCTTGAATATGCCGGTACACGAAAAGCTGCCGACTAGCTCTTAACGGACTAATACAATGATCTTAGCTTGCAGAACGATTGATTTTGATGCAGAATCAAATGGCAGCTGTGCGGGTGATGTTCCCTTTCTGAAATTCCTCTTCGCGCTCGGCGCTGTCGTCGATGTTGGCAATTAGTTCCGACTTGTTCCGAAAACAGAACAAAACAGCGTTTTTTTCACCCTGGGTCTAGTTATTTGGATAGAGTGAGTACCTCTTCCGGGAATGCTGTTTCTGGGGAGTAATGATTTTGGATTTTGCGCCTGACCCTCGGGTCGACCTTCGTCGCTACGAAATTCTGTTGCAGTTGATGGACCTGATGGTTCATTACGGCAGCCTGCCTGAACTCTTCCAAAAATTAACCGAACGCCTCCGCAGCGTTGCGGATTTTAAGTTTATCGACTTCGCGTTCCATGATCCGCAACGCAATGTCATGCGCCTGCAGCTCTGGTCAGAGAGTGGTCAAACCTTCGAGGAAGTAGAAATTCCTGTGGAAGAATCTCTGAGCGGCTGGGTATGGCAAAGCCAGCAGCCCCGGGTGATGGCGGATCTCGAAACCGATGCCGAATTCCCCGGAATTCGCAGCTTGCTTCTGCAACGTGGAGTGCGATCGTCCTGCGTTGTACCGCTCACCACGACTCAGCAACGTCTGGGAGCGCTGGGTATTGACAGCTCGCAACCCGATGCCTATTCCGCCGCCGATGTCGAATTTCTGCAGAGGGTGGCCGACATGGCAGCGCTGGCGCTGGAGAACTCAATAATTCGTAAGGACATGGAGCGCGAGAAGCAGCGTTTGCACATGCTGCTGGGAGTGAGCAATGCCCTGTTGTCGAATCTCGAGATGCAGCAGCTGTTTCCGGCAATCTCAGAGAACATTCGCCGGGTGATACAGCAGGATTATGCCAGTCTCGCAGTGCATGATGAGAGTTTGGATGTTCTGCGGATGTATGCCTTGGACTTCCCCCTTGCCCGCGATGTGATCGGCCCGAACACCTATGTTCCAGCCAAGAGCGGTCCGGCAGCACGGGCATTCGTCGAGGTGCAGACTACGATATTCAGCCACGGCGATTTGGAACGTGAGCGCTCCGACTTCTTCGACCGCATGTTGAAGCATGGCATACGTTCCCTATGTTGCATCCCGCTGTATACGTCAAAAGCGGTTCTCGGCACGCTTAACCTGGGCAGCAAGCGCGACGACGCATTCATCCCGCAAGACGTTCAACTGCTGGAGCAAGTGGCGGCTACAGTTTCCATCGCGCTTGAGAACACGCGGGCCTACCGGCAGATCGCCGAGCTCAAGGACAAGCTGACGCAAGAAAAACTCTACCTGGAAGACGAGATCCGCTCCGAGATGCACTTCGACGAGATCGTGGGCGAGAGTTCCGCTTTGAAAAATGTCCTGGGACAATCCAAGACGGTTGCGCCCAGCGATGCCACGGTCCTAATCTTGGGGGAAACCGGGACAGGTAAGGAGCTGATTGCGCGCGCGATTCATCGCATGAGTTCCCGCAGAGGCGGCCCTTTTATAAAGCTGAATTGCGCCGCGATCCCGACCGGATTGCTGGAAAGCGAACTGTTCGGACATGAAAAAGGCGCTTTCACCGGCGCGATCAGCCAGAAACTCGGGCGCATGGAACTTGCGCATGGGGGCACGCTGTTCCTGGATGAAATTGGCGACATTCCGCTGGAGTTGCAACCCAAGCTGTTGCGCGTCCTGCAAGACCATGAGTTCGAGCACCTGGGCGGTACGCGAACCATCCGGGTGAATGTGCGCTTGATTGCCGCGACTAATCGCGATTTGGCGCGGAGTGTAGCCGAGCGCGAATTTCGCAGCGACCTGTTTTACCGGCTGAACGTTTTTCCCATTCGCATTCCTCCACTGCGGGAGCGGGTAAACGACGTGCCACTGCTGGTGCGCTATTTCGTGCAAAAAATCAGCCGCCACATGAACAAGCGAATCGAAAGCATACCCACCGAGGCGATGACCGCGCTGGTCAACTGGTCATGGCCGGGCAACGTGCGCGAGTTGGAAAACTTCATGGAACGATCCGTGATTCTCTCGGACGACGATGTGCTGCGAGTTCCGCTGGCGGAACTCAAATTGGTATCCGAAGCAGAATCCCCGGAAATGACGCGAAACCTGGAAAGTATGGAACGACACCACATCATTCGCGTGCTGCGTGAAACCGGCGGCGTCATCGGAGGAGTCGCAGGAGCGGCTGCCCGGCTGGGATTGAAGCGCACAACTTTGCAATCCCGAATGCAGAAGCTCGGAATCGCTCGCGCCGACTACGAGAACTGAAGACAACCGAGCCGATCAATCGGCAAGCCTGCCGCACAAGCGGCATTTCATCCCGTCTTCATTTTCCACAAACAGGTCTCTCTTACCTTGCATTTCCTTCCCTTAGAAGCGCTTAGAGGTGTCCCGCCCTCTTTGGCATGACGCATGCGCAAAGCTGGACAGCCATGCTGCGCATTCACGTTGAGCAAAGTGTGAGCCAGGCACGCGTTCGCCTGGAGGGCAGGCTGGGTGGGGAATGGGTGAGGGAACTGGAGCACTGCTGTCGAGGGCTTCTGGATCCTTCCGGTCTGCGTCAGCTAACGATCGACCTGGACGCGGTGAGTTTTGTCGATCCCGAGGGGCAGAGATTATTGGCCGAACTGCACGCCTGCGGAGCTAGCCTCACGGCAAAAGGGCCATTAACGAAGTACTTGGTGAGCCGCATCCAGGAAACGTCCGATTGCAGTGACGCTCCTTCCGGCTAGGGGTGTCCCTTATGCCTCTCGAAAGGTCGAATATGAAAACCGCAGATCGGCGGCAACTAATTGACGATTGCACCGAGTGCCGATCGCGGCAGCCGGATTATTTCTGCAATTTGTCGCCCGAGGTGCTTCGCTTATTCAATGGCGCCAGCCACCAGAGCAGCTATCCCGACAACGTATGTCTGTTCTCTGAGGGGCAGATGCCGCGCGGGCTACACATCCTTTGCTCGGGAAGGGTCAAACTGTCGACCATGTCCCGAGAAGGCAAGATATTGATCTTGAAATTGGCGAATGCGGGTGAAGTGTTGGGGCTGAGCGCGGTGATCTCCGAGACGTACTATGAAGTAACCGCGCACACGGCCGAGCCTTGCCTGGTCACCTTCATTGAACGCAAAACTCTGCTGCGCCTGCTGGGCAAGCACGGGGAATTGGGCTTTCGAGCGGCACAGGCCCTAAGCGCTCAGTTCCAGGCGGCGTACAGAGACATTCACGATCTGGTTCTCGCGCGCTCTTCCGAGGGCAAGCTGGCCAAACTGCTGCTTACCTGGGGTGGACCGCTTGAAAACGGAGAGGGTGAAACTCGGCTGCCCTCCAGCCTGACCCACGAAGAAATGGGGCAGATGATAGGCGCCTCGCGCGAGACCGTGACCCGGGTGCTGAGCCATCTGAAGAGGAAGGAGCTTATTAGGGTCGAGGGGTCGATCGTGGTAATCCGGAATAGGACTGCACTGGAAGCGTTGTCAACTTGAAGGTACGAAAAGCAGCTTTTACTTGGAGAGTGTTCTCATGGGCGCTCAGGGGCCCTTGCTGCAGTCTGGTTCCGGCGCGACTGGAAACGCGCAGTCTCTAGTTAATACCGGCTCCTGAATTAATAGAGGTTCTTGGGGCGCCCCTTCCACAGGGGTCGGGGTCACTGCTCAGGCCGGAGGCGGGTAGCTGCACTGGGCAGTATGCAGGCTGGGGAGGCGTTGCTGAGTGTGCGCAGCAGCGCCGGCCCCAGCCTATGGAGCTCTTCCGGCGACATCAGCGTCTGCATCTGCTCGAACAATTGCCGCTCTTCTTTGCGGATGTGGTCCGCAAGCTTCTCTCCCAAGCTTCGCAGACCCTCTTCGTCGAGAGTTCTGTTGGCTGCTCTTGTGAACAATTCCCTGAGGGTCACGTGTTCGGCCTTTAATTCTTGTACCAAATTCTTCAACTCTGGGATCCGGTTGGCAGCGGGAAAGATGTCTTGCTCCTCGGCCTCAAAGTGGACGGCAATTTCCTGCTTGAATAGTTGCTGAATCTCAGACTGCCACGCTTCCAGATCGACGACTTCGGCGCCGATGCCGCGGTCAATGCGCACGCACAGCCCGAGCGCGTGTTGATGCTGGCGGGAAAGCGGGACGAGATTTGGGTCGCGAAGCATCCTGGCTGACTCAAGTGGGATGGCCCGCCATCAGACTACATCAACGGCTCTGACGGCGTCCTCCGCTGCAGGACGCAGCGTCAGCCAATCGGTGCGCACCCGGTCCCATTCCTGGATGAGCATCCCGTAAGACTCAAAGAATTCCCGAATGCGCAGCCGCTCCCAACCCGCAATTTCCTCCAGGATTGGCACCAGCACCGCCAGCGCGCTGCCGCTGAGCACAGTTCGTTTGGCGACTTGGGAGACGTAGCGTGCCTCGGACACGGCGATGGTGAAGCCGTCGCGGGCATTCACATGCAGCATTACGTGGACGTCGGAACTGCCGTCTCCGGTGTAGATGATGTGATCGGGTCCGACTTGCCGCTCGTTTTGCAAGCGGTCCAGGACCGCAACCTTGCCGTAACCGGCCGTCGCGCGGATGATGGCTTCGATTTCGCCTGAGGCGGTGTAGCGAAACTCGGTGCCGAAAATATGATCCGCTGGAACGATCCCTTCCAGTGCCGAGTGAATGACCTCCACTGGCGCCGCTGACAATACGTAGAAATCGAACTGGTAGCCGTCAATTCCGGTCTCGAGCATCTGGTAAAGGAGTTCAATATTCTGCTTGAGGCGAATGCGCTTGCCCACTTCGTACAAGTGCTCGCGGCGCACGCGCTCGCGGAATTCCGGATCATGCAGCAGCAGGTACGCGAGCTCCGCCCCCTGCTGGACGAGGTTAAGCTTGGCCATCCCTTTGGCTTTGCGCTCGAACTCATCGGTAGGAATGCCAACCAGTTCGCTCAACACATAGCCGGAGTCGTTGAAGGTGAGCGTCTGATCGAAGTCGCTGGCGAATATATATCGTTTCAAAGGCTTGTCGCCCATAGAGCATTAGATTCGGCAGTGCACCGGAATGACAAATTAAAAACATCTATGGTAGGCATAAAGTTTTGCGCAGTGACGCCGCGCCTTTACTAAATCCTTGTGCGCGTTGACAATAGATGGTTCGCATGTGTGGCCGTGGTCGCTCCTTCGGCAAGCTCAAGGACGGCCCAGCCAGTGCAGCGAAGCGATTTTATCAGTCATACCAGACAGGAGCACTTATGGCCGCTACCGGAGAACTCATCCGCCTCATCAACTACGTCGACGACATCACCACCACTCTGCGCCGCATTAGCGCCACTATTCCCATGATGGATGCCGAGGAGAAGAAGCGCCTCGCGGAGCACATGCGCGCCGCCAATGCCAACTTTGTGTCGGTGATGGAGAGGTTGGAAAAGGGAGATAAATAGTGGCCGAGGTCAAGACCGTCGCGGTGGTCGGCGCCGGCACCATGGGCCGCGGTATAGCTCATGTGGCTGCCCTCGGCGGATACCGCACTATCCTCGAAGATCTCCTTCCCAACGCCCTGCGAAAAGCGGAGAACGAAATCCGCGCCAATTTCGATAAGGCAGTCGAACTTAACAAAGTCACTCCTGCCGATGCCGATGCCGCGTTTTCCCGCCTGGAATATGCCGGCAGCGTGGAAGAGGCGGCACGGGAAGCCGATCTGGTAATTGAGGCCGTTCCGGAGGAGATGGAATCGAAGATCGAAATCTTTACTCTTCTGGACAAGATCTGCCGGCCCGGCACGATTCTGGCCTCGAATACCTCCTCGCTCAGCGTGACCGAGATCGCCAGCGTTACCTATCGCGCGGCGAAGTGCGTCGGCATGCACTTCTTTAATCCGGTGCACAAAATGAAGCTGTTGGAAGTTGTGCGTGCGCTCGAGACCGACGAAGACACCGTCGCCACGGTCGGAGAAGTCGGCAAGCGGATGGGAAAGGAAGTCGTCGTCATCAACGAATCGCCCGGCTTCATCACCAGCCGCATCAACGCCATGATCGGCAATGAGGCGTTTTACATGCTGCAGGAGGGAGTTGCCTCAGCCGCTGACATCGACAAGGCGCTGAAGCTGGGATTGAACCATCCCATGGGACCGTTCGAGTTGGTAGACCTCGTCGGGCTCGACACGCGGCTGCATATTCTCGAATACTTGCACAAGACTTTGGGAGAGAAATACCGTCCGGCGCCGCTGCTGGTGCAGTACGTCAAAGCGGGACGCTTGGGCCGGAAGGCGGGACGCGGCGTGTACGAATATCCCGAGCAGACCTCCGCAAATCGCGAAGCGGAGTCGCCGGTGACTGCGGGGAGCAGGAAATAACGGGGTTGGCCCTTTTGAAAACGGCCTACCTATTGCCTCGGAATCCCGGTGACAGCCCTGTATCCTTCTGCCAACTGGCATAAAGACTTAGACAATATGGCAGAACCCTGTTAGCATGGATACATGCATACCTCAGCCGCGCATCACCGCATTCGCTTCCGCAGCCGCGGGGCCAGCTTAGGATTGGCAGCGTCCTCCTCTGCCGAGCTAATTCGCAATCTGGAGCGCGGACTGTCTTTTCACGCCCTGCAGTCGCTGGCTTCCCACAGCGGGCTATCGGTCGCCCGGCTGGCGCCAATTCTCGGCATTCCGGAGCGCACCCTGGCTCGCCGCAAGAGCAGCGGAAAGCTGACGTTGGACGAATCGGAGCGCCTGCTTCGGCTCTCGACTGTCTTCGAAAAGACGGTGGAGTTGTTTGAGGGCGATGTTGCAGCCGCGGTGAATTGGCTCAATACACCCAAGAGGGCCTTGCAGAATCACATCCCACTGGAGTATTCGCGTACCGAACTGGGAGCGCGTGAGGTCGAGGATTTGATCGGACGGCTGGAGCACGGGGTTATCTGGTGATCGTAATAGCTTGGCGGATCACCAAGCGAAAGCACGCAAGAAACGCTTTCAGCGGGGAAGGCGCCCGCCAGTTTGGAGGCCGATGGAATAGTCCAGGAGTGGCCGTCGTCTACACCGCAGGATCGCAATCGCTGGCAGCGCTCGAGATGCTGGTCCATCTCGAATCTTCGGAGTTGCTGCAAAACTACTTGCTGCTGCCCGTACAAATTGAAGACAGGCTCATCGCTACCCTCGACCTGAAAGAACTGCCAAAACACTGGAGGGCCAATCCACCGCCGCCCAAACTGTGGGAGATCGGCGGTGCATGGGCCCTCGCAGGGAAATCTGTCGCGTTGCAGGTGCCAAGTGCGCTCGTCCCGGCCGAGCATCTTTACATCCTGAATCCTCGGCATCCGCACTTCTTGGCGCTGCGCATCGGCGAGCCAGTGCCGTTCGGATTTGATCCGCGGCTGTCCAAGTAGCGTGCTACTTGTTGATGTCCTCCTTGGCCTGCGGTCGCTTGGCGAGTCCTTGCAGCGGCTGCTTCTGGGGATCCGGAGCCCCGGAGATTGCCGTGGCCATTTCCTGGCTGGCCTTGGGGAAATCACCTTGCGCGCAGTACATGCGAGACAATCCCACGTGCACGATCCACTGGTCGGGATTCTTCTTCGCGTTCTCCTGGAAAACCTGGATGGCTTCGGCCTGCTTGCCCTCGTTCTGCAATCCGCGAGCATAGGTGTGAAGTTGGATGGCATTGGCTTTGGCCAGCGCCTGCTTCTTCGCGGTTGCGGCTTCCTCATTTCTGTTTAGCGCGGTCAGGATTCGCGACCGAGTCATCAGGTTCTCGTAACGTTCCTCGTTTTCGAGCGACTTGCTGGTGTAAAGAAGCGCTTCGTCAAGATTGACCTTATTGGTGAGCAGGTAATTAGCCGCGTCATCCCATCCTTCCCAGGTGTACTGGGCAAGGCCACGCAACTGGTTGTGAAGGTTGTCCTCAACGATCTGGTTGGTGTTGACCTCAATCTTGAACGGGACCGCGACTTTTTCCCAGCGCAGCGTGGCGACCGTGGCGTTGGGCTTGACGTCATCGAAGTCGTAGCTGAGCGCCTCGTGAAATTCCGCCGGCTGTGGCTTTACCGCCACCCGCAATGCATCTTCTGCCTGTTTGTAGGTGAAAGCGCCCCACGAGGTGTAGTTCTTGGAGAAGATCACAGTCCACTCCGTCTCTCCGGGGATCATATGCAAGCCGTAGACACCTTTATCCAGCGATTTGCCTTCGATGCTCACTGGGTCGGTGAACTGGATGGTGGTGTTCTCGTTGGCGCCAGCGCGCCATACATCTCCATAGGGAACCACTCCACCCCAGATCTTGCGTCCTTTCACCAGGGGACGATGATAGTTAATGGTGATATCGGTGATGCCGATGCGCTGGGTCAACACCGAATGCTGGCTATCGCGCGGCAGATTCAAGGTCACCGATTGGCTGAGAGCTGCAATCGAAAGCCCCGAAATGACCGACAAAACACGAAAGAAATGTCTGCACGACATGTGTGCCTCCTGAAAATCAGTGTCGTTTCCCGCGTCGAGGTCGCCGTCGAGATCTCAGTTAGAGATCAGCGGGAAAACGGGGACGAGCGCTTAGACGAAAACCAAAACCTGCGGTTAGCAGCTACTTTGGACACAAGCTCAAAGCTATCTCTTCCGGGGTGCTCCCTGTCTAACCAATCAGTTGGGTCCGAATATGCGGGAACTTCCCGCGCTCTGATTGCGTATCTGAAAGCAGGGCGATATGGTGGGATCTAGAGTTCCGCCTTAGCAGCTCCTGCCGTCTCCGCGTGCTGGGCGCAATTTCATGAGAGCACTCCTCGACATTGTTCGGCAGTCGCTGTCCACCTTGTGGGCGCACAAGCTGCGCTCGTTCCTCACTATGTTCGGCATTGCCTGGGGGGTGGGCTCTCTGCTGCTGCTGGTGGGATTGGGCGAGGGCTTCCGCAGCGGCCAAGCCAGGCAATTGGCCACCCTCGGGCAGGACATTATGTTCGTCTTCCCCGGCCGTATTCCCGCCGTGGAGGGCAGCCTGCAGTCAGGACAGAAATACCATTTCACCTATGAAGACTACGTTGCGATCCGCAACGAGGCCCACACCGTGCGCTCGATTTCGCCCGTGATCAATCGGGAAGACATCCGTGCGGTCAGCGATTACGGCTCTACCAACGGACAGGTCTTCGGCGTCGTCCCCGAATACAACCAGATTCGCACTATCCCGCTGGGCACCGGCCGCTGGTTCAATGATGAGGACAATAACGAGCATCGCCGGCTGGCGGTAGTGGGCTGGGAGTTGCTGAAGAACGTGTTCCCCGGTCGTCCGGCTGTCGGCGCGACCATACTGCTCAATGGCATCCGGTTCGACATCATTGGAGTGCTGGCCAAAGTAGGTCAGGACGGAAATAACGGCACCAATGCCCGCATCTTTGTCCCGGTGCAGACCATGCGCGACCTGTTCCGGCTGAAGGAGAAGAACTCGGAGAACGCGGTTTCGTTCATCAATTACCGTCCGCTGAACAAGGCGGAGCACGCGCGCACCAAAGAAGAGGTACACCAGATCATCGCGCGCCGGCACGGCTTTGATCCCAAGCTGGTGGACGCCTTTGAAGACTGGGACACAATCGAAAACTCGCAACGCGTGGACAAAATTTTCAACGCCATGGATTACTTTCTAGGTGTAGTCGGACTAGTAACGCTGGGCCTGGGAGCCATTGGCATTGTCAACATCATGCTGGTCTCGGTGGCGGAGCGCACCAAAGAGATCGGCTTGCGCAAGGCGCTGGGCGCCACCTATCGCAACATACTGACTCAGTTCTTTATCGAAGGCGCGTTTCTCACCGTGTTCAGCGGAGGCATCGGCTTGGCGATTTGTATCGCCTTCGTAACCTTGCTGGCGCAACTGCCAGCGCCCGAAGGGTTCGACACGCCGCGGATCGTGCCACTATCAGCCATAGCTGCGATCGGATCACTGGCGATTGCCGGAATCGGCGCCGGCCTTTATCCCGCCCGCAAGGCGGCATTGTTGCCGCCGGTTGAAGCGCTGAGGCAGGAGTAAGTATGGTCGCGGTACTTTTCCAGCAAGCCTACTCTGCGATGCGTCACAACCGCAGACGCACCGTGCTGACCATGTTGGGTATGGCGTGGGGAATCGCCACCGTGGTATTGCTTCTGGCCTACGGCACGGGCTTCGAAAACGGGCTCTGGTCGGCCTTCCGCAGCTTTGGGACCAACCTGGTCTTCGTCTTTCCCGGACGCACGTCTTTGCAGGCTGGCGGCACCAAGGCCGGAAGCGAAATAAAACTCACAGTCAACGACCTGGATTACGTTCGCGCCGAAGTGCCTCTCCTCAAGCGGGTTTCACCGGAGGCATTCAAGCAGTGCACGGTCGGCTGGGGCACGCGCAGCGGCAATTATGGTGTGAGCGGCGTCTACGCGAACTACCCCAAGATGCGGCGCATGATCTTAGCCGAGGGTAGTGCGTTTAGCGAGGCCGACGACTTCACGCATACTCGTGTCGCATTCATCGGCGCCGACATCAAGAAGAAGCTCTTTTCCGGCCAGAATGCCATAGGCGAAAGCATCCGCGTGGATGGCATTTCCTACCAGATCGTCGGCGTGCTAAAGCATGTCATTAATAACGGCGACGACAATTTGAACGAGCACGTCTACGTGCCCTTCAGCGCCATGGACGACCTAATGAATACTTATTACCTGAATTCGATCGTCATGGAGTACGAGGGCGATCACGCGAAGGTGGTCAAGGGGTTGCGCGATTCCATGGCGTTCCACCACAACTTTGATCCCAAGGACAAGCGCGCGGTGTTCGTCTTCGACGTGTTCGCCGACCTGCTGGATCTGCGCGTGATCAGCACCGGAATCAAGATCCTGCTGGGATTCATCGGCTTGCTGACGCTCGGCATCGGCGGCGTAGGGCTGATGAACATCATGCTGGTTTCGGTAACCCAGCGCACCCGGGAAATTGGTGTGGAGAAGGCCCTGGGAGCGCGTCGCTGGCACATTCTGTTCCAGTTTCTTGCCGAGGCGCTGGTGATTACCGCGCTGGGAGGACTGTTGGGTGTGGCCTTCGCCTATCTCGTCTCGTGGTCAGTGGGCTCTCTGCCTCTGTGGAGCGCGTTTGAGGAGAATGCCAGCGAGGGCGATATTCATCTGAAAATCAATGTGGCCACGCTATTGTGGTCCACGGTGATCTTGAGTTTCGTCGGGATCGTGAGCGGCATGCTGCCGGCGATCAAGGCGGCGCGGCTGGATCCAATCGAAGCGCTGCGATACGAGTAGAGGCTACCGCCCCTTTTCAAAGCTTATCTAGTTCAACCCAATCGCTCGGATTTTCGGCATCACAATCGTTCGTGCTTTTCGCACAGACCTGAAACTGTGCCACCGGATGCAGCTCCCAAGCTGAAGCGCGCCAACAAGTTTTCTTCTCGGAAGTTGTACTGGCGAGAGCGCAGTCCTGCGACGACTGGAAGTGCTCAGTGTCAATAAGGAGCTGTCCCACGATGCGTACCTGGTGGCCAATTGCTTTTTGCAGGTTATCCATATTCCATACATCACTGCGTAGAGCCCGGGTATGGGGCGTCATCTCCACGATCACACTGCTCGCTTGCAACGGGTGCGGGATCTTCTTCTTGTTTTGAACTACTTTCGGATTTGCTCGAAGCTTGTCGGCCGTGCTGGAGTCAAATCCGACGCCAATGTGGAAGTCGACGTTCGTGTGGTCTGCATCATCATCGGGAAGTTGGCAGTTGCTGCTCTCGATGCCGCTCGGAATGGCATAGTACAGGAAGGCGACCACGGCAAAGGTCTGGCCCTCACCCTGTTCGCTCAGTGCGTCCTTGAAATCCTGGTGATTGCCTTTCTTGAGATCGGCAGGAGCAGCATCATCACGATCGGTGAAATCTTTTAGCGCCAAAAAAGAAACAGGCGTCGGCGGCGAGTCAGTATTGATCGGTTGGTCTTTCAGCAGATTGAGATAGGCGTCATATTTCGCGGCTGCAGTACAACCGGTGGGAAAACGGGTGTGACAGTCCTGCATATCGAGGACCCCTTCGCATTGTACGGCTGCTACCCCGCCTTCACCTGCTGCTGCTGCTGCAGGCGTTTTTGCGGAGGGAGGTACGGCATGCATCGCCAAAGCCAATGCCAGTGGCGCGAAAGGAGCGACGTGGCGGGCAAAAGTTCTTGAGGTCTTTGTGGCCATATGTGCCTTCCTGCTGAGAATAAATTCTCGCTATCACAAGGAAATCGAATTACTGGCCCTCGGGCGGATGCCCGCCCTCGTGATGATCCACGGCGCCTCCAAGCTTGGACGGCAACGGGCCATCGCTGCCACTCGCCTGAATTCCCTTGCTTACACCGTACGTGGTCGCGCTAATACCCAGCAAAGCCAGCACATTGGCAGTTGGTTCCGGGAGCTTACCGGTGCTCACCACGATCAGAAAGAAGCTGAGCCCAATCACAAATGTGAAGATGAGCAATTGGAAGCGCGACATGCTGGCGCCGCCCCCGTGTTCTCCTAGCAAGTAGCTAATGTCGATCTTGCCGCTGGCAATTCCCGCCAGGATCAGAAATCCGAACAGGAAAAGCAGGATAGCCCCAACGTAGCTGAGGACCAGCTTGATGGTCATAATCGGGTCCTTACCCGGAAACCAGATTGCGATGATCACGGCCAAAACTACCGCCACAATAACGCTGATTACAAACACGGGATTCCGCATGACATTCTCCTGTTTATTGCACAAGATCTCGTAACCGGCCTAGCAACATGGCTTGGGCTTTACCGGCCAGGTAGACAACTTGACTCCCGCCTACCGCCCCCACCAGCGCAGTCGGCACCGGGGGAAATTCCGTTGGCTTCTGAATGACCTGGAGCAGGTAATACGAGGCTGCAAACATTGTGATTAGCAACGACTGTGCCCGCCCCGAGCTGACATACGTGGTAAAGCCGCTCTCTCCGTGAGGGTCTCGAATATCTCCTTCGAGCAATTGATCAAGGTTGATCCCGCCTGTGAAAAGCTTCCATAACACGATGCCGATAAAGGCAACTATCAGAAGCTCGCCCTCCCATCGCACTAGTGTGGTTACGAACTGCATAATTGTCAGCTGCTGAACGAGGGCCGGAAGGAAGGCTAAAAGTTTACACCCGTTGTCAAGCACAAAATGAATTCTGACGCCACTTGTTCCGAAAACGGGAATTCGGGAACAATCCCGCCTGCTTGCGCTTGTTCATGGCTGCCGGCTGCCGCTGCGGGCAGTTCGCGGGAATTGCATACGCGGGGAAAGGAGGGCAGTGTCGCTGCCATGGTACCCGAGTTGGGAGGATTTGGGTACGAGGATGTTACAACACATTCTGAACTCCAGGCACATGGGGATGTGGTGGATGCTGGGTGAATTCCGTGTTGCCGGGCCGGATACGCAAGCCGTGGGTTAACCAAGGTAGTTCCCAGAGCACTTCCAATGCCACCAGAACAGCCTAGCAACACGCCGTTAAGACAGTACCGATGTGGTGAGAGTCGGCGCAGGCACAGGCATACCTGCTTTACAATCAATGACATTGTCCGACAACAGTCTATCTCGCCTGGAGCGCGTCGAGGCTCAATTGCGTCTGTATGAACATCCTTTGCTGGAATTTGGGGCGAAGACAAAGGGCGAGGGAGTAGAAGTCAGCATTCAGTTTAGAAATCCGCCCGTCCCGGTGCATACCTATTTGTTCGAGATGCATCCGCGCGACCTCGATCATGCGCAGTTCGAATGGACCTTTCAGCGCCAGCTCTATGATTGTGTGCACGACTATCTCATCGAAATGTTCACCCGCACGCCGCAGGATCGGGCCGAACGGCGTCGCACCGGCCTGTGACCCTTCGTGCAAAGATCGAGCAGGAAATCCGAGAGCGCGGGCCGATTCCGTTTTCGCGCTACATGGAGATGTGTCTGTACCATCCGGAGCTGGGTTATTACGCGCGGAACGCGGAGCAGTTTGGCAAGGCTGGTGACTTCTATACATCGAGCGACGTGCATGCGGTCTTCGGACGTTTGCTGACGCGGCAGTTTGAAGAAATGTGGCGGGCACTTGGATCGCTTGAGCGGATTGAGATCCTGGAACTCGGCCCCGGACGCGGTCTGTTCGCACAAGACGTCCTGGATTGGTCGGAAAAGAAGTCCCCCGAGTTCTTTCGCGCACTGCACTACGTTCTCGTGGAAGGTTCGCAGGCATTGCGAGCACGCATAACGAAAACACTGGCCCATCAAATCGAAAGACAGAAAGCTTCGTTGCGCTCCGCAATTGAGACAGGAAGTGAATCAGCTGAGGAGTTGGGTCTCGTTGGCGAATCAGCCGCGGAGCGGCGCGAAAGCCCCTCGCACAGTTCCGAGCTAAATGCCGAATTAAGAGCTGCTAGAGCCGCGGGGCAGCCGAAAGGCGAGCTGCATCACGACGAACCAAATGCTGAAATGGCAAGCGCCGCTACAGCCGCGGAGCGGCGCGAGAATGTAGCCCACGGCGTAAGCCGTGGGTCAGGCCGGAATATGACCCAAGCCCCAGAGGGGCGAAAGAACCGACTCGACACACCGGCCATCGTCTTCGCTAACGAATTCTTCGACGCCCTGCCAGTCGAAGTGCTAAGCCAACAAGGTGCGCTTCGAATCGACCTGCGCGACGGACATTTCACTGAAACCTGGGTTCCACCTTCCGCCGAAGAACTCGAATTCCTGGACCGCTACAGCGTCCATCCGGAACCTGGAGAGCGGGTCGAGGTGCCACTTCTCGGACAGCATTACATTTCCAAACTGGCCACCGCACTCGACCGCGGCTTCGTCATCGGCATCGATTACGGCTACACTCGCGACGAGCAGCTTGCCCGACGTCATCGCGGTACTGTGATGGCCTATCGCCAGCATTCGGCCAGCGCGAATCCATATGAAGCGCCAGGAGAACAGGACATCACCGCTCACGTGAACTTCACGGCTCTTGCCGCTGCCGCAGCACAGAATGGGATGCAGGTGCAGCCGCTGCTCACACAATCGCAATTTCTAATGGGAATCGGCGAGAAGACCCAATTCGCCGACGCGTTCGAAGATTGCCGCTTGCCGCAGGAGCGAGCCAAGGTGGCTCTCCAACTGAAGCACTTGGTTACTCCCGCGGGCATGGGAGAGAGTTTTCATGTGCTGGTGGCCAGCAAGGGAGTGGAGCCGGAGAAGAACACAGCGTTGAGCGGGCTCAGCTTCGCACGTAGTCGGCTCTAGCCTAGAGCTTACGGCCGCTAGCCGGCTGTCCGGCAAGCAGGAACGTTTTCGGATACTTACCTTCACCGCAAAGCTTGAAAGTTCCAAAGTCCTTGTACCAGGGTTCTTCTGGCACATTCGCCTTGGACTCAATCCAGATGCGGAGCTGATTGAGATCGTCGAGACTGATATTGCGGTCGTGCATGCGCTCGACTAGATGATTCCGGACGGCAGCAGGAAGCCGTGACCAGGTTTCGATCTGGGGCATTATTCACCAAACACGAAACGTCCCATTTCATCGCCTAAGCGCTTGACCTCGTCGGGATCCTCGGAGGCACGAAAGCGCCGTGCGAGCTCGAAGAAAGCCTTTTCTTTCCGCTTTCGGGCCTCGATTCCTTCCTCGATAAGTTCCAGGAGAACGCGATTGTCGCTCAGGCGGCGCCGCTTGGCCATGCTGTCGACTTGTTTGGCGATCTGCGTGGGAAGAGTAACGCTGCGGCGAACTTGTTTGGTGGTGGGCATAGCACCAATATACACCAGTTTGGTGCATTGTGAACACCAGGATTATTGGCAGCGGCGGAAGTAACGCGCAGTCTGCCCATGCTTCAGTCTGCTGGTGTGATTCAGGGTTACATCCCCTTGTGATCCTTCGCAGGTCTCGCGCTCAACGCGCGAGACCCACATCAGGACGAAACTACTTCTTGCAGGAGTCGCTGACCATCTGCACCTCGGTGGGTTTCAGATGGCCGTGCTCGGTTTTGTCCTTCTTCATGCCGGCATCCGCTGCCGCGTCTTTGGCGTCTTCTTTCAGGTTGTGCGCCGTCGCATTGGAAACAACCCCGGTCACCTTCACTTCATGTCCCACATGCTCGGCCAGGCTGACCTTGTTATTGCTATGGATTTCCCAGGTGCCGCCGTCATTTGCTGTCAGTAGAAACTCTTCAGCACTGTCGCCTTTCGTCAGGCACCCGGTGACGGTTCTGACATCGTCTTTTGATTTTGATGTGGCATCGTCTTTGTCTTGCGCCAACGCCCAGGAAGTGGCCAGAGCAGCGAATACCAAACACAACAGAAGTCTTTTCATTTTTACCTCCTTATTCTTCGCGAATAAGCTTGGATTTTGGGCCGAAAATCGGTTTCTAAGAAGCTGACCAGAGCTCCGGGGTTGTACCCCGCCACTGTCACCAATCCTGCCCTAAGACGGGAGGGATACGCAGCAAAGCGCCTTAAACGCTTGGGATGGAGATAGTTGGAGTCTAGGGAGAGCGTGTTTTTGCCGGCTGACTTGTCCCTGTCTCTGTGTCACCCTTTGGTGAGCACCTCCCATGCCTCCCGATACTTCTCATACTTCGACGGCCGTTTCCGCCGCACCGGAAACAGCTTCACCCCGGTCACGTCCTGCAACGCCTCAATCGGAAACACATACCAGGCATTCTCCGGAGCCACGTACGCCACCAGCAGGTCGATTTCATCCGCCCTGTAGACTCTGCTGCCCGCCCCATGCGCCCGGATCACGTATCCTCCATCTTTCAACTCGTGATACGCCGACTTTACCTGCACCCGCCACAACCTTCCTCCCGCGTCCACGATGAAGTCGTACCTTCCGCTGTCGCCCCAGGGCTTCGCCACTCCAAACCCCAGGCTCACCGCCTTGGCCAGGAATTCCGACTCCGCCATCTCTCCCTTCAGCTTTCTCCAGCCTCCCCGGTTCGCGCGCCCTTTTCGTTCCCTGAGTTCCACCTCTGCCTCTTCGCCCGTTGTCGTCATCTTTTATTCGATTTTCCCCATGATTTCCTCCGATCTTCGACAATGCAGTTCGCCTGGGATTTCAAAATTGTCTAACTCGAAACTCAAGCTCCTTGAAACGTTGACACCTTGTCCCCTTGAGGACTGCCCTCCAAAAAAAACGCGGCCGGGTGCCTTACCCAGCGTCGCATGGTTTTCCGATGTTAGGGTGGAGAAGTCGCACCAAAACAAAAGGCGCGGCTTTTGGCCACGCCATCATGATTCGCTTTTGGCACTCGCTCCCTCGCGATTGCCGTTGTCAAAAATCGAAGACCGAAACTAACCCACTTTATGATGCATCATCCGCCTATCTTCCGCTGTGACGTGCGTCACACGTCGATGTGACGAACGAACATTCGTGGCCGAGGGGTGCACAGGGTCGCGGAGCATCGCTCTCGCGTCCACGTTGGGTCGAATTACCTTGTCACCTTGAAACTTTGCTACCTTGCAACCATTCTAACGTCGCGCACTTTGCGACGTTAGGGTGGGGTAGTTCAATGGATTAGCAAGAAAGAATGGGCGCGGGCGCCCTCGCCCGCGAGCCGGCAGCCGCAGAAAATCCCCGCCCAAGCCAAGCTTGGACGGGGCGTCCTCAAGTGTCGAGATGACCCACCATGTTCCATCTGTCATCCCGAGCGGAGCAGGATCGTTCGCAAGCGAACGATCCTGCGAAGTCGAGAGCCTGCCCTGAGCGAAGCCGAAGGGGACCCCGTGTCTGCCGACACCGCGCAACGGCCTGTAGAGGAGTTCTCAGCGCGAACCAGGTCCGGCCGCGTTTCGGGTAAGAACTCCTCTCCACGACCCTGGGCAGCGCAAGCTGGCGCGTGGTCTTTCGACTCCGCGAAGGGATTCGCAAGCGAATCCCTTCACTCCGCTCAAGATGACAATGTTAGAGAGAAGCCGGGTGCCCCATTCTAACGTCGCGCAGTTTGCGACGTTAGGGTGGGGAAGTTCAATGGATCGGCAAGAAAGTGTGGCGCGGGCGCCCTCGCCCGCGTGCTGGCAACTACATCGCTCACGTAGTGACAGAGTGCCCCATTTCTCCGGCGTCCATTGCGGAAACGTGGGGTGGCCTTACCTTGGAATCTTGGAGCTTTAGAATTATTTCAACCTTCAAAGTCCTGCCGCAGAATCCCCGCCCAAGCGAAGCTTGGACGGGCCACCCTCAAGTGTCGAGATGACCCACCATAGACCGCCCAGCCGACTGCTTGAGCAACATCATCGATTCCAGCAGGAACCCGTAGGATGCCCCATTCTAACGTCGCGCGGTTTGCGACGTTAGGGTGGGGAGCTTTGATTGGACAGGAAATGAAGAGGATCGCGGGTGCCCTCGCCCGCGAGCCGGCAGCTCCGCGTACTCAACTCGGGTGCCTATTCTAGCTTCGCGCAGTTTGCGACGTTAGGGTGGGGTAGTTGCTCCCTCATTCATTCTGTCATCCCGAGCGGAGCAGGATCGTTCGCAAGCGAACGATCCTGCGAAGTCGAGAGCCTGCCCTGAGCGAAGCCGAAGGGGACCCCGTGTCTGCCGACATCAGGCAAAGGCCTGTAAAGGAGTTCTCCGCGCGAACCAAGTCCGGCTGCGTTTCGGGTAAGAACTCCACGACCCTGGGTAGCGTAAGCTGGCGCGTGGTCTTTCGACTCCGCGAAGGGATTCGAAACCGAATCCCTTCGCTCCGCTCAAGATGACAATGTTAGAGAGAAGTGCTGAGCTTTCGAGTGTTCACAAGATGTCCGGTGCAGGGCAGGCCAGAGGGCGGCTGTCGTACGGGCCTAGCTGGCACCATGGTTCGCGGACGAGGGCGCCCGCGCCACACAGAAATCCCCGCCCAAGCGAAGCTTGAACGGGCCACCTTCCGAATGTCGAGGTGATTCACCATGAACAGGCAGCGGACCGCTTGAGCACAGCCATCGATTCCGGCATGAGCCCGTAGGGTGCCCCATTCTAACGTCGCGCAGTTTGCGACGTTAGGGTGGGGAAGTTTTATTGGATCGGCAAGAAAGTGTGGCGCGGGCGCCCTCGCCCGCGAGCCGGCAGCTCCGCGTACTCAACTCGGGTGCCTATTCTAGCTTCGCGCACTTTGCGACGTTAGGGTGGGGAAGTTGCTCCCTCATTCATTCTGTCATCCCGAGCGGAGCGGGATCGTTCGCAAGCGAACGATCCTGCGGAGTCGAGGGACCCCGTGTCTGCCGACACCGCGCAACGGCCTGTAAAGGAGTTCTCTGCGCGAACCAGGTCCGGCTGCGTTTAGGGTAAGGAATCGTTTCCACGGAAGTTGATAGCGCAAGCTGGCGCGTGGTCTTTCGACTCCGCGAAGGGATTCGCAAGCGAATCCCTTCGCTCCGCTCAAGATGACAATGAGGACGGCTGTCGTGCGTGGCCTGTGCTGGTTGCCCTCTGGCCTGCCCTGACCTTAGACAATGCACCGGACATCTTGTGAACACTCGAAAGCTCAGCGCTTCTCTCTAACATGCTGTATTCTCAGGATTCGTTCCAAATCGCGGGCTCTAGACCCACGCCGTTTTACCAACCGTAGAATTCTCTGATGCAATGCCGCCTTCAATTTGAGTTCGAGAGCTGTTTGCCGGTCCAATCCGAGTTCATCCAACACGCTCCCCTCTATTTTGTTTGCACCTTCTACGGAGCGCCTGTTTGACATTCCTTTTCTCCTCACGTTCGGCTTCTAGTACGCGCTTGAGGCGTGCATTAAGGTCTCAATTATCTTTCTATCGCCTCCTTCAGCGAACAGACCAGTGGCTCTGCTCAGAGATAAAACCGTGGCCTAGGCGGCTTCCGAGGCTGCGCATGTCGCGCAGGCCTCTTTGACATCATGCAAGACTTGCCTCGCAGAGCCCTCGGTGATGTGCTCAGCTTGTTCTTTCGGCAATTTATTGCTTTTGACAGCCACCTTGACCGTTTCCTTCAGCAAGCGCTTGTCCACTTCGTTTGTTATCCATTTGGCACCCGCCACTCCAACGAGAAAGGCGCCCGCCAGAGCGGAGAATCTGAGACTGATCACTGAGCGCAGGCTTCGATCGGCGAGCTCGATGGATGCGCCGGAGCCGTAGAAAGCCCGAGACGAAAACGCTGCGAAGCCGCCGACCAGGATGTTTGAGATTGCGCCCGGACACCAAACGCCAGACTCGTTGCGCGGCACGGCAAAACCATTGTCACTTAGGAAGGCATTCACCACGCCGCCTAGCCCTCCGAAGAAAGCAATCAAAGAAGCGCATACCCATGGGTTCATCGCAACTCCTCCTCTGAACCTGAATGTGTTGGGCCCCCGGAATATGGCGAAATACTACTTCAGGATTGAATGTTGGAGAATGTCGAAGTTCTCTGGGGCGTTTTGATGTTCCGCACTCTCCAAGATCAATCGCGAGTGGTCCACCTTCTAGGCCTGCCCGGCTTGTGCGGGCCTAAACGGTTGGCCACATGCCCGATCACAATCTGAGAGGCGCGTCAACTGGAGCCCTGACGCCGGTCGGAGCTGACCCCCCTCGCGCCGCGCCTGCTTGGCCTTCACAGCGATCTGATACTGCCGTTCGCTCCACTCAGGCGAGTACTCCCAATCGTCAGCATGAGGTCGCCGATCTGGACAGGATTGGCAAAAGCGAGTGTTGAAGCCCTGATACGCGTCATCGAGTGAGCCGGCCCTATACACGTAACCGTGTTTCGAGCACTCCATCAACTTTGGCCCAATGGGCAGCCCTAACTGTTGCCCCAACGTGTGCGTGAGGAGAGAGACCCGCGTGAGCGACACGAATGAATGTTCGCAGTGGCGCAAGACTCTCGTGGGGTCGGAGTCCTTCACCCCAGCGTAGAACATCCTTGTGAGTGGGTGATCAGGCTTGTCGAGTGGAATACCGAGGGACGTCGCCATATTCTCGTAAATCTGCTGGTGCGTGGCGGGTATGTCGTCTTCTTGGGCGACGCCATTCTTTCTAGCTTGCGCGCGAGATAAAAATTGCTCTGCGTCGGTTCGTTCGTCCGGATCGTCAATCTCCTTGACCGTCTGATGTGCCCAGTTGGAGGGCTCTGTGAAATCCTCCTCGGAAATCAGGACTGCGAGACTAGCCGCGAACTTCACCACATTGTAATCACCTACCCGATGTGCGATCCATGCTGCCAATTGCAGGACTTGAAATCCCGACTGCCTGTACCGACGGGCTTCATCGTTTCGACCTTCTCTGTCTAATACAATCAGATAGGGCGGAACGCCTCGTACGATTCTTACTAGCGCGTCAGGCACGGAGCTGCGGTATTTCGAGTTCATAGCGTAGCGGGCCAGACGCACTCCTTGGTTGTACTTCAGGCGCAGTAACTGCTCTGTTTTAGCCTTCTCCAATGTTGCATAAAGGTGCCACATTGCCAGGCCACTTTCCTGATGCGCCCTGCAATTCATGAACAGCCCGAAGGCGCGATGGCTAAAAACGTCCAATTGGGCGGCGACTCGCGTCATCAGGGCGGCGAATTTCAGCTCCCGCGGACCATTCCTAGTAAGCGCCTGGAGTTTCCGAGCGATCGCTAGCGTTGCATCGGGGCGAAGTGCCTGCGGCGAGTGCGCTTCGAACAGTTTCTTGACGGTGATCCTCTCCTGCTCGAGGAGAGCCCAGTACTTGTTTTGGGTGCTGCTTTGTTTATCGGACAAGACCTCTTTTATGACTTCTTCCGCCTTGTCATAGGCGCGTGCAAGAAAGAGCCTCTGAAGCTCGTGGAGTCGCACGGCGTCGCTTCGATCTCTGAGATCTCTCGCAAGCTCCTCCCCGACGATATCCGATTGGAGGCCCTTTAGGAACTCGGGTATGGGGGTCGCTATGACGGCCCTCGTAGCAATCATTGTTGCGGCCCTGCTCACCTCTCTAAGCATTCGCTCGATATTTGCTGGCAATTCGTTGGCAGTCTTTGTCCGCAGTGTAACCTTCGCTTTGCTATGTGGATCGGCTAGAGCGCGTAACTGCTCGTCAAATTGCGGCGCTGTCCAGAAGAGCCTCTTGCCTCTGACGTCGGCATGAATCACGATTACTGGGACCTTCAACTCATCCAAGTAGTACGCAAGATGCTTTTTCTTGATCTCGGAGCAGACGCAGGAATCAGACTTCAGGTATCTGCTTTTCGCAGAACTTTTTAATTGAACCTTAAATATGAATCCGGTCGAGTGGAAATGGCCGCCCTCATCGCTGAACACCTCGACCTCAAAGTCGATGCCGTAGTCCTCGCTCTGTTCCACCTTCCGCACCACCCAGCCGCGCGGCTCAAGGTACCCACGGAGCAACCGCTCTCCCTCAGCGCTGACGACGTGCTGTTTAGCTCGCTCCACATTGACATTGTAGTCGGTATTGCAATCGCTCGGGACGATTGTCAATCGCACAAAAAAAGCCCCGCTCTTGTGAGCGGGGCCTTATTTCGCAGCCAGCCGAAAGCTAATAGCTCGAAGCTAGCAGCTAGAAGCTGTCCTAGTCCTAGTACATATCGCCCATGCCGCCGTGTCCGCCCGGCATCGCAGGAGATTTCTTCTCTTCCGGAATCTCCGCGACCAGGGCTTCGGTGGTAAGCATCAAAGACGCGATCGAGCCTGCGTTCTGCAGCGCGGTGCGCACGACCTTAGTCGGGTCGAGCACGCCTGCCTTGACCAGGTCTTCGTACTCGCCAGTCAGAGCGTTATAGCCGTAGTTATTGTCCTTCGAGTCGTTGATTTTGCCGAGCACGATGGCGCCTTCTTCGCCGGAGTTCTCAGCGATCTGGCGCAGCGGTTCTACTAGGGCACGCTTCACGATGTTGACCCCGATCTGCTCATCGCCCTCGACCTTCAGCTTGTCGAGCGCGGGGATGCAGCGGCTCAGGGCCACGCCGCCGCCGGGGACAATGCCTTCCTCGACTGCTGCGCGCGTCGCGTGCATCGCGTCTTCGACACGAGCTTTCTTCTCTTTCATCTCGGTCTCAGTCGCGGCTCCGACTTTGATCACAGCCACGCCACCGACCAGCTTCGCCAACCGCTCTTGCAGTTTCTCGCGGTCGTAGTCGCTGGTGGTCTTGTCGATCTGGCTGCGAATTTCTTTTACGCGGCCTTCGATCTCGGAGTGCTTGCCCTTGCCTTCGACGAGGGTAGTGTTGTCCTTGTCGACGGTGATCTTCTTGGCCTGGCCGAGGTCGGACATCTGGACGTTCTCCAGCTTGATGCCCAGATCTTCAGTGACGGCCTTGCCGCCGGTAAGGATGGCGATGTCTTGCAGCATGGCCTTGCGGCGATCGCCGAAGCCAGGCGCCTTCACCGCGCATACCTGCAGCGTGCCACGCAGTTTGTTGACCACCAGAGTCGCGAGCGCTTCGCCCTCCACGTCTTCCGCGACGATCAGCAGCGGCTTGCTGCTCTTGGCAATCTGTTCGAGCAGCGGGAGCAGGTCTTTCATCGAGCTGATCTTCTTTTCGTGGATCAGGATGTAAGCGTTCTCGAGCACCGCTTCCATGCGCTCGGGATCGGTCACAAAGTAAGGAGAGAGATAGCCGCGGTCGAACTGCATGCCCTCGACCACTTCCAACTGGGTCTCGAGCGTCTTGGCCTCTTCCACGGTGATGACGCCATCTTTGCCGACTTTCTTCATGGCTTCCGCGATGATGCGGCCGATGGTCTCGTCGTTGTTGGCGGAAATGGTACCGACTTGCGCGATCATTTCGCCGGAGACGGGCTTGGAGAACCTATCCAGCTCGCCCTTCTCGCGATTGCCGTCCTTGTCGAGCTTGCCGCAAATAGTGGTGACGGCCTTCTCGATGCCGCGCTTCAGAGCCATTGGGTTCGCGCCTGCGGCAACCGTCTTGACCCCTTCACGGAAAATTGCCTGGGCCAGAACCGTGGCGGTGGTGGTGCCGTCGCCGGCGACGTCGCTGGTCTTGCTGGCGACTTCCTTTACCATCTGCGCGCCCATGTTCTCTCTTGCATCTGGCAGTTCGATTTCTTTAGCTACGGTGACGCCGTCCTTGGTAATGGTCGGCGAACCAAATTTCTTTTCGATTACCACGTTCCGGCCTTTGGGGCCGAGTGTCACCTTCACCGCATCGGCGAGAAGGTTGACGCCGCGGAGAATCGCTTGTCGGGATTCCTCTCCGTGTACGATCTGCTTAGCCATATTCGAAGTCTCCTATCAGAATTTGTGAATCTTGCGAAAATTTCTCAACCACTAAGGGCACGAAGTCTCACGAAGGAGAAGTCGGCCCTAAGAATCTTTCGTTCCTTACGTGTACTCTCGTGTCCTTTGTGGTATTCGGTTTTGACAGTCGGTACCGAAGGGCCGAACTACCTCCGTGCTCCGGCGGTTTCCTTCTTGGCGGCGCCGCTGAGGATGCCGAGCACTTCCTCTTCACGCATGATGATGAAATCTTCGCCATCGATCTTGATTTCGGTGCCGGAATACTTGCCGAACAGGATGCGATCGCCCTCTTTAACAGCCAGAGGGAATACCTTGCCTTCGTCGTTGGATTTACCGCGGCCAACAGCAATGACTTCGCCTTCCTGCGGCTTGTCCTTGGCGCTGTCCGGAATAATTATGCCGCCACGGGTGGTGTCAGCTTCTTCAACGCGGCGTACCAGGATGCGGTCGTGCAGCGGGGTGAACTTAGTAGCCATGCTTGCAGACTCCTTTCAAATTGATTTGAAATTGGGTTGAATTGCGGGTCTCACTGGCTGCTGTTAGCACTCAATGCCAGCGAGTGCTAATTGTACAAACCTCAGTCAGGCGTTGTCAAGGGTACGATGTGAGCTGGTTCTAAGTTGTTGATTACATAGTTAATTATACCATTTTGAAAGGAGCGATTCAAATCGCAGAGCAAGCATAATCGCCGGGATTGGGGCGAGTCCAAAGGCTCCCGCTGCGGGACAAAGTAGAAATGACAAGTCGGCGGAAGCTGCATAGAATTGGGGACTATGAAACGGCTCTTTTTGGGGTTCGCAATGGTGGTGGTGCTGGGTTTGGGGCTACGGGCGGCAGAACCGCAGGCTCTGCTCAAGTTTGTCGTGGTGAAGGATTACAACGGGAAGCCGATCCGCAATGCTGGCGTGGTGATGCATCCGGTAAACGAAAAAGGCAAGCAGGAACGGGGCGGGCTGGAGCTCAAAACTGATGCCGAGGGCAAAGCCAGCTTCGATGGCGTTCCGTACGGCAAGCTACGGGTGCAGGTGCTCGCACAGGGGTTCCAGACCTTCGGCGAAGATTACGACATCGAACAGGCGGAGATGGAAATAGTGGTCAAACTCAAGCGTCCGCAGGGCCAGTACTCGATCTATGACGATCACGCGGGAGACAAGAAGAAGGACGACAAGAGCCAGCCGCAAGACGAACCGAAGAAAGATTCGGATCAAAAGCCGCAGGGCCAGTGACCGAGCAGCAATCAGGTCCATTCCGTGCATCATCACTGAAACAAGGCTCAGAGCCCAGCACCCGGCGCAGAGTGTTACCTCCCATGTTCCCCAATTTGCCTAGCCCTGCATCGAAGCACTACACTCCATTTTCGTGAGCGCGATAAGGCGCATTTCTTTAACCGACACGTTCCGGGAGTCCCGGGTGGAGATTCTCGATCTCAGGCACTTCTCCTCGGCGGACCTGCGTCCGCTGCTGGATGCCGAAATCCAGCTTTGGTCACGGCTGCTCTCCTGGAATTACACAGGGTCGGCCGACATGATCCTGCGCTATGTTGACGCCAAGATCCTGCCGGGCTACGCCGCGCTGGAGCGTGGACGCCTGTTCGGGTATTCTTTTTTCGTCTACGAAGGAAATAAGGGCGTAATCGGGGATCTGTTCGTCAATCATGAAGGTGGAAATTCCCATCAACTTGAAGTCGAGTCACGACTGCTGATACACGTCATCGAAACCTTGCAGCAGTCCCCCGGCATCCATCGCGTGGAAGCGCAACTACTGGTGCATGAGACTGGAGAGGTGGCGCGGCCTTTCCTGGAACAAGGCTTTCAACGCCATTCCCGGCTATTCATGGTTCTTCCTCTGGAAAACGGGTCGAGGCAGCCGGACGCCGCGCATCCGGATATTGAGATTCGACGCTGGTCGGAGCAGGACTATCAGCCGGCCGCCGCAGTGATCACGACTGCCTACCGTGGCCACGTGGACAGCGAAATCAATGATCAGTACCGGACGTTGAGCGGCTCGTTACGATTCCTGAACAACATCGTGCGATTCCCGGGCTGTGGCACGTTCGATGCCGATGCCTCGTTTGTAGCCATTCACAAGAAAAGCCGCACGCTTATCGGACTGATTCTTTGTTCCCGCGTGCGTCACGATGTCGGACACGTCACTCAGGTGTGCGTGCTTCCGGAGTATCGTTCACAGCGGCTCGGGGTTGCGCTTCTGGCGGCGTCGTCGGAGAATCTGCGCCGCCGCAACTTCTGCATGCTCTCGCTTACCGTGACCCAGGCCAACACGCGGGCTGTGGATCTGTATCGCCGTTTGGGATTTGATACGAAACGCGTCTTTGACGCGTTTGTGTGGGAAGGGTAGCTGCTAGCACTCAGCATTCAGCAATCAGCAGTCCAGATCAGTTCACGAACTCAGCTTCGATTCGCTGCAGGCATGCAAAGGGCCTAGCAGAGTTATCGCTACTACGGTTGAGAGGATGAGTACTGAGTGCTGAATGCTGAGTGCCGAAGGCTATCTTCGCAGTATCCACATCACCCAACCCGCGACGATTACGCCTCCCATGAACATAGCGAAGCAGTACAGGCCGTAACGGAATTGCTCGCGCGCGGTGCTGCGCTGGGTGACGCCGAAAACCACCGAGGCGAATATGGCGAAGATCAGGGCGGCGTTGAAATGCGAGAGCTGCAGGGTCATGGCTTCTTCCCGATGGCGATGTGGTAGGCATCGGCCGCGCAGATGAAGTTCAACAGCCCCGCCACGATGATGTATTTTGTGCCGTAATCGGCGGTAGCGTGCGAAATAGCGCCGTGTCCGCCGCCCAAGGCTCGGGTCACGATATAAAGGCCACCCGCGCCCACATCACCGATGAATCCCAGGATGTCCAGTATATCTCCGCCGTTGGGGTGATATACGCGGCCCTCCATCAACAGGCCGAGCACAAACAGGATCACCACCGAAGCCATGAGCAGCAAGCCGCGGGTCCAGCGCTTCTGGATCAGGTGTCCAGCGCCAGGAATCAACCAGCCCAATGCCGGGGCAACTACCGACATGGTGGTCACCGGTTGCGCGGCCGGTTTTTCTGCCGCCACGCTCCTTGGTTTAGTTGCAGAAGAATTTGCCATCAGATAATTACAAGCTCTCGTTGGATTCTACCGGTTACTTCCGCGGCCTTGGGCCGCACCAGCACGTTCACTTCGCTGCGCACGCCGAATTCCGGCAGGTAGATGCCAGGCTCGATGGAAAAGCATGAATTGGGCAGGATACGGCGCTCATCGTGGATTTCAAGATCATCCATATTAGCGCCATTGGCGTGGACGTCCGTGCCGATCGAGTGCCCAGTGCGATGAATGAAGTAGTCTCCATAACCGGCATTAGTGATGTGGGAGCGAACCGCGCGATCGACTTCCCAGCCCGCAATCACGCGACTGGCGGAGACCGCGTCGAGCACGGTTTTGACGCCAGCGTCGCGAGCGTCGCGCACGATGCTGAAAATTTCCCGCATGCGATCCGAGGGAGCCTTACCCACAAATCCGGTCCATGTAATGTCGTAGTACACCGCGCCCGGCGAATTTTGCTTGGCCCAAACATCGAGCAGTACGAAGTCGCCTTCGCGGATGGGCGCCGAGCCCTGTGCGTGCGGTTCGTAGTGAGGATTGCCGCTATGGCCATTCACCGCCACGATAGGCGGATCGTCCGTCACTAAATTTTCGCGAAAGAACGCTTCCATGAACCACTGCTGCATCGCGTGCTCG
>Ga0070697_100000480_pt1 | contig 30343 bp, 27 predicted proteins | sample KBSK1501metaG_FD_65475 | JGI IMG/M metagenome (GOLD analysis project Ga0070697, IMG submission 65475) | Corn, switchgrass and miscanthus rhizosphere microbial communities from Kellogg Biological Station, Michigan, USA - KBS K1-50-1 metaG | ecosystem: Host-associated > Plants > Roots >...
GCTCCCCCGTCGCCAGCCCGGTCAGGAGCCGCTCGAACTGGCCGAACGACGCGCCGAAGGCGGCCCAGTGTTCCAGGTCCAGCTCCTGGCGCACCCGTTCGGCACCCAGGGCCGCGCGCTTGCCCCAGGCTCCGCCGCAGACGGCCTCGTTCCAGGCCTCCAGGCCGTGGATGCCGTACGGGAGCAGCACCGGCAGCGAGGTGGCCAGCACCACGTGGTTCCAGTCGCCGGCCACCGACTCGGTGACCCACTGCCATTCCGCCTCGCCCACCATCAGCCGCCGGCCTTCGTCGAGCACCCGGCCGCTGCGCGAATCGATCACGACGATCCGGACCCCGCCGAAGGTGCGCCGGAAGCTCCACTGAATATCCGCGGCCCGCTGGTCGGCCTGGACGGCGAACTCGCCGAGCACGTCCGCGTGATCACCGGGTTGCTGCATCTGCTGCCACAGCTCGTTCTTGGCGAGTTCGGCCGGGGACAGGTTGCCCAGGTGCTGATAGATCCAGTAGCTCATGTAGGCGGCGCGGATCCGCTCCGGCCACCATGGCTTGGCCTGGTAGTCGCGGCGCCAGGAGGCCGAGGTGTTCCAGTCGTCGTGCACGTCGTGATCGTCGAAGATCATCGCGGTGGGGACGACGGACAGCAGCCAGCGCACCGAGGGCTCGGTCCAGGCCTCGCGGTAGAGGAAGCAGTACTCGCCGTAGTCCGCGACCTCGTAACCGGGCTGTTCGGCCGGGTCACGGCGCTGCTCGATGAGCTTGCGGGTGGCCGGCCCCGGGTCGTCGGCGTAGACCTGGTCGCCGATCAGCAGCATCAGGTCGGGCCACCGCTCGTGCGGCGTTCCGCGCAGGTCCAGGGCGTAGGCGACCATCGCGTCCGGGCCGTGTTCCTCCTCGTCCTGCCGCGCGCGGCGGGAGCTGAGCCGACGCGGCAGGACGGGCAGTTCGGCGGTCCGGCAGGATCCGAAAGTCAGCCGGAGCGGCCGGCCCGGGTCCGGCGTCCTGAGCACGCTCGGCGGGAACTCCGAGTCCGGCTCGGGCCAGCGGACGGCGCCGTCCAGGGCGACCTGGTACTCGTGCTCGGTCCCCGGCCGCAGGTCGCCGATCACCACCAGCGCGTAGTGGTGCCCGGACACCTCGAAGGTCCGCGCCTGGTGCCCGAGGATCTCCACCTCGCAGGCCCGGTCGGTCTCGACCCAGATCGTGGCCTCGGTCTCGCCGACGTAGCGCAGCAGCGGGCCGAGTACGAGCAGGGGTGCCCCGGTGTCGCCATCTGTCATGGCCGCTTCCTACCCAGCACCGGCCTTCTCATGACGAACAGGACGCTGGCGGCCAGCGCGGCCACCAAGACGGCGATGCAGACACCGGCGGCGGCGCTGTACCCGGAGCCGGCCGGGAACCGGTGCCCGGCGGGCGTGGCCAGGACGAGCACAGTGGCACTCAGCGCGCTGGCGATGGCGTAGGCGACGGTCCGCACGAGCTGGTAGAAGCTGATCGCGCTGCCGGTCTCGGAGGCGGGCACGCCGCCGGTGATCTGCAGCGGGTTGACCGCGTAGACGCTCCCCACGCCGAGGCCGCACGCGGCCATGACCACGACCAGGCCCGGGTAGCTGTCCCGGGCGACCAGGAACAGCACCATCGAGGCGATCAGCAGCACGCAGCTGGCCGCCACCACGAACTCGGCCGAGGTGCGCCGCGCGGCCCGCGCGGCGAGCCGGCTGGCGGCGAAGCTGGCCAGGGAGAACGGGGTGAGCAAGGCCGCGGCCACGACCACCGGCGCGCCCAGGCCGTAGCCGGCCGCGGGCGGCGTCTGGGCGAAGCGGACGGCCAGCGACATCAGCGGGTAGAAGCCGACGGCGATCAGGAAGACGGTCAGGTTGGCGGCCAGTACCGGCCGGCGGCTGAGCAGCCGCAGTTCGATCAGCGGGTGCCGAACGCGCTGCTCCCAGCCGACCCAGGCGGCTAGCAGCGCCACCGAGGCGAACGCCCCGGCGAGCGTGGCGGCCGAGGTCCAGCCCCAGGCCGGTCCCTGGGCCAGCACCAGGAGCAGCCCGGCGATCCCGGCGCCGAGCAGGACGGCGCCGGCGACGTCGATCCGGGCCGGCCGGGCCGGGCTGTCCGGCAGCGCCACCAGGGCCGCGGCCAGGGCCAGGGCGCTCAGCCCGGCCGCGAACCAGAACGGCGCGGCCAGGCCCAGGCCCTGGGCGAGCAGTCCGACCAGCGGGTAGCCGATGCCGATGCCCGCCGCGGTGGTCACCCCGATGAGCACGATCGCCGACCGCGACCGGTCCGCGGGCAGGTCGTCGCGGGCGACCGCGGTGGCCAGCGGGACCAGGCCGAGCCCGGCGCCCTGCAGCGCCCGGCCGGCCAGGAACACCGGGAAGCCGGCCGGGAGCGCGGAGAGCACGCAGCCGGCCAGCATGACCGCCACCGCGCCGACCGTGGTCAGGCGGCGCAGCCGACCGTCGCCGAGGCGCCCCATCAGCGGGGTGGCCACCGCTCCGGCCAGCAGCGTGATGGTCAGCGTCCACTGCGAGGCCGCGAGCGAGACCCGCTCGACGCGCTGCACGGTGGGCAGCAACGGCGTGCCCAGGCTGGCCACGGCGGTGGACTGGACGGCGAGGAACACCAGCACCGCGGCGAGCAGCCGCGGCGGCGCGGGACGGCGGGAAACGGCGGGAACTGAGATCACGATCCACGCTAAGAAGGATCAGCTCATGCTGTCCAAGACCAATTTGGAATTTCTTTATGCTCTGCGAGCATGAAGTCATGGACCTGCCCCAGCTGCGCTACTTCCAGGCCGTCGCCCGCCACCAGCACGTGAGCCGGGCCGCCGCCGAATTGCGCGTCGCCCAGCCCGCCCTGAGCCGGGCCATCGCGCGCCTGGAGGCCGAACTCGGCGTCCCGCTCTTCGACCGCCGCGGACGGCGGGTCCGGCTCAACCGGTTCGGCGCGATGTTCCTGGCCCGGGCCGGGCGGGCGCTGGACGAACTCGACCAGGGCCAGCACGAGCTCCGCGACGCCGCCGGGCTCGCCCAGGGGACGGTGACCGTCGCCGCCGAGACGCTGCGCACGCTCAGCGGCCTGGTGGCCGGCTTCCTGGCCGGCCATCCGGGCGTGAGCTTCCGGCTCTTCCAGTCGCCGGCCCCGGCGATGGCTGCCCAGCTACAGGCCGGCGAGGTCGACCTGTGCCTGGCCTCGCAGCCGCTGCCCGGGTCGGCGCTCGCCTCGGTCGAGCTCCTCAGCGAGGAGGTCCTGCTGGCCGTCCCCCCGTCGCACCGCCTGGCCGGGCGAACCCGCGCCGCGGTAGGCGAGCTGGCCGGCGAGCCCTTCGTCACCACCCGGCCCGGCTACTGGCAGCGCGCCCTCACCGACCGGCTCTTTTCCGGCGCGGTCATCGTGTGCGAGGGCGACGAGCCCTACGCCCTCCGCGGCCTGATCAGCGCCGGAGTCGGCGTCGGGCTGATGCCGGCCATGGCCAGGCGGCTGGCGCCGGACCCGCCGGTCGGCTGGCTGCACCTGGATGTCCCCTGCCGGCGCACGCTCAGCCTGATCTGGCGGGCCGGCGCTTACCGGCCCGCGGCGGCCCGGGCCCTCACCGAGTTCGCGGCCGGCTACTTCCGCACCTGGCGCGGCGACGCCTAGATGTGCGATTCCTGGTGCACGCGTGCATCGTGAGGCGGCCAGCTGCGGAAAGATCGTGGCGGAAAAGGGCCTGGCGGTTGATCCGGTGCATCATAGTCCCCCAAATTAACCACCAAGCCCGAATCCACCACGGAAAAGTTCCGTTGATCGCACTGGTGAGCGAATAATGGTGCGGAAGAGGCTGGCGGGTTAGATGCTCTCCGCATCAGGCGGCACGGACGACTGATCCACATGGCCTGGTCCGGAGGGTATCCAGATCGCCAGCCACAGCCGGCACGCCGTACTCACCTGACTCAGGAATCACTCGCCTGGTCCCCGAACAGCAGCGAGTCGAGCCCGCGGCGGACGCCGACGGCTGCGGCCACGTGACGTACGGCCAGCAGGGTGCCCGCCACGTACGGGGCCGGGGCCAGGCCCGGGTCGTGCCGCATGACCAGCCGCTCCCCCGGCCCGCCGAACACCACCTCGGTGCTGACCACGAAGCCGGGCAGCCGGACCGAGTGGACCCTGGCGCCGCCGATCCCGGCGCCGCGCGCCTCGACCGGGCCCTCGAGCTCGGCGAGCGGCACCGCGCCGCCCGGCTGGCGCACCTGGCCCAGGGTCTCGGCCAGGTCGCGCGCGGTGCCGCTGGGCACGTCGGGCTTGGTGTCGCTGGCGTAGTCGATGATCTCCCAGTGGCCGAGGTGCCGCGCGGCCATCGCGGCGGCGCGGCGCAGCACGGCGGCCATGACCGAGAAGTTCCCGGCCGCGATCACGCCGACGCCCCGGTCGCGGGCCAGGCGGTCGATCTCGGCGTAGTCGTCCGCCGTCAGCCCGCTGGTGCCGATGACCACGTGCACTCCGGCTTTGATCGCGGCCCGCACGTTGCCCCGGACCGCGGCGGCGCTGGTGAAGTCGACCAGGACGTCGGCGGGCGCGGCGGCCAGTGCCTCGGCGGCGGTGGCGTAGACGGCGCCCTGCCCGGCCGCGGACCGGGAGACGCCCGAGGTCAGCGTGAGGTCATCGGCGGCGTCGATGGCGGCGAGGATCGGCGGCGCCGTCCACCCGGTCACGCCGGCGAAGCAGATTCTGATCATGGCCCTGACTCTAGAGCGGCGGCCGCCGCCTGGTGGATGTATGCCTGCGAGCGGCCGGGCGGACGGATTACCCGGCCCGTTCGGTTCCCGGCCCGCCGCGAAGTGGCTCGGTGCCACTGCCGCGGAGCAGGTAGGCCGAGCTGAGCAGCTCGGGCTGCTCGCGCAGCTCGCTGGCCAGGCCGGAGAAGCGGATCAGGCCGCCCTCCATGATGTGTGCCTGGTGGGCCAGGCCGAGCGCGACGGTGGCGAACTGCTCGATCAGCAGCACGCCCGTGCCCGACTCGGCCACCGCGGCGATCACGGGGATCAGCCGGCTCACCACGACCGGGGCCAGGCCGAGGGACAGCTCGTCGATCAGCAGGTAGCGGGGCTGCGAGATCAGCGCCTGGGCCAGCACCACCATCTGCTGCTCGCCGCCGGACAGGGTCCGGGCGGTCGCGGTGAGCCGCTGGCCGAGCTGGGGGAACAGCTCGAGGACCCGGTCCCGGCCGGCCTGGGCCTGCTCGCGGGTCAGCGCGTAGCTGGCCACCCGCAGGTTGTCCTCGACGGTCAGGTCGGGCAGCAGCCGGCGGCCCTCGGGCACGATCGCGAGGCCCGCCTGCCTGATCCGCTCCGGGCGGCGGCCCGCGATGTCCGCGCCGTCGAGGAGCACGGCGCCGGTTCTCGGCCGCAGCACGCCCCCGACGGCCAGGACCAGGGTGGACTTGCCCGCTCCGTTCGGCCCGAGCAGCGCGGTGACCTGGCCCGTCGCGATCTCCAGCGAGACCCCCCTGACCACCGCGCGGCCGCCGCGCTCCACGGTGAGGTCCTGCAGGACCAGCGACGTACTCACGCTCTGTCCCCCGCTCGCTTCCGGAGCGCCTTTAGGCGTCGCCTTCCCTCGTCGCTCGTCCCTCGCTCCTCAGTCCAGGCAACGCCGCGCCCCTTCAGCTCGCTCATGCCACCCCTAGGTAGGCGCGGATCACGGCGTCGTCGCGGAGCACCGCGGCGGTCGGGCCGGACGCGATCAGCTTGCCGAAGTCGAGCACGGCGGTGGTCGTGCAGCAGGCCGAGACCAGGCTCATGTCGTGGTCGACCAGGATGGCCAGCGCGCCGGTGTGCTCGGGGATGCGCCGGATCACCTCGGCCAGGTGGCTGGTCTCCTCGTCCGGGAGCCCGGCGGCGGGCTCATCCAGCAGCACCAGCCGCGGCCGCCCGACGACGGCGCGGGCCACCTCGACCAGGCGGCGCTGGCCGGCCCCGAGCGTGCGCACCCTGGTCTCCGGGTCGGCGTCCAGGCCGGCGAACGCGATCGCGTCCAGTACGTCGCCGCGGCGCGAGCCCCCCTGCCGGGAGTGCTCGTGCACCATGGCCACGTTGTCGAACACGGACAGCTCCTCGATGGCCTGCTCGGTCTGGAACGTCCGGCGCAGCCCCCAGCGGGCGCGGCGGAAGTGGGCCATCGACAGCAGGTCTACCCCGAACGCCCGCACGGTTCCCGCGGCCGGCCGGACGAAGCCGCTCAGCACGTTGAAGAACGTGGTCTTGCCCGCCCCGTTCGGCCCGATGAGCCCGCAGGTCCCCTGCTCGAAGGTCAGGCTCATGGCGTCCAGCGAGGTGACCCCGCCGAAACGGACGGTCAGGCCGCTGACCTCGATCATGGTGCCTCCGCCCTGGACCCCCGGGCGGCGGCCCGGCGCAGGCGGCGGCCCAGGCGGGCCAGGTCCCTCGGTACCTGGTCGGCCAGCCCGGCCGGCGCGGTGGTCAGCACTTGCAGCACCCCGATCCCGAACAAGATGATCAGCCAGTCGGCCGACACCCCCCAGTTGTTCAGCAGGGCCGGGAGGAACTGGTAGAGCAGCGCGGCCACCACCGCGCCCCACAGGCTGTACACCCCTCCCATCAGCACCACGGCCAGCAGCGTGATCGAATCCTGGGTGGGGAAGCCGATCGAGTACAGGTAGTGAATCGCGCCGGCCAGCACGCCGCCGGCCACCCCGGTGATGAACGAGGCCAGCGCGAACGCCCACAGCTTGTACAGCGTGGTGTTGATGCCGGCCGCCAGGGCGGCGGGCTCGCTCTGCCTGATCGCCGCCCAGGCCCGTCCCGGCTTGGTCTTGATGTGCGCGAACACCAGCGCGAACATCAGGATCGCGATGATCACCGAGAAGCGGTAGTAGGCCGGGTCGCTGGCCGCGAAGCTGGGCCGGCGGATCGGCGGGATGTGCAGCAGGCTGCCGTTGTAGCCGAGGAATCCGTGACCGCCGTTGGGGAAGTTCACCGTGGCCAGCACCACGGTGATGCCGCCGGCCAGCATGAGCGTGATCAGCGCCAGGTACAGGCCGCGCAGCCGCAGCGCAGGCAGCCCGATGGCCACCCCGGCCACCATCGTGATCAGGCCCGCCTCGAGCAGGATCAGCGGGTACGGCTGGGTGGTGGCGAACAGCAGCCGGGCGGCCGACCAGGCGCCGATGGCCAGCACCGCGACCTGGCCCAGGGAGACCAGGCCGACCCGGCCGACCAGCACCCCGAGACCAACCGCGACCATCGAGTACACCGCGACCTGCGTCATCGTGTCGACGTAGTACAGGCTCATCAGCTGCGGCAGCCCGAGCAGCACGAACAGCAGCAGAACCGTGGTGACGCCCCACTTGACCAGTTGCGGGCGGGTGAGCCTGCGGCGAACCCCCGCCGGGCGGGCCCGCTCGAGCGTGGCCGCGCCGCCGTGCCCCTCGCTCATCAGGCTTCCTCGCGGGAGATGGCGATGACCCGGTGGCGGGACATCACGAGCAGGCCGATGGCGGCGATCACGAACGGGGTCATGTCACGGTAGTTGGTGAGCGCGACGATCGGGGTGAGCAGGTCGTGCAGCAGGCCGACGACGATCGCGGCCGCGAACGTGAGCGGGATCGAGCGCAGCCGGGCGACCAGCACCGCGGCCAGCGACGAGATGACCAGGAAGGTGAGCGTGGTGGCGTCGAGCGCGACCAGGTCGGCCAGCAGCAGGCCGGCGACGCCGGCCAGCACGCCGCAGCCCAGCCAGGCGGCCGCCTCCACCCGGCGGACCGGGACGCCGAGGGTGGCGGTGATCTCCCGGTCGTTGGCCATCGCCCGCATGGCCGTGCCGAGCTTGCTGTAGCGCAGGAACGCGGCCGTGGCCACGGTCAGTACCACCCCGGCGCCGAGCGCGATCACCTGCGTCCAGGTCACCTGGACCGTGCCCACGGTAAAGCCGCCGTTGTCGGTGGGCAGGGTGAGCGAACGGGCCTGGCCGCCGCTGGTCGTCCAGAGCAGGTCCATCGCGCCGTACAGGACGAGCGTCAGCCCGATGGTGGCCACCGCCTTGACCAGCGGATCCCGCTTGGCCAGGGCCGGGCCGAACAGCAGCCCGTAACCGAGGGTCACCGCCGCGGCCACGGCGACGCAGACCAGCCAGCCGGCCCAGCCCGGCGTGCCCGCCTTCGTGATCAGCGACCAGGCGATCAGCGCGCCCAGTGCGCCGACCGCGCCGAAGGCCAGGTAGAGCACGCCGGTGGCCCGGTACAGGACGACCAGCCCGACCCCGGACAGGGCGTACACCCCGCCCAGGGCCAGGCCGCTCACGATGAACGGCTCGAATTCCGCCCAGGGTGGCATCAGGCGCCCTGCCTATTCACGGGGCCTGGTCATCAAGGTCACGGTGCGTTGGCCGCGGTGCCGGCCGCGCTCCGGTACTGCGCGATCTGCGGGTCGGCCGCCGAGATCGGCGTGCAGCCCTGTGCCGTGGTCATCTTGCCGTTGTTCGCCGTGACGGTGTAGTCGGCGTTGTTCGGGATGTGCAGCGGGTAGTCGCCGTAGGTCCACAGCTGGCACAGCATGCCGGTGTTGAAGTCCTTCACCGCCTTGAACGCCGCGTTGACGCTCTGCACCGTGTAGGGCCCGGTGATCGACTGCAGCGCGTGCACCGCGATCTCGGCCTCGGTGAAGCCCATCTGGCTGAAGCTGCCGATGCCGCCCTGGACCGACGTGCCGTACTGCTTGAGGATCGCCTTGTACAGGTTCATCGAGGGCGTGTTCGTGCCGTCGGGCGGGGTCAGCTCGGCGTTGACGAACAGCTTGCTGTTCCACTTCGATCCCAGCGACTGGGCCAGGAAGTCGGTGTTGCAGGGCGTCGAGCAGCCCCACAGCTTGACCCGGCCCTCCAAGCCGAGCTTCTGCGCCGCCTGCAGGATGACCAGCGCCTGCGGCGGGGTGAAGTTGAGTATCACGGCACCGTTCGGCCCCGCGTCGTTGACCTCCTTGATCGCCACCGAGTTGGCGTCGGTGATCGGCACGTTCTCGGTCAGCTGGACGATCGGGGTGTTCGCGGCCTTGGCCAGCGCGGCCGGCCCGGCCGCGATGTACCCGGTGCCCGGGACGTTGGCCTGGTCGAAGACGACCTTGGAGACGTGCTGGGCGAGCGCGTACTGCACCGCCCCGTCCGAGCTGTACCGCGGGCCCATGTTGACGGCGGCGCTGTTCGGGGTGGAATAGCATTCCGGCGCGATCCCGGAGTCGATGATGTAGAAGCCGAGCTTCTGCCAGTAGCCGCTGTCGATCGAGCACTCGATGATGGAGGTGTTGCCGACGATGCCGACCACCTTGTCGGTCTGCACCAGCTGCCTGGCGTCGGCCGCGATCTGGGCCGGGTTGGTCTGCTCGGTCGCGATGTAGAGCTTGATCGGGTGGCCGTTGATGCCGCCGTTGGCGTTCACGCAGTCGAAGTAGGCCTTGGCCATGTTCGGGATGTCGGTGAACGAGGTGCCCGGCTGGTTGGTGGCGATGGCGCCGAGCGGGATCGGGGTGCCGGTCGCCGCGACCCCGGGCTTGGTTCCGCAACTCGACGTGCTGACGGTCCCGGCGCTCGCCACGCCGGTCGAGCTGCTGGCTGGGGTGGACGCGGTGCCGGTAGTGCTGCTACTGCTGCTACTGCTGCTGCATCCGGCCGCGCCGAGAGCGAGGGCCGCGGCAAGCAGGATCATTCTTCGCATAGAGATATGTCTTCTCATCTGTCCCCCTCAGGGCGGTGAGTTTCTCAATTCACGGTCACGACGATCTTGATGGCGTCCGGCGGCCTGCTCATCGCGAATTCGAATGCCTCGGCCGCGCGGGCCAGCGGAAAATGGTGTGAGAACACATTGGCGATGGCCGCGCGATTGGCCGCGACCAGGCGTATCGCCGCGGCGAAATCTTCGGCCGTGGCGCAACTCGAACCGATGACGTCTATTTCCTTTTCCGGGAAGGCACCGGACCTGAGCGGCGCCGTCCCCGACGACAGGCTGACGACCACGACCCGGCCGGCCTGCGACACCAGCTCGACCGCCTGGGCCAGCACGCCGGCCTCGCCGCTGGTCTCGACGACGAGCGGCGGCCCCTGGCCGCCGGTCCACTCGCGGGCCTGCCCGGCCAGGTCGTCAGGCGGTCCCCAGGCCACGGCCTCGGCGCCGAGGCGTTTGGCCAGGTCGCGGCGGCCGGCTACCGGGTCGACCGACAGGACCCGGGCGCCGGCGTGGACGGCCGCGGCCAGCGTGGCCAGGCCGATCGGGCCGGCCCCGAACACCACCACCTGCTCGCCGACCCGCAGCCGGCCGCGGGCCAGGGCGTGCACGGCCACCGAGGCGGGCTCCACGAAGCACGCGCTGTCCGGGTCCAGGTCGCCAACCCCGAAGACCAGGCCGGCCGGGACCTCGAGCCGTTCGGCCAGGCCGCCGTCGAGATGCACGCCGACCAGGCGGAAGGCCGGGCAGACGTTCGGCCGTCCGGCACGGCAGGGGTAGCAGTGGCCGCACGGCAGCAGCGGCAAGATCGCGACCCGCTCGCCCCTGGTCGTCTCGCTGTCGCCTGGGTCATCCACGATCGCGGACACCTCGTGGCCCTGGACCCGCGGGTAGAAGTCGCGGCTCCCGGACAGCGCGCCTACATCGCCGGAAAACAGGTGGAAGTCGGAGCCGCAGATACCCACCCGTTCGGGACGCACGATAACGTGCCCGGCCCGGGGGCGGCCCGGTCCGGTGACGTCCTCGACCACCATCTCGCCGGGTGATCTGGTCACTGCGGCCAGCACCTGCGACCCCTCTCTGCGGCAGCCCGGTACAGCGTGAATACTGGGGAAACTGGCCATTACCGCACGCTAATGCGGAGATTCCCACGGCCCGATCCCGCCGGACAATGACACGGCACCCAAAAACGCCCGCCGAATTCCGGGTCCCGGCCACAAGCCGAGGTCCCGGTCACGGGTGGATAAAGATTCCGAACGGGCCGGGGCCGGGGGCGCGGGTACGAAGGGCCCAGCCGGGCCCGGGTGTTGCATGAGGGGGGGTGCCCGGGCCCGGCTGGCGCGGCGGGCCTCAGCCGAGACCAGCCGCCGCGCGGAGGGCGGCGGCCTTGTCGGTGTTCTCCCAGGTGAAGCCGGATTCGTCGCGGCCGAAGTGGCCGTAGGCCGCGGTCTGCCTGTAGATCGGCCTGCGCAGGTTCAGCGCCTCCACCAGGGCGGCGGGGCGCAGGTCGAAGTGGTCGCGGACCAGGCCGGCGAGCCGGGCCCTGTTGACCTTTTCGGTGCCGAAGGTCTCGATGAGCAGGGACAGCGGCCGGGCGACCCCGATCGCGTAGGCGACCTGGACCTCGGCCCGGTCGGCGAGCCCGGCGGCCACGATGTTCTTGGCCACGTGCCGCGCCGCGTAGGAGGCGGAGCGGTCCACCTTGGAGGGGTCCTTGCCGGAGAAGGCGCCGCCGCCGTGCCTGGCGAAGCCGCCGTAGGTGTCCACGATGATCTTGCGGCCGGTCAGGCCGGTGTCGCCGACCGGGCCGCCGATGACGAAGCGGCCGGTCGGGTTGACGTAGAACTCCTTGCGCAGCGCCGCGGCGTCGTAGAGCCCGGGCGGCAGCGCGTGGGTCACCACCTGGTCCCACAGCGCGTCGGGCAGCTTGGCCTCCACCCCGTCCTCGTGCTGGGTGGAGATGAGCACCTTCTCCACCCCGGCCGGCCTGCCGTCCGCGTCGTAGCGCACCGTCACCTGGGTCTTGCCGTCCGGCCGCAGGTACGGCAGCAGCCCCTCGCGCCGCACCTGGGCGAGCCTGCGGGCCAGCTTGTGTGCCAGCACGATCGGCATCGGCATCAGCTCGGGCGTCTCGTTGCTCGCGTAGCCGAACATCATGCCCTGGTCGCCCGCGCCCGCGGAGTCGAACGGGTCGGTACTGCCCAGGTTGCGCGTGTCATGGGACTCGTCCACGCCGCGGGCGATGTCGGGCGACTGCCGGTCCAGCGCGGTGATCACGCCGACGGCGTTACCGTCGTAGCCGAAGTCGCCGGTGTCGTAGCCGATGTCGCAGATCACCTGGCGGGCGATGGCGGCGAAGTCCAGCACCGCCTTGGTGGTGATCTCCCCGGCCAGCACCACAAGGCCGGTGGTGAGCAGGGTCTCGACCGCGACCCGGGACGAGGGGTCCGCGGCCAGGGCGGCGTCCACGATCGCGTCCGAGATCTGGTCGGCCACCTTGTCCGGATGGCCCTCGGTCACGGATTCGGAGGTGAAGAGGAACCCGCCGTCAGTGCTCATGATGTCTGTCCTCCGGGTAGCTCTGCTCTGACCAGGGCGACGCCCGCCACCATGGCGCGCAGCTTCTGCCGGGCCACGTCGGGCGCGAGGTGGCGCAGCCCGCAGTCGGGGTTGATCATCAGCCGGCCGGCCGGGACGTACTCTAGCGCGCGCCTGATCCGGGACGCGACGAGCTCGGCCGCCTCGACCTCGGGGTTCTTGACGTCGATGACTCCCAGGCCGAGCCACTTGTCCCAGCCGTGCTGCCGGATCAGCCGCAGGTCGTCCAGGCCCTTGCGGGCGAACTCCAGGACGACCTGGTCCACCCGGGCGGCCTTGACCGCCGGGAACAGGAAATCGTAGTGACCCTCCCAGGACGGCCGCGCGTACCGGTTGCCGTAGCACACGTGCAGCGCCCAGCTGACCGGGACGTCCTCGGTCACGATGTTGACCGCCTCGATCGCCAGGTCGACCTGCTCGGGGTACCCGGCCAGGAACGGCTCGTCGATCTGCAGCAGGCCGGCGCCGGCCGCGGCCAGCTCCCGCGCCTCGGCGTTGAGCCGGCGGGCCAGCGCGCGGACCAGGTCGCCGGGCTCTTGGTAGGCGTCGTCGCGGATCCGCCGGGACAGCGAGAACGGCCCGGTGAAGGAGAACTTGATGGGCCGTTCGGTGAGCTGGCGGGTGAACCGGAAGTCGTCCGACAGGCCCAGGCCCGCGCCGGACTCGTCGGGCAGCTCGGGCAGCGGCCTGGTGACGTCGGCCTCGTAGTAGTCGAAGTAGTCGGTCTTGGCCCGCTGCGGGATGTTCACCCCGGGGATCCGGGCCAGGAAGTAGTCCACGTCGTTGTCCCGGCGCAGCTCGCCGTCGGAGACGATGTCGATGCCGGCCAGCTCCTGGTCCTTGACCGCGGCCTTGATGGCCACCTCGTGGATCTCGGTCATGTGCTGCGCGCTGATCCGGCGCTGGTAATACTCGGTCTTCAGCCGCTCCAGCCACTCCGGCACGGAGTAGGAGCCCACCACGGTCGTCGGCAGCAGAACTGTGTTCTCTGGCTCCACGGCGGTCAGTCCCTGGCCTGGGCGGTCAGCGTGGTGATGTTGGAGCCCGGCCGCTGCCGGAACGGCGTGAACTCGACCCCGAACCCGCGGCGGCTCGCGACCTGCCGGAGCAGCGGGCCGTTCACCCAGTTGACCACGGACCCGTCGTACTTGCCCGGGCCGAAGAACCCGGTCCGGTACTGCTGGCTGCCGGTCAGGAACAGGTCATGGCACTGGATCCGGCCGAACGGGTGCAGCAGGGGCAGCGTCCCGGTGAAGCTGCCGAGCGCCCCGTTGCTGACGTGCATCCGGACGTCACCCTGCCCCTCGATCAGCGGCCTGAGGATCTCGCCGGTCAGCGAGGGGGTGATCTGGTAGCTGTCCAGGCCCTCCAGCGGGACGTACCGTTCCCGCAGCCGGAGCGCCTCCCACACCGCCTGCCAGAAGCCGACCGCCTGGGCCGGGTCGGCGAACTGCCCGGGGGTGGCCTCGCTCAGCAGCTCGGGCCCGATCCGCAGCAGCCGGTCGGTGAGCGGCACCAGGTCGTCCCGGCCGGCGCCGAACCGGTCCGCGATCTGGGCGGCGTCGTCCTCGGTCAGGAAGGCCTGCGTCTCGACCTGGTAGGTGCGCCCGTGGATGCAGGCCAGCTCGTCGGTGGGCAGGTTGTCGTAGACGTTGGAGATGTAGACGAGGAAGGCCTTGCCGGCCAGGAAGCCGAGGGTGACCGACGGCCGGGTGGCCTCCACCACCAGCGCGCTGACCCGCTCGGCGTGGTGGGCCACGGCCTGGCGCGCCCTCTCCAGGACGTGCGGAGAGTAGTCGCCCATCAGGTAGCGGAGCCGGTGATAGTACTCGCGCCCGTGCCTGCGGTCGAGCTGGAGGAACTCGTCCAGCCAGGTGCGGGCCTGGTTGCCGTTGCCCACGCCGAGCTCGAGCACGTACAGCTCCTCGGGCAGCGCGCGGCGGGCGTCGAGCTCGTCCCAGATCCGGAACAGCTCCAGGATGAGCTCCCGGGCGGCCTCGGTGTTCCGCGCGTCGCTCTCGCCGCCGGGCAGGGACTGCTCGTACTCCCGGCCTGTGGCCACCTCCCAGTGCGACAGCGCCTGCCAGTAGAGCTGGTTGAACCGCCAGACGCAGCTCTCCCGGCCGGGCACCCAGGGCTCCAGGGCCAGCCCGGATTGTTCCCCGAGTGCCTGCTTGACGTGCGCGGCTAGGTTCTCCGGGGCGATATCGCCGCAGCGGCGCAGGTCGAAGGCGATCTCGGTGTCGGTGTCCCCGACCGGCCTGCCGGCCACGGGCTCGCGGAAGTTCTGCTTGTACTGGACCCAGTCGCAGACCACGCGGAGCCGGGCCAGGTCGGCGGGCGAGGCGCAGACCGCCTCCATGATCGGGCCGAGGGCCGACCGGGCCGCGGCGGACTCCCGCAGCTTCCTGACCGGCCTCAGGTCAACGTCCATGACGCTCCGCCCGGACGCCGGCCCAGATTCCGGCGCTGTCGAGGATGCCGGGGACGGCCTGCTCGTTACCGGCCACCAGCAGGTGCACCCCGGCCACGCCGTCGATCGCGCTCAGCTGCTGGATGGTCTCGGCCGCGAGCCGCGCGCCCTCGGCGGCGGTCTGATCCGCCGGGACCGCGCGCAGCCTGCGGTACACGTCGTCGGGCACGTGAACCCCGGGCACCTTGTCCCGCATGAAGTCGAGCGCGTTCCGCGACCTGACCGCGCCGACCCCGGCCAGGATGTAGCACTTCTCGTGCAGGCCGAGCTCGCGGACCTGCGTCATCCACTGGGCGAACGGCGCGACGTCGAAGACGAACTGGGTCTGCACGAACTGCGCGCCGGCGTCGATCTTCTTGCCGAGCCGTTCGGCCCGGAACTCCGCAGGCGGGGCGTAGGGGTTCTCCACCGCGCCGAGGAAGCAGTCGGGGGACGGCTTCAGCGCCCGGCCGGACAGCACGGCGCCCTGGTCCCGCATGTGCCGCAGCGTCCACAGCAGCTGCACGCTGTCCAGGTCGAAGACCGGCTTGGCCTCCGGGTGGTCGCCGAACTTGGGGTGGTCGCCGGTCATCACCAGGACGTTGCGGATGCCGAGGGCCGACGCGCCGAGCAGGTCGGACTGCAGCGCGATGCGGTTGCGGTCCCGGCAGGTCATCTGCATGACCGGCTCGAGCCCGGCTTGCAGCGCGGCGAGGCTCCCGGCCCAGCTGGCCAGGCGGACGTTGGAGCCCTGGTTGTCGGTGACGTTGACCGCGTCGACCCAGTCCCGCAGCAGCGCGGCGGTGGCGGTGATCGGGTCGATGCTGGCCCCGCGCGGCGGGCTGATCTCTGCCGTCACCGCGAAGCTACCCGAGGTCAGGCGGTCGCGCAGGCTCATGAACCCCCCAGGGCCGGCCGGTGGTGAGGGACGGGATCGTTCTCGCCAGTATCGTCGGCCTCACGAGTCCACAATCCCTCGTCCCGCCCTTGCCAGTAGTTCAGCCACGAACTCTCGCCCCAGCGGCGGTGGTCGATGGGGAGGTGCAGCAGCCGCAGGTCGGCGGCCCGGCCCTGGCTGGCCGCGCGCTCGTAGGCCTCAACCCAGACGCAGCGCCGCTCCGGGTACACCTCGCAGCCGCCGTCCGCGCCGACGCCGCCGCAGGGGCCGTTGCGCAGTTCCTTCGGGCAGCCCATCGGGCACACGTAGCCGGTGACGGGCAGCGCGCACTGGCCGCACATCCGGCAGGCGAACAGGGCCTGCTTCGCCTGCCGCTCCACCCCGGTGAACAGCGGGCGGGCCAGGCCGGACGCCTCGATCGTGGCGCTGAGCCAGTGCAAGCCGGGCCGGGGCCGCAGGGCCCGCTGCAGGCGGTAAGCCAGGCGGGTCCCCAGGCGCGGATGCGCGGGAATGGGCGGCCTGGCGGTCAACAGACCGTCCGGCCGGGCGTAAATTGCGCGCGGTGACTATTTACGCGCCGGTTACAAATGAATTGCAACCGGTATTCGCATCCCATGATGGATATACTCGGTGTCAGCGGCTCCGGATTCAACGACGGCCGCCACAAGGTTCGCTCTGGCCCGTTGTGAGTGGCGACAACCCGCGCCGCGAAAACCCGCACTAATAGTTGGCCAGCACAAATTATCCGGGCTTGATTTGTGGTCGTTAATAACGGCGGCTGACCCACAAGGACAGGTGGGCCGGTTCCAGGGAGCGGGTGACCACCCGGGCCAGGTCGTCGCTGACCGAGTCCAGGTCGACGGCGTCCTGGAGACGGGCGGCGAAGGCGGAGACCGCTCCGCCCGGCCCGCGTTAGTCAGCCAGCTTGAACGCCAGCTGGGTCACCCACTTGCTCATGTCGGGCTCCTGGGCGGGGTCGGTCAGGTAGGTCTCCAGCCGGCAGGCCCACCGCTCGCCGTTGACGCCAGGCGACATGTCCCAGGTCAGGCCCTGAGCAGCGGCCCAGTCCAGTAGCGCTCCCGTAGCGGCCATGAGCTCGCTGGGATGACCCACGTGGGTGAGCGTGGCGTAGCGCCCGGCCGGGAGCACCCCCGACACCACGCGGTCATCGCCTGCCACGGCCGCCGCGACCGGTACGCCCGCTTCGATCTCGAGTTTTCCCGCCATGTCAATCACGTTGTATTTCCAGAACGGCGCGCCGGCCGGGGCCGCGCCGCGCCCGCCGAGCCAGGCGAAGACCTCCTGGTTCAGCGGGGGCACGACCATGCCGAGGTCCTCCATGGTCACCTGCGTCCTGATCGCCACGTACGGCTGCTCGGCGCGGGTCACGATCTCCGGTGCTGACGACATCTCCTCATCCTCCCGTTTTGTCGATTGGCTGTTGCAGTTCGGTCACCCATTGCTCGGGATCGGGGCACCAGTTCAGCGTGACCTCGCGGCTGTAGCCCGCGGAGCGGTACCCGTTCGCGTCGATCCAGCGCGCCAGCGCCTGGCCGGTCGGCAGCACGTCGTCCATGGAGCCGTGGTGGATGATGGCCGCCGCGCTGTCCACCTCGGGCAGGTCCACGAGGCTGAACCCGTGATCCCCGCCCGGCGGAGCGGCCACGGGCACGGCGGCGTGCACGAGGATGCCGCCCTGGGGTGTGTCCTCGTAGTACGCCACGGCGGGGCCGGCCGCCGGGATGTCGGCGCTGCACAGCCGCTGCCACAGCTCGTGATAGAGCGGCTGGATGACCGGCGTGATGGCCTCCGGCTCATACCCCGCGGCCACACCGGTCAGCTCGGCCACCCGGACCGGCGCGAGGCGCTTGACGACGACCCCGTCGGCCGGCACCCGGCCCCCGTCCTCGATCGTCAGCAGCCGCGCCTCGACCCGGGCGAGCCTGGTCGTCTCGGCCTCGATGCTGGCCTGGATCTCCGCCCGGCGCAGCTTGAGCATCCCGCGCAGTTCCGCCGCGCTCACCTTCTCCTCGAGGACCGCCTGTACCTGCTGGAGGGTGAACCCGAGCTCTTTGAGCGCGATGACGCGGTTCAGCTCGTCGAGCTGGCTCGCCTGGTAGAAGCGGTACCCGGTGGCCGAGTCGACGCAGGCAGGCCGGATCAGCCCGATCGCGTCGTAGTGCCGGAGCATCCTGACCGAGACGCGGCCGTGCCGTGCGAACTCCCCGATGCTGAACATGACGTGTCCGGTCTACAGCCTCACACCGTGTCAGGGTCAAATCTTCTCACGGCCGGAACCGGCCGGGGGTTGTCAGCCCGGCCGGGGCAGGAGCCGGCGGCGGGGCGAAAAGCCACGCCCGTTCGGTACTAAATGTTGGTGACCTGCGGCAGGACCTCGCGGCCGAGGAGCCGGACGTGGTCCAGGTCGGTGACGTCGTACAGGTGGAAGTAGACGGTGTCGGCGCCGGCCGCGTGCAGTTCGGCGAGGCGGCCGAGGATGTCGCCTGGGGTGCCGGTGACGCCCATCGTCAGCATCCGGGCGCCGACCTCGCCCAGCGCGGCGGCGCGGGCGGCGGCCTCGCGGCGGGTCGGCCCGCAGCACACCGGCAGCGTGGTGGACAGCCGGACCCCGGCCGGATCCCGGCCGGACTGCTCGCAGATCCGCCGGAAGTTCGCGAACCGCTCCGCCAGCCCGTCCGACATGCCGCTGTTGAACTCGTCGGCGAACCGCGCGGCCAGCGCGGGGGTGCGGCGCGGCCCGGCGCCGCCGATGATGACCGGCGGCCGCGACGCGGGCCGGGGGACGCTGGCGCACTCCTCGAGCCGGTAGTGCTTGCCGTGAAAGCTGAACCGCTCCCCCGGCGGCGTGGCCCACAGCCCGGTGATGATCTCCAGCTGCTCGCCAAGACGGTCGAACCGCTCGCCCAGCGGCGGGAACGGGATGCCCAGGTAGCGGTGTTCCTGCTCGATCCAGGCAGCGCCGATGCCGAGTTCGGCCCGGCCGCCGCTCATCGCGTCCACGGTGGCGACGGTGATGGCGAGCGGCCCGGGCCGCCGGTAGGTGGAGGCGGTCATGAGCGTGCCCAGCCGCACCCGTTCGGTCTGCACGGCCAGGCCGGCCAGCGTGGTCCACGAGTCGGTCGGCCGGTAGCCGGTGTCGTCCGGGTCGATGCCCTGGTAATGGTCGGAGCGGAAGAAGGCGTCGAAGCCGGACTCCTCGGTGGCCCGGGCCAGCGCCAGGATCTGGTCGTAGCTGGCACCGTGGTGCGGTTCGAGCAGGACGCGCAGCCTCATCGCGGGGTCTCTCCGATTTTCTCTTCCGAACGGACCGGGGTATCCGCCACCGGCATCAGCGGGAAGTGGCACGCGACCGAGTGCCCGGCTGTGTGCCCGGTTGGCAGCTCGCGCATGGCCGGCTCCTCGTCCGCGCAGCGCTGCCCGGCACGAGGGCAGCGGGTGCGGAACCGGCAGCCGCTCGGCGGGTGGACCGGCGACGGCGGCTCGCCTCGGATGGTTTTGGTGGCCCGGGCCTTGGCCGTTCCTGGCACCGAGTCGAGCAGCGCCCGGGTGTACGGGTGCAGCGGCTGCCGGTAGACCTCCTCGCCCGGCCCGACCTCGCACAGCTTGCCCAGGTACATCACCGCCACCCGGTCGCTGACCTGCTTGACCAGGGCGAGGTCGTGCGCGATGAACAGGTAGGACAGGCCGAGTTCGGCCCGCAGCCGCTCGAACAGGTTGAGGACCTGGGCCTGGATGAGGACGTCCAGCGAGGACACGGCCTCGTCGCAGATGATCAGCGCCGGGTTGAGCGCGACGGCGCGCGCGATGGCCACCCGCTGGGCCTGGCCGCCGGACAGCTCCCGGGGCCGCCTGGTGCTGTGTCCGGCCAGGCCGACCAGCTCGAGAACCTCGTCCACCCGGCGCCGCCTGGTGGTCCGGTCGCCCGTTTTGTAGGCGATCAGCGGCTCCTCCACTAGGTCCCGCACCCGCCACTTCGGGTCCAGCGAGCCGAACGGGTCCTGGAAGACCATCTGCAGGTGCCGCCGGGCCTGGAGCAGCCTGGCGCCGCGCAGCGTGACCAGGTCGGCGCCGCGGAAGACGACCGAGCCCGAGGTGGGCCGGGGCGCCTGCACGATCGCGCGGGCCAGGGTCGACTTGCCCGAGCCGGTCTCGCCCACGATGCCCAGCGTCTCCCCGGCCCGCACGTCGAACGAGACGCCGGAGACGGCGTGCACCGTGCCGAGGTCGGTGCGGAACTCGTGCACCAGGTCCTTGACCTGCAGGAGCGGTACCTCGGTCAACTGCGGCTCCCTTTTTCCCCGGGGGGACCCATCCCCCCGGCCCCCCCTTGGGGATGCCAGCAGGCCCAGCGGTGGCCGGGCTCGTGTTCGGCCAGCGGCGGCGCAGCGGCCCGGCAGTCGTCGGCGGCCAGGCGGCAGCGCGGCTCGAACGCGCAGCCCTGAGGCAGCGCGGCCGGGTCCGGCGGCCGGCCGCCGATCACCTGCAGCGGGGCGTGCGCCGGTCGTTCCAGCCGCGGGATCGCCTCGAACAGCGCCTGGGTGTATGGCATCCGGACGTGCCCCGCCAGTTCGGCGGCCGGGGCCTGCTCGACGATCCGGCCGGCGTACATCACGATTACCTCGTCGGCGTACGCCCCGGCCAGGCCGAGATCGTGGCTGATAAGCATCAGCGCCATGCCGAGTTCGGCCTGCAGCTCGAGCAGCAGCTCCATGATCTGCGCCTGGGTGGTCACGTCCAGCGCGGTTGTCGCCTCGTCGGCGATGAGCAGCCGGGGGCGGCAGGCCAGCGCGATGGCGATCATGACGCGCTGCCGCATCCCGCCGGACAGCTGGTGCGGGTACTCGGAGCAGCGGCGTTCCGGCAGCGGTATGTGGACCTGGCGGAGCAGGTCGACGGCCTGCTCTCTGGCCTGCGCCTTGGTGACGGTGCGGTGGGCGCGGACGGCCTCGGCGATCTGCGCGCCGACGCGCATCGTCGGGTTCAGCGACCGGGCCGGGTCCTGGAACACCATCGCCACGTTCGCGCCGCGGTGCTCGCGCAGGCGGTCGTCGGACAGGCCGATCAGCTGGATGCCCTGGAACCTGGCCGAGCCGGTGATGGTGGCGGTGGGCGGCAGCAGCCCCATGAGCGCGCGGCAGCTGACCGTCTTGCCGGACCCGGACTCGCCCACGATGGCCAGCGTCTGCCCGGCGTAGACGGAATAGGTCACCCCGTCTACCGCCTGCACCTCGCGCCCGTGCCCGCGACCGGTAAAGGTGACCCTGAGATCCTCGATGTCGAGAAGCGCCCCGGTCACCTGCCCGGCCCCATCATCTGGCCCATCATCTGGCCCATCATCTGGCCCACCGTTCACGCAGGGCGTCGCCGAGGACGTTCAGCGCCACCACGGTGACGAACAGGAACGCGCTGGGGATCAGCACGAGCTCCGGTGATGCCGACAGGGTCCCCTGCCCCTGGGCGATCATGCTCCCCCAGCTCGGCTCCGGCAGCGGGATGCCGAGGCCGAGGAAGCTGAGTGCCCCCTCGAGGATGATCGCCACGCCGATGCCGAGCAGGCTGAACGTCAGGAGCTGGGGCATGATGTTGGGAACGACGTGGCGCAGGATTATCCGCCGTCGGCTCGTTCCCGACAGCCTGGCCGCCAGCATGAAGGTCTGCCCGCGCAACGCCAGCGTCGCGCTCCGCGCGATCCGGCCGAAGGCCGGGATGCTGAAGAAGGACAGCGCCCAGATGACGTGCATCTCACTCGGGCCCAGACCTTCGGCGATGGCCAGGGCGAGGACGAGCGCGGGAAACGCGATCAGCACGTCAAGCACGCGCATGATGACCGTGTCCACGGCCCCGCCCCAGTAGCCGGCGGCCGTCCCGAGCACACCGCCGATCACCAGGCCGATCGCGGTCACGCTGACCCCGACCTCGAACGAGACCCTGCCGCCGTACAGGATGCGGGAGAAGACGTCGTTGCCCACCGGGTCGGTACCGAAGATGTGGCCAGGCGACAACGGCGGCAGCCCCGATTCGAGGATGCTCCCGCCGGTCGGCTTCGGCACCGGGTAGACCAGGGGCCACAGGAAGCACGCGCAGACGAGCACGATGAGGAATCCGGCGGACAGCCAGACCCGCAGGTTGCGCGCGCGCCCCCGGCCCCGCGCGCGGGACGCACGGGCCACGGCGGGCTCGGTCCCGGGGGCCAGCAGCTCAGGAAGCGGCGCGCTCATACCTGATCCTCGGGTCCAGGACCGCGTACAGCAGGTCGGCGAGCAGGCCGGCCAGCACCACGACCACGGCGAAGACGACGACGATGCCCTCGACGACGGGAACGTCGTGGTCGGTGATGGACTGGATCAAGATCGCCCCCACGCCGGGCAGCGAGAAGATCGGCTCGATGATCGCCACCGCGCCGACCAGCGTGCCCAGGTTGAGCGCGACGAGCGTGATCAGGCCGAACAGCGAGTTCGGCAGCGCGTGCCTGATCAGGACCCGCCAGGGCGACACGCCCTTGGCCCGCGCGGTCACGATGTAGTCCTCGCGCTGCATCTGCTCGACGATGTCCGCGCGGAGCAGCCGGGTGTAGACGCTGAACAACGGGAAGCCGATGGCGATGGCGGGCAGTGTCAGCGACCTGATGTTGGCGCCCGGGCTGGCGGTCAGCGGGGTGTATCCGATGGCCGGAAACACCTGGAGCTTGACCGCGAAGATGTAGATCAGCACGAGGGCGAGCACGTAGGGCGCGATGGACAGCCCGGTCATGCTCACCACCATGCTGATCCGGTCGGCGACGCCGTTCGGCTTGCGCGCCGCGAGCACCGCCAGGCCGACGGCGAACACGATCGACCCGGCGAAGGCATAGAGCAGCAGCTCCGCGGTGACCGGCATCCGCTGGCCGAGGATGGTGGTCACGTTCTCGCGGCTCGCCAGCGACGTGCCCAGGTCTCCGTGGAGCAGGCCGCCGAGCCAGCCGCCGTAACGAACCCAGAAGGGCTCGTTCAGATGCAACTGGATCTCTAGCTGGTGTACTTGCGCGGGTGTCGCGTTGGCCCCGAGAAGCTCCTGGGCCGCGTCGCCCGGCAGCAGGTTCATCACCACGTAGGTCAGGAACGTCACGCCCCACAGCACCGGGATCGCGGCCAGCAGCCGACGGCCGGTCAACCGGGCGCTGGGCCGGATCCGGCGCGTACGGGCCGCGCCGGGTTCGGCCTGCTCCCTGACTTCCTCCGCTATCGCCATCGTTCTTTGGGGGTCTTCGGGCCTGGTCAGCTGTTGTTCGCCACGTCCTCCCACAAGATGGTGGGGGTGACGACCACGGCCGGCAGCGGCTCGCTCAAGCCGGGCCCGGTCACTCCCTTCACGGCGATGTTGGCCGGCGCGAACCCGAAGTAGAACGGACCGTAGTACTGCAGCGCGATATAGGAGGCGGCCTGATTGTAGAGGGGGCAGCGCTGGCTCAGGCTGACCACGGCCGCGGCCTGGTTGAGCAGCGCGTCCAGGTGCGGGTCGTGCACTCCGCTGAACGGCGACATCGAGGAGAACCGGAAGCCGACGCCGACACCCGCCGCCGGGTCGTAGGCGCCCGCCGTCTGCACCATGGCCTGCCACTTCTTCGAGGTGAACTGCGCGATCAGTCCGGCCAGCGGGTAACTCGCGATGGTGGTCTTGATCCCGGCCGCCGCCCACTCGGTCTGCAGCGCCTCGGTGGTCTCCTGCGCCACCAGGTTCTGGATCGTGCCCAGGTTGACGGTCAGCCCGCCGAGCTGCTTGACCAGTGCCTTGGCCTTGGCCAGGTCGTAGGGCGGATAGCCGGGCACGTTCTGCTCGTAGCAGATCCCGCCCGGGCCGGTGAACCCCTGGGTGACCGGGTACAGGTTGCTGAACACGTGCTGCAGGATCGGCGTGAAGTTGGTCGCGGCGTAGATGGCCTCGCGGGCCAGCTTGTTGCTGAATGGCGGCGACAGCGTGTTGAGCTGCAGGTCGTACGGCGACGTGGAGAGCTGGTTCTCGACGTTGAAGTGCTGCCCCGCCTGTTTCAGCAGCGACGGCGTCGACATGTCCTCGTAGACCTGCCCCTGGCCGGCGAGCATGGCCTCATACGCCGCCTCGTCGCTGCCCACGGTCTTGAACGTGAGCGAGTCCAGGTACGGGCGGCCCTTCTGCCAGTAGCCCGGATTCTTCTTCAGCACGAGTTGCGAGCTGAGCGTGTCGCTCACCACGATGAACGGGCCGGCGCCCACTGGCTTGACCGCGAACGCCTTCTCACCCATCTTCTGCACGGCCGTCGGTGAGGCGATCCAGTCCGCGGTCGAGTCGAAGATCTGATTGATGAACGCGCCGTCCGGCGCGGCGAGGACGATCTGCACCGTGTACGGTCCGGTCGCGGTGACCGACTTGACCGGCCAGGTCGGCTTGCAGGTGCACGCCGATTTCAGGTCGCGCTGGATGTTCCACACCACCGCGGCGGCGTTGAACTGCGTACCGTCGGTGAACTTGACGCCCTGGCGGAGGGTTATCGTGATCGTCTTGGCGTCGTTGGAGAAGCTGTAGCCGGTGGCCAGGTCGTTAATGATCTTGCCCTTCGGGCCGAGCTCGAACAGCTCGCCGTAGATGGCGTCCATGTAACTCTGGTCGGCGGCGCCGTTGATGTTCGTCGCCGGGTCCAGGCCAGCCGGCCAGTCACCCGCGAAGCCGGCTCCCTCCAGGACGGTGAGCGAGCCGCCGGTCTTCGGCGCGGCGCTGCTGGCCGGCGTATTGCCGCCCGAGGTACTGCTGCCGCCGCCACAGGCGGCCACTACGAGGCCCAGTAGCAGGGCCGTCCCCCCGAGACAGGATCTCCGAACAGTCCTCGTTGAGCCGAGCCTCATTACGCTCACCCACTCGATATCCAGGTATGTGACAATACGCAAGTCGAGCGTGCTGTGATTTGTCTTGGATATTAGGAGCCGCCCGGAGATGCATCAAGGGTCAATCGGGCCGGATATGGCGGTCAGGGCGGCTCTTGTCCTGGCACTTGCCCGGGCGCGCGCGGGCCTTGTGCCGGACCCACAACGCCCGGGCCTACGTTCGGGCCTACGTTCGGGTTTACGCGGCCTGCGAAATCGCCGTGATCGGGAGCCGCGGCCGGGCGAGTTCGGAGTCGATCGCCGACTGGAGCTCACTGACGATGCCGGGAGCGTCGGTCTTGATCCGTTTGGGCGGGAAATGCAGCGCGAGGATCCCGCGGGCGGCCAGCCTGTCGTGCCGCTCGGTGGTCCGGTCCTGGTCCGCGGCCGCCAGGTGGTAGGCCCGGGAATCGATCTCGGCCGCCACCCCGGCCTCCTGCCACCAGACGTCGATGCTGGACATGCAACACGTGTCGCAAGTGCTCCGCATCGTAATCGGACCTCTTTGGCATGACGACACAGTGTCACGCAAGTCTGACAATTTGGCGTGGGCGTCGGCGGTTACCCGCAGCGGCCGCGGGGGTTGGGGCACACAACCCCCGTCTACTCGGGGTAGGGTGCCCCACCCCCCTGGGCTATCGGGGGTTGGGGCACACAACCCCCGATTGGCTTGATGCTGGGAGGGGCGCGGGGCGGGGCGGAGGCTGCGGGGTTAGAGATCTGTCAGGTGGCCTTCGACGGCTACGGTGACGGCTGGGTCGGCGCGGAAGCGGGTGGCGAGGGCGTCGAGGGCGTCGTCGGTGCGATCCGGCTTGTGGTGGGTCAGCAGGACGCGGCGGGCGCCGGCGCGGCGGGCCAGGGCGACCGCGTAGTCCGCCGCGGGATGGCCGAACGACGCCTGGGCGGCGACCTCGTCGGGGAGCAGGAACGAGTCGTGGATCAGCAGGTCCACGCCCGCGGCCAGGGCTAGGGCGGCGGGGTGGTACTCGCCCCAGCCGTCGGGGCCCGGGCCGAGCGCGGTGGGGCAGTGGTCCGGGATGTAGGCCATCGCCGAATGCCCGTCGCTGACCCGGTAGCCGAAGGTGCGGCCGCCCTTGTGCGGGACCTCCCTGGCCTCCACCGTAAAGCCCTCGGCCTTGAACACGCCGGGCGCCAGATTGCCGAAGGACCAGTCGCCCCGCAGCCCGGCCGGCGTGATCGGGAAGTGCGGCGGGGACATCCCCCGGGCCAGCACCTCCTCCGCACCTGCACTCCCCTCCTTGTCCTGGGCCTCCTGTTCGGGCAGCAGCAGCGTGGCCCGGGCGTCGTCGCGGTCCCCGGCCGTGAAGAACGGCAGCCCGTGAACGTGGTCCCAGTGCAGGTGCGTGAGGATGATGGTGCCGGCGAACGGCGCGCCGCCGAGCAGCCCGGTGACCCGGCGCAGGCCGGTGCCCGCGTCCAGGATGAGCCGAGGCGTGCCGCCGTCGGGGGCGCCCTCGTCCGGGGCTATGGCCACGCACGAGGTGTGGCCGCCGTAGCGGACGAACTCCGCGCCCGGCGCGGGCGTTGAGCCGCGGACGCCGCACAGGTGGATGCGCACGCTCAGCCTCGCACGCCCTCTTCGCGCCGGTGCCCGGTGGCCAGCTCGGCGAGGTCGGACAGGTCGAGCTGCACGGCGGGGACCGAGGCGACCCGGCACCGGGTGACCGCGACGAGCGTGGACGTCCTGGTGCCTCCCTCGAGCACGGCTCGCTCGCCGAGCATGGCCCCCGGCCCGTACTCCGCCAGCCGCGTCCCGTCGCGTTCGACCCGGATCACCCCGTCCAGGACCAGGTAGATGTCCTGGCCGAAGTCGCCCTGGCGGACCAGTTCGTCGCCGGGCTGGAGCTGGGTGATCTTCGGCCGCGCGGAGCAATGCATGAGCTGCACGGACAAGGCCTGCTCCAGCGCGGTCTCGACCGCGGTCACCAGGGCCGGGGAATCCTCGTCGCCCCAGGGCGTGTGACGGCCGAACGACACCCGGGACCAGTTGGCGTAGTCGGTCAGGCCGGACTTGTGCGCCAGGCGGCCGCCGGCGTCGTAGATCCAGTGCCGGGGGAACCGGCTGGCACCCGTGACGGAGTACTCGGCCCGGCCGTCGGCGTGCAGGGTGAGCGAGAGCGAGGTCCACACCAGCGGCGCCTGCCACTGGATGAAGGGCCGCCGCCGCACCGGCCGCGGCGCGGGCAGGGCGGTCCGGCCCCCGGTGGTCTGGACGAAGCGCATCCACGACTCACCTCGTTCGGCCTCGCGCTGGATGTCGGGCAGCGCGACCGCCTGGAAGGTGTGGCTCAGGCCGCCCAGCCTGACGGTGGTGGCGCCCATGATCCCGCCGCCGTCGTAGCCGCCGCCGGCGATGCGGCCGGAGTCGTCAACCTCGATCCAGGCCCGCAGCACGTTCGCGAAGCGGAACCGGTCCCCCGCCCGCAGCTCCTCGATGTCCCCGAGATCCGCCGGGGGCGGGTCGTCGTAGTGCGCGAACCCGGAGTCGAACGCGGTCCGGGTGGCGCCGGTGACGGCCTCGGACGGGATCCAGGACAGTGAGGTGACAGAGCTTTCGTATCGCATACACCGATGCTCACGCTCCGTCGCGCCGCGTGGCAGGGTGCTGGCCGCTGGTTCTCCTGCGTGCTACCACCACCCCCGTAAAGCGTGCCTGCCTACTGGCCGAGGCCCGCCTGGAGTGCGGAAACTGGTCGGGTGGAGCAGAACGGCGCGGGCCCGCACGGCCCGATCAGTGTTTTCCTCGCGGACGACAACCTGATCGTGCGCGAAGGAGTCCGCGCCCTCATCAACGCCCGTAAGGACCTGAACGTGGTCGGCGTGGCCGCCGACTACGACGAGCTGGTGAGCGGGGCCGAAGCCACCCGGCCGCAGGTGCTCGTCACCGACATCCGGATGCCGCCGACGTTCACGCGCGAGGGCATCGACGCCGCCCGCGAGGTGCGCAAGCGCCACCCCGGGACCGGGGTCGTGGTGCTCTCCCAGTACGACGACCCCGAGTACGCGGTCTCGCTGCTGGCCGAGGGATCGGCGGGCTACGGCTACCTGCTCAAGGACCGCGTCGCCGAGGGCAGCCAGCTAGTCGACGCGATCCGGGTCGTGGCGACCGGCGGCACCGCCCTCGATCCGTCGATCGTCGAGGCGCTGGTCGCCCCCGTGGTCCCGGACGGCGGCCTGCTGCCCGCCGAGGAAAAGCTGCTCGGCATGGTCGCCGAGGGCAAGACGATCAAGGCGATCGCGGCGGCACGCCAGGTTCCGCCCGAGGCGGTCGCCGCGGAGGTCGACGCGGTATTCGTCAAGCTGGCCCAGGGCGTATCCGCGGGGAGCGACAGCGCGCTGCGGCGGCTCCGCCAGCTGCACCAGGCCATCGTCGACCGGGAGGAACAGGGCGAGACGCTGTCCCGGCTACTGCCGAGCGGCCTGGCCGAGAAGCTGCGGCAGGAACGACGCGAGATCGGGGAGACCGAGCGGGTCATGGTGACCGTGCTGATGAGCGACATCCGCTCGTATTCGGCCATCGCCGAACACGCCGACCCGAGCCAGCTCGCCGGGCAGCTCAACACGCACCGGGCCGCGATGAACCAGGCCATCCTGGGCCAGGCGGGCACCGTGATGCAGTTCGTCGGCGACGCGGTGATGGCGGTCTTCGGCGCGCCGTTCCCGCAGCCCGACCATCCGGACCGCGCGGTGGCCGCGGCGCTGGCCATGCACGCCCTGCAGGCGGAGATCAACGGCCGGTGGCAGGCCGGCGGCCTGCCGCCGTTCGGGCTCGGCCTGGGGCTGTCGACCGGCGAGGCGGCGGCCGCGCTGCTCGGGTCGGCCGAGCGGCTGGAATACACGCTGGTGGGAGACACCGTCAACCTGTCCCAGCGCTTGCAGCAACTAGCTGAGCCCGGAGAGACTGTGTTGTCTGAGGCCACATTCAAGGCGCTGCGCACCCAGGTGACGGCCGCCGCCCTCGGGGCGCAGCGGGTCAAGGGACGCGACGCTCCGGTGTACGCCTACAAGATCAACAGGGTGGGGGAATGATGAGCGAGAGCCGTCCCGCGCTGGTCGTGCGCGGGGTGCGCAAGACCTTCGAGGCCGAGAACGCGCCGGTCCGGGCGCTGCGGGGGGTGAACCTGACCATCGAGGCGGGCGACTTCGCCGCCCTGATGGGCCCGTCGGGCTGCGGCAAGTCCACGCTGCTGAACCTGGTGGCCGGGCTGGACACGGCGGACGAAGGGGAGATCACGGTCGCCGGCGAGCCGGTGACCGGGCGGAGCGAGGATGACCTGGCCCGGATGCGCCGCCGCCACGTGGGCCTGGTCTTCCAGTTCTTCAACCTGCTCGAGGGCATGACCGTGCTGGAGAACGTGGCCCTGCCCGCGGTCATCGCGGGCCGCAAGCGCAAGATGGCGGAGACCAGGGCCCGGGACCTGCTCGACCTGCTCGGCATCGGCGACAAGGCCGCGGCCGTCCCCGGCGTGCTGTCCGGCGGCCAGCGGCAGCGGCTCGCCATCGCCCGCGCCCTGGCCAACGAGCCCACCCTGCTGCTGGCCGACGAGCCGACCGGCGCGCTCGACTCCGAGGGCGGAAGCGAGGTGATCGAGCTGATGCGGCGGCTGCACCGGGGCGGCCAGACCATCATCCTGGTCACCCACGACCCCGACGTGGCCGGGGCGGCCGAGCGCGTGGTGCGGATGCGGGACGGAAGGATCACCGATCCCGAGGCGGCCATCGGCGAGGACGCCGTCATCGGAGCCCGCTGACCATGGATACCGCGGTCACCGCCGGGATTCCGGCCCGCCGGCTTCTGCCCGGGCTGCTCGCCCCGGCGGCGACCGTGGCCGTGGCAGCGGCCGGGCTGCGGGTATCCGGCCTGGGGGTCATCGACGCGATCGGCTTCGCCCTGGTCATCGCCTGGGCGATTGCCGCGACGGTCCTCGCGCGGGCCGCGGACCGCACCGCGTACTGGCTGATCGCGCTGGGCGCGCTGGCGGGCGCGGTCGCGCTGACCGCGGCCCGGATAGGAGAGCAGCAGCACGCGGCGCGGGTGCTGGCCACGCTGGCGGGCCCGCTGGTCATCGCGATCAGCTTCCACTTCCTGCTCGCGCTGCCCGACGGCCGGCTGGGCGGACCGGGGTGGCGGCTGGTCGCGGCCCTCGGCTACGCCAGCGCGGTCGGCACCGGGATCGGGCTGGCGGTCGCCGGACAGCCGTTCCCGCTCATGGCGGGCGGGCTGATCTGGCTGCTCGCGGTGCTGACCGCCCTGCCGGCCACCCGGCTGCGCTACCTCAAGGCGGCGGGCCGGGACAAGGAACGGATGCAGTGGCTGGGCACGGGCGTGCTGGTGGCCGCCACTGTCGCGCTGATAAGCGCGGTGCTGAACCTGCTGGTGGGCTGGCCCGAGTCGGCCGGCGCGGTGGCGGCCAGCGCGTCCGCGTTGGTGCCGCTGGCGGTGATCGGTGCCGAATGGCCGCCGCTGGCGCGGCACGGCGGAAGCGTCCTGGTGCACGCGCTGTCGGCCGCGGGTTCGGCCGCCGTGGTCGCGGTCGTCTACCTGGTGATCGTGCTCGGCCTCGGGGAGGCGCCCGGCAACAACGCCGACCGGAGGCTCCTCGGCTTCTCCATCATCGCGGCCGCGCTGGCCGCGATCGGGTACCTGCCGGTCAGGGGGCGCCTGATCGCCTTCGCCACCAGGTTCGTGTACGGCACCCGGGAGGCGCCGGGCGAGTCGCTGCGCACGTTCGGCAGCCGGATGACCCGCGCCGTGTCAATGGACGA
>Ga0070697_100000481_pt1 | contig 30316 bp, 30 predicted proteins | sample KBSK1501metaG_FD_65475 | JGI IMG/M metagenome (GOLD analysis project Ga0070697, IMG submission 65475) | Corn, switchgrass and miscanthus rhizosphere microbial communities from Kellogg Biological Station, Michigan, USA - KBS K1-50-1 metaG | ecosystem: Host-associated > Plants > Roots >...
ATCGACGTTCTTGTTTTCGTGACCGATGCCGGCATTGTTGATCAGGATGTCGACGCGATGAAACCGGCCTTCAACTGCGATGGATAGTTCCTGCACCGATACGATATCGCGAACATCGCAAACGCATGTCAGCACGCGATTCCCGCGAGATTTCAACTCCCGGCTGACTTTCTTCAACGCAGCCGTATCGCGTCCGGTGATGACCAAGTGGCAGCCCTCGGCGGCCAGAGCACGCGCAATCGCTAGTCCAATGCCGCGAGTGGCTCCGGTGATGAGCGCGACTTTGCCGCGCAGACGCTGTTTTGCTCTTGTCATTCAGGCCGCAGCGAGCGATTCGCTGCCGGTCCCGCGGCCGCTCTGCTCAGGATGCCAAAGGCTAGATATTCATCTGCCATGGGCACGAAATCAGACTCCGTTGCCATTCCTGGCGCGAATCAGCGACAGGAACTCGTTCCGCGTCTCCTGCTCCTCGCGGAAGCAGCCGAGCATGGAGGACGTGACGGCGGCGGAGTGCTGCTTTTCCACACCGCGCATCATCATGCAGAGGTGGCGCGCTTCGATAACTACGCCGACGCCTTGCGGTTCGATCGCTTTTTGAATTGTCTCGGCGATCTGCGTAGTGAGCCGTTCCTGAATTTGCAGGCGACGGGAAAAGATTTCGATCAGGCGGGGAATCTTGCTCAGTCCAATAACCTTGCCGTTGGGGATGTACGCCACGTGCACCTTGCCGAAGAAAGGCAGCAGGTGATGTTCGCAGAGGCTAAACATCTCGATATCTTTCACGATGACCATCTCGTCATAAGTAACGGTGAACAGGGCTTTGTTGAGCAGCGTGTCGGGATCTTCGCGGTAGCCCTTGGTCAGGTATTCGTAAGCGCGATGAACGCGGTGCGGCGTGTGACTCAGGCCCTCGCGGGCAGGATCTTCGCCGAGGCGAATGAGCATTTCGCGGACCAGGTCTTCGAAGCTGGCGCTGGTGAGCGTGGTTGGTTCGGTAGATGGTTTCATGATGTCGTGTTCCTGCCTTCTTAAATGCCTGTTCTCACGGCCCCCTCGCTTCGCTCGGGTCGACAGCCGAGGCGGCCGTCCCTACGTGTTACGTGGCGTTTTCGGCTCCTCCCGCGTATTCGAAGGAATTCAACATGGTTTCTTCTATTCTCACCTTCTCCAGATGAGCATGACGGAAGCTGCGCTGCAATATTTCGTAGGCCGCGGTGCACAGATTCTCGGTCGTCGGCACTGCGTCGGCAAATTCTCTTAGCGTATTCAGATTCTGGTGATCGAAGCGCTCAAGAATTTCGCTTTGGACGAAATCGTCCAGGTCCACCAGATTGCAGACCATGCCGGTGCGCTCATCGACCGGGCCGCTAACTGTGATTTCAAGAGCGTAGTTGTGCCCGTGACCGTACGGATTATTGCACTTGCCGTACGTGCCGGCGTTCTCTGCGTCAGACATGGCATCGCTGTGCAACCGGTGCGATGCCGAGAACATGTAGCGCCTTGTCAGGTGGGCTCTCATACTTCGCCGTAGAAGTCCACAAAGAGATCCGGGGTTTCGTATACCCGAACCCGATGCAACCGCGCGGCATTAAGTTTTTGATCGAGTCTTTGCCAGATGGCGATGGCCAGGTTTTCCGTGGTCGGGATACGGGTGGAAAATTCCGGCACTTCTTTGTTAAGGAAGCGGTGATCCATGGCGTCGAGCACCTCGCGGTTCAGGATTTCCTTGAGTTGCTTGAGGTCGACGACAAAGCCGGAGCGAGGATCGACTTCTCCTTTGACCGTGACTTCCAGAGTGTAGTTATGCCCGTGGCCGTTGGGATTATTACACTTGCCGAAGATACGCCGGTTCTCCTCGGGAGTGAACTCCGGGTTGTGATAGTAGTGCGAGGCGGAGAATTCGGCTTTGCGGGTTAGATAGACCATAGATTTACGGCGCGAATGAATGTTTATCCTTCGTCGGTCGGGTTCAGGTACACGTGGGTTACGTCTCTTTCGCCCCTTCCGGGGCTCGTGCCCGTGGCGCTTTCACCTACGGCTTGCGCCGTGGGCTCTATTCTTCCGCCGCTTCGCGGCTCGAAGGAGCGAAGCGCCAAATTTCGTTCCGCTTTCCCGCTCGCAGCAGGTGTCGGGGAAGCATAGCTTCTACCTTTCCAAAAAACTGTGCCTCTTCTGTAAGAGAGTGTGGAACGCAGCAAAAGATACGAGAACAGCGGAAGGCCCAGCAGAGACACTGCGTTTGCTTGCCACGAAAAATGCGCCGTGCGGATTCGCCTGAAGAATAAGGTCCAGAGGACAAGAGCGACGGCTGCAGAGAATAAGACGATCCCTTCCATGCCCCTGACGGCGGAACGAACCGCGAGAGCGCTCGTGCCTACGATGAGAACGAATTCGCTAAGCCGCATGACCGCGAGACGCAGCGGCGAAGCAAATAGTATTGCGAGGTTCTTGGTCCATCCCTCGCACATTTGAGGGAAGCTGCGATACATGCGGGTGCGGACTGCGTCTGCGCCGTAGCGGAAAAATATTTTGCGGCCGGAGCGCTTTACGGCTCGGGCTATGTCTACATCCTCAAGCAGGCTACGGGCTACAGCGGCATGTCCTCCAACCGCTTCGTAGGCTTCGCGCGAGATCAGCAGATACTGTCCGTTGGCCGCAGCGGCGGAAGACGCCGCGTCGCTCACCCGGGAAGGCCGATAGGTTGTCGCCAATTCGGCAAAGATCACCGGCATCGCCGCTTTCTGCCACAAGCCGTGAACTTCCTGTTCAGGAGAATAGGAGAGCAGGGCGGCTTTTTGCTCTCTTGCTTCGGCCATGGCGCGAGCGAGCGATCCGCGGCGGTGCACCGTGTCCGCGTCAGTGAACAACAGCCAATTTCCGCGCGATGCCCTGGCTCCGGCCGCAACGGCGTTATTCTTACCCGTCCATCCCTCGCGCAATGGAGGTGGATCAATGACTTTCACGTTGGTAAAGGACTGAGCGATCTGGCGAGTGCGGTCGGTGGAATCGTCGTCAACCACAATTAGTTCCATATCCACGCCGCTTTGCCCGACCAGCGACTCCAGGCAAGCGCCCAGGCAGGCCTCTTCGTTGCGGGCCGGAATAATCACCGATACCGCAGGTTTCCGCTCTGAATTTCGCGCAAGCATAAGCTGAATTGATTATTATAGCTAGGTGCGACGAGCCTCGGTGGTTACCGCATTCCTGATTCTGATTATGGCCGGATGTTATGGCGGCACCCGGCCCCCACGTATCGGCAACGCTGCCCCTGACTTCACCATTCAGGACGACGATCGCAAACTCACACTCAGCGATCATAAGGGAAAAGTTGTGGTGCTGAATTTCTGGGCCACCTGGTGCCCGCCCTGTGTCGACGAGATGCCTTCGCTGGTGCAGATGCAGCAGCGGCTGAAGGACAACGGTGTACAAGTGCTGGCGGTCAGCGTCGACGTGGATGAGAGCGCCTATCACAAGTTTTTGAAGGACCATAGCATCGAATTGCTCACGGTGCGCGATCCGGACCACAAGCCGGCCAGCCTTTACGGAACCTTCAAATATCCCGAGACCTATATCATCGATCGGGGTGGCGTCGTACGGCGGAAATTCGTTGGACCGGTGGACTGGAATACTCCCGAGATTGTGGACTACTTAAAGAAGGTCGCGTTGTGAGGCAAAACAGGTCTTCGGTTCGCTGAGGATGACACGCTGTTGATGTACGTAAAGAAGCGGGCGAGGGTGCCCGCTCCACACGAGCAAACTGACTACTGGCCCTTCAGCTTCAGCTTGGATTTATTCTCTTCGAGAAACTCGCGCAGGCGGTCGCCGGAATCGAGCAGGCGGATCCATTGTTCGTAGTAGAGCGTGACGGGAAAGCGGCCCAGGCCGTAGACGCTCACGCCGCCTTTTTCTCCGACCCGGAATTCCAGCGACCCGGTACGCCGGGTTCCCTGCGTTTTTTCCAGTTCCTCTAGACGCGCTTTCAGTTCTTCGTAAGTAGGTTCAGCCATGATGTCCTCAATGATGACGTGATGTTCCCATAATAGGGTTTTGAGCGGAGTTCGTCGAGGGGCGTATTAGTCGCTTGATTGAATACCTGTGGTGACGCTGACGGGCGGGACGCCCGTCCCTCCCTTACGGGGCTTGAATTTCCGGTGCACGAATTGCAATCCAGCCCGTTCTGATACCAAGCAGTTACCTGCGTGGGGAAACTGCGCCGAAATGCAGCTAATCCCGGTTACAATCTGGAAGATGCGTTGGGGAAGAACGATTTTCGTCTGCCTTTGGCTGGTAGCGGCTGCAGTCTGCGCCGATCAGCCGCAGAACGTGGCTCTTCTGCCCTGCCGCGAGGGTGCGCCGGGTGCTCCCAACTGCAATCCGTCCAAACAAGAATTGAAAAAGGCCAAGTCCTCCTACGAGGCAGCTTTGAAGCTGCAGAGGGCGAAGCGTACCGAGGAAGCTTTCCACAAATTTGAGGAAGCGGCCCAACTGGCACCGCGTCACGTGGACTATCTGACGGCCCGCGAGATGTCGCGCCAGCAGTTGGTGTACGAGTATCTGCAGCGTGGCAATGCGAGCATGCTCGCGGGCAAGCAGGTGGAGGCTGTGGCTGAGTTTCGCAGTGCTCTAAACCTTGATCCCGATAATGCTTTTGCGCGGCAGCGGATGTACGACGTGGCAGCGGAATGGGCTCCCAAGCTGCGGGAAACCCCGCGTGTGATTGCGAGTGCCGAGGAGGTAGTGGTCGATCCCAAGAACGTCCATGCCGATTTTCACTACACCGGCGACAGCGTTGGGCTACTCACCCTGATTGGCAATGTATATGGCGTTGCGCCGACCATCGACGAATCGGTAAAGGCGCGCAATGTGCGCTTCGACATTACCGATGTGAACTTCTATCAGGCGATGCAGGCCGTCGCTCTACTCACCCATACCTTCTGGGTGCCGCTGTCGGAAAAACAATTTGTGGTGGCGGCGGACACGGCGGAAACCCATCGCCAGTTCGATCGCATGGGTCTGCGCACCTTCTACATTCCCACCGCCAGCAATCCACAAGCATTGAACGATGTGACCAATCTGCTGCGGCAGATTTTTGAGATCCGTTTTGTGACTCCGCAGCCGCGATCATCGCAGATCGAGGTACGTGCTCCCATGCCGGCGCTGGAGGCCGCGACGCAGGTGATTGAGGGGCTGGCGGACTCGCGGCCGCAAGTGATTTTTGACATCGACGTGTATGAAATCAGCCACACGCTAATGCGCAATATCGGGCTGCACATCCCCAACCAGTTCAACCTGTTTAACATTCCTGCGAGCGCTTTGGCGGCACTGGGCGGACAGAACATTCAAGATTTGATCAATCAATTGATCGCCAGCGGGGGCATCAACCAGAACTCACAGGCGCTCTCGGCATTGCTGGCGCAATTGGGCAGCCAGCGGAACTCCATCTTCAGTCAGCCGCTGGCGACGTTCGGCTCCGGTCTTACTCTGTTTGGATTGAGTTTGGATAACGCGATTGCCCAGTTGTCATTGAATGAAAGCTCCATCAAGTCGCTCGAGCATGCCACACTTCGCGCCGACCAGGGCAACGATGCCAACCTGCACATTGGCACACGGTTTCCGATTCTGAATGCCAGCTTTGCGCCTATCTTCAATACGCCCGCGATTGCGCAGAACATTCAGAACAACACCTTTCAATCGGCGTTTCCGTCATTCAATTATGAAGATCTTGGGCTGTCAGTGAAGGCCAAGCCATTCGTGAACAGTGGGTCGGTGGTCAGCCTGCAACTGGAAATGCAGGTGCGTGCGCTCGGGACTACGTCGCTCAATGGCGTGCCGGTAATCAGCAACCGAGAATATAAGGGGAGCATCGGCTTGCTGGATGGAGAACCGGCAGTGATTGCCGGTTCAGTGACGCATAGCGAGCAACGCAGCTTGAGTGGGATCCCGGGGCTAGGACAGGTCCCCGCGCTCAACAGGGTCACGGCCACGAACAGCAAGCAGGAGATGGACGACGAGCTGCTGGTGGTGATCACGCCTCACATCGTCAGCACGCCAGAGACGAACTCTGTGGTCGTCTGGTCGGGGAGATAGACAGGCGAGGCTTCACATCTCTTGTTCATGCGTTCATTCCACGTCGGGATCGTCTCCTGTCGCGTGATCCTTGATCTGAAATCTCAGGAACTGGTGGATTGCTTCCACTGCCTTGGGATTCCGCGATGCGATTCTTACTTCCCCACCCTGGGCGGTTTTCCGAAAGGCGTAGTGAATTTCTGATTTCAGCTTCTGCATGTCATTGACACCGGGGGGCATTTGGTCATGAGTGTGCTCGGGAGCGCCAAAGTCGCCCTTGGCAAAATTCTCTGTCTGAAGTTCAAGGTGGTGCTGAACCAGCGCAATACTCCGGCTGTCTTTGGGGTCGTTGGCCGACACCTGGATCACGCCTCCTTCGGAAGATAAGTGAAAGTGGTGGGCGGTCCTGTCCTGATCGAAACCCATGGCTTCAGCTCCGTGCTTCTTGACTTCCGCCATATGGTGGTCGTGTTGTGCTGCTTGCGAGGTTTGGGCACGCAGAAATAAGCCGGCAGACGAGGCGAAGAGCAGGATGAAACAGCTGCAGCTTATTCGGTGATGCATGGGCGGCGTCCTCTTGTAATTTGACTCACTAGAGCATCAACGGATAGCAGAGGCCTCCAAGACACCGCTGCTCGTCCCTGGAGCCAGAAACGTGCAGGCTAGACAGAGCCATCCGTAAATCATTTCTGCTGACCCTGGGCGAACGCCACGAGTTTCTGCAGCACCTCGTAAGGCGGCCCTCCGGGAATGGGGCGACCGTTGATAAACAACGTGGGAGTGGCGGTGACATCGACCGACTTGCCGAGGCTGATGGATTTTTCTACTCGGCTGGTGGTCTCCGCTTTGACCGCGCAAGCGGCCATGTCCGCTCCTTTTACCCCGGCCTGATCGGCTAACGTGGTCAGTTTCTCATCGGCGTTTGCTGCTGTGATGTCGTTCTGCGCGCTGTAGACGCTGCTGATGAACTTCCAGAACGCGTCGTTCGATGTGCGCCCGATGCAATCGGCATAATCGGCCGCTTTTCCGGCCCAATCATGCGAGGGCAAAGGAAAGCTCTGAAAGATCAGCCTGACATTCTTGTTTTCCGACATGAGCTTTTCGAGGATCGGGTGTGCGTCTTTGCAATGCGGGCACTGCAGGTCGCTGAAGTCCACAATGGTAACCGGGGCGTTTGCCGGCCCTTGCGAAGGCCCGAAAGCTGCACCTTCAAGTTCTTTGCGCGTGGACTCGAAAGGATGCGCGCCGAAAGGGAGCAAGTCGCCGGCTATGGCATGCTTGCCATCCTGCGTCACATAAAATTTCACATCCTGCGGTCCCCGAGCTCCCTGCATGCGGACCTCAACTTCGGCTAGCCCCAGGGCTGGCGCCGGCTTAATGTGCTGAATCTTCCACGACAGCTCCGGCTTCTCATAGCCGAACATCTGGTCCAGGAAGCCGTTGACGGCTTCTTCCGAGGGAAGGCCGGAGGTGGTGGCAGGTTTCACCGCCGCCGCTGGGTGACTTGCCGGCCGTGGCGCTTCGCCGGGTTTCTGTTGTGCACTGGCCAGTGTGGCGAGTGTGGTGAGGAGAAGAACCAGGATCAGGTTACGATGCATGCTTTCCTTTCAAGAGGCATTAGGTACTTGGTGTAGTTTGGCTAGGGATGCGAGCCTAACGCGCGATTGGTGCGTCGCACAGAACGCGACGCTTCGCGCGGCTCGCCCAGGTCCTTCGCTGCGCAAAGAACGCTTGCTCAGGATGACAATCAAGTAATCAACAATCAAAACTCAACAATAAGATTCAGACGTCAGCTTTGGCCGCAATGGGAAACCGCCGTCCATAGCCGAAGGCCTTCGCGGAAATCTTTAGCCCGGGCGCGGCTTGCTGCCGCTTGTATTCGCTGCGTTCCACCATGTGGATCACGCGACGGACCAGGTCGATGTCAAAGCCCCGTTCGGCAGATATTTGCTCCGGCGTGTGGGAATCTTCCACATAGTCTTCCAGAATGGCATCCAGAATCTCGTAAGGAGGCAGCGTGTCGCTGTCTTTCTGACCGGGACGCAACTCGGCCGACGGCGGCTTCTCCAGGCTGGACTGCGGGATCACTGGACGCCGCGAATTCACATAATGGCTCAGGCGATAAACCATGGTCTTGGGCACGTCGGAAATCACCGCCAGGCCGCCTACCATGTCCCCATACAGAGTACAGTAACCGACGCCCAGCTCACTCTTATTGCCAGTGCTGAGCACGAGCGCGCCAAATTTGTTCGAGAGCGCCATCAACAGCGCGCCCCGAGCCCGGGATTGAATGTTCTCTTCAGTCTGGTCTTCCTTCAATCCCGCAAAAACTTTCTGCAGTTCCCGCCTGTAGCTTTCGTAGATGCCGTTGATGCAGAGCAGTTCGAAGCGAATCCCGAGATTCTGAGCGAGAGTGCGCGCGTCTTCGATTGAGCCTGAGGAGGAATACGGGCCCGGCATGCCGACGCCAACAACGTTCTCTGGGCCCACAGCATCGGCCGCGATCGCGGCAGTGAGGGCGGAATCGATGCCTCCACTGAGCCCGATGATGACTTGCCGGAATCCACATTTGCGGACGTAATCGCGCGTTCCCAGAACAAGCGCTTCGTAGGCGGTCGCATCGTCGCCCTCGACCTGTGGATGTATTTCGCCAGTCAGCCGGTCGGAATCAAAATAGATCAGGTCTTCTTCAAATGACTTTCCGCGGGCGATGATATTTCCCGCGGAGTCCAGCACCAGGCTGGAACCGTCGAAGATCAAACTGTCGTTGCCTCCGACTTGGTTCACCATGGCGACTGGAACTCTGTAGCTGCGGGCGATGGTGGCGAGCATCTCCTGGCGGAGTTCCCTCTTGCCAATCCAGAAAGGCGATGCCGAGATGTTTAGCAGAAAGTTACCGCCGGCCCGGATGAGGGCTTCGACGGGATCGAACGTGTAGAGGCGCTTGTTCCAGAAATGCTTGTCGTTCCATGCGTCTTCGCAAATCGTAAGCGCCATTTGCTTACCGCAGAACGGAAACAACACCTGGCTTTTGGCGGGAGCAAAGTTGCGCATCTCGTCGAACACGTCGTAGGTGGGCAGAAGCATCTTGGACTGCAAAAAGGCAATGCGTCCGTCTTTGAGCATGGCGGCGGAGTTCATTACCGACTTGCCGGTATCAGCCTCCGCGGGAGTGACCAGGCCGCAGATTACGGCGATGCCGCCAGTTTGAGCCGCGATACGTTCTACAGCTTCGCGATTGTGCCTGACGAAAGATGCGCGCTCCACCAGATCGCGTGGAGGATAGCCACACACCGCCAGTTCGGGAAACAATATGAGCCCTGCGCCCGCGCTCTGCGCACGGCGAGCGAACTCGACCATCTTGGCCGCGTTTCCCTGGAAATCACCGACCGTGGGATTGATCTGTCCCAGCGCGATCTTCACAATTCAAGTGTAATGGTGGGGACGTAAGCCAGCCAAGTCACCGCATACGAACTTTGCGTGCCGCGGCGGCACGCGGTTGCTGTGGAGTTTTCAGTTCGGCCCGGAATTCGGCGTGGGACCTGGACTGACCGGCGGAGTTGGCGGCGCGATCACCTTTGGGTTGGGCGCCTGGGGACTGGCGTTAGGCATTTCCTCGCCGGGACGCCGCAGGGTCGGAGCATTTGCAGGGCGCGGTTGCGGCTGCTCTTGCTTGTCGGCAAGCGTAGGCTGCGGTTCGAGGTTCACTTCTTTTTCGGTGCGGACGACCTTTTCGCCATCCACTTTCATGGTTTCCACGCGGATGACTTCATCGCCCACGAAGCGCACGAAATCCACATCGTGCGGCGGCTCGCCGTAGATCCATTCTTCGTACTCGGTGTTGCCGTCTTTTTCGCGATCTTTCTTGGGCGGCCGACCCTTGGAGTAGAGCACCATCTCACGGTTCATGCCGACCAGCACCTGATGGTTCTTGATGGCGTCTTTGACCTTTGGAGGAACAGTGTCGAGATAGGCCTCAGCCGCGGATTTAGCGTGGAAATCAAACACGGGATTCAACAGATCTTTCAATTCCTGAGGATTTAGCTCAGGCACGTAATGGTCGAAGACCAGGTCCACGTACGATCCCCGAGGGTTGGCATTGGGATCGCTTGGAGCGACGGGCACCATGCCACCGGCTCCTGCGACCTGAATATGCTGATACCACTTCTGTTTGCGGACAGGGCCGCCGTTGATTTCGAAGTGAATGCGGTCGTCTTTAATCAGAATCTCGGTAATGCGGGCCTGGTCCCCCGGTTTTACCGACGGTCCCCACATGGCGATCAACTGCTGCAATTCCTGCTGACTGGGAGAGAGTTTCCCGTCTTTGAGAGTGAGCCCCTTCTTGCCCATTGGGAAAGGCGTCCGCACATAGACAAGTTCGGCGTTAAAGGCGCGGATCAGGTCCATGCGAGTTTCCTTGGACATGCGCGCAGAAGAAGATGAGGATTTCTGATTGTCAGCGGTCCCGATGGCCACAGATAACAGAAAAAAGAAAGCGAGAGCCGAAACGCAGCGTGGCTTCATGGGACACCCCAAGGCCCGAAATTAGCTTGATTATAGCTCCGCTGCGGGTCGAGGAGTTAGCCCAAAAGAACTGTAGAAAAAGGTGGGGCACACCCGAAAGTGTGCCCCCACATGGGGAATGTTCAGTAGTACGTAAAGTTGAGCTTGTCCAGGTACACCGAGTAGGCGTTCTGTTTCGAATTACCGTCATATTGCCAGTTGATTGTGATTCCGTACCAGCCAACGGCGGTGCCCGGAGGACGGGTGATGTTCAGCGTGTTGGTCACACCATTCAACGTAATCGACTGGAACAGCAACTGATTGCTGGAAGTGCGCTGCACCTGGATCACGAGATGGTTCCAGGAGTTGCTCAGAGGATTGCATGCCACTCCTGTGTCAACCCACTTCTTGCCGACGTTATCCCAGGTATCCCACTCGTGTCCGCCGGCAATGCGGCATTCATGACCCCAGATATAGCCTAGGCCGTTAAAGAACTGGTTGATGTCGAACTCCAGCGCTTGTGACAGCTCCAGGTTGGTGCCGTAGAAGTACACGTCGTAGGTAAAGTTGTGCAGAGTGGGCACGAGTGTGTGGCCAGTGTCGGGCATTCCCTGCGAAGAGAAGTCGCCGATCAGGTGATTGTTGTAGAGCACATCGGAGTAATCAGTCGTACCACCAATGTCGAACTTGGTGGAACTGCCGCTGACCGAGGGGCTGGCAATTTTCTGTGTCATTGCCCAGGTGACCTGCGGACCGCTCGACTTGCAGGTGGAGCAGATGCCGTAGCCCGGAGGCAAGAGGGCGTAACCAGTCCATCCTACGCCGGCATGCAGGTTCGAGAACGTACTGCCGCTACCGCCGCTGACGGTGATGGTGATCGGCGTACTAGCGGAGCCGCCACAGTTGTCCCACTCCTGAACGACGGTGTTATAGGTTCCCGCACTGAGAGTCAGGTTGGTATTCAAACTGGCTCCATTCACCGAGTACGCGAGCACGAACGGGGCAGTGTAGATGCCCATGGAAGCCACGCCTTTGGAGCACGAAGTGGTTGCGGTGGCGACAAAATTCACCGGAGAGGTGACAGTGCTGTTGTTGGTTGGCTTGGTCACATATACCCCTGATCCGCCGCTGCTCACGGTGATCGTAATTGGGGTCGTGGAGGATGAGCCGCAATTGTCCCATTCCTGAACCGTGGTGTTATAGGTTCCGGGGCTCAGCGTCAGGTTAGTATCCAGGCTGGCGCCGTTTACGCTGTACGCCAGCACGTAGGGTGCGGTGTAGATTCCCATGGCGGACACGCCTTTGGAACAACTGGTGCTTGCGGTCGCCACGTAGTGCACGGGAGAGGAAACGGTGGAATTGTTGCTTGGGCTGGTCACAGTGACGCCCGCAAAAGCGGATGTCGCCAAAGTCGCGAAAAAACATAGACACACGTACCGCATCTTCATCACTAGGTTCTCCAGCTTTTGTTTTGACTAATTGCGAAGTGGCGATTTCAGGTGAGTTGAAGGGAGTTTATGAATCGAGCATGCCCGGCGCAACAATAAAGCAGAGTAGAAGAAGGAGTTTAGGGCGGGAGGGCGGGAACGTGACGGAAAGCAGAGAACAGAGCGGAAGAGGAGAGACTAACAATAACTAATAGCAATACATGAGTCCAAGCCCAATACTCCGTATTGGCGCAGGTATTCTATCGGTCCCAGCGAATTATGCGGGGCAAGTACGAAGATGGCATTATCTGTATGCTAAACATCCCCTAGGTATAAGCCCTTAGGCTGACTAGGTAATTTTTGTCTAAGGGTTTTGGGACAACAAGACCCGCACTCCCGACCTCGCGACCTTCAGCGGCAGCACGCGCGCGCCATTTTCCACAAGCGCAGCGGCCACTCGATCGCGAGCGCCTGGCGCAACGAGAAAAAGTACACAGCCGCCACCGCCAGCCCCGCAAACTTTAGCCGCACTGCAGCCATTTTTATTGGCCGCTGCAATCAGCTTGTCGATGAGGGGGGTGGTGATCCCGGGAGCATTGGTGCGCCGCACCTTCCATTCTTCACAAAGCAGGCGCGCCACTTCGTTCCAATCTCCGCTCGTTACGGCAGAGTGCATGGCGCGGGCAATTTCGGTGATTCGCTCAAAATTGCGAAACACGCGCTTGTCTCCGTTCATGTGGGCCTTGAAGACCTCCCAATTGTTAATTCCCGACTGCCGCGGCGCGCCGGTATAGGCGAGCACGAAACGTCTTTCGATTTCTTCCGCCGCTACGGGGAGCGCCTCCCGATGTACGCCGTCGGCATCAAGATGAATCGCGCTGACCCCTCCGTAGAGGGCAGGATAGTAATCCTGGCATCCGGTGGGAACGCGAATGATCTGAGCTTCCACGTTTTGCGCGAGCGCGCGCATTTCCTCGAGCGAAAAACTGCGTCCCGTCAGGCGCGAGAGCGCAGCCGTGGTTGCGATCATCAGCGCGGAAGATCCGGAAATCCCGGCTCCGGCGGGAGACTCCGAATTCGTTTCCATGAACAATCCACCTTCTGGAGAAAAGAACTGCAGCAAATACGCGGGCAGTGGCAGCCGGAATTTGGGCGCCCGCTTGAGTTCCTGGATGCTTGAAAATTCTTCCTGGCGTTTGGTATCCAGCGAGCGCAGTTGAATGCGCTTCCCTTTCAGTGGCGTGATGCGGCAAGTGGTCTGGATATCAAGCGCGAAGTTGAGCGTTATCGCGCCGGGGTGAAACAGATAGAGTGGCCAGAGATCGACAGTGGCTCCGGCGAGATCGGCACGGCAGGGCGCCTGCGCTGTGATGGTGGGCCCAACCGAGGTCTTTGTGGGCATGCTGTCTTTTTATCACGGGACAATTGGCGGAAAGGTGCTTTCCAGGGCACGTGGCATGCCGGCCATAGGTTTCCCGGCTATCAGATCTCTTTGCTCGCCGCCAGCACTTCCTCGACGACGCAGTCTACATCCGCTTCAGTCGTGCGGTGGTTGGTGACGCAGGCACGCAGGGCGAACTTCCCGCGCAGCGTCGCATTCGACAGGTATACCCGCCCCCGCTGCTGGATGCGCTTTAATAGCGCAGTGTTCAGTTGATCGAGATCTTCTGCGGAAATCGCGCGATCCCCCTTGTAGCGAAAACAGACGGCACTGAGTTCGAGCGGAGCAAGCAGTTCGAGTTCGGGATGAAGAGAAATCTGCTGCTCCAGGCGGCGTGTCAGGTCGAGGTTTTTCCTGATGGCGGCGCGAAATGCCTGCAGTCCGTGGTAACGCAGAGAGAGCCACAGCTTTAGAGCGCGGAAACGGCGCGAGAGCTCAATCGACTCCTCGAAGAAGGCAAAGCCTTCGACCGGATCAGCGCTGAGAGTTTTCGCATAGTCTCCGGTATGGGCGAAGGTCTTCTGCGCAGAAGAGGCGTCACGGTACAGCAGACATCCGCAGTCCAGCGGCTGATACAGCCATTTGTGAGGATCGAGGGAAATCGAATCAGCGAGAGCCATGCCGGAGAACTTTTCAGGGACAGCGATCGCGGCCAGCGCGCCATAAGCCCCGTCCACATGAAACCAGAGGTCGTGATGCCGAGCAACGGCAGCGATCTCTTTCAGAGGGTCAATGGCGCCTGTATTTACCGTCCCCGCTGAGGCAACCACCGCAAGAGGAGTTTTTCCGGCTGCCTTGTCCGATTGAATGGCGCGATCAAGATCCTTCGGCTTCAGGCGGAAAGTCTCATCGACTGCTATCAAGCGCAAATTGGACCGTCCCATGCCCAGCAGGGCGATGCTCTTGGGAATCGACATGTGTACTTCTTCCGAGGCGTAAACCACGCCCGGCGTTCTTCCGGAAAGGCCGTGTTCGTTGGCAGCCAACTTCGCCTCGCGTGCCATAGTTAATGCCATCAGGTTTGCCGCAGAACCGCCGCCGGTCAGGCTGCCATGAAGGCCCTTGCAGCCGATGGCCTCTGCGAGCCACTGAACCACGGTCCGTTCAATGCTCACCGCCGCAGGCGCTGAGCGCCATGCGGTCACGTTCTGGTTCAGCACGCTGGCCAGCAGGTCGGCGATGGCGGCCACGGGTTCTCCTGAGCCGAGGACGTATCCAAGAAATCGTCCATTCTGTATCCGGGAGTGGGCCATCACTTCCCTAAGCGGGAGCAAGGCATCCGCTCCTAACCCCTTCTCCGGCAGTTCAGAGTGAAACAATTGTTCCGTTTGCAGAGCGCCGGATGCGGGCAAAATGGGGTAGCGGTCCAGGTTTTTCAGGTATTGGGCTGACAACTCCACGACTTGGCTGGCAAGTCGGCGGAACTCTTCAGAAGAAATGTCGAGCGAGGACATGGACCCAGATTCTACAGCGGAGTGAGCAAAAGGCTCGCCAGATGGGCCAAATGAGCCATCGGGGCACAATAATCGGGCGTTGACAAGCGGGGCAGATTAGAGGAAACTCTGCTTCAAAGCACGACTTCCGGCAGCCCAGCCAAGACCGGGTTATCTCGAACGGCAGCAGGTACCACATGGCAGACTCCCCCTTATCCGAACCGCCTTCCGGCGCGGGAGACGGAGGCCTTCCCCCGCTTAACAGTCTCGACCCGATCCCGTTTCGTCCGTCCGCGGTTCAGCCCTCAGCCATTCTGGAGGTTCTGAGAGAAGAAATCGCCGCCGGTACACGGGACTTGAATGCCATTTCCGCCGCGATTGCGAAGGCAGCGCAAGCTCTCACCAGTGCCAGCGCGACGGCGTTAGCGATGCGGCGCGATGGAGCGGTGCTTTGCGTGGGCCGCAGCGGAGAGATGGCGCCGGAGCTGGGTTCACGCCTCAGCGTAGATTCAGGAATTTCCGGCGAATGCCTGCGAACGGGGAAAATCCTGCGCTGTGATGATACCGAGAAGGACTTCCGAGCCGATCCCGAAGTGTGCCGGCGGCTTGGTCTGCGCTCGATTGCAGCCGTTCCCTTACGCGGACGCTACGGCACCATGGGGGTATTGGAGGCATTCTCCACCCGCAGTTATGCCTTCGTCGAGGAGGACATGAACGCTTTGCGCGAGCTGGCAGAGTTGGCGGAGACGGCCCGGGCGCGCACGTACAGTACTCCGGCGCCGAAAGTGGAAGTAGCCGTGGCTGCCTCCAGTCCGGCCCCAAAGCTTCGGGCCGCGGCGGAAGTAGTCAAAGAAACCGCGCGTAATATCGTCACCAATCTGAGCCAGCGCCTGCCTTCGTACAGCAAGAGCACGTGGATACTAGGCCTGTCGGCAGTGATTTTGCTCGTGGTTTCCGTCGTGAGCTGGAGGGCATGGCGCGCTTCGGCCAGCGAGCCGACCAGCAACGTACGAGCCGCCATCAGACCAATGAATGGCGAAGTGCCGCGACCGGCGCAGGCGGTAATCGAATGGACTCCTGCTCCCGCCCGGAAGCTCGCCAGTTTCAATGCCGCTGGGAGTAAGAGCGCGGTGCTGCCTGCCGCAGAACGCGAACCAGAGGTAGTGATCACGCAACCGGTGGCATCGCCAGCCGGCTCTTCGAGCGACGCAACGGCAAACGCTGCGCCCGGTAAAACCGAAGCCGAGACCGCTCCACCAGCTCCGCTCGAGCCTCCACAAATTGCAGCCAATATGCCGGAGAAATCGGCATTGAACGGGGTGCTTAGCGGGCCTACCTCAATTCCTGCCCTTGGAACTCCAGTGTCACACGGGGTGAAGGAGGGAGTGCTGATACGGAAGATTCTACCCGTGTATCCGCCGCAAGCGGTACCCATGCGTGTGGAAGGGACGGTGGTCCTGCAAGCCACCATCGCCGAGAACGGAAGCGTGCAGGATTTGAAGGTGGTCAGCGGACATCCGCTGCTGGCGCCGGCGGCGATCAGTGCGGTACGGCAGTGGCGTTATCGGCCATACGAGCTGAATGGAAAGCCGGTCCCGATGCAGACGCAGATTACAGTGAACTTCAAAGCGCCGTAGACTCAGGACAGATTCAGCGCCTGCTTGAATGATCCACGCTGTTTTTGGATTTTTTCCTGTAGAAGAGTAATAGCGTAAATCAACTGCTCAGGGCGAGGCGGGCAGCCTGGCACGTAAACATCCACGGGAATGACCTGGTTTACGCTCTGCACCAGCGCGTAGTTGTTGAAGACTCCGCCAGAAGTTGCGCAGGCTCCCATCGATATTACCCACTTGGGTTCCGGCATCTGCTCCCATAACTGACGGATTACTGGCGCCATCTTGTTCGAGACCCGGCCGGCAATGATGATCAAGTCAGACTGACGCGGGGACGGGCGGAAGACCTCGGCGCCGAAACGGGCGATATCAAACCGCGACGCGCCCATGGACATCATCTCGATGGCGCAGCAGGCCAACCCGAAAGTCAGCGGCCAGATCGAGTTCTTACGGCTCCAGTTGACGGCGGCGTCCAATGTGGTCAGCACTACCCCTTCCGGCGTGTGATTGCCGTAGGTGAGCTCTTTGACCACTCGCTTGCCATCTTCGGTAGTGACGTAGGGTCCGAAGCTGATCTCTTTCTCTCTTTCCTGCTTGTCTTTCTCCTGCGCCATGGGATTATTTTACGCGAAAAGTCAGTTCACCACAGAGACACAGAGGCACAGAGCGACTAAAAGGAAAATAGACGAATTGCAAAGGGGGACCACTAAAGCGCGGCTTTTGGGCCGCCGAGTGGGTTCCCATCCTCTTCGCAAAAAGCGCGAAGTAAGGATAGGGCACCCGGATGGTCTGTATCCGGCCCCTGTGTCCGGTTTTCTCTGTGCCTCTGTGTCTCCGTGGTGAACTGGGTTATGGATTCAGCACGATCTTTCCAAACATCTGACTCTTTTCCATGTACTCATGCGCGGCGCGTGCTTCCTTCAGCGGAAACGTGCGATCCACAACCGGCTTCAGCTTGCCGCTGAAGACGTGCTTCAAAACCTCGTGCAGTTCTCCCATCGTTCCCATGTAAGAACCCAACAACGAAAGCTGGCGGGAGTAGAGAAAACGCAGGTCAATGCCGATATCTGGGCCAGTGGTGGCGCCGCAGGTGACGAGCGTGCCTCCGGGCGCGAGTGATTTCACGCTTTCGTCCCAGGTTGATTTGCCGACGTGCTCGATCACGATGTCCACGCCCTGCTTGTTTGTAATGCGCCTGACCTCGTCGGAAATCTTCTGCCGGTAGTGATTGATCACGTGGTCTCCGCCGAGTTCCCTTGCGCGCTGCATCTTGCGCTCGTCTCCTGCGGTTGTGATGACGGCTGCGTTAAACAGCTTGGCAATCTGAATGGCCGCGATCCCCACGCCGGAATTCGCGCCCAGGATCAACACAGTTTGGCCGGGACGCAGTTTGCCTCGCCCGACCAGCATGTGCCACGCCGTAAGAAACACGAGCGGGACGCTGGCCGCTTCGTTGAAGCCGAGAGTGTCAGGGATGGGGATCACGTTCATGGCAGGCCCGACGATGAGCTCGCAGTCGCCACCATCCGTCCGGTTGCCGAGGACGCTGAACTCCGGGCATTGGTTTTGACGCCCGTCGACGCACGTCGGACATCGTCCACAGAACGTCATCGGAGCGAGCAGAACGCGCTGTCCAGGTTGGAGTCCGGCGATGTATTCGCCGACTGCGACGATCTCGCCCGCCACGTCGCTACCCGGGATGTGCGGCAGGGGCGACTTCGTCGTGCCATTGCGCACCCAGATGTCGAGATGATTCAGGGCGCAGGCTTTCACCCGGACCAGGACTTGGTCTTTGCGCGGCTGAGGATCGGGCACATCTTCGTAGCGCAGAACTTCGGGGCCTCCGTATTGGTGCAGGCGGACAGCTTTCATGAACACGCTCCTCTGTTTGATCCGACTGGTTGGACGCAGTTGCCAATTTTCAATTGCCAATGGCTAATTGGCAAGGAGGGAGGCTGGGTTTGACTCCTCTCTGGAAAACCCCAATAATCAGGGCAGCATGGACATTTACGAGGAGATCGTAAAGCTGCGCAAGGAAGGCCGCCGGGGAGCGGTGGCGACCATTGTCAACGTGCGCGGGTCGATCCCTTCATTCAAGACGGCAAAGATGCTGGTGCGCGACGACGGCTCGATCGCGGGCACAATCGGCGGGGGCTGCGTGGAGGCCGAGGTCTGGCAAGCCGCTCGCGAGGTCATGGAAAGCGAGAAGCCTCGGACCTTAACCTTCAATCTTAACCAAGATCCCAAGTACGATACCGGACTGGTCTGCGGCGGCACTCTGGACATCTTCATTGAGCCGGTGTTACCTCCAGCAACACTTTATATTTTCGGCGCAGGCCATGTTTCGGTAAACCTTTACAAGATTGCGCATCATGCCGGTTTCGACGTCACTGTGATCGATGATCGCGAAACGTATGCCAACCGCGAGCGTTTCCCGGAAGCCGAGCAGGTCATCGCCGAAGATTTCGACAAAGCTACTTCGCAGCTCGCGCCCAACGAGACGTCGTACATCGTGATCGTCACCCGCGGCCACCGCGACGACATGCGTGTACTTCGCTGGGCGGTGCAGACGCGAGCGCGGTATATAGGCATGATCGGGTCCAAGCGTAAGACGATCGCGATTTTTCGTGAACTGACCAAGGAGGGTCTCGCTCCGGAATTATTCGAGCGCGTGCACGCGCCGGTAGGCCTCGACATCGGAGCTATTACGCCGGAAGAAATCGCCGTAGCCATTACGGCTGAGCTGATCGCGATGCGGCGCCACGCCGAGCGGGCGCTGCCGCACATGAGCTGGTTCAAGACGCAGAAGCTTGGGGCAGAAGACCACTCAGAGGTCATTCAAGAGAACGAACGAAACTCCTGATAGCGATTGTTGGTTTTTGATTGTTGACTTCAAACCCGGTGACTCCCTCCCGATTCGATTGACAATTCGACAATCACAAATCAAAAATCAACAATTCGTTCCCTTTCTGCTATCTTCCCCTCATGGGCCGTGCCGCCAGCCTGTGTGCCGTGATTCTCGCCGCCGGCGAATCTTCGCGCATGGGGCGGGACAAAGCGCTGCTTCCCTGGCCTCCTGAGGGGTCTATGGTGGCGGTGGCAGGCCAGACATTTCTTTCCGCCGCAATTCATGCGCTAAGTCCCTTCAATGACATGGTGATCGTCGTAGCGGGAAAGAACGCGCCTGACCTCGCTCCGCTGGTGTACGCCAGTGGCGCCTTTCTGGTGGAGAATCCGCGTCCTGATCTTGGACAGTTCAGTTCCCTGCAGATCGGACTGCACGAGGTGCTGAACCATGGACGCGACGCGGCCATGGTGACGCTGGTCGATCGACCGCCGGTGAGTGCTTCTACTCTGGAGCGGCTGTTGGCCGCCTTTGATATCGCGCTGGACCGGCGGCAGTGGGCGGTAATCCCAGAGTGCGGCGGAAGACACGGTCATCCCATTCTGATTGGGCGGGAGATGATCGAAACCTTCCTCAGAGCGCCCAGCACGGCAAAGGCACGGGACATCGAGCATCAGCATCAGCAGCATGTTGAATATGTGCCGGTGGCGGATCCATTTGTTACAGCTAATGTGGACACACCGGAGGAGTACGCCGCACTGTCTGCTTCAGTGTCACCGCAAAGCAAGTGATCCAAATTGAATTGATCCAGCTTCAATCGATCTTTGGAAAGGAAAGCTGAAAGTGACTGCCAGCTCTAGCGCCAAGGCGGCTGATTTTGTCGAATCCGTGCTCCGCTTGGAGCCGCAGCTTGCGGTATTCGATTGCGATGGAACCTTGTGGGCGGGAGATGCGGGAGAAGGATTTTTGTCCTGGGAGCTGAAGCAGGGAGTGGTATCGGAAGAAATCGTGCGCTGGGCGCGTCCGCGCTACGCCGATTACAGAGCCGGAAAAGTCGACGAAGAGACTATGTGCGGCGAGATGGTGACCATGCACCGCGGGCTGAGTGAGCAGGAGGTGTTGAGCGCGGCCGCGGAATATTTCGACAGCGAATTCGTGCAGCAGATCTTTCCCGAGATGCGGGACCTGGCGCAGCGCCTACAGCAGGCAAGTTGCGAGGTTTGGGCCGTTTCTTCGACGAACGAGTGGGTCATCAAGGCGGCGATGAAGCATTTTGGAATCGCGCCGGACAAGATATTGGCTGCGGCGGTCGAGATCGAGAACGGGATGGTCACTGATCGTCTGGTTCGCGTTCCCACTGGAGAGGGCAAGCCAAAAGCCATTCAGGAGACGATCAGACGAACTCCGGACGTGTCCTTTGGCAACTCGCGCTGGGATGTAGAAATGCTGGGAATGGCCAGGCATCCGTTTGCGATCAATCCGAATTCTGACTTGGCGGTAATAGCGCGAGAAAAGAGCTGGCCAGTTTATTGGCCGAACGCGATTCGGAGATCATCAGAGTCAGTGTGAAGGCTTCCACCCTGCTGGCTATAACTTCTTGAGTGCGGCGGTCAGCGCATCCATGGCGAGATGGCTAGCATGGGTCGAAGCCTCCGGCAGACCGCCTGCCGCCGCGACAATCTCTTCTCTTCCCAGGCGTCGGACTTCTTCCAGAGTTTTTCCTTGAACCAGCTCCGTGAGCACTGATCCGCACGCCATGGCTGGAACGCAGCCTTTGGCAAGAAAGCGGATTTTGCAGATGCGGTCATCCGTCACCTTTAAAGTCAGCTTAAGAATATCGCCGCATGCCGGATTTTCGATTTGGACCGTCGCGTCAGGATCCTTTACTTCGCCCGTATTGCGCGGATGTTCAAAGTGATCGAGAACTTGGGGTGAGTACATTTGGCAATATTTTAGCGTGGCTGGCAATTTGGTCGAGACTTAGATGAATCGGTCGGTTTAAAAACGAATGAATCACGAAGGACGAAGTCTCACGAAGGTTTATTGCGCGATTTTCCTTCGTGTACCTTTGTGCCCTTTGTGGTTAGCTGGCCTGCCTTCGCATCGAACCGCCGAAATTCCGCGACGCCACGATCCTGAAACCGCTTTATGCCTTGTAAGATTAAGAGTGGCCATGCCGTCCGACTACACTCCCCAGCGCGTCGTCAGCCTTCAGCCGAGCGCCACCGTAATTCTGGCCGCAATCGGCAAGTTCGAGCACATCGTCGCATGCACCAAATACTGCGCCGAAGTCTGCCCGCAGGTCCGGCGATCCAAGCAGGTGATGGTTGCAGATTCGTGGACCGCTAAGAGAGAGGAAATCATCGCGGTCAAGCCGGATCTTGTAATTGCGGCGGTCCCCTACCAGGAAAAGGCGGTGGCGGAAATTCTGAAATCGGGTGCTCGCTTTCTGGGACTCGCTCCGAAAACTCTGAACGACATATACACCGACATTGCAGCGATCGCGGGAATCATGAACGCGCCGGATCGTGGCCGCGAACTGATCGAACAAATGCAGCGTGAGATTGAGAGCGTTCGTGCGCAGACGCGCACTCTCCCGCGTCCTCGAGTCTTCTGCGAAGAATGGGGCAAGCCGCTTTTTGCCTCTCAGCCCTGGGTCGCCGAGTTGATCGACGCGGCTGGAGGAAAGTTTGTGGGCGATCCGGGCGTGCAGCAGGCTCCCGAAACCGTATTGGCGGACGATCCCGAGGTGCTGGTAGCCGCATGGTGTGGGGCGGGAGATCGCGTCCCGCTGGACAAAATAATCCGCGAACGCGGCTGGGGCGAGATGGGAGCCGTGCAACATAACCGCGTGTACTGCATTCGTGATGACTTTTTAAACACTCCTGCACCGACGTTGATTGCCGGACTGCATGCGCTCGCGGCGGCAATTCATCCGAAAACTTTTCCACAATCGCCGGGTCTAAGATGTATTGCCGACGGAGATCGGCAAGGTCGCGCGCAGCGTTCGCTCTAAGCCATCTCATTCCACAAGACACATGCAGACAGGATCGACAATTGACGACGTGAAGCATGAGCTGACGGATCTGGCCAAGAGAGTTCGGTCCACCGACGAATTGATGGCGGGAATCGTCAAGCTGCTTCATGAGCGTCTGGCCAAGTACAACTGGGTCGGCTTCTACATGATCGAGAAGCCGCTGGCTGCCGCGCAACCGCCTGTTCTAGTGCTGGGACCATTCGAGGGTGCGCCGACACCTCACACTCGCATTCTGCTCAACCAGGGTGTCTGCGGCGCCGCCGCTTCCAGCGGGGAGACGGTTGTCGTCGATGGCGTGAACAGCGATCCCCGTTACCTCGCTTGCTCGATTGAGACGAAATCAGAAATTGTGGTCCCGGTGCACGCGCACGGAGAGGTCGTCGGCGAACTCGACATCGACAGCCACCTCCCTGCCGCCTTTCACGAAGGCGATCGGGAGTTGGTTGAGTACTGTGCCGCACTGGTGGGCAAACATCTGGAAAAGTCCCTTCCATGAAAGTCGAAAGCGGAAAAGTACCGGTACCGCTCGTAGCGGTTGCATCTACCTTTACCAGTTGCGTGGATCCAGCTGCCGTGCCCGCAGGCATTCCGACATGAAGCGCGTGGTGGCAGCTTTGATAATGAAGGACGGCAAGCTTCTGGTTTGCCAGCGGACACGCCATCAGACCATGCCCCTGAAGTGGGAGTTCCCCGGAGGAAAGATCGAGGAAGGCGAGCAGCCGCGCGATGCGCTACGCCGGGAGTTAGATGAGGAACTCGGCATCGATGCCCGCATCGGCGAAGAAGTGGCGCGCATCCGGCACGAATACAAGAGTGGCAGCGCGGTGGAACTGCGGTTCTACGTCGTGCACGACTACCAGGGGGAGATCGAAAACCGGATATTCCGCGATGTGCGTTGGGCGAAACGCTCAGAGTTGCCGGCCCTGGATTTCCTGGAGGCGGACTTGGAATTGGTGCGTGATCTGGCGAAGGGGAAGCTTGTATGAAACCTGCCGCCCACGTCCGGTGCGGCAAAGCCGGTACTCAGTTGTTATTCGGGCTGTTGTCCACTGGGCGGCGCTTTAGCGTCGGACGGTCATCGTCGTTCTTGCTTCCGCTACCTGTGTCATCGGTGGTCTTGTGCGAACCCCGCCGCAGTGTTGGCCGGCTGCCGTCATCGCCATTGTCGATTTTGTGGCGATTTTCGAGTGCGGCGAGGCGGGATTTAATGTCCTGAAATTCCGAGCTGTCGACCTTGTACTCTTCCCTTGCCGGCAGCAGTAAGTTAATTTCCTTCTGCGTTTTCGAGATACGGTCGGGCGTCTGCGGATGCGTGGCAAAAGCCTTGGCTAGCGTCCCTGGCCTTTTCTTCTCCAGGCTCTCTACCTTCTCGAAGAACGCTGTAAATGCCTGCGGATCGTACCCCGCCTTGTAAAGATACTGCACGCCAAGAAAATCGGCTTCGGATTCGAATCCGCGAGAGAATTTCAGGAACGTGAGTGGAAGCGCCAGTCCTGCAGCCTGATAACCCGCGTAACCGATTCCGCCGCCAACGAATATTAGCGGGATTGAAGCCAGGTTCAGCAACTGTCCGCGGGTATTTTCCCGGGCGGCGTGGCAAGCGGCGACATGCGCAATCTCATGCGACATAACGCCGGCAAGCTCGGCTTCATTGTCAGCCGCAAGGATCAATCCTGAATCGACGTAGAAGAATCCACCCGGCAGCGCGAAGGCATTGACCTCATCGGAATCGACTACCTTGATGGTGAATGGCACCTGCGAATCGGAGTTCCTGACCAGGTTCTGCCCTAGCCGATTAATGTATTCGACAATTGCCGGATCTCTGATCAGCTTGCTGGTGCTCTCGACTTGCTGGGCATAATCCTTGCCCATGGCAATCTGCTTCTCCAGGCTGTACCAGTTGCCCAGGCCGCGTCCGCAACCTACGTTGCGATTGCCGACAGCGTCAATATCGCGGATGCTGCCATCGTGGAATGTTTTCGCAGCGTGCGTAGCCGCGCTATTGCCAGCGGCAGGTGGATTCTGTGCGTAGGCAAAACTGGACAGAAGACAAAGGGAGCACAGCAGAGACCTCGAGAGGAGCCACATTACCACACCCCGTGGGACTGCTACTTATTATAGTTAGAGTCCAGACCGGCGGCGAAGAGTTATCTGACAGGCAAACGGAATATCTCGGATCGAGTAAGAACAGCCTCCAACAATGGGATTTGGAAGATTCGGGGGAAGGAATCAGCGTGCGCCGCGCAGGGTCCATAGGTAGATCAAGCTCAGCAGGGTCATGATAATGGCCGTGCCCCAGGCAATCACGTTATAGAGGCGAGAATTCACGAAGGCACCCATCAGCTCTTTCTTATTCACCAGCAACAACATGAAAATCAAGACTGGTGGAACTGCGATTCCGTTCAGTACCTGCGAAAAAATGGAAATCTGGACCAGCGGCAGGTTGGGGATGAGGATCACTCCGGCTCCGGCCGCAATCAGGATGGTGTAGAGCCAATAGAACACCGGAGCCTCTCCGAATGCGCGCCCCACGCCGGATTCGAATCCCAGTCCCTCGCACACCGCGTATGCAGTCGAAAGCGGCAGAATCGAAGCCGCAAACAGAGACGCGTTGAACAGCCCCATGGCAAACAAGATGTATGCGTAATTGCCGGCCAGGGGACGCAGGGCCTGAGCCGCATCGGCAGCGTCGCGTATGTCATGCTGCCCGTGCAAATACAATGTTGCCGCGCAGGCAACGATGATGAACCAGGCCACAACGTCGGTGAAAACGCATCCCGCAACCACGTCGATCTGCGAGGCTTTGTATTGGCGCCGAGTAACGCCCTTCTCAACGATCGAAGACTGCAGGTAAAACTGCATCCATGGGGCAATCGTGGTGCCCACGACTCCGATCGCCATGTACAGATAAGCCTGGTGCAGCATCATCTCTTTCGGAGGTGGCTTCACTGTGGCGATCAGCGCATCCAGCCAGGCTGGCTTGGCGAAGAAGCCGGCAAAAATGTAGGTCACATAAAAGAACGACGCAACCAGGAAAACCTTTTCCACGGTCTTGTACTGTCCTTTGACTACGATCAGCCACACGATCACCGCACAGATCGGGACCGTGACGTATTTGGATAGCCCGAACAGTCCCAGGCTGCCGGCGATTCCGGCGAACTCTCCGACGATGTTGGCGAAGTTGAGCAGCAGGATCGCCATCATCATCAGGAAGGTAATACGGAAGCCGAACTCCTCGCGAATCAGATCACTGAGGCCTTTGCCGGTGACTGCGCCCATACGGGCAGCGATTTCCTGGATCACGATCAGGGCAATCGTAACTGGAATCAGGGTCCACAGCAGCATGTGCCCGAATTGCGCGCCGGCAGCCGAATACGTGTAGATGCCATTGGCATCATTATCGACGTTCGCGGTGATGAATCCGGGCCCAACCACGGCAAAGAAAAGCAGAATCCGGATCTTCCAGCGTCTCAGGAATCTCATTGGCACAATGCGCAAACATAAAGCGACCGATCAGAATAAACGCAGCACGGAAATCTGAACAGGCGAAATTAACCTTGAAGGAGAAAATTCCGGAATTCGGCAATCGGCTGCCGAGGAGACTACTTCTTGATCAGGTTGGTATGGCTGGCCACGCATTGCCAGGTGGCGTTCTCTTTCAGCCAGGTGTCAGTGAAGCGGCCCCAATGTTCGAAGGGCCTTCCTTTATACGTGCCCTTGGTGTGATAGGTCCCGGTCACGACCGCCGCTGCCTGGTAAATGTAGACTTTTACACCCTGGTTGGCGACCAGGGTCGCGTGATAAGAAGCGTCCTTCGCGTCTGCCAGGAACTTTCGTTTGTCCATCACCGTGCCATCGTAGTCGGTGTAGACGAAGCTGTCGGTAATGAGGGCATCCAGCGCTCGGGCATCGTGGTTCAATTGCGCCTGGTTCCAGGCATTTTCCAGGGCAATAATTCTGGTTTCCGCCGTCTTATCAGACTGGACGGTTGCATCCTCGGCCACCGCAGCAGTGGCCAGCAGTACACATCCCAGCAATAATCCGATTCTCATCCCGAGCTCCCGTATAGAGATTTTTGCGGCAGCCACGACAAACGTCAAATGACCAAAGACACCTGCGCTTTCGGAATCCATGCAGTCAGACGGATATTGCCGGCATCAGCCGGGTGAGGGGCATAACGCGCTTCACTCTCTTAACGTGAGAGCTTTACAGTTCATCAGTGAGGTCGATGATGTTCTAACCCTACTTCAGCGCGCTCTTCGCCATCACGGCGAGCTTCTTACGCGCGGTGACCAGTTCTGGACGTTCCTCCCCCACCGCAATCAGGGTCAACTGTACGAAATATTGCTGAGCGACAGGTATATTGCTGGCGGCCTCCGCAGCTGTCGCCGCGCCGTAGAGCGCGTTAAAGCGATTCGGCGCAACTCTAAGGACAGCCTGGTAGCTCTCCAATGATGGTTGCAGTTGTTTCTGAACCAGGAGCATTTCCGCCAGCATTTCGCGTGCCGGAATGATTGGGCCCGGCGTGACCGCATCCTTGTCCATGCCCTCCTCGAGTTCGGCCGCGGAACGCATCAAGTTGAGGGCGTCAGGGCCTCTTTCGCTTCTCTGCGCGATCCAGGCCGCGACTTCCAGTCTTTGCACCTCGACTTGTTTCGACCAGTACACATTTCCTTGCTGGGCGATGGCGTCGCGAAGCTCAGAAAGCTTATGCTCCGCCTGGTTAGCTCGCTCCAGCTCTCCCGAGCGTGCGCTGCCAACACCGATAGCCGTCCAGGTGATGGCCTGCGCCCAAAGAGTTCCATCGGTTCTTGGCCGTAGTTCGCTGGCCTGCTGCCAGCTGCCAAGTTCCATAGCTAAGCGCGCCGCAATCGCAGCCAGCGCGTAATCGCCGGTGCGCGTCAGCGGGGAAACACTCGGCAGGGAGTTCATGTCATCGAGTACAGCTCTGGCTTGCTTTACGCGACCCGTTTGCAGGAACGCGTACTCCTGGTAATCCATGGCATGAAGGCGTTGATCGCGAGCCTCTCCATCAGTTGAAGTGGCCTCGTCGCGTGCAGCCAGTTCGGCCGAGCGGGTGTTGGAAGCAATCGACTCATCCCATGAGCCGACGCGGGTGAAAATGTGCGACGGCATGTGATTGGCATGGGCCGAAGCGGGAGCAATCCTGGCGTAAACCCGAGCCGCTGGCAGAGCTCTCTCCGCCAGCACAGGATTGTCATAACAGTGAATGAGGTAGTGGGCGAGTCCTGGATGGCGCGGCTGTTGCAGGAAGAGCGGCTCCAGAATCTCTCCGCACTTTCGCTGGTTGGAGAAAGTTTTGTCGGTCTTGGGAGCGGTAATATACAGGGTGAGCGCATGAAATATCGCAGCTTCGTGGTCCTCGGGATGGGCCGCCTGCAAAGACGCCATCTTCTGTTCAAAAGTTTGCGCGTGGATCGCATCATCCTTGCCGTCTTCGCGATAAATCTCGGCCAAGGCCTGGATATATTCTTTCTCTCTGCCGCTGGTCTTTGAATTTGAATTTTCAGCTGCAAGCTGCTGCGCTCTGCGGATAGCCTGACGACCCGCCGCGGCATCTCCATTGGCCCAAAGTCCGTGGTAATGCGACATGGCAACGCCCCACTGCGCCATGGCGCAGCCCGGATCCACTTTCGCAATAGCATTGAACGCTTCACGCGCCTGTTCGTACTGAAACGAATGCAGCAAGGCAACTGCGCGATTGAAATCGGAACTCAGAGCGGCGGAGCACGACGTGGGAAAACGCACCGAGCCGATCTCGGCTTCGGTCAGGGTGTGTTGGTGGCCTTCATCACACCAGCCGGATGCGAGCAAAACCAGGACGGCTGCGAGAGCAGCTCCCCAGCGCATAGCCGGCCTCCAGGATATACGGGGAAATTTTATCGCACCTCTAACACGCAGGAGCTAAAAAGAGAAGCGCTCAGCAACATTTCGCCTATCGGGATACATGATGGGCATGGAAAATGTGTCTGCCAATCAGGTAACCGACGGCGCTGCCTGCGACTACGTCCGAGGCAAAGTGCTGGCGGGCAGTGACGCGCGTAATGGCGACTGTAGTCCCAACCCCGTACCAGAACAACTTGCAACGCGTGGAGGGATACTCGTCTGCAATCACCGTTGCCATCGACCAGGTAAATATGGCGTGGGCCGAAGGAAATGAAGAGGCATAGACGTGGTGCCCAAAGAAATCTCCCTCGCCAACCTCTCCCATCGGACCCTGAAATGGCCGGTATCGCCCAAAAATATAGCTCAGCACAGCATGCGGCAGGACGCTGTCCACCAGGCTCTCAGTGCCAAGCAGGCCAGTCTCGCGAGCGTGTGCGTCATCGCGAGCGACACCGTACACATACAGTGCAGCGAGCGTTGCTCCGGTGCCTCCGATTCCGATGTTGGAAATGGTGGAGCTGATTCCTCCATGGCCGCTGGGCAGGGTTGACGAAATGCGCTCATCGAAAGGGATCAGCGCCGCGGCAAAGGCGAAGGGTAAAACGTACAGGACTGCATGCTGCTGGCGGGGCAGCCGGATAGGCGAAGCGAAAATATCGGCCTGGTCTCGGGGAAAATGCCGGACTACCTGCCAAATGTCGTGCTTTACGCTGGGAGCGTCGGGAAGAGCCGTGTCAGCACGGCTGGCCTGACCAAATGCAGGCGCTACACAGATGAGAACCGCAAAAAAGCACAATACAGAAACGGCAGGCCGCTTCTTTAGCGTGGGCATCCCCACTCCTTCTCCGCCGCTTATCACGTGGTTGCCCAAGACCACCGGAAAAGCGCATCGCGGAAACATCTGTCTGCCGAGAGTGCCAGGGCGACTCCTCGGTACTGCTTTAGAGGGACATCGAAACGTCCCAGTTGTACGACCACGCTGCTGCTTTGGAACTGAAAACATTGCACGCGGCTGGTCCCGTTCGGTCAGACCGGGTTGGCCAGTGCTTCGCGCATATACTTCGGTAATGCTCAGGTTCCTGAAAAAGTGTTCTCCTGGATTCCCCGCCGCTATGATAGCCGCATGTCGGTTCGGCAAATTGCGGCTGCCGTGGCTCTGCTGATGGTCCTGTGCACGGTGTTGCTGTTTTTGTTTCAGGCGTCCACCGGACCCTACTCGGCTACCCATGGGCCAGTGACCGCAATGCGGCCGGTGAGAGCTCGGCTGCTACTTGATTTCACCATGATCCTATCGGCGTTCGTGCTACTTTCAGGTAAATTCAGCAGCCTCGTGCCGGTTACGTTTGTCACTTCGATCATACTGCCTCTCATCGACCTTTCTCTGCAGGACAATCCTGTTTGGCGCTGTTAAGCCGGAATCCCAAAAGCTGCTCATAGGAGCGATGTTGCCGCTCCTGAGTAGTTTTGAGACGATCTTGCTCTGCGTGCTTCACTAGACTCTCCATGGCGCAGAGCACATCGGGCAGTAAGCCTCCGCGCCACGCCATTACTGAGTTCCAGCCTCGTGCGATGGCAAAGGAGACCGCTTGCTGCCCGGTTTTCCTGCCATTTTTTTGCCCCGCAGAGTGACACAAATTGTCAATCGCCAAAGAGGAGTCAGCCTGAACACTGGCAGCAGTCGTGCCAATTTGTGTGTAGGTGGTTTATTATCAGTAAAGTAGCTTTGTGCGCCGCCGAAAACGCTCGATGGAACTGTGGCTGCTACAAAGTCTGCAGAGCGGGGCGAGAGCCCGATACCATGGAGACGAGGGATATGAACAAAAGAAAAGGCTTTTCATTGATCGAGCTGCTGATCGTGGTGGCGATTATTCTGATTATCGCTGCGATCGCGATTCCGAACCTGCTGCGGGCGCGTATCGCGGCTAACGAATCGTCTGCCGTCAGCTCGGTCCGGACAATTAACACAGCCGAAGTTACGTACCAGTCGGCCTATCCGACAGTGGGCTATTCCAGCACCCTGGGAGCGCTTGGGCCGGGCGGCGTG
>Ga0070697_100000482_pt1 | contig 30258 bp, 20 predicted proteins | sample KBSK1501metaG_FD_65475 | JGI IMG/M metagenome (GOLD analysis project Ga0070697, IMG submission 65475) | Corn, switchgrass and miscanthus rhizosphere microbial communities from Kellogg Biological Station, Michigan, USA - KBS K1-50-1 metaG | ecosystem: Host-associated > Plants > Roots >...
GCCGGACTATGACCGGCTCCACCGAAGGCTGGACCGCCGCCGCGTCCGCCTCCCGGGCCCCCGGCTGTCGATTCTTTCTTCTGTCCAAATCCAAACGTCTTGCTGAGCCGCAGATTAAATGTGAAGCGTCCCGGCCCCGTCGCATAGTTGACGGGAATGACAGCCTGCCCCGCTTGCGGAAGCGTATCGAAGCAACCGAATGCGGTCTGAACCACGCTCGTCTGCCCAGCGGAACCGCAGGTGCCAAACGCGGGGCGCGAATTGAATTGCGCATCGCCAAAAACATCCTGGCCAGTCGTAATGTTGAATGGGATCCCGGAGCTGACAATCATGAACGGGCTCAAGCGGAAGCCGTGCGGCGCTCCAATCGTGCCGCCGAAGAAAACGCGATGTCGAACGTCGAACGCGGCCCGGCCGTAATCCGCGCTGATGTCCCCTGGAATGGAAGGCACATTCCCTGCTCCCCCAGTGTCGCTGTTCGCATAATTCAGCGTGTAGTAGCCGAAGAGGGAAAGATCTTTAATGAAGCCGCGCGCGGCTGGCAAGCGCACGCTGCTGTTCACGATCAGTTGATTCTGTTTGAAGGTGCCCCCGGAAGCGTACTGATAGACGACGTCATTGGGATTGAACCCAGCAGGCAGCGGCGAATTCGGAGTGTTTGCAGGAAAAACATTGGTATAGAACTGGTGGACGCCGCGCGAATTCAAATATGTCATCGACAAGTTCGCGAACTTCGATAGCTGCCTCTCGAGCGTCACTCCAGCCTGCATGATGTACGGAGTGCGAAGATCCGGGTTCTTCACGTAAACGGTTTGCGACGACCCAGCTGTCGTCGGAAACCCGGGATCCGCCGGGGTGAACGGCTGGTTCGGAAGAAAGAACTGCGGGCTCGGGATCAAGAATTGCTGCTGGATCAAGCCGTTGGCCAATTCCTGCTGCAAGACCAGGTTCTCCGCGAATCGATCATAAAAAATGCCATATCCCAGCCGCAGTATCGTTTTTGGCGACTTGTTCTTGCCGTTGCCGTCGATTCCCCACGCGATTCCCACACGCGGCGCAAAATCGGCGTGATCGCCCAGGTTGTTCTGTGTCTCGTAGCGAAGTCCGAAGCTCACACTCACGTTCGGCCGAAACTTGTAATCATCCTGCACAAAAAGTCCTGCATCGAACCAGTTGGCACGGGCCGCTGCTGTTCCCGCGGTGTTGAAGTTCAGCGAGTAAAAACTTGCGCCGCCGCCCTCCTCAATTGCATTGGCCATGTTTGCGGGCGTATTCCCGGTGGCTAGCGCTTGCAGCGTAATCTGATAAGCATGGATGCCGGATATCGTTGGGCAAGATGTGGGCGGATTTGGCACGTTGCATCCGGCTACGGTTGGATCGACTCGGGAACCGAAAGAGTAGGCGCCATTGAAGCTGGCGTTAGATGCCATTTCGTCTATCGTGTCCCGCACCCGTCCGCCGATTTTCCACGCATGTTTGCCGTGCGTGATGTATGTAATGTTCTGCAGTTCATATCGATTCTGCGTGTCCGTGTTAGTTCCACTCGTTGCGCCACCGGAATTAAACGAACCGCCGACACTGATTGAGGGCGCGATAGTAACGGGTGTCCCGCTCTGCACTTCACGAATGTACTGGAACCTGGTCTCGTTGATCGTGGTTGGGTTGATCGTCTGCGTGTCGGTGACTTGCACGGTATTCTCAGTGCTGAGTGAATTCGTCGCGAGCGAGGCCAGGTTGAATCCGCCGCCATTCAGGTCATTCGTCTCGGAATTATGCCAGTATTGGTAGCGCACACTCAGCGTGTTCCCGGGCGTCAGCTGATAATCCAGCCGCGGGCTCAGGTTGAGCCGGGTCCTGGGATTCGGCAGTGCTTGGCTAAACGGTTCAATCTGGAATGTGGTGGGGTCGACGATTTGCGCGCTCACCACGGCCAAATCGCTGATGCTCCGCCGCTCAATGTTGAAAAAAAGCGAAGCCTTCTTGCTCAGCGGACCTCCGACATTGGCGCTGAATTGCGTGGTGTCGTATCCGGGCTGCTCTGTTCCCGCCGGCAAGTTTTCAAACGGGTTTCGCGAATTGAATCCCGCGGTATTTCCCGTGACAAAGATCTGGCCGTGAAATTGGTCAGTGCCAGGCTTTGTCAGAATTTCAATCCGCCCATAACCGAGCTTGTCGTATTCCGCGGAAAATGGATTTTGATTGATGCGAATCTCTCGAATGGAGGCCTTGGGCGGCAGCTGCCCCGCTGTGAATCCATCAATGTAGATCTGGCCGCCATTCGGGCCTGCCGATGGACCGGCCAGCGCCTGCAACTCCGACTCGAGCTCATCCGGATCATCGGAAAGCGCTTCAAGATCCTTCCCCTGAATCACGACCGCGCCTGCATTATTCGCCGGATTCACGTCTACTTTCGTCGTCGTGTCCGTTACTTCGACCTTTTCTTCCTGTACCTCAATGGTTAGCGATACTGTCAATTTTTGCGCTTGCCCCGCGGTTATTTCCACGTCAGCCTGGTCAAACGTCGTGAATCCCTGTGCGACCACCTTGACGCCGTATTTTCCAGGAACCAGTCCGGTCACTTCGAATATTCCGTCCCGGTTTGTACTCGCCGTTGTAGCTGCCCCGCTCGGCGTGGTAACCAGTACCGTTGCGCTTGCCACTGCCGCGCCCGAAGGATCCGTAACCTGCCCGCGCAATGTTCCCGTACCCGCTGACGCTTGCCGGGCGTTCCCCGCCGCGGCCGCAACCAAGAGCGCTCCCACGCATACAATGCAACGATAGATAGACCAAAATCGCATTCCTTCTCCTGACTTAAGTTTAATATGCTTATGGCTAGGGTAGTTCAAGGAGTCGTATCCCCTGACGGCGCCGCGCTCATGGTCCACGGTGTCAGGATGCTGGATGCGCCTGACGCCTGGAGCAGGGGTTCCACTCCCGCAAGCAGCGTGATTGCTGTAACGCCATTTTCCTGTGTCCCTTCCGTCGTCACGATCATCACTGCATCGCCCTTCTGCAAATCAGCCAGGGTCGCAGCGGGCATTCGACTAAGCGCCTGTTGCAGGTCGCCTCCACCCGCTCCTCCCGGTCTGCCTGCGGTTCCCTGCCCGCCGGCTTGGTTGCCGCCCGCCGCCTCCGCTGGCCGAGCCGTTGGGCTGGCCGCTGCGTTCCCTGCGGGCGCTCCTTCCGCGGGAGAGCCCTTTAGCCGCATCGCAATTCGCTGCGCCATCGCAGGTGCCAGCTTGCGAATCTGCGTATCCCCGGTAATTTTCACCGTGATCGATTTCTTCGCCACCAAATCCGTCACAGTGATAGTTCCCGCGGCGGTGTCGATTGCGTTGATCGTCCCGGCTATATTGCGAAACGCTCCGGAGACGACTTCATCCGCCGTCAATACCGTGTCATCCGCGTTTCGCGTTCCCCGCGCTCGCAGTTGGTCTCCCATTCTGATTTGATCGATCGGCGCGGGCTTCGCATCATCAAACTTCACCGAATTCGGCGCATACCGGCGAAGGATGGTTTGTTTCGATACGTGGACGGTCACTTCCTTTGCAACGCCGAGCGCGTTTGTAGAAATCTTGATCGTGCCGCTTGCTGCATCGATTGTGCTCACCAGGCCGCCGACGCCATTCCTCTGCCACTCCTCTCGCTCGTGCGCCTGTTTTGCGGCGATATCGCCGTGTTTCATCGCGATGACAGACACGGCCAGCACCGCCCTGCCATCGTCCGCCAACTTCCCTCGAACCAGAATGCGGTCTCCCGGCTGCAGCTCCTGCAGCTGAATTGGAGCTGCATTCTTCAGGTCTTTCTCCCCGGGCTCTATGCGGACCAGCCGGGCATCATCCTGCACCTGAATCGTAAGTTCAGTCCCTGCATCCGTCGTCAATACAATTGTTTTCCCCGCAATGGTCTTGATGGTTCCCACTGGCCGCGTTGCCGCACTCGGAGCAGCCTGCTGCGATCCTCGATACCCTGGGACAGTCGTACCTGCATTTATGCTGCACGCCGCGCTCAGTACCAAGCACGAGACTACAACTATTTGTCTCAAGCGCCCCGGGCGCTCCCTTTCGCACAATTCCATGGAGGACTCCTGCAATCTAACGCGAATCGCAAACCACGGCTGGGTTTGCCTGGGAGGGTAATCAGGCAGACGCGCCATACCCTTTGCGTCACAAATTAGACGTATCCAACAGCTCGAAATGTTTCAAAAAACTCGGTGCTTTCGAACAGTGTTGGCCAATAAGAGTCTATCTCGTTTGCAATGATTCGATGTAGCGGAGAAGCTTCGCAATGCTCATGTTGACCACCGCTGGATCTCTTCCGCGAGCCAGCCTCGATCTCTCGATTCCCTCCCTCGCAAAATGGCCAACTGGGTGTACAATGCCGCCCGTTGGGGTCTCTGCTCTGCCACCGTGTCCCGAGCGGCAGCAAAGCCTCAATCAAGCAGACGCATGACGCGGCCAAATTGAGGATGGCTTCGCCGGCGCGATTCGATTCCTTTCCGAGAGTAGCGTATAGATTTCACATCACCGGGCGGTGCAGACAGCTGCTCCACCCGGTCGTTTTTTGAAAACACCAATTGAGAAATTTGGCGATGGAGGATAAAGAGTGTGGCTCTCCCGGCGGACAGGCACTACATGGCCCGCGTCATCGAGCGCAAAGATTTGTCGGAAGACTTGTGGTTGATTCGCGTTGATCCCGGCGGCCCATTCGCTTTTAAAGCCGGCCAGTATGCCACCCTCGGCGTGGATTACGAAGACAAACGCGTCGAGCGCGCTTACTCCATCGTTTCGTCACCCTATGAGGAAGGACTCGAATTCTTCATTGAGCTCGTTCCTCAGGGCGCGCTTACGCCACATCTCTACAAACTCCAGGTCGGCGACACGATGCTCTGCCGCAAGATCTCCAAGGGCCGCTTCACCTTCGACCTCAAGAGCGGCCGCACGAATCATCTCCTTCTCGCGACCGTCACCGGCATCGCTCCGTTCGTCAGCTATATACGCACTCTTTACAAAGATTGGAAAAACGGCGGCCAGCCCATGCCCGGCCCGCACAAGCTCTTCTGCTTGCAGGGCGGCAGCCGCTCCTGGGAGTTCGGCTATCGCGAGGAACTCGAACGCATCGCCGCGGAAGTCCCTTGGCTCAAATACGTCGCCACCATCAGCCGTCCCTGGGAGGACGCCGCATGGAAAGGTCAAACCGGCCGCGTCGACGATCTTGTTCGCATGTACGTCAACGAGTGGGGCTTGAGACCTGACAACACCACCGGTTATCTCTGCGGCCATCCCAGCATGTGCGAAAACGGCCTGGGCATTCTCACGCGTGCCGGCTGGCAAAAGGGTTCCATGTTCGAAGAAGTCTACTTCGTCCTTGGCAAAGAGGCCGGAGCCGAATAAACCAGCGCTCATTCGAACAGCAATTAGTTTGCGAGCCTCGCGGCTCGATTTCGTTGTAGAATGCCGCGCGGTCGGGCCAAGCGGTCATCGTGGTTGAGTTTTAAAGTAGCGGAGAAAATACCGGAGGAAGTTTCATGATTGTCGGAGTGCCGCGAGAAAGCTTTCCTGGTGAGCGCCGTGTGGCCATGGTGCCCGCGGTAATTCCGAGCCTAACGAAGGCGGGCCTGGAAGTTGTCGTCGAGGCAGGCGCCGGCAGAGAAGCCGGCTACCTGGACGCGGATTACGCGGCCAAAGGCGCGAAGATTCTCCCAACGCGCGCCGATGTTTTCGGGGCCGCCGATATCGTTCTTCAAGTGCTCTGCTACGGTTCGAACGACAAAACCGGCAAAGCTGATGTTCCGCTGTACCGCTCCAATCAAACTCTCATCGGTTTCCTGCGCCCTCTCGGCTCACTCGACACCATGCAAGAGATCGCCTCCAAGGGCGTCACGGCTTTTTCCATCGAATTGATGCCCCGCACCACCCGCGCGCAGAGCATGGACGCGCTCTCCTCCATGGCCACCATCAGCGGCTACAAAGCCGTGCTGATTGCCGCGGACACTTTGCCTCGCCTCTTTCCCATGATGACCACCGCGGCCGGGACAATCACTCCCGCGCGCGTCTTTATCATCGGATGCGGCGTTGCCGGCCTTCAGGCCATCGCTACGGCGCGAAGACTAGGAGCTGTCGTCTCCGCTTATGATCTTCGTCCAGCCGTCAAAGAACAGGTGCAAAGCCTTGGAGGACGGTTCGTGGAGATTGCCATTGAAGCAAAAGACGCACAGGATGCGCGCGGGTACGCCACCGCGCAGGGAGAAGAGTTTTACCAGAAGCAGCGCGAACTTCTCGGAAAAGTCGTCGGGGACAGCGATGTGGTGATCACCGCGGCTGTAATCCCCGGAAAAAAATCGCCCATTCTCGTCACCAAAGAAATGGTCGCGGGCATGGGGCCGGGCTCGGTTATCGTGGATTTGGCCGCGGAACGCGGCGGAAACTGCGAATTGACACGCCCCGAAGAAAAAATCGAAGAGCACGGAGTCACCATCATCGGTTCCATCAATCTCGCGAGCACGGTTCCTTACCACGCGAGCCAGATGTACGCAAAAAACGTCGCCACCTTTCTGCTGTACATGGTGAAAGAAGGCAAGCTGCAAATAAATCCGCAGGATGAAATCGTGCGCGACACTTTGCTGACCCAGGGTGGAGAAATTGTAAACGCCAGGCTGCGTGAAATCTATAAGCTGCCGGCGCTGGCTGCGAAATCTTAAGGAGGAATGGATGCCCGCGGATTTTATTTCCAGTCTGTTTGTGTTCATCCTATCGGCATTTTTAGGCATCGAGCTCATTAAACGGGTTTCCCCGCTGCTACACACGCCGCTTATGTCCCTGACGAACGCGCTCGACGCCATCGTCGTGGTCGCGGCCATCATCATCGCCGGCCGGCACGAGACGCGCCTTGCCACCATTCTCGGGCTGATCGCTGTCGCAGCCTCCTTCAGCAACATGGTCGGCGGCTTCGTCATCACCGACCGCATGCTGAGCATGTTTAAGACCGGCAAGGGGGCGAAAAAGTCATGACCCCGGCCGACACGCAGCAGCTCATCGATTTCACATACATCGCCGCGGCCATCGGCTTCATTCTCGCGATCAAATGGCTGGGCTCGCCGGTCTCTGCCAAACGCGGCGTCATCGTCGGCGAAATCGCTTCCGCCGTCGCCGTCGTCGCCACGCTATGCGACCCGCAGGTTGACCAGTATAAGTGGATCATCATCACGCTCATCATTGGCGCGGCCGTCGGCGTGCCCCTCGGCATGGTGAAGATGACCGCCGTTCCCCAGCGGACCGCCTTGAGCCACGCGTTCGGCGCGCTTTCTGCGGCGCTCATCGGCATCGCGGAATACTACGTCGCTGCTCCCAACGTGCCCAAGTTCCAGATGGCCGAAATCGGACTCGAGGTCATCATCGGCTCGCTCACCTTCACGGGCAGCTTGATCGCCGCAGGCAAGCTGCAGGAAATCCTCCCGCAGCGCCCCATCACCTATAAAGGACAGAACTACGTCAGCTTGACGGTGCTCGCCGCCGCGCTTGGACTCATGATTGCTCTCGTCGTCCATCCTGACATGACGTTTCTCTTTCCCATCATGATCGGCGTGGCCCTGATTTTCGGAATCATGCTCGTCACGCCCATCGGCGGCGCGGACATGCCCACTGTCATCTCCCTTTTGAACTCTTACGCGGGCTTCTCCGCCGCCCTTCTCGGCTTCGTACTCAACAACAAAGTTCTCATCGTCGCCGGCGCACTCGACGGAGCCTCCGGCTTCATCCTCTCCGTCATCATGTGCAAAGCCATGAACCGCTCCTTCACCAACGTCCTCTTTGGCGCGTTTGGCCAAGTGCAGCCTAAAGCCGCAGGAGAAAAAGAAGAGCGTGCGGTCAGAAGCGCCAGCCCGGAAGACGCCGCGGGGATTCTTGCCGCCGCCAATAAGGTCGTCATCGTTCCCGGCTATGGAATGGCGGTCGCCCAAGCCCAGCACAAAGTCCGCGAACTCTATGACATCCTCACCAAAAAAGGCATCGACGTCCGCTTCGGCATTCACCCCGTAGCCGGACGCATGCCTGGCCACATGAACGTTCTGCTCGCCGAAGCCGACATCCCCTATGACCGATTGATGGAAATGGACGCCATCAACGGCGACCTTCCGCAAACCGATGTCGCCCTGGTCATCGGCGCGAACGACGTCACCAACCCCGCCGCACGCAGCGATCAATCCAGCCCCATCTTCGGCATGCCCATCATCGACGTGGACAAAGCCCGCACCGTGATGGTCATCAAGCGCAGCATGGCCGCCGGCTTCGCCGGAATCGACAATCCTTTGTATTACCTCGACAACACCATGATGCTCTTCGGCGACGCCAAAAAATTCGTCAGCGACATCGTCCGCGAACTAAGCGGCGGCCACTGATCGCCTGCAGCGGGCGCTCACCCGCGCGTGGTTTCGGCGAGCTTCTGTGGCGGCAGGCCTTGCGCCGCCCTCGTTGTCGAGAACCCTTGCGCACAGCGCCTCCGAATCGAGTTCAGCAGGCGCATAATGAAGCAAGATCGCCCAAGAGGTATCCGTGACTATCGAACAACAGGTCCTCGAAAAACTGCGCGATTTACCTCCTGAGAAGCAGAAGGAAGTGTTGGACTTTGTGGACTTCCTGAAAGAAAAGAACGGCCCGAAGAAGCCACTCCGGAGCCTGCGCGGGTTGTGGGCTGTCATGAACATCCACATCACAGAGGAAGATATCGCCCAAGCCCGCCGCGAAATGTGGGGCAACTTCCCGCGAGACATTTCCTGATGCCTGCGGTCCTCGATACGGATGCGGCCAGCGACGTCCCAACCTACATTTCAGCCGTCTCACGCGGAACCTTATGTATGTGTTTGTGGACCTTGCGTTTGAAGCGGAGCACGCACCATTGCGGGCGTGTCCAGATTGTAGAACGCAGCGCTTTGGAAGCAATTTGCTACGAGTGGAAGCAGGCTGGCACGGATCCCCAGGATTAATCGTTCGACGACGCGGGAGTTTTCCAAACGTAAAAATTCTTTTCGTCGGCGAGCGTTTCGATGGCCAGCCCTGCCGACGTGGATGCACGGTGAACCGCCGAACGCAGGTTTGCCAGTCCGATCCCGTTTACATCCGCAAGCGGAATTTCAAGCGCGGAACCGGGTTGCACCCCTTCTAACTCACCCAGAATTCCTTCCACCAGGTCGTGGTGCTTACCTCGGCGGCCATTCCTTAGGCTGGAAAGTTTCACACGGCGATACTTCAGAGCAGGTTGTTTGGCGTTGGCTTTCAGTCCATTGGGCATGGGGTCCCTCCCTCACCTCGCCGGGTACCATACACGGATGACAATTCTACGTCAACTGTATTTTTGCTCGTCCTTAATTCTTTCTGTGGCATACGCTGTCTTTTGTCTGGCATACTGTAGTTCCTTGGCTTGCATTTGTCTGTGGTGCGGCCACTCGACCGTTTCTACGTTCTACGCTGCTCATAGCTCCGTTAAATGAACCCACTATCTTCACCTTTCTTTAGTGGTCTGGATATGCTCCGCGTATGCGCCGGGACCTCGTTTGGGCCGAAACAGGGAATTTTCAGGGCTGGGCATGCTCGCAATGCGCGTGGGTGTTCAACCCGTCGGCCTCTCCCGTAGGAAACACGCTTGAGGAGATGAAGCAGAATTACGAGCAGCAGCGCGACCAGGAATTCGCTTCCCACGCCTGCCCGGCCCACACCAAAACCAAGACTCCAAAAACAAAGTAGTCCAACGAGAACGCCTGACCAGCCGCAACGCCAATCGAACCAACCGCCCCAGTGTGCCAAATTGAACAGAATTAGCTCCGCATTGGTGCAACCCTGTGAAAGGGCATGATATGCTCACCGAGCAAGAACAGCTTTACGAAGCCAGGTTAAGCGAGGTCAAGCAGGAAATGGCGATTCCGCCAATGGCCAAATCCGCGCGGCCCCCACTGCGCCCGCAAAATCGAAGAGTCAATCCGGCCGTGAGTTCCAAAAAAGAACGCTCTTACACAACTCTGAGTGATCTAGGCGGTGTGGTAACAACGATTCAAAAGTTTCCAATAAGAGGAATTATTTACTCGCAAGGCGATTCCGCAAAGACGGTCATGTACGTTCAAAAAGGCCGCGTGGAGCTCTCCGTGGCCTCCAACAGTCATAAGGATGCTGTTGTGGCCGTCCTGGGGCCGGGTAATTTTTTTGGTGAAGCTTGCCTCGCAGGCCGGGCAATTCGTACGAAGACCGCCACGGCGATGACTCGCGTCGTGCTGCAAGAAATTGAAATAAAAGAATTGCTTCGGGGGCTCCAGGCTGACCCTTCGCTCGCTCACCGCTTCTTGTGCTACATGGTTATACGGAAGACCCGGATCGAGGAGAACTTGATCGGCCAGCTTACTCAAAGCAGCGAGAAGCGACTCGCCCGCGCACTTCTGCAGCTCGCGGGCAGGGGGAGTCAGAGTAAGCCGCAACAATTTGCCGGGATATCCCAGGAGACGCTGGCAACGATGATCGGCACTACACGCTCGCGCGTCAATTTCTTTATGAACAAATTCAGAGAGCTTGGCTTCATAGGGTACCAGGGCCCTCTCGACCGGAACGGCGGGATCCACATCGACGCCTCGCGCTTACGTAAGGCTTATTGCATCTAGCTTGAGCCCTCGCCAAGTGCCCCACTCCTGGTTTTTGCGTCTTCAAGTATCAGTGTTTTGACCTTTCCACCCAATTCCCAAGCCCAGCCCCGGCATTCTTAGATTGACAGGAGAGGGCGGCCGCCCTATGGTCTTGCGTAGACGTAAATCTGAAATAGAGGATCCCAACCAGACGTAAACGAAAGCGAATCAGTCTTGGAAGCGGAGGTGCCTCCCGTTCGTTCGAACTCTTCCAACCAGGTAAATCCCACGGCCAAATTTTTTCGGAAGGCGAGCAAAATCGCATGCAGGCCAGCCAGGTGCGAAAGGAGAATTCCAATGAGGAGATATGGGATCACGCTGGTGTCTGTTTTTATTTTCGTTGTGGCCGGAGTGATTGCGTCGTGTGCAACACCCTACCACGAGGAAAACGAACGATACGTGTTCGTGGCCACGAATATTAACTTGCCGTACTGGCAGGAGGCGCAGGCAGGGTTTCTGGACGCAGCCAGAGCGCTCGGCGTAAAGGGTGAACTCGTCGGTCCGGCGACCTATGACCCAGACGCTGAAGTCGGAATGTTTCGCCAGGTCGTGGAACAGCATCCCGCTGGAATCTGCCTCTCCGCGGCCCGCCACGCGATTTTCCAGGCCGAGATTGACAAGGCCGTGGCCGAGGGCATCCCGGTGATCTGCGTGGATTCGGATGTGCCGGAATCGAAGCGCATTCTGTACATCGGAACGGACAACTTCAAAGCCGGCAGAGAGAGCCTCAGGCGGATGGCGGCGCTTGCGCACGGTAAGGGAAACATTGCGGTGATCACCATTTCGGGACAACGTAACATCGACGATCGGGTGGCCGGCGTGGTGGACGCGCTGCAGAATTTTCCTGCTCTCAAGCTGACAAAGATCCTGGATGCCAAGGGCGACGCGCGAAGCGCGTTTGACCAGGTCTCTGAACTCATTCAGAAGAAAGAAAAAACTGACGGAATTATTTGCTTGGAGGCGACAGGGGGTTCCGGAGCTGCCGGCGCGGTGCACCGCTTCAACATGGAGGGCAAGCTGCCCATCGTGGCCTTTGACAGCGATCCGGAGACCCTTGATTGGATCGACCGCGGCGTCATTATTGCCACCATCACGCAGAAGCCCTACGTCATGAGTTACTACGGGCTGAAGTTCCTCGACGACTTGCACCACAACGCGGTACACCAATACAAGGACTGGCGTACCGCTCTAGCTCCGCCGATGCCCTCCTCCGTGGATACTGGCACTGTCGCGGTAGACAAGAGCAATCTCAAGGTCTTTCGCGAGGCTCTGGCCGAACACCCCAAGCCGCTATAGAGATTGCAAGTCCAGTTCGGACCGTCGATGGCACGCCTAGCCGTTCTGGGTTCGCGTGCCTGGTACAGGTGCTGGGGTGCCCGGAGTGCCGATTTTGCACTCAGGGATTTTGACTTAGCCTTGGGGCACTGGGAAACTCTTACGGGAATATCTATAGCAACACAGATCCATGGCCGGAAGTAGCAGTAGCGGCTGCCAACAGACAGTTCGAAATTCGTGGTTGTTTGTCCGCCCAAGCGCTTGCCCGTTAGGCCAACTTTGGTTCCAGGTCAAATAGAAGCAGTGAGGTACGACGATTTCCCTGAACGGTTTTGAAATGGGTGATTGGCGTTTCTGGCTCGGCAGAAATGATAAAAAAGAGTAGCATTCAATCCGTTTAAGCCGGTTATGGCCCCTAGTTCGATTGCTATAAGTGGCCATGGCGGGAGACAGCTGAAAGATGCTCGGTAATTGCGAAGTCCTGTAGCTGAATGAAACTGCGCATCGTTGTTGCGGACGATAACCCGGCGTTTTTGGCCAAGCTTGTCTCTGTGTTAGCAACAGAGTTCGAGGTCGTGGCTACCTCTGCGGATGGCAAGTCCGCTCTGGAGTGTATTCGTCTTTGGCAGCCAAATGTCGTCGTGTTAGATCTTGAAATGCCGGAGTTTAATGGCATCGAAGTTACCCGACAGTTGAACAAGTCTCCCTCGAGCCCTGCCATAGTGCTTTGTTCTATAGAGAATGACCCGGAGATTGTCGAGGCTGCGCGACGGGCTGGAGCGTTAGGTTATGTTTTTAAACCCCGCGTTGCTGAGGACTTGATCGCGGCGGTCAAAGCGGTCGCCCGTCGCCAATCCTTTGTGTCACCTTCCTAACATCTTCCGGCCAATTGCTTCCGCCCTGCTTTAGCAACCGATCTGTCACCGGGTAAACAAGAACAGTACCTTGCAGCGGAATTCAGTTAAGTGGTGAATCTACAGAAATGACATTTCTGAACTTGCAAGCCGCTGTTCGATTCTTTAGTATTCGGTTCAAGTGTGGAGGGCAAGCTTTGAGCTGCTCAGAAACCGCTGGCGGAAATTGCCTGCCACTCTGGTTCGGAGGTCGTCCCCGTGAGCCATAGTCTCATTTTCCCGCTTTCCAAGTCGCGGGCCGCTCCAGATCAGGTCGATGGAGTCCTCCAAGAGACCGTCCGCTCAGTCCCGCGCTTCTTTCGTACCTCAGCGATCGCGCTGTTAGTTGCGATCAGCTACTATGCGGGATCGCAACTCGGTTTTTTGTTGACGCCTGCGCATTCACCAATCGCAATTTTCTGGCCTCCCAATGCGATTTTACTCGCTGCTTTCTTATTGACTCCTCTGCGGATCTGGTGGGTTCTTCTTTTGGCTGTGCTGCCTGTTCATCTACTGATTCAACTTACAGTTGGTATACCGGTGCTCTCCTCGCTGGGGTGGTTCGTGGGGAACACTGGTGAGGCACTGCTGGGTGCTGCTTGCATCCGCTATTTCAAAAAAGAAAGACCATTATTCGAGAGCGTGCAGGGAATCGTCGTTTTCCTGGCATTTGGCGTTCTTCTCGCAACGCTGGTGACATCCTTTGTGGACGCTGCTAGCACGGTTCTAACTGGATTGGGCAGCAACTATTGGACCCTGTGGACTGTGCGGCTGACCTCGAATATAGTGGCCAATCTAGTGATTGTGCCGGTCATTGTAATCTTTGGGGTGAAGGGAATTTCCTTATTTCGCAGCGTAAGCCGGGCTCGGTATTTCGAGGCAGGTGCACTGGCGTTTGGCACCTTGGTCGTCAGCCTGCTGGTATTCAGCAGAGAAAACGGGACGGGCAGCATCCCCGTATTCATTTACGCGCCGTTGCCGCTCTTGCTGTGGGCCGCACTGCGATTTGGGGCGGGCGGTCTAAGTGCATCGATGTTGGTTGTCGCATTGATCTCCGCCTGGAATGCCATGCACGGCCGAGGCATGTTCGGAAACTTCCCAGTGGCAGACCACGTGTTGTCACTGCATATCTTGCTGACGGCATTCGCGTTGCCCTTGATGTTGACGGCTGCTCTAATCGCAGAGCGACGCCGCAGTGATGAAACGTTGAGAGACACGCGGAGCAAGCTCGTTGACGCGCAAGAGCGAGAACGTCACCGCATCGCTCGAGAGTTACATGACGATATCGTCCAACAGTTAACGTTGGCGGGCCTCGGTGTTGACGAGCTTCGCTCTGGGTCCAACGCCTCTGCGAAAACGGCTTTGGACAAACTCTACGACCAGATTTCCGTCGTTTCGAAATCCACGCGTGATTTATCTCACAATTTGTACCCTTTCACTGTCGAATACCTGGGCCTAGCGCCAGCCCTCAAAAAGCTGTGCCGGGAGACTGGTGCGAAAAGCGGACTCAACATTAGTTTCTCGGAAGATGAGGCGCCATCTCGCCTCTCATCAGATATTTCCCACTGCCTATTTCGTATTGCACAAGAGGCCTTACAAAATATCGTGAAACACAGCCATGCCGGAGCCGCCTCAGTAGCATTGAAGGTATGCGGTGGATACGTCTTGCTGCGGATTGCTGATGACGGGATTGGCATAACTCCCGAGCAACTCCGCATTGGAGGTATGGGGCTAGCGAGCATGCGCGAGCGCGCATGGGCACTCGACGGAACGTGCAAGGTTATGTCGGGACCTCAGAAAGGCACAACTGTCGAAACGTCGCTACCCCTACAGCAGAAGCCACAAGTCGACGCATGAAATTAAGTGGTTCTGACGCGATGATGTAGCGAGTTCTGAGAAGCTGAGATTTGTAACACCCAGCCTTACTTGGACTCATAACGCCCTAACCGGAGAAGTAGCCGCATTGCCGGTGTCGACTCCGCACACATTGTTTTGACTTTTCCAGACGTTTCCACAGTCTCACAAAACTGTCTCAATCCCGCCAACCCTTTCCAATCCCTCGACTTCCGGCCAACTCATTCGAATCCGCGCCTCCCCATTCGAATGACCTATTAAGTAAACACAAGTATGTATTGACATGTCGCCAATACCCTGCCACTATTACCCATGTTTCGCCCGCGCCATGCCCTCCCGGCTCTTTCCTGCTTCTGTAGGTGCCGGGCTTCAGCCGAGCGCCTTGCTCTTCTCCCTACGGCCCTCTCCCCGCACGCGCGCACAACCCCTCGACTGGGTCGACTCTCCTTCTTCCACCTGTCACGATTTACCAGTCATAAGCCACTAAGTCCCATAGAATCCGCACTTACGCAAAATGCGCCCATAACTGCTTTAGAATCCGCACTTCCAAAAACACAGCACTTAAAGTTCTTTAGAATCAGCACTTACGAAAAAAACCGGGGGGTGGGCGGTCTTATTGTTAACTAGAAATCGAGTGACGAATTTCTCTCTCCCTTGCCCTGAGCGTAGCCAAACGGAGCGACCATCGGGAGCGCGGACCTCACTGCCCCAACGAACGGTGTCTGTTCCGGACGACCAACGGGAGTTGCGGAATCTCACTGCTCTTCCACGAGTCACCAGCCACGGAACACGGATCACGAAACACGGATCGGGGAACACGGATCACCGCCCATAAGTCCCTACGCCGGGGTTCTCTACCGCCCCCGCTTGGACTACAATGTCCGGCGAACGCCTGTGGAGGGGATATGCGTGCCGACAAAGTGGAAGTCTCCTGGGATGGCGGGAAATCGGACTGGCTGGTTCGCATCGAAAGCGGCGAAGAAGTGATCCGCCGTCACTTCAAAGCATCGAACAACGCGGATGAAAAAACGCTTCGCACAAAAGCCGAAGAAACGGTGAAGGACGAGGGTTACGAAGCGAACGCCGCGGCTGTAAGTATCAAGCGATAAGTAGCAAGCCGGAATCGGATTCGGAGCGAAGCCAATCACTCACGGGACCCGGGGCGCGGTCCATTGGACATCTATTTCTGGAGTGTTAAAATCCAGAGTGAACCTAAATGCCACCAAAAACACTCTACGAAAAAATCTGGGATTCGCACGTCGTGTACGAAGAGGCAGGAAAGCCAGCGCTCATTTATATTGACCGCCACCTCATCCACGAGGGCACCTCGCCGCAGGCTTTCGCGGGGCTGAAGGCCGAAGGCCGCAAAGTGCGCCGGCCCGACCTCACCTTTGCTGTGATGGACCACTCCGTCCCGACGAAAGACCGCACCCTGCCTATCATTGATACAGACGCGCGGCTACAGTTTGAAGCGCTCGAGAAGAATTGCCGCGAAACCGGCGTGCGCCTCTTCGACATGAACAGCCGCAACCAGGGCATCGTGCATATCATCGGGCCAGAACTGGGCGTGACGCAGCCCGGCCAAACGATTGTCTGCGGCGACAGCCATACGTCGACGCACGGAGCCTTTGGCACGCTGGCGTTTGGCATCGGCACCAGCGAAGTCGAGCACGTGCTGGCGACCCAGTGCCTGGTGCAATCGCGCAGCAAAACACTGCACATCCTGGTCCACGGCAAGCGTCCGCGCGGCGTGACCGCAAAAGACATCATTCTCGCGATCATCGGAAAGATTGGAATCAGCGGCGGCACGGGCCACGTCGCCGAATATGGCGGCGAAGCGATTCGCGATTTGACGATGGACGGGCGCATGACCGTCTGCAACATGACGATTGAAGGCGGCGCGCGAGCGGGAATGATCGCGCCGGATGAAACGACGTTCGCGTACATGGAAGGGCGGCCGTTTGTGCCGCGCGGGAAAGCGTTTGAAGATGCGGTGGAGAGATGGAAGAAGCTCAAGAGCGACGACGGCGCAAAGTTTGATATGACCGTCGAGCTGCAAGCGCAGGATCTCGCGCCGCAAGTCACTTGGGGAACGAATCCGGGCATGGTCACGAGCGTGACGGGACGCGTTCCGGAGCCCGGGTCGTTCCATGATCCGAATGATCAAAAGGCCACGGAGAGCGCGCTGAAATACATGGGACTGAAGGCCGGCACACCGATCGTGGACATCCCGGTGGATCGCGTGTTTATCGGCTCGTGTACGAATTCGCGCCTTGATGATTTGCGCGCGGCGGCGCATCTGGTAGCGGGCAAGCACGTGGCGCACAGCATCAAGCAGGCGTTGATCGTGCCCGGCTCGCGTGGAATTAAAGCGCAAGCCGAAAAAGAAGGCCTCGACAAAATCTTCCGCGATGCCGGCTTCGAGTGGCGCGACGCGGGCTGCAGCATGTGCATCGGCATGAACGCCGACGTGCTGCCTCCGCACGAGCGTTCCGCAAGCACATCAAACCGCAATTTTGAGGGCCGCCAGGGTAAGGACAGCAGGACGCACCTGGTCAGCCCGGTGATGGCGGCAGCCGCAGCGATTGCAGGACACTTTGTGGATGTGCGGTCGCTCGACGTTTCGTCTGTCGAGTGATTGTGATTTCGCGTCAAGTGATTTGAATTTCTGAGGAGCGGGAATCGAATGGAACCGTTTAACACGCACACCGGGATGGTCGCTCCCTTGGACCGGGTCAATGTGGACACTGACCAAATGGTGCCGAAACAATTCCTGAAAGCGCTGACACGCCGGGGATTTGGGCGAATATTGTTTTATGATTGGCGTTACTTGCCGGGCGAAAAGCCGAATCCGGAGTTCGTACTGAATTTTCCGCGCTACGAAGGCGCATCGGTCCTGCTGGCGCGGCATAATTTCGGTTGCGGATCGAGCCGCGAGCACGCGCCCTGGGGCGTGAAAGACTACGGCTTCCGCGTGATCATCGCGCCGAGCTACGCGGACATTTTCTACAATAATTGTTTCAAGAACGGAATTCTGCCTGCCTCCCTGAGCGAGGAGCAGGTCGAGGAACTCTTCCAGCGCACGGAAAAAGAAGAAGGCTACATGCTGACGGTGAATCTGCCGAATCAAACCATCGCGGATAGGCATGGCTTGATGTTCCGCTTTGACCTGGCGCCGTCGCGCAAGGAAGTGCTGCTGAAGGGTCTCGACGATATCGGCACGTCGCTGCAGCACGAACCGGATATCACCGCCTACGAGAAGGCCCACGCCGCAACCGCCACGATGTACGAAGCCGTCGATGTAAAGAATTACGCCAACGGCCGCTGACGGCGACTTCGCGTTGTAGAGGCGCGATACATCGTGCTCGCACCGTAGGAACGGCTTGCGCAGTGCGCTACAGCGGCAACACGATTCCGCCGAGGCCTTTATGCATTCTCCCCCATCGGCTCCGGAGATTCCGGCGCAGCCGGCGGACCGAGAAGCTCCGCAATCAAAATGCCTGCAAGCACGAACGCTGCACCGACCAGTGCCCTGCTCCCCAGCCTTTCCCGCAGCACAATGTACGAAGTGACTGAAGCAAACACCGGCTCGAGTGTGAACAAGATTGCTGCATGGCTCGAAGTGGTGTACTGCTGCGCCCAAAGCTGGATCGAGAAAGCCAGCGCCGTGGCCAGCACCGCGCAGATGGCGATCCCCAGAAGCGATTCGACTTGCCATCCGAAGCGCGCCGGTTGCCAACCTGAGGTTGCGCCCAAGCCGGTGGCGAGCCACGCCAGAGCGGCGCACGCAGCTACCTGGAGCACGCTGAGCGCGGCAACCGAGTGCCGCCGAGTGTAATCCCCCACCAGAATGATATGCATGGCGTAGAGCCCCGCAGCGACGAATGTGAGGAGGTCGCCGCGGTTGAGGTGCGAGAGGCCCTCCACAGGCACGGTGAGAAAATAGAGGCCGAAAACGGCAGCGAACACTCCACCATAAACCCAGAGCGTCAGGCGGCGTCCCCAGAAGATCCCAAGAAGCAGCGGAACCAAGACGACACTGGAGCCCGTGACAAAGCCGGACTTGGCGGGAGTCGTATATTGCAGACCCGCAGTCTGAAATGCGTAGCCTCCAAACATGAAAAAGCCAAGAGCGGCGCCGGCAAGGAGCTCTTCCCTTTTCAGCGTTCGAAACACGCGCGGGCGGAATGCGGCCATGAGGAACGCTGCCAGCGTGAATCGAGCGGCAAGAAAGACAAAGACCGAGGAATAGGCCAGCGAGTTTTTGACGACGACAAAAGTCGCTCCCCAGAGCAGGCTGCAAAAGGCGAGAGAAAGATCGGCGCGGAGGCGCTTGCTCATTCGAATGAGATTCCTCAGTGGAATCGAGATGCGCCAGTGTATGGGCTTGAAGAAAAAGTGGCAAGGCAGCGAGGAAGGTGAGGAAGGTGGTTGAGGTAAGAAACTAATCCAATCCAGGGTGATGAGAGAACGAGGGAGCCGTGAAGCTCCCTCGCCCGTTTGCATAGCATGCCTAAGCTGCCGCGTACGCGGGATTTCTACCAGCGGAACCGGATCGCAAGCTGCATGATGCGCGGCGTCACGTCAGACGCGGGATTTCCCATTCCCAGGAAGTTGGTGGCATTGGGATTCAGGTCCTTGTCCGCGCGGCCCGAGAGAAAAGTCTTTAAGGTCAGAGGTTGTCCGTTTCGGCCGAGGTAGAGTCCCGAAAACGGATTCAGGCAGGCTGCCGTGCAATTGAAGTTGGGATTGGCCGCCCCGTTCACGGTCAGCGCAGGCAATGACAGTATATTGAGAACGTCGTTGGAGTCATTGGCGATAAACATGACGTGGTTGAAGACGTTAAAGACATCCATCTTAAGCTCCACGCTGGCGGACTCCCACCTGGGAATGCGGAACGCCTTCATCAGGGAAATGTCAAACCGCGTGAGGCCCAGGCTGAGGCCGGCATTGCGAACCAAGTTGCCATTCAGGAACTGAAAGTCCACGGGTGTTCCGGCATAGCTGTCGACTGGACCGGAAGTGCTGGCGAGGCCCGGAGGCGGAGCGAAGGTGGTTTGCAGTGCCGCGCAATTGGCGAGCCCTGCTGCCTGGCAGGCGGCTACACCCGCGGGGCCGATGGCCAAGTTCGTGCCGGAAATCGAGCCGATATTGGTGGCCACCAGAGCGCCGGCCGGGGCGCCAGCGCACCCTGGAACGGTTGAGCCCGCGGTGCAGATGTTTGGCCGCTGGTTGGTCTCGCTGGCCAGGGCAGCAAAAGCGCTCCCGGTGAAGAAGCCATCACCCGTCGAGACGGGATAGGGCCGACCGGATTGCACAGAGCCAAGAACACTGAACGTCCAGTCGTTCACGACCTCCTTCAGCACCCGCGTGCTAATCAAACGGTTGGTATCGGTAACGAAGCTGAAGTTGGCCAGATGGCGAATGTCCTGTTGCGAGAGTGCGCGGTCCAAGCCAAGGCTCGCGAAGGGATTACCAGGCTCCGAGAGACCGAAGAAGTCTTCTCCGTCGCCCAAAGTCTTCGAGAAGATATAGCTGCCCTGGACCTGGAAGTGGTGCGAGAGGCGTTTTTCCGCCGAAACCACCAGGCTGTTATAGGAGGAGACGCGATTGCTAAAGTTCGTGCGGACCGCCCCGAATAGAGTATCCGGACGATCATTTACGCCGGTGGCAGGCATGTAAAAGAAGCCGGGGTGGTTAGGATCGGCGACCGGCCGATTAAGATTGGTATCCGTCTCGCCAAAAAGACCGTGCCCGAATACGCCCTGGTATCCCAAGCTGAAGGTAAAGGTGTTCCCAATCTGGCGTTGGATTGTAAGCGCGCTCATGTAGATGTTGGGGTTCTTGATGGTTGGCGAGATCGGGCGGATGCGGCCGAAGTTCGCGACACTCCCGCCCGTGAAAGGTATCAAGGAAGCGGGGCTTGGAGCGTGCGGATAAGCATTTAACACCCTACAAGCTTGTGCATTGGCGGGCGCGGGGTTGGGCGAGCCGTTCGCCTGGAAACAGTCGTTCGCAGCGATGGCGGCGGTGAGGAGGTTCTTGCCATCGAAGTTCAGTGAGTCCAGCGCAATGTTCAGATAAGCCATCTCGGTGACTACCGCGCCTGACAGGCGCACCACCGACTTGCCCTGGTCGCCGAACAGCATATGCAAAGGCCCGCTCTGGAAGTTCGGGCTCCAGGCGATGCCCAAGCGCGGCTGCCAGTTGTTCTTGTCCTGTCCGCACACGGAGATGAGACCGTTGCTCTGGAAACAGGTGCCGTTTGTGCCCGGAATGGGGCCACCGCGAAATGCGCCGTCTTCGTAGTCGTATCGTATGCCGTAGTTCACGACGATATTGGGTCTAAACTGCCAGGTATCCTGCAAGTACACGCCGTAGATGGTGTCGAAGGCAGACACGAATCCCGGACCCGCACCGGTGGTGAACTGCGTAGGGCACAGCCCATTGGCCTGTGGAAATATGCTATTCGTGCAGCCTCCAGCAGCGAAGTTCGAGTAGAGCCCGAAGTGGAACTGCTGGAACAAGGATTGGTATGGGAAGTGGCTGATGTTCAGGCCAGCCTTCATCGTGTGTGAGCCATGGCTCCACGAAAAGTTGTCAATGTATTGGAAGCGCTGCTGGAAGGCGCCTTGCGGGCAGCAGAAATTCGCGCCCACGTAAGCGCCGGGTAGCTGCTCCCCTGGGTTTGTGGACACGTCCGGCGTCTGCGACAGCAGGCGATGCCAGAAAAAGCGCGCTTCGTTCACCGTGTGCGGAGTGAGAGCCGACACCATCCCGATATTCAGGACGTTGTCGTGAGCGACTTGCGAAGTCAGGCCGCTGGGATCGACGGCCGGCCCGGTCTGCACGATGACGTTGCTCGTAGTGTCGCGCTGAAGGTTGTAACGGATATTGAGCTGATGCTTGTCAGTCAGCTTCGCGTCAATCTTACCGGACCACAACAGCTCGTTCGTCGGGGTACTAGTTGTTATCGAGGTGCCGAACGGGGTCAACGTTTCGGGCTGAGCCTGCGCTGCACGTTCGAGGCTCGCAAACCAGAATAGCCGGTCCTTAACAAAGGGTCCGCCCGCGGTGAAGCCTTCTTCATGCTTGAAGAAAGGCGCGCGAGAATCCGGGAAGCCGGCATCCGCCTTGTTGTCGCACGAGCCGGGTCCGGAAAGCGTCGGATCACATGCGGTTTGGTTGTAGAAGAAGTCGGAAGCACCCAGGTTGCGGCCCCGGAAATAAGCGTGCGCATCGCCGTGGATTGCGTTGGTGCCAGATTTGGTGATGACATTCAGGATTACGTTGCCGGCTTGCCCGTATTCCGCATTGTAGTTGTTGGTCAGAACCTGAAATTCCCTTACTTCCTCGACCGAGGCACCCAGCGCGTCGCGCGAGGAGACGACTTGGTCGGAAATGTTTCCGCCATCGAGGTTCACAGTGAGGCCACGTGAATTGACGGCGCCGGGCCCCAGGATATCGAACGACAGACCTGTGTAGTCATAGCGAACGCCGGGAGCGCTGGCAGCCAAACCTTCGTAGTCATTGGAAATGCCGCCAAGCCCGGCGAAGGAAGTGGTCGTCGGCAGGTCAGCCACGTCTTTCTCGTCGATCACAGTTGAGGTGTCCGTCTTGGACGATTCGATCAGCGGGAGCTCCGAAGTGACCAAGACCGACTGCTGCTGCCCCTCGAGTGTCAGCTCGAAATTGATGTCGCGCTGCTCGCCTACCTGGAGTTTTACGCCGGTTACCTCCGCTTTCGCGAACCCAGCGGCATCGATGTTCACATTGTAGAGACCCGGTGGCAAGTTTTCGAAGCGGTACAAGCCGTCATTCGTTGTAAGCGTGGTGCGCTTGATCCCTGTTTCCGTATTCGTGGCGGTGATCGTGGCCCTCGGGACCGACGAGCCCTTTGGATCCAGGGCCCGCCCTGTAATGGTTGCAAACCCCGCGCTCTGCGCGTGCGCTCCGCTAACGGAACAGAGCACAACGGCAGTAAGGATTATCAAAGCTTGAAAAAATCCAATTACACCCCAACAACAGTTTCGTATCGCTCGATTCATAACACCCCCCTGGAGATCGCGAGTGGAAGGACAGCGTGTGTTTCCTAAAACTGTCCAGCCATATTGGCCTCACGGTACTTGGCGTTCCGAAAAGGGGTCAAATCAATTGTCCATCAAACAGCGCTAAGGCTTAGCTAGGGGTGAGAAATCGATTCTGAAGTTTAAGAAAACAAGAGAGGAAGACAGGAATTTAGGTGGAGGTATTTTGAGGTGAGGGATGGCGGGGGAAATAAAAAACGGGGAAGGCCGTGGTGGCCTTCCCCGTTTTTGCAGCGAGCGTTTGAGGGCTCGCCGGAAGAAGTTAGAAACTCAGGCGGACTCCAAACTGCAGCGCCCGCGGGTTGTTGCCCTGCGAGCTGATCACGCCCCAGGAGCTGAAGTCAGTAGGATCCAGAGTCGGATTAAAGAACACAGGGTGGTTGAACAGATTGGTGGCGACGAACTGGAACTCGAAGCTAGCGCGCTCGTAGATCCGAACGTTCTTCGTCACTCTCACGTCCACGTTCCAATACGGGAGGCCGCGGAGAATGCCAACACCGCCGGTGCCAGTATCCAAACCCAGAATCGGATTGCGAGTTGTGGCCGCCACGGCAGTGGGATCCGCGAAGATGTTGAGATCCCCGGCGTTATTGTGGATAGAGTTGCCACCTGTGTATTTCTTCGTGAAAATACACTGTTCGTTGTTAAAGAAGTTGGCGCCATCACCCGAACCGAACGACTGGGCGTCCGTATTGGTGTTGCAGTAGAGTGGCGCACCGCTGCCGATAGCAAGGATAGGGGCGATTGTCCACCCGCCAAGGACGTGGCCAACAAAGCCATGCTGGCCTTTGAAGATAGGAGGATCGTACAATGCGAAGACGTTGTACACAAACGTACGGTCGAAGTTCTGCAACCCGTACATATTGTCCAGGTTGAATACATCGTTGAGCGTGTACTCGCTGGTGGCCTGGACAAAAGCGCCAGTACCCAGGGCCTTGCTGTAGGTAAAATTCTGCTGCAAGGTCAGACCACGCCAGTTGTTGATCTTGAAGGAGACGAAGCCAGCGTTGTAGTTTCCATGGCCGATGCTGGCGTTGTCGCCCACACCGCTGGAGAGCTGCCCATTCCCGCCGAAAGTAGAGGTATTGATCGGGCTGTTCAACATACTACGCTGGAAGTTGAAACCCGGTACGGTGGTCTGCTGGCCTTGAAGCACGATCGAGCCGTTAGCATTTGTGCAGGTCGCCGTAGCGCAAATGGGCCCGCCGCCGATGCCGCCCTTGTCCAAAGCCGACCACAAACTCCACACGTTCTGGTTTTGGAAGTTGCCAAACTGCTTGTTCATCACAGCAGTAGTACAGTTTGCAAAACCGGTGCAGTAGCCTGTAGGCCCAAGCGCGGCCTCAAAGAACGGCTGTGCGGTAACAACCGTGCCGGCCTTTGTAGCGTTGTTGCAAGCATCGTAGGATGTGGCGCAGCCCATAGCTGTTTCGACTTTTGCGTATGCATCCGCGAATGTTTGGCCATTCAGCGTCATCATGTAGGGGACGGCGTTGATGTTGATGGGCTGATATTCGTGAGTGATTCGCCGACCAATGTAGCCCACTTCCAAGATAAATTTGTTGCCCAACTGCCGCTGGATGGTGAGGTCGAAAGAATCCACGACATTGGGACGGAAATGCGGATCGAGAGCTTCGCCAGCGGCCGCCGAGACGTCATTAATTCCCGGGAAGGTTGGTTGGGGTAGCGTTGGAGAAGCATTTGGAATCGGTGCGTTATTGCCATCGGTACCAATGCGGAAAGCATTGGAGATGTCAACGGGGCCAGTGCAAGTCCCATTCATGTTGTTATTGCGGCACTGCACCGGTTGGATCAGTCCGGTGCCCAGCAAGGGGACGAGAACCAGATCGACGCCGTTCAAGCGGCCGTAGATTCGGCTGTAGCCACCACGGATAACCGACTTGTTGCCGCCGAACATTTTGCCCATCCAGCCGTCCCTGAAATTGGGGTTCCAGGCAGCCGCGATGCGCGGGCTGAAGGAGCCGTAGTACGGTTGGTAAGGATACTTTTGTCCGTTACCCGTATTGCCGACCAAGGCAAAGCCCACGGTGGGGTTGTAGACTTGGCCCTTCAGAGCAGCAACCTCCCGCTGGTGAATATATGCCTCGCCATCGAGCTGTTGTCCGCTGGCATCCACGAGCTCAATCTGCCGGCCGAGTTTTTCGGTCGGGGGCATTTCGAGCGTCCAGCCCAAGCCGTAGGTCAAAGTAAAGGTGGGCTTCATGTGCCAGGAATCACTCCAGTACACGTTGTAGTACGGAATGGTGCTCTTGTCCTCAGCATGGGTGAGCGGAGGATTCAGGGATAGATTGGGTCCTGCGCGGGTGTAAGCGATTTGGGAGTCTGTGACGATACCAAGTACCGCAGCGACGTCGCGGCCCCAAGTCACTCCGCTAACACCAGCCGGAACCGTGCTGGAGAAATTCACGAGGCCTCCACCACTGGAATCACCGAGTAGGTAGGTGGGCGTGTAATTGATGCCGCCGCCGTTGTCGGAGCGCTGGTGATAGTCGTAATTGCGCTGATAGGCACCACCGAAGCTGAAGAGGTGATTGCCCTTCAGCATGGTGAGGTCGTCTCGGAAGAACTTATCCTGACCATCCCAGAATCGCGTGCGGACGTTCTGGGTGTTTACGTTGTAAGGCGTGAGAGCCGTGGTGGAAAACTCCCCAAGAGGCTCAAGGGCTCCGCCAAGCTGGGAGAACTGCGGCGGACCGCCAGTAGCGTTCCAGGCCCAGTAGTTGCGCAGATAGCTGAAGTGGAAATCGTTGGTAGTGTTCGAGGAGATGTTGGTGGTTAACCCTGCCACGTAAAACCACGGTTGCTGCGGGCGATTGGATTGGGACGTGGGCGTGCCCAGAGTGTCTCCGGGGAAAAAGCCACCGATATCCACCTGGGAATTGGTGGTGCGCTGCAGCCTGTAGAAGCGGTAGCTGCTGCTGAAGTGCCATTTAGCACCAAAGTCGTGGTCAATGCGCGCAACGCCGAAATGGGACTGATAGGGAAGGGACATATTGCCTCTGAAGCCGATCTCATTGACGCCATCGCAACGTGACCCCTTGAGGCTGCCACAGCTCGGGTCGTTTCCAATGGGCTCGAACGTATTCCACATCTGCTTCACTAGGGAGTTGACTCCGAGGAATCTAGGATCGCACTGTGCAGTTCCGCTCGCGCCGCAATTGCTTCCAACTCCACCTGGTATTGAGGCCGCCGTAGTATTCAGGTTGTAGTTCACCCCGCCGAAAGTGAGAATGCCGAGACGCATGTTGGCGCTGGGGACTGCAGCCTCGTAGGTCGCGGAGTTCTTCCACCAGAATCCCTCGTAGTTGGCGAAGAAATAGGTCTTCCCGCCCAATATATTCTTGGGAATGATTGGACCGCCGCCAGAGCCGCCGCCGCGGTTGTAGTGGTAACTCGGCCGCGGAGTTGGTGACCAATTGCCAGCTGCATCGGTTTGGTTGTTGTTGTCCCAGGAATTTGCGTTGAAATTGTTGTCCAAATAATATTCGTAAGCGGTACCGTGCCAGGAATTTGTGCCGCGCTTGGTGACGACCTGAACTTCGGCGCCGGCAGAGCTATTGAAGTCGGCGGTTTGGTTGGTGGTATTGACCTTGAACTCCTCGACGCTGTCGAGCGGCGTCGGCATCACGCCTGTGGGCGCGCCGCCGATAGAGTTTGATACGATGCCGCCTGTCGGGTCGCCGCCGAAACTCGGGGTATAGACCTGCATGCTGCCATCCATATCATTGGTGTTCTGTCCACCATCGAGCATGAAGCTGCTCTGATCCACGACCGTTCCGGCCACGCTGCCATCGGGAGAAACGCCGGGCTGCAGGGTCACGAAAGTGGAAGAGTCCCGGCCAATGGATGGCAGGGACTTCAGGAGGTCACCATTGATGGCGTTGCCCACCGTTGCGTTCAGCGTCTGGAGTTCGGCGCCCGTAGTGACCGTGACTTCCACAGTCTCAGCAACCGAACCGAGTTCCATCACAACATTAAGGGTCAGAGACGCGCCGACGGTCACTAACTGGTTGAGAAGCTTTGAAACGCGGAACCCGGTCTTATTCACGCTGAGGTTGTATGTGCCGGGGTTCACGCTGGCGAAGAAATATCTTCCCGTATCATTCGTTGCGGCCGATCGCGGAACATTCGTCGCAGTGTCCGTCAACGTGACGCTAGCGCCGACAACGGCCCCGCCAGACGGGTCCGTAACCGTTCCCGCCACGGTACCGCTACTTACAGCTTGGCCAAACAGGGACGAGGGAGTTACAGCAAACAAACAGAACAACGCAGCAAGAAGCAATGCCACTCGCTTACTTGACATTCAACTACCTCCTGGATGGGCCTCAAGAGCCCTGAACGTCTCAAGCAGATAAACCAAATCGCAAGAGCCGAGTATTCCAAAAAAACTGAACATGACTTGAAATGGGCGACCGCACAAACAACCGTATGGCAGAAACGTTTGCAAGCCGACTACCATTGCTTCACAAAAAATTAAACCTAACGCGCTCTATAAATTATCTAAAGCAGAGGTCAGTTAAGTCTAAAGCGACCTACGTCACGACATATTTCGCTACAGGCTTTCATAGGAGAATTGCGAGTCCTCCATGCACAAGTGTGACTTAGGAGAACACAACTCTCCTGAGAGAGACAGCCAAAGCACCGCACTTCTGATCGAATGCAACTGGGAAACTACAACCACATCACAGGGAATCGGAGTGCTTTATATTGCCGTCGCGAAGGATTGTCAACGAGAATCTGAGGTTTGAGCTATATAAAATTTAGATTTGAGGGATTGAATGAGCGGTGAGCAAGGCTTTGACGTTCTAAGAGTCCTAGTACCTATAAAGACATCCGTGCAAGGTTACGTGATACATATAATTCAAGGAACTCTCGCAAGTCGATCCTTGATCGAACAACTTGGGCAGACAGAACCAGGGATGGCCATAGTTCATCGATCTACTCGGATCAAAAGGCAAAATATTCACCGAGCCGAAAGGGACTAAGGGACGGACCTCTCATCCTGTGAGTAAACGGTGCGGCCGTCGACGACGGTGAGCAGGACCGTCGTTTTCGTATAGTCCTTCGGCGGGATCTTGGTGAGGTCAGCGGAAAGAATAATGAAATCGGCGTATTCGCCGGCTTTAAGCTCGCCCTTCTTCCCTTCTTCAAATTGCGCGTACGCGGAGCCGGAGGTGTAGGCGCGGATGCAGTCGGCCAGGGAAATTTTTTCCTGTGGCTCCCAGCCGCCTGTGGGACCGCCTTCCGGCAGCTCGCGCGTTACGCAAGCATAGAGACCGCGCATGGGATTGAGAGGTTCGACGTCGTAGTCCGTTCCGAAAGCGAGATGGGCTCCACTTTTTAGCAAAGATGCCCAGGCGTAGGCGCCCTTGGCGCGGTCGGGACCGATACGCGAGCCGGCCCAGCGCATGTCGGAGGTTTCATGCGAGGGCTGCATCGAGGCAATCACGTGGAGCCGAGCGAAACGCGGCACGTCTTCGGGAGCGAGGACTTGCGCATGTTCGACGCGGTCGCGGCGGTCGCGCGGGCCGTTGGCTTTGGCCACGGCTTCGAACACATCGAGCGCCACACGGTTAGCGCGGTCGCCGATGGCGTGAAAATTCAGCTGGAAGCCAGCTTTGTCGCGCTCGATGGCCATGACACGCAATTTCTCTGGATCATTCGTAAGTATCCCACTGGTCGAGGGATCGTCCGAGTACGGCGCGAGCAAAGCGGCAGTGCGCGAGCCGAGCGCGCCGTCGGTAAACGCCTTCAATGCTCCAGTTCTTAGCCACGGGTCGGTTGTGCCGCCCTGGGCACGCATGTTTAACAGCTCGTTCGTCGGAAGTTGAAAGGGCAGCCATTCTGTAATGCGCAGCGTGAGCTTCCCTTCTTCTTTCAACTGCATATAGACGAGATAGTCCGCCCAATCGGAAAAATCCTGTGCCGAGGTCACGCCGTTTTTCGCCGCATCTGCCAGCACCATGAGGATGCCCCGGCGGCGCTGGTCGGCTTTCAGATCGGGAATCCTATCTGCGACGAGTTTCATAGCTGAATCTTCTTCGAGCATGCCGGTGGCGACGCCGTCGGCGTCGCGTTCAATCATGCCCCCAGGCGGATTTGGAGAATCTTTCTTGATTTCGCCATGCTGGAGGGCGAGCGAATTGGCCACGGCCACGTGTCCCGAAACGTGTGTAAGGAACACAGGATTTTTGGGGGCGACGGCGTCGAGCTGCTGCTTGTTGGGAAATTTCTTGTCGGGCCAGAGCGTGTGATCCCAGCCGCTGCCGGTGATCCACTCGCCCTCTTTGTGATGCGCAACAGCATCCGCGACGCGCTTCTGCACTTCTTCAATGCTGGTGACGCCGTTCAGACGAACGGAGAGCATATCCGCGCCCGCGCCGCCGAGGTGCACGTGGGCGTCGTTGAAACCCGGCATAACGAACTTGCCATGGAGGTGAATGGTTTCGGCGCTTGGATCGTTTCCGCCACATTCGAGCAGCACGTAATCGATCTTGCCCACGCAACGAATCTTGCCATCGCGGATGGCCATGGCCTCGGCCCAAGGATTTGCGGGATCATTGGTGTAAATGCGGCCGTGGAGATAAACGACGAGATGCGATTCGGCCTGAGCGCTTTGAGCTTTGGCCCGCAGAACAACGATTCCGGAACAAAGACTTAGCAGGATAATTCCGCTCAAATAGAGCAAGTTGGTTGCGCGAGTCTTCATCGAGTTTTCTCCGGGGCCACGTCTGCGATTCCGAGCAGCGTGAGCAGGGCGCGTTTCAATCCCAGTTCGCGGCCCGCAGGGTCATACCATTCCTGGAGCGAGTGAGCTCCCCCGCCGTTACCTCCGGCGCCAATCGAAATCGCGTCGATGCCAAGAGCAAGGGGAACATTGGCATCGGTAGAAGAACGCTCGATCCGTGATTCGTTTGCCACGGTAACATCCGCGGCGCGCAGGGCAGCGAGAAGTGGCGAGTCTGCCGCCAATTCGCCGCCGGGACGGCTTCCAATTACCTCGACCTTCCATTCGAGCTTGCCCCGGGAACGATCGCGGGATGTCTCCATCTCGTCGCGAACGCCAGCGGCAATGCACTCGCGCAAAGCAGATTCCAGGCGGGCGAGCTCGTCTTCGCTTTCGGAGCGCACATCGACCTTTAGATGGGCTTGATAAGGAATGGAATTTACGGAGGTGCCGCCATCGATTTGTCCGAGATTGAAGGTGGTGCGCGGCGACGCGGGAACCTTGGTATTGATGAAACGGACGGAACCGCGAACCAGCGCATTTATCGGATTGGGCATGCCGAAGTCCGACCAGCTGTGGCCGCCGGGGCCGTTGATAACGACTTCGAGACGGCGCGAGGCGAGCGCGATGGTCGTGACGTGATCGGTACCAGCGCCGTCCAGAACGATCACAGCCTTCAGGCGGTCATGGTAGGAATCGACGAGGGCGCGCATGCCGCGGAGGTTGCCTTCGCCTTCTTCC
>Ga0070697_100000483_pt1 | contig 30244 bp, 35 predicted proteins | sample KBSK1501metaG_FD_65475 | JGI IMG/M metagenome (GOLD analysis project Ga0070697, IMG submission 65475) | Corn, switchgrass and miscanthus rhizosphere microbial communities from Kellogg Biological Station, Michigan, USA - KBS K1-50-1 metaG | ecosystem: Host-associated > Plants > Roots >...
GTAGCCTTGCGCCCTCATCCGTTGGACCACATCCCCACATTTGGAAGCGGCAGAGAGACTTGAACTCTCATCGTCCGAGGTAGAAGCTCGGAGCATTGATCCGTTATGCTATGCCGCCTCTTGCTAAATAACTCTGGTGCGGGATGTGGGAGTCGAACCCACTTCGTCTCGCTTAAAAGGCGAGTGCATATCCATATCTGCCAATCCCGCAAACTAGTCTCCGCAAATTCTGGTGGGTGACGCTGGAATCGAACCAGCCTTGTCTCGCTTAAGAGGCGAGTGCATCTGCCATCTCTGCCAGTCACCCACGTTCAACATCAAAATGGTGCAGGATGTTGGAATCGAACCAACGCCTCGCGGTTATCGACCGCGGGCTCGACCTTCGAGCTAATCCTGCAAATCCAGTGGTGCGCCGTTCGGGAGTTGAACCCGCATCTGTTGGGTGTAGGCCAACTATTCTGGTCCGTTGAACTACCGGCGCGAAAAATTGGTAGAGGGTACAGGTGTCGAACCTGTCTGGCCGCGCTAATCTGGCGCCGAAGTGGGTATAAGCCACTGCCCCTCGCCGGAGGCCCCTCCATGGTGGCTCGCGATGGATTCGAACCATCCGCGACGGCTTTATGAGAGCCGCGTTCTTCCTACTGAACTAGCGAGCCGTGTATTCACTGCAAAATTGGCTGGCCGGGCAGGATTCGAACCTGCGCATGGCGTGAGTAACAGTCACGTGCCTTTCCAGCTTGGCTACCGGCCAAAAAACATCTGTAAAAAGCGAAAGGCCCCGACTTTTGTCGGAGCCTCGGAAAATCGAATCTGAACTTGGAAATCTTCGCTTAATTTTGGCGAATAATCAGACCAATCCCGAGGACCGAGCGCGATTGACGCGCCGTCTCATAATGGATTTGGTCTTTATGGTCATCTTCGAAAGCTGAGTATAGCACGATTTTGGCGGCAATCGACAGGACCTTAAATACCACTCTGTCGCGGAGAAAATGGCACCTTTTGTAATAAGGTCGCTCTTCTGCGCAGGCCGAGTTTCCTTGTCTATAGCCGGATTTCGGCCTATGCTGCCCGCGAAAATTGGGTCCACCTGCACGATTTCGTGCAGGAAAAAAAATGTTGAAAATCAACTCGACTTTGGATATACGCTGGCCGCCATCACTTGACTCAAAGGTGTGAACCAATTACACCCGCCACTTTCGTCGTGCAGCATGTTACGAGTGAAATCGGCATGCGCGTTTGCAGTAGGAAAGGAGGTATTCCGGAGGCGTAGAGTCAGGTGCCATAGACCGACTGGATGTTAACTGCTCACCGGGACCAGCCTCCGGAAGCTAGCAGTATGGGCGAAAACGACGGTGTCCATAAGCGCCGCATGTTCCGCTGGCCTAAAGAAGCAAGAAATCTGATCAGAGAATACAAAGAGCGAATCAGCAGAGGCCAGGAGGGCAATGAGACTGGCCGGCGAATGCTGGTCACAAAGCTTGCGGAGATTTCCAGAAATCCCAGAGATGCCTGTCTACGTTTCTTGCGTGAACATGGCGTAGATCAAAAACGAGCCTATCGCGAATGGACAAAGCCCGAGCAGCAACGCCTTCTCGATCTCATCACCGCCATGCCGGTGGAAGAGGCCGCGAAAATGTTGCGCCGGCCAGCGGGTTCCGTGCGCTCGATGTTGCATCGGCTCGGCGTCGGCGGCCAGACAGGACGAGAATGGTTTACCAAGTTTTCGCTCTCTCGCGCCTTGCACACCCGTCCCGACGAAATCCAAAAGTGGATTGACCGCGGTTGGCTCAAGTCTCGATCTCTCACCACTGCGGGAGCGAAAGCAAACATCATCCACCCCGATGACTTCTGCCAGTTCGTGAAGGAGCATGGGCGTACCGTCGTCGGCCGTCGGCTTACCTATGACGCACTTTGGTTCGTCCAGAACTATGTCTTTCCGCCAAGCCACGCAGAACTGCTGTCGGTTAGGGGAACTTACAAAAAGCACAACGCAGGCGATGAAACAGACACTAATCCCGAGTCGCCAGCAGCTGGCAGTTCCGAAGGGGACAGCGAACAGGAGAGTTGAAGTTTTCCACTAAGAATATTCGCCATCCCCTCAATAACTTAGCCTCCCTCGGCATTCCTCGGGTTGACACCACAGGGATTTCAGGACTAGCTTAAAGGCGAACAAAAGACGAATATTCGTCCTTTCCTCTTTTTTCGTTACTGCTATGTCCTCCCCAGCCCTGATCCGCGCACAGATAGAAGCAAGCCTCGCTGATCGCGTCCCATCCGCCTTCGCGCGACGGTCGCCCGTTGAGATGCGGACGATGCCAACCGGTGTAAGTACCATCGACTCAGCAATCGGCGGGATTCCTTGTGGAGGAATTACTGAGATCATCGGTCCTTCCTGGTGTTCCACCGGTCGGAAGAGCCTGCAAGCCCAACTGTTGAGCTGCGCTACAGGAGACCAATTCTGCGCGTTGGTCGATGCGAATGATTCATTCGATCCACGGTCTGCGAAAACTGCCGGCGTCCATCTTGAGCGGGTCTTATGGATACGGGGCGGGGGACGTGGAGTGAAAGCCCTGGAACAGGCATTCAAAGCCTCAGATCTATTGCTCCAAGGGAGCGGCGGGTTTGGCCTCATCATAGTTGATCTCGCGGGAATATCGGAGCGATTTGTCCGCAAGGTACCGTTGACCACCTGGTTCCGTTTCCGCAGTCTGGTCGAAAAGCACGCCGGGCCACTCGTGTTCGTAACGCCCTGTCCGGTTCTGGGTACGTGCGCAAGTCTGACTCTGACTTTGTCGGCAGGGCAGATCCGCTGGTCTCTGCCGATGCCGGGATCCCCTGAGCACGCGCGCCTTCCCGCGGGTTTGGACTTTCAAATCGAGGTTGGAACGCGGCGCTCGTTCAAAAAACCTTCCCAACCCGTGCACAGTTTCTGGGCGCAGCGGCGATGGGCATAAGTCATGCTTTTCGCCTGCATCTTCGTGCCGCGCTTTGCCGTGCAAGCATCCCTGCGTTGCGAGCCTGAGGAGAAACGGCAGGCATGGAGCCTCCGGCCGGTTGCGGTTCTCGACGGCCCCGAGTCATTACCGCGGGTCTTTGCTTGCAACGAGCGCGCGCAGCTTGCGGGGGTCGAGCCGGGAATCACAAAGGCGCAAGCAGCCCAGTGCCCCAACATCATTTTGCGGAAACGAATGCCAAAGCAAGAGCAGGCTACGCAGGATGCCTTGATTGATTGTGCTGCCGAGTTTTCTCCCAAGGTGGAGTCTACTGCGCAAGGCATTGTGAGTCTGGATATTGAAGGCACCGAGCGAATCTTCGGCCCACCGCAGACGCTCGTTCGCACGCTGGCCCATCATGCGGCGCGCGTGGGCTTGGAGGTAAATGTTGCCGCCGCGAGCAATCGAGATGCGGCACTGCTCGCGGCCAAAGGTTTTACCGGCACGACCGTGATCCAGAAAGGGAATGAGGCAAGTTGCCTCGCGCAGCTGCCGACTGATGTGCTGCCATTGAGCGAGGCTCAGGCTGAGATTCTCGATGCCTGGGGCATTCGCAAGTGCCGGGATTTGGTCTTATTGCCGCCGGTCCCGTTGATCGAGAGGCTCGGGCAGGCTGGTCTTCATCTGCAACGGCTCGCTCGCGGGGAAGGAACTGTCGTCCTGGTTCCCGTGGATGCCCCGTTGAGATTTGAAGAAAGTTTGGAGTTGGAAGATCCGGTCGAGAATCTGGAGTCGTTGGTTTTCATCTTAAACCGGCTGCTGGAGCAACTGGGTGCGCGTTTGATCTCGCGCTCGCTGGCCACCGATGAGCTGACATTGCGGCTTCAACTGGATGTGAGTCAAGACCGTGACATCCGAAAAGAACAAGGCAAAGAAGTTGCTGATTGCTGGGTTCGCATCCTCAGCCTCCCGGTGTCGATGCAGAACACCAAAGTGTTGCTGAAGCTCTTGCAGCTTGACCTCGAAAACCATCGCCCTGGCGCAGCGGTCAAGAGTGTCACGATCGAAGCGCGGCCAGCGAGACGCCGGTACACGCAAGCTGCGTTGTTTGCCCCAGTCGCTCCGGAGCCGGAGAGTCTGGAGATCACGTTGGCCCGCATTCGCGGACTGGTGGGCGAAGTGGATGAGCGAGGCCGAGGGAAGGTTGGCGCGCCGGAAGTGCTGGACTCGCATCGACCGGACGATTTCCGAATCGCGGTTTTTACGCCGGGTGACAACAAGCAAGGGAAGATTGGAACCGACACAACCAGCCCATCCGTGATCATGAGCATGTTTCGTCCTCCGATGCCGGCAAACGTCCGTTGCCGCGCCGGCAAGCCGATCCATATCTCGTTTGCGGAAGTGTCGTCAGAAATTGTCTGTGCCGGCGGTCCATGGAGGACTTCGGGTAACTGGTGGAAAAGTGAGGAATGGCGCCGCGAAGAATGGGACATCGCGGTGCAGCTTGCGAGCGGCGTGGGCCTGTATCGGATTTTCCGCGACCTTCGGCAGGATGCCTGGTTTGTGGAGGGCCTCTACGACTGATGCAGTTTGTGGAATTGCATGCACGCAGCGCGTTCAGTTTTCTGGAGGGAGCATCTGTCCCGGAAGCCTTGGCCTATGCTTGCGACAAGAAGCAGATTCCTGCGATGGCGGTGCTCGATCGCAACGGCCTTTACGGTTCTCCGCGGTTTCATCTGACCGCCAAATCGAACGGGACCAAATCGCATGTAGGCGCCGAGTTGTCTGTCGGGGAAACGTTGTCGTCGAAGTCGTCCTACTATCCCTTGCTGGTGGAAAGCCGCGGGGGATATCAGAACCTCTGCCGCCTGATCACCAAAACCAAGCTGCGGACCAACAAAAACAAACCTACCGCTGCCACCCTCGCGGAGCTGGAGGAACATGCCGCAGGTTTAGTTTGCTTGACCGGGGATGAAGATGGCCCGCTGGCGCTGGCATTGAAGTCGGGAGGCAAAGACGACGCCCGGCGTTTGCTGGACCGGCTTCAATCCATCTTTGGCCGAAAGAATGTCTATGTAGAACTACAACGTCACTTCCGGCCGGAGCAGGAACACCGGAACCATGCCGCGATTGATCTGGCGCGAGAACTCGGCTTGCCGCTTCTTGCCAGCAACGGTGTTCGCTATGCGACGCCGGATGACCGCCATTTGCTCGACGCATTGACCTGCGTCAAACACAAATGCACGCTCGACGAAGCTGGAGATCGTCTGCAGATCAATTCCCAGCGTCATGTACGTGCAGGTGCGGACATGCTGAAAATCTTCTCCGACCTCCCTGAGGCCATCGCCAATACCTTCGAGTTGTCGTCGCGGCTGGAATTCACTCTGGAAAATCTGGGGTATGAATTTCCGCGCTATCCGGTCCCGACCAGGGAAACCGAGATTGGCTATCTCCGCACTCAGGTCGGCAAAGGATCTCTCGAACGCTACCAGCCTGTGACCGACCGGGCGCGTCGTCAATTGGAACGCGAGCTCAAACTGATCGAGAAACTGAAACTCGCCGGCTACTTTCTCATCGTGTGGGACCTGGTGAAATTCTGCCGCGAGAATCACATCCTGGTGCAGGGACGAGGTTCCGCCGCCAATAGCGCGGTTTGCTACTCGCTTGGCATCACGGCTGTGGATCCGATTGCCATGGACCTGCTCTTCGAGCGTTTTCTTTCCGAAGAGCGAGGGGAATGGCCGGACATTGATCTCGATCTGCCCAGCGGCGATGAGCGCGAGCGAGTGATCCAGTATGTGTACCAGCGCTATGGCGAACGGGGCGCCGCCATGACGGCCAACGTCATCACCTACCGATCGAAGCTGGCGGCGCGAGAGATGGGCAAGGTTTTGGGTTTCGAGCCGGATTCACTGTCGCGCCTGTCCGCGGTCGCCGGTTCATGGGAGTGGAAAGGGGCGGACGATACGTTCGATGAGTATTTCCGCAAGGCGGGATTTGACGTAAATCATTCCCGGATCGCTTGCTTCCTCGGTTTGTGTAAACGTGTAATCGATTTGCCGCGGCATCTCGGACAGCACTCGGGCGGCATGGTCATCTCCCAGGGGGCACTCGATTCGGTGGTACCACTCGAGCCCGCTTCCATGCCCGGCAGGGTTGTCGTGCAATGGGACAAAGATGATTGCGCCGATCTGGGCATTGTCAAAGTCGACTTGCTAGGGCTGGGAATGATGGCGGCGCTCAAGGAATCGATTGATTTGATCGGCGAGCACTATCACGAAGAGGTTGATCTCGCCCATCTCCCCCCGGACCAGTCCGACGTGTACGAAACCATTCGCAACGCCGACACGGTGGGCATGTTCCAGATCGAATCCCGCGCGCAGATGTCATCGTTGCCACGCAACAATCCGCGGCGATTTTACGATCTGGTCGTCCAGGTCGCGCTGATCCGTCCCGGCCCGATCGTCGGGGAGATGACCAATCCGTATCTCCGGCGCCGGCAGGGCAAAGAACAGGTGACCTATCCCCATCCGTCGCTTGTGCCTGTACTCGAGCGGACGCTTGGCGTTCCGCTGTTTCAAGAGCAACTGCTGCGGATGGCCATGATCTGCGGCAACTTCACCGGAGGAGAAGGCGAGGAGCTGAGGAGAGCTTTGAGCCACAAACGATCGCAACAACGCATGCAAGAGATTGAGGCCAAATTGCGGGCCGGCATGACGCAAAACGGAATCCCGCAGGAAGCACAGGCCGCAATCGTCAAGTTTGTTTCGTCGTTTGCTCTTTACGGATTCCCGGAGTCGCACTCCGCGAGTTTTGCCCTGCTCGCCTACGCCAGCGCGTTCTTAAAAGTTCGGTACCTGGCGGCCTTCACCTGCGCTCTGCTGAATTGCCAACCCATGGGTTTTTACAGCCCGGCGACGCTCGTCAAAGATGCGCAGAGGCATGGCCTGAAGATTCGGCCGATCGATATCACTCGGTCGCATTGGAACTGCACGCTTGAACGGGACGCCGGAGAAGTCGTTCTGCGCCTGGGTTTGCGCTATGTGCGGCGACTGCGGCAAAACGTGGCCGAATCGGTGGTCGCCAATCGCAATGCTCGACCTTTTGCCTCCATTGCCGATCTGACGGTGCGCGCGCCGCAATTAGCCAAGCCGGATCTGCGGATGTTGGCAACCATCGGGGCCCTGAATACGATTGCGACGAACAACGGAGCGAAATCTCATCGCCGAGACGCCTTGTGGCAGGTCGAAAAATACGGCTCGCGAGTGCCGCGGCTGCTGGAAGGCCTCGTCGACCAGGACAAGTCATTGCCACTGAAGCCAATGGAAGTTGAGGAACGGCTGGTGGCGGATTTCCATGGCACCGGCCTAACCGTCGGTCCGCATCCCATGGCCTACCGGCGCGAACGGCTGCGGCAGATGGGCATCGTGTCCGCCAGCGAACTCAGGAAACTTCCGCACAACAAGTCTGCCGTGGCCGCTGGTTGCGTCATCACCCGTCAAAGACCTGGAACGGCCAAGGGCCTCATCTTTCTGACCCTTGAAGACGAAACCGGCCACGCCAACGTGATCGTGATGCCAGACGTGTATGCACTGGATCCGATGGTCGTGCTGCACGAACGTTTTGTTCAAGTCAAAGGGCGAGTGCAGAACCAGGATGGGATTGTTCACCTACGAGCGGAACGCATCTCGCCGCTTTCGGTCAGTGCGGCGGTTACGCAATCCCACGATTTTCATTGATATTGATATGCCAAATTTCGCCATGCCCAATCGGCCCCGATACGCCGCTATGCTGCGCCGCGAGCTCTGTGCTCGGAGTGTTTCGTATGCGGCGCTTGAGCAGGTGCCGCATGTGACCAGCTATGGAGAAATACCAGTGGTGGTTTACCAGGCATCTCCGTGCGGCAAGAAGCATGGCAACTTCATTTCGGCCAGCTACCAAGCGGTCACGAGACGGGCGGAGTGGAAGAAAAGATTCGCCAAAGTCCATAGCCAGGCGGACCGCGCATTGCCGAAAAGCGATTGCGTTTGGAAGGAACTCGATTCCTCGATGAGTTCCGACGCCCTGCTGATGAACATCTTCTGCTATCCCGGCGTGACGAAACGAAGAGATCTCAGCCTGTTGCTGGGAACCGAGATCGGCCAGAGGCCAGAGTTTGGATTCAAGCCACGGATTCCTCTGGCCAGCGGTTTCATCGAGAGAACCGAAATCGACATGAAGCTCAGCTCTGTCTTGTTCGAAGCAAAGCTCACCGAGGTGGATTTTCAAAGCCAGAGGGCCGCGATCGTCGAAGGATATCGTGACTTTGAGGAAGTCTTCGAGGTCCGAGATCTCCCACGCCGCGGACAGAAATATGCCTCGTATCAGCTGTTGCGGAATGTGCTCGCAGCGCACGCTCTTGATCTGTCTTTCTGTTTGCTGCTTGATGCGCGGAGGCCGGATCTGTCGGAGGACTGGTACGAGATCCTGCGCTGCGTAACGACTTCCGAACTCAGAAACAGGTGCAGGGTTCTCACCTGGCAAGAGCTGGCCGCTTGTCTGCCATCGGCCTTAGGGGAATTCCTGAAGGTGAAATATGGCATCGTGCCGCAAACAGGGCGGACAATGGGCTTTGATGAGAAAGAGTGCGCTCGATCGTAAGGGCGAATAATGCCCTGGAAAATATCTTTAAGGCCTGTCTCCGCTCGCGTTATCTTTTTACCTGTGCCCCACTCCCCCATCTCCCGCCTCTCGAAGAAGGAGCAGCAAACCTTATTCGATGACCTGAACTACCTGAACACTGGTGAGATCAAGACATTCTGCCAGAAGTACTCTATTCCCTACACGATTGCGGTTGAAAACAGTGACGGAACCCGGAAAAAGACCAGGGACGTCGACCGCAAGGGAGTGGTACTCAACCGCGTCCGGCATTTCCTGAAGACGGGATTGATTTTGCAGGAGACGTGTTTTCCCGCCATGGTAGTCAGTCACGGCGTGGTTCCCCGAAAGTTCGCGGCCAACGACCGACTTCTCTACGGGCAATACGACAGGGCCAATCGCGCCATGTTAGAAATTCTCTCGGACTTGACCGGCGGGAAGTTCAAGGATGGAGCCGTCGCCAGAATTCTTGCCCGAGAATTCTGGAGCCGAGGCGAAGCGCCGACACTTGCAGATTATGCATCGGCTTGGCTCCAGGCGGCGAAAGCGCACACCGAGCCAAATCCAGAGTGGGCGTTCCTGTCAGACAGAGCCAACAAAAGAGCCGGCGCAGATTGGAAGAAGGTGCGGGCGCGTAAAGCCAAGAAGGTGACAAACACGCTGAAACAGATCGCAAAGAGACCCGCCCCTGCAAGCGCCTGACTCCAGTTCGCGGGTTAGCTGTCCAGCGACGTGCGACCTAGACGTGCGGTCTAATTGACGGAGATCAAATGGACATTGATGATGACGAACTCAGGAAATTCGAAACGCAGGGGGCCGCACCGTTACCGGTTTCAAATGAACAAGGCTACATCGAAAACGCAGGCGCGCGGATCTGGTACTCCACTTACGGGTCGAGGCGGCCAGTGATCCTGCTGCATGGCGGTCTGGGTCATAGCGGCAATTGGGGGTATCAAGTTCCCGCATTGGTCGAGAGTGGTTATCGCGCTGTTCTGATCGACAGTCGCGGTCATGGCCGCAGCACGCGCGATGCGCGACCGTTCTCGTATGAGTTGATGGCATCTGACGTCCTGGCAGTGATAGATACTTTGCATCTTGAAAAAACCTGTTTGGTCGGCTGGAGTGACGGCGCATGCACCGCTCTGATCCTTGCGGCGAAAGCGCCCTCGCGCGCAGCGGGCGTATTTTACTTTGCCTGCAACATGGACCCGAGCGGTGTAAAAGAGTTCGAAGCCACCCCGACACTGAACCGGTGCTTTGCCCGACACGCCAAGGACTATGCTGAGCTATCGGCTACACCGGAAAACTTCAAAACCTTCGTCGAAGATGTCAGCCAGATGGGGCGGACGCAGCCGAACTACACCGCGCGCGACCTCGCGAGGATCAGCGTGCCCGTCGTTATCGTGCAAAGCGAGCATGACGAATTCATCAAACGCGAACACGTGGAATATCTCGCTCGAAGCATTCCAAACGCGGAATTCATGCTCCTCAATGGCGTGAGCCATTTCGCTCCGCTGCAGAGGCCTCAGCAATTTAATACTGCCATGCTCACGTTTATCAGCAACACTCTGGCGTCATCCGAGGATGATCGGAGGCTGGAGAGAATACTCTAAGGATGCTCCGACAAGCTCACCTGTAATGAACCTCCAGGTCATAGGGGTAGGGACGCCCTTTTCCTCTTTCCAGCACGTCTTTGAGGCTCAACAAAAAGACCGCCCATCGCATCGAGCAATGACCCTGAAAGTCTGTGCTTTCTCTCCAGCCCGAGTGCCGAAACTGAAGGAAGGTCTGCTTCTCATTCGTCGACAGATCGAAGGTCACTTCCGTATCCTCCCATTCGTCTGCGCCTTGGCCTTTCGGGGATTTCCAGGCGACGCGCTTTCCCGGCGTAAGTTCCTTGACAGTGAATTTTTGACAAAAGGTATAAAACCGAAATTCAAGAGTGTCCCCGACCTTTGCACCGCTGCCTTTCGTGTCCGTTGTCCACCACTGAGCGAGCTTCTCGGTCTCGGTTAGATACTTGTAGATCTCTTCGGGGGATGCCTTAATGCCCACTTGATGATTGATTCCGGAGCTCATTTTTTCGTTTGCTCCTTTTTTATTGCCTCTTTGACCTTTGCCACGTTCGGGCCCGCTCCAGCTCCTTCATAAAAGGACATGTCTTCGTCGATTCCGACCAACCGGAGGCATTGACCTCCCGGAGCCTGGAAGTAAAGGTGAGGGTCGGGCACCTCAAGCTTCCTCACAAGACCGGACTCGAGAATTGTTCGGCTCATTTCTTGCACATTGTCGGACTTGATTTCCAGCCAGACCGATCTTGCACTCCGTAAGAATTCGCTCTCATCAGGGACATCTCCATAGAGGAACCCGATGTAGAAGTTTTCTCCCAAGCGAACCAAGTCCCTCTCCGGGTCCTCTTTCATGATTTTGCCGCCGAGGACATCACAATAAAATTTGCGAATGCTGTCGCGATCCTGCCGCGGAACGAGAACCGACGAATGATTTCCAAAAATTACCTTTGCCATAATTCCTCTTGTCGTGATTCGTCTTGAACTGGATCACCGCTGGTCGTACTCGTCGTGGCGCCGCCACCAGTGGCCCGTCTCGTTGCGCCCCTTGGGAGCGCGGTCGAGCCATTGCCACGTGCCCCAGAGGGCGTCCAGTCCGCGCGCATAGGCCGAATACGTGTGGTAGACGACGCCGTCCTCGAGAATAAAGGCGCTGACCCCCGGCCTCTCGCGCAAGAACGTAGGCAAGTCGACTCCCGTTCCCCATACATTCTGGTCATCGGAACTGGAAGCCTTAACCCTGGCCTTGACAGGCTTCAATGCGTCCTCGCGTCGGAAGTTGTATTCGATGCCTCCATCGCGTTGTTGCTCCTCAGGACTGAAGCCAACGCTAAAGTCGGAATTGAAGTCGCCGCCAAACGACGACGCCCACGGGAAGCTCCATCCCATCCGCCGCTTATACCCTTGGAGTTTGGCGAGCGGAGCGCGCGACACCGCCCAGAGCATCACGTCGTGGTTCGCCAGGTGGACTTGGAATCCGTTGAAGCCATCGGCGATCCCCGAGCAAGACGGACAGCCGGCGGTGTAGTCGGGTCCGAACATGAAGTGGTAGATGAGGAGCTGCGAACGCCCGCGAAAGAGGTCCGAAAGAGAAGCCTTCCCCTCGTCGGTCTCAAATCGATACCCTTTGTCGATCCGAACCCACGGCAACTCCTGCCGCATCAGCGCCAGCTCGTCGCCGCGCCGCGTGTGTTCCTTTTCCGCCCTGAGCAACTTGAGCCGCGCCGTGAGCCATTCTTCACGCGTTCCGACCTTGTGCTGAACTTCCGTCGAATTTGTTTTCATACCAGCCTCCTCTCGAATAGTTCGTTTAAGGGCCCAGATTCCGCCCGACGTCGCGCCTGCGACCACGATCGCTGCCAAACACACGGGGCACATACTTAGGTTTTCACTCCCTTTGGGTTTTATCTGGTTTCACCGGGGTGATAGCCAACATTGGCGGTTGCCAAGGGGAGTTGCTTCTCAGGCTTTTCCAGGAAACGCTTAATGATCGGGATCACCCTCTCTTGTTCAGAAGATAAGGCGAAGTGGCTGCCACTCGGGATTACCGCAAGTTCGGCGTGCGGGATGAGCCTGACGGTATCGACGGAGTGCTCGAGGCCAACAAAATCGTGATCTCCTTGAATAATCAGGAACGGCGCTTTGATGGAAGCCAACTCTTCTTTCGAAAAGCCTTTCCACTGAATGCCGCCAACTTTTTCATAAATCGTGGGCCAGTAATTCGGATCAGGGGCGACTTTCTTGTAACTTTCTCTCTGATATTGGATGTCTCTGGTCTCGGCGGTAGGCGTGTGATCAAAGCGCGTGGTCTCAGGGTTAAAGGTGTTCGGAGGAGGGGCGAACGTTGCTGAATAGGTCGCCACACGACGTACAAGCTCGGGATAGTGAACCGCGATCACAGCCGCTGTGTCGCCGCCGTAGCTGTCGCCAAGGAAGTCGGCCTTTGAGATTCCAAGATATTTCATCAAGCCAACCACGTCTTTGGCGTATTGCTCGATAGAAATTGGACGCTCCGGGATGTCCGCCGTGCGTCCATTTCCTTGGAGATCGACCGCAATGACCGAATGATTTTGAACCAGCTCAGGAAATGATTGCTTCCCGGCAAATCCGAAGGCCGGCGGGATAAAAACGAGCGGATCGCCGGTCCCCTCGATTTCGTAATACATCTTCAGGCCATTGACGGGCGCGTATCCTTGGATTTTCTTGGGATCGCCATTGCGTGCGTTCATAATAGTTTCTTCCGATTTAGTCTGAGTTTGCATTTGGTCAGTATTTCCTCCTATCGCTTGGCTAGCCATTAGCAGAGACACCAGCAATGCGCCGCAAAATCGGCGAACTCCACTTCCTGTGACTTCACCACTGCCGATGAGTTTCCTGATGTCGCTCATTTTTTCATTGCCTCGCTGGGATGAGCGTCTTCCCAGCGGAATTCCTCATGTGAGCCAGTTCCAAATTGCTCACGAAAGATCCCCAAAAAGTAGTTCCAACCTCTCTCATGCCCTCTCGCTTCGTCAGTGTCCGGGAGGTCGGAATGCACCAGCGTCATTCGGGTGTCTTGCCCCTGTTTCTTGAAGGTCACCGTAACCGTCGACTCTTGTCCCAAGGTATTCGGCGATACCCAGGTATGCTGAAGTCGGCCCGGCCGCTCGACCACCGTGAACCGGCCATAATGGGACGTCCCCTTGAGCGCCCAGAAAAAGAGCCCGTCGACTTTCGGATCTAGCAAGAACTTCTCGGCTGCATTCCAGGGATTGCCGGGGATCTTCGGATCCAGCCAGGCATCAAACACCTCATCCAGCGGAGCGGGGATGGTTCGTTCCACACTAATCTCAATGGTCTTGGTAGATTTGTTCATCGCTTCTTCTCCTTCTTCCGTTTGTCCGTAAAATACTGCCCAAACTGATCGAGGCGTTGGTTCCAGAACCGCTCGTACTCATGCACCCATCCCGCTACAGCCCGAAGAGGTTCACCTCGAAACGAAATGAAGACTTCGCGACCCCGCTTTTCGCGCTCAATCAGTCCAGCTCGTTCCAGCAGCTTGAGGTGTTTCGTCACTGCGTTTAAGGCGGTGTCGAACGGCTCTGCGATATCCAGGAATCGGGCCGGTCCGTTGGCTAGCTGCCCAATAATTGCGCGCCGGGTGGGGTGAGAAATGGCTGTCAGGACATCCGTCAGTTGATCCATAGCCGCATTACACCATAGGGTGTAATGAATTGCAAGCTCCGGTGGAAATATGTGGGTGTCCTTTTGCTGGGAGGATCTACGTGAAGAATGACAACGGGTTGCCCGTGGGCCATTCACGCTTCAGGGCCAAGGCTTGGACGAACCGTATCTTCTACGCCGACATCGGCTCAACGGAAGCGTGGTTCGCAGCTCTAGGCACAAAAGGTTCGAGTAACGATTTGAATTGCGGGGTCAGGCGCAGTTGTTCACTTTCTTGCTCGAATAATTGTTGCGGATCTTTTGCCCTCTTCAGCGCGTAGCGGAGATAGGACAGTCGCATGAGCCAGAGAGCGTGGCTGAGGCTTTCTTCACTGCGAATCCGAAAGGTTGTCCATCCTGAGTTGGGGACCCAGCGGTGCTCCTCAGCTAATCTTTCTGCCAGGAGTGCATCGCGTACCGAGCGGGGGAAAGGGATATCAACAACTCCCCCGGTATGCACGTGACCAACTTCCGCGTTTCCGAAGCGGAACTCCCGACCTCCAAAGCGATGGGGATGAATCGATACGTCTGGCCAGGCGGAGACTTCGGCTTCGAGTGTCTTCAGAAAATTCATCGTCCTTGCTCCCTGCTCCTATTTTCGATGCATAAGGACCAGAGCCCGATTCAGCCGCCATCGCCACTCGAGATTCCATCCAATGGATGAGTCGTCTAGCGGATGTTTTCAGATATTGCGCAGAGCATATTTGAGGTGCTAGGATGTCTAGCGAACAAAAGGCGAATCATCTTCGCCCCGCAGGTGAATGTGTCCGGATGAGAGTCATACAATGAAATGTATGTCTTCCCAGAGGTTTTGTGATGAAGGATTCGCATGTGGATGGTGCTCCCCAGGCAAGGCGAAGTCTAAACGCGGTGGCTTTGCAAAACGCAGTTCTGTGTGCGGAGTGCGACGTTGTTAGTGACAGCCCGCACGACCGATGTTTGGTATGCGGGAGCCCGTCGCTGTTCAACATCGCTCGCATGTTCGGCGGGAACCTTCCCAAAGATCGGGCAAGCGTGATTGCTTCCGACACACCGGAAATGACGGCTTATGAGATGGTCCTGAGTTTTCCAGAACCTCATCGCCTTCGTGAGAAGGTGGCCGTTTGAATCGTTTCGCCGCCATTTGATTGTGCGAAAAATCATCCATGTCGATATGGATGCGTTCTATGCTTCGGTCGAACAGCGCGACGATCCGCAATTGCGCGGCAAGCCCGTGGTCGTCGCTTGGAAAGGCAACCGATCTGTAGTCTGCGCAGCTTCGTACGAGGCCAGGAGTTTCGGCATCCACTCGGCGATGCCCGCCGTACGAGCGGAGCGCTTATGTCCCGCCGCCATCTTCGTCGCTCCGGATTTTACCCGCTATCGTGCCGTCTCACAGAGCGTTCGTGAGATATTCAAACGTCACACCGACCTGATCGAGCCCTTGTCGCTCGACGAAGCCTACCTCGACGTTACTCAGAACAAGACAGGCGTACCAACGGCGACCTTGGTCGCACGCACGATTCGCAAGCAAATCCGGCAGGAATTAGGGCTAACTGCCTCGGCCGGCGTGGCACCCAACAAGTTCCTGGCTAAGCTTGCCTCGGACTGGCGTAAGCCAGATGGGCTCTTTGTCATCCAGCCTGAGGACGTTGACACATTTCTGCTGCCATTGCCGGTTGGCCGGCTCCCCGGCGTGGGCAAAGTTACGGGAGAGAAGTTGGCCAAACTTGGAATGCAGACGGTGGGGGATTTGCGAAGACTGGATCGGTCCGCACTCGAAGAGACTTTCGGCCGCTATGGCGTGCGCTTGCATGAACTGGCGCGAGGCATCGACGAAAGTGACGTAGTGCCGGACCGGCCCATGCAATCCATTTCCGTCGAGGATACCTTTGAGCACGATGTTCTCTTGGCGGACACTGAACCCATGATCCGAAGCCTGGCAGAAAAGCTTTGGCTCGCTTCGCGCAAAGAATCCCGAATGGCTCGCACAATTGTGCTGAAGTTGAAGACAAGCGAGTTCAAGATTCTCACCCGCAGCCATACTCCAAATTCCTTTCCCTCGTCGTGCGCGGAATTGACGGAGGTTGCCCTGAGGCTACGAGAGCGGGTCGATCTGAATCCTGAACAACGCTACCGGCTCGTCGGGGTTGGATTGAGCAACTTTCAGGGCTGCGGAGCCGATGCTGCGCAGCCGGATCTCTTCCCACTACCCGAGTAACAATGCGAAGAAGACTGCCCGCGCACTTCGAGTCAGAGATTTCGATCTTTGGTTGTAACGACTAGCGTTTAGAGCAGCCGGATGGCCTCGCCTGGCGGGACAGTGAGCGACGGAGTGGGTTCCTATTCACCGTTCTCAACAGAACGTACGTGATTCAGTCATCAGCGTGAGCAATCCCGGATTCCGTTCGTTTTAGGTTCTAGCCTAAAATATTCGCGCACATGGTTTGCGGACGGGAACTTCCACCAGCCCGCCTTTCGAAATCGAACGATATGAATGCGAAGCAGTTTTGCGAACTCGTCGCGGATACAACCTGGGTCTTTGATTTTTTCGGAGTCGGATTCGACTACCTACTGCAATTTCCGCCACAAGAGTTCTAGTCTCCTGATGATGAGGTGATCCTGTCCCTTCAGAAGGCGGACAAGGAGAAGCTGGCGGATGCAATTACGGCTGCCGACGGCGAGATTCCGGCAGCTTTGTATTCGCATTTGGGTTTTCCGGATAGACACGGGTTTCTTGAACGTGGTTCGGAAGCCGCCGTCTCCTCACCGACCTTCTGGCCCTTGCTGATTGCCGTCCTTCGAGCGATCGACAAATCGGTGGAATCCATGAGCCCCTTCTTGTTTGGCCACAATCTTGACCATTGGAAGAATGTTCGAAAGCACTTCGCCGAAACCGGGTTTCGCCTGCACCGCGATCGAGGTACGGTTGTCTTTAAACCGCCAGCAATCTCAAGACAAGCATGGTTCGCATACGCAGAAGATCAAGGGTTCAGCGCTTTAGAGCAACGCGGACAATATCATCATCGATTTTTCCAGAACTTGTCGATGATTCACGAGCATGACTGCGAGCTCGACTGGATTTCGCCCAGGGTGATCGACGACATCGCGGATGAGCTTGGCGGCCCGCTTACGGTGGGCATGTGTCCGATCGTCGAAGACATGACGATTGACGGAGCCGAAGTCCTGCTTCTTCCGGGCGCGCTCCGGATCGTTTTGGACCCTGCAAAACCGAACCGCTTTCTGGTCGATGACTCAAAGTCTTCGAAAGAAGAACTGAAGAGAATTGTCGAAGATGCGGTCGACCAAGCTGTGTCCGGCAAAGTCGACATCCTGCTCTTCCCGGAGCTGACCATGCCGGGTTTCTTGCTGCAACATTTGCAGGAGTGCTTACAGGACCGGTATTTGAAGAACTGGCGAATGCCGAAACTGACGCTCGCGGGAAGCTGGCTGCAGAAAACTTCGGAAGGTTGTTTCAATGAAGCGGTGCTGATTAATGATCGAGGGGGTGTCCTGCTTCGGCAGCGAAAAATGCACCGATACGCAATGAAATCGTACGAGCAGCCGAAATATGGATTGCAACAGTTGTTTGGCGGTCACTCCGTCGAAGAGAGCGCTGACATCACGCCACGACGCATGATTTTCCTCGATTCACGGTCTGCGAATCTAAGACTTGGCATTCTGATTTGCGAAGATCTCTGCCAGCCAGCGCCCGGCCTATCTGCGGTGCGCGACGCAGGCGCCAGTGTGGTACTTAGTCCAGTGATGGCCGGCCCCTTGACGGCGGGAGGCGGATTCAGCGTACACGCCCTGGACCTGACCCAAGATCCGGGCGCTTTGGTGTGCGTCGCAAATTCAGGCGCACTTGCTAGCCACAGATGGCAGCATGAGCGCTTGGCGGGGAGGCCACCGATCGGCCTGGTGGCCGCCCCGTTGTTTGGAGACGGATTTCCGTACATTCGTGACCTGAAGCTCGAAAAATCGGGTAAGTTATTGATAATGAAGCTGCAACCTGGGATCCAGGATTGACGTCCGTTGTATGATGCGTGTATGATTGTTTTATACATCGACGATAACTCCAGCTCGCAGAGCCGTCCTCTCCCTGACACTCGATTCACCGTGGTCGGAAAAAGTAACCATACATGAGTGAACAAGCTGCAGCGCTTTTATCCGAATTCGACCAGCGTCTTCGTCTGATCGATGAGGCCAAGTTCGTAGCAACGCCCTCGATCACAGAGATCCTGGGGAAAACGGCCGACGCGAAGGAAATTCAGAGTCGCGATCCTCTTCAGTCCGCAGAGGGCCAGGTTCTCGACCTTCCGCCGTCTGCGAGCCTGGAATCTGTCGCGACTGCCTTGAGAAATCTTCTGGCCGTTGCCTACGACGAGATCCTCCGCGCGGCAAGCAGCCCAACCACCGAGGAGTTCGACAGGATTCTTGCGACCTTGCGGAAAGTGTCGGCGGCAATCACGAGCCGAAAACTCGACGCTGAGTCCTCCGCCTTTTACTCGGGCCAGTTGAATGGCATTGCAGAATTCTGTGAAGTGTGTCGCCGGCAGAAAGTGCCGTTTCGAACCGCTGAGGTGCTAGTTCGTCGACGAGAGGCTCAGGCGGTCCTCGAACTGCTGCACTCCGCCGGCAGCCTTACGCTCACTGCCATCGCCAAGTCCCTGCACAAAGCGTCGCAGAACCTGCAAGCAACCTTGAAAGATATGACAGCTTCGGGCCTGATTCGTCGCGATCAGATCGGACAAGCAGCACTTTACTCCTCTACGAGCCTGGGAAGATTAGCGCTGGGGTGGTCGCAAAAACAGACCCTCGCCACACCCAGAGCGCAGTCGACAACGCAACGGGCCGCGAAAATGGGTTCTTCGAAGTCCCGAGTGAGCGGAGGACAGACCGGAACACAAGAAGAGGGACTGGTTCGGCTCGCTCAATCGGGAGATCGGGCTGCCTTTGAAACTCTCGTACGCCACTATGACCAACCCGTGCTGCGCTTGGCGATCCACCTTACCGGTTCGGCAGAAGACGCTCGGGACATCTACCAAGAAGCGTTCCTGAGGGCGTATCGGAATCTGGATAAGTTTCGCTTTGAGTCCTCGTTCTATACATGGATCTATCGAATTGTCACCAACCTCTGCCTGGATCATCTTCGCAGGAAACAGGTCAGATCCTCGGTCGCTGTCGAGCCCGAACACACGGACGAAGACACGAAATATGTTGAAATCGACGAGGCTGCGAATAGCCGTTCCAATACTGACCCTGAGCGCGACCTGATGCAACGCGAACTCGGAGTGCGAATTGCACGAGCACTCGCCAAATTGACGCCACGGGAGCGTGCGGTTTTTGAGATGAAGCACTACCATGGCCTGAAGCTGCGCTCCATCGGTGAGTCCCTCCACACTTCGGAAGAGACGGCCAAGAGCACCTTATTCCGCGCCACCGAGAAGATTCGCGCCGCGTTAGCTGAGATGACTTGAGTTCAACCGGTCGTAAGCGAATTATTCGTGCCGCAGCCGCCACGGGAGTATGAACGTTTTCCGCGTGTTGCTCGTGCCATCGATTGGCTTGCCCTCCTAGTCTCGTTGCCGATTTCATTGCCGATGCGCCCTGATGCCTGTGCGTTCAGAACAAGGTCGGGGCAGGGCTCGCGATTGGAACCTCGCGCGCACATTCCTCGTCGTCGTTCTCGGAGCGGTTCACTCGCACACCAACCGGATATTTCTTCATCAACCTGGGATCCATGGGTTTGAGGCAATCAGAAACGGCGGCCACGTCGGCGAAGCCGGGATCCAACCAGAGCTCGTAGTCATCCGGCCCCACGATTGCGGGCATGCGATCGTGAACGTCGGAAACTAGCGAGTTCGGCTTCGTAGTAAGGATGGTGAACGTTTCGACAAATTCTCCGGCGGGATTGCGCCAGCGTTCCCAGAGACCGGCGAAGGCAAATGCCGAATCGTCGATCATGGCAAAGCAGTAGGGTTGCTTCTCTTTCGTTCCTAGTTTCTGCCACTCGTAAAACCCATCCGCGGGCACCAGACAACGGCGTTGCTTCATGGCCTCACGGAAGGCGGGTTTCTCTCCGGCAGTCTCCGACATGGCGTTGATGGCCTTCAGACCGGTCTTTTCATCTTTCGCCCAACTTGGAATCAGTCCCCAGCGAACCAGCCCAAAACTGCGCCTCGGTTCTTTCCGATCCTGCCGGATGATCGGAACCTTCTGGGTCGGTGCGATGTTCCAGCGCGGCTCCCACGACACATCCCCTTCGAGACCGAAATGGTCGCGCAGGTAGCGTTCTTTCGCCGTCAGCCGATAGCGTCCGCACATAAGGCAAAGTTTAGCAAAACCACCGATTCATCAGCCCTGCCAGCGAGCTCTTAGAACGCAACCAGCTCCTCAATTTTCCTAAGCCAGCCAAAAACGCACTCCGGACAAAGTGTCATGAAACTACGTCGAAATGAATATTGCCCCATCCATAGATCACTCCGCTGTTGCGGCCGGGAAGAAACACACTGCGTTCGTACACTACAGCCCGGTATTCGACGCATTGAAGATCCCCATCATCCGAGGGGATATCGGGAACTCAGGTCTCCCGCTGAAATGCGGAAGCTGCTGAAGCGGAAAGTCAGCGAGCAAAATGGAATTTGTGCAATAAGTCCCTCGACGGTGAAGTTCTCTCCGAACTGGCCGAAAGTAAAATCACCGCGGCCCAAAAAGCGCTCCCAGTAATGGGTACGAGTCCATCTGGTAGACAAATACGGCGCGGTGCTCGCCACCATGACCGGCGAGATCGCCTTGCGCATCGCCAACAATATTGAGCTTGCGCACCGTTCTTCGGTCCACTGGAGATTTCCAGATCGCGGTGTAAACAATCTTACCGTTCCATGTCACGTCGCGTGGAAGACCGACATTTACTGAAAGCAATCGGGGCATTCCTACCTCGTCAATTTGCGCTACCAACGACGAGCCGGAGCGGCGCCATCTACGTGGAGTATCTCTCCGCTCACATGATCTGCCTGTGCCAGATAAAGAACGGCATCGACAATATCCTTTACCGTCGCCTTTTTCATGGTCGGCCGCAACGCCGAGTTGTTGGGAGCATTGCGGTGCATTGCTGTATCTACGACGCCGGGGGCTACGGCATTGAAGCGAATGCCATCATTTGCATACTCGGTTGCGAGATTCTGGGTTGCTGAATTCAACCCACCCTTCGTAATCATCGAAATCGAGCTATTTTCGCCGGCGATTGGTTGGTCGGCAAGCGCCGCAGTGATGCTCACAACGCACCCCGATTTCTGTTTCAACATCTCTTTCACAGTGCGCTGAGTGATGTATAAGAACCCAAGCAGATTAGTGGAGACAAGGGCGTCGAAGTCCTCGGTAGTGAAGTCAGTGAAAGACTTGGTTAAGAAGATGCCAGCGTTATTCACCAAAACATCGATGGTCCCGAAGTTGTTGATTGCTGCCTCGACAGCATCGGCAGCAGTTTGCCGCTTGCCGATATCGCCATCGAGGAGAACCAGGCTGCCCGAGGTGGTCTGGGTTCGAGTGGCGTCACGAGATGTGGCGACGACGTTATAACCTTCTCTCAGAAACCCTTCGACTAACCCCGCGCCAATTCCCCCCGATGCTCCGGTTATGATTGCCGTTCTCTTGCCCGACATAAACGACCTTTCGTTTTAAAGGTTCGAATTCAATACGCAGCTGGTCACCGGCCCTCTCAAAGCGGCTTCATCCCGCCCGCCGCGCCGCGAAGCCCTCGCGTGAAGCACTGACGAATCCTTGCACCAACGCGGCGATCTGATCTGCCGCTGTGTCCAATGCGAAATGACCACCGTCGACAACGTGGATTTCAGCCTTCGGCACATCCTTTCGGAAGCGCTCCGGTTCGCCGGAGTCAAACGAACTTTCATACTTGCCCCAAATCACCAGCAGGGGCGGCTGCTTCTCGCGCATCCACGCTTGCCATTTCGGGTAGGCGTCCACATTGGTTCGATAGTCATAGAACAAATCGCTTTGAATCTCAGCCTGCCCGGGCTGGTTAAGAAAATAGAATTCGTCGGTCCAGAGATCGGGGTCGTAGCGATCCACATTCGGGTCGCTTCCGACATGGCGCGTACGTGTGGTGGCCAGCGAAAGGAGATTTGTGCGCAACGCACTTTCGTTCGGAACGCGGTCGGCCCAAAAGGCCCGCCGCGTCTTCCAATTCGCCCCGAGGCCTTCGTTGTGCGCGACCGCGTCTTGAACAATGAGAGCTTCCACGCGCTCCGAGTGCGCTAGGACCATGCGAAAACCCACCGGCCCACCATAGTCCTGCATGTAGAGCGTGTAGCGCGAGAGTCCGAGTGCTTCGGTGAAATGATTCATGATCTCGGCGTAGTGATCGAACGTGTACGCGAATGTCTTCGGATCCGGCCAGTCACTGTGTCCGAAACCGGGGTAATCGGGAGCGACCAGGTGATAGCGATCGGAGAGGCGGGCGAAGAGCGGCTCGAACATTCGCGAAGAAGACGGCAAACCGTGCAGCAGGAGAATCGTCGGGGCGTCTTTCGGACCAGCCTCCCGGAAGAATATTGACAGCCCATCAATCTGTACGGTGCGATAGAAAGTCGGATACTTCATGGGATGTACCTTTCCGTTGAGCGGCGCTCGTGCCTCGTGACTCTAGACCGGAATGCCAGTTTTAACCACTTCATTCAGCCGTCTGGCTATGCTTCGTCGATCGATCACCTCCAGAAACTGCCGGCGAGCCAGTAATCAACACTGAACTTTCCCGGACCAGAGCAGATCAGCCAGATAAAGAAGAGCACGTACAGGACTTCAGGAAGGTAGAGGAAATCGTCGAGCCAGTTGAAAGGCGAAAGTCCTTTAGGTAAGGTGGAAATCGCGCTGGTCAGGGTGGCTACAATCATATCGATCAACAAAGCCGCGCAGGCCGGGCTCCAAAGGAACCCCGCGGTCACCAAGGATCCGCCAACGAACTCGACATCCGCCACGAAATAGGCCAGTTGCCGGGGAAACGGGGCTTTGGCCTTAACCAGCGTGTCGTAAACAGGTTTCGTGCCGCCGGCGACAAACAATTTGTTAGCCCCGGAGATGGCGAAGAACAGCCCGATCGAAATGCGTATCAGCAGGATGGCATATTGTTCCAAATCACTGCTACCCTGCAGCGCAAACTGGACCAACCGTTTCCACTCCATCTCTCGTTCCTCCACCCAAGGGAAACGCTGTAACGATACCCGGTGTCACACCGACTTGCCCCGGCAACCGCGCCAAACGTAGTTTTTCATCGATATTTACGCCCTCCAAGTGTCGTCCCCTTCTCAATTAGCTCTTTCTGGTCGTCCCCGATTCTTATGCCGCTGAAACCGACTTCTTCTCCCCATCGAGTGCCGGTAGAAGAAGTTTCAGAAGCGCTTGATCAGAGAATGGGTTCTGGCCTGAGATCAGCTCGCGATCTTGAACGACATAGCTCGTCCATGGAGCGAGCACACTTACGTCACCGCCCGCCGTGCTTAAGGCGAAGTCCGGGTAGAAGAGAACCTTGCCACCAATCTCAAGCGGCTCCCGCTGCTGCTCTTCCGCTGTCGAAAAGATAGTCATCTTATATCCAGAATAGATCCAGCCCTGCGCCTTTGCGTGCGCTCCAGCGGCATCGCCCGCCGACAGCGCGGCGACCACCTCCGTCGAATTCGGAAGCGCCGCGAGAAGTGAAATCGGGCCATGGCAGAGCACTGCCGTAGGCTTGGATGTTTTATGAAAGTGTCTCAGCACGGTGCCCGCGTCGGGATCATCGAGCAGGTCCATCATCGGGCCATGGCCGCCGGGGACGAAAACAGCGTCATATTGATCCAGGCCCAGTGCGATGACATCCGAGATACGAGTTGGATTTTTGAGCCCGGTCAAGGTGTCGCGGAATTTTAGATAGTCCTGAAGCTTAGCCTCGTCTCCACCGAAGAAGTCGGCTACAGCTGAATGGACGTCCATTTGGGGCGTGTTGCCTTTGGGGTTGGCGAAAGTGATTTCGTAGCCCTCCTTCATCAGGGCGCGAACCGGAACCGTCAGCTCGTTGAGATAGTAGCCTGCGCCGGTATAAACCTTGCCATCTTTCAAGGGCAGGCCATGACCGCTCGATACCAGCACTAAGACTTTTCCTTTAGTTGTCATTGTTGTTCTCCCATTTGAAATCGAATTCTGTTTCCTGAGATCTTAATCTTAAAGCTGGGGACAGACGGACGTTCACCAATTTCCATTGTGGAAAAATGGAAAACGTCCCGTCTGTCCCCGGGTCTTCCCCTTTGCGCCGGTGATTCGAAAAAATAGTGAACGTCCCGTCCGTCCAGGTTTCCCCGGGAATATAATCGCCGGAGATGAGCGACGATAGGCGCACACTCATAGAATGGGCGAAACGGCGAGAAGCGATTTGCACAATCCGCAGCGAAAGAGGCCACTCTGCGGGAGCGCACGCTTGCGAAACTGCTAGGTGGGTTGTGGCATACCACCCACCCCGATCGGTTCGATGCAATCTTGAAGAGCGGTGCGATACTGCCGGAACCTAACATTCCAAATAACGAGCGTTGGGGAGCACTAGCAGACCGGGAACACTTGCCATATGTTCGCTTCCTCGGCGGTGTCAGCCTTTTTGAGTTCGAGGGGTTTGACCCTGAGCCCTACCGTGAGCGATGCCCATCATCGTGTTGGGGATACTTCGTTCCGTTTCACTCCATGTGGGAGAGAGCGGTTTGGATCGAAATTGACCGATCCAAAATGACACCTCCTACCTACATCTCCGGTTCCGAGCTGCTGAATAGATGGAAAGTGGAAGGCGCTTACGGACACAACTTCATGCCCGAGATCGAAGCCGCATATTTAGGGCCTTTGCCGCGAGCCGCGTTCAAGCGAGCTTTTCTCGTGTGCAAAGAAAATACCGGGATCACGGAACTCGCGGTTTAAGTCCCGTGAGAAATGCGTGGACAGAGGGAGCGTTTCCCAAGTTGTTGACGAAAGAAATTTCGTGAACGTCTCGTCTGTCCCTGCGTTCCCATAAAGTGACAATCCTCCTACAAGTCAACACTACAGCTTGCGTATGCAACCTTACTCTACGGATTACGTTTACGTCCACGTCCACCCGCAGCGACCGAACGAAGTGGTTTACGTCGGACAGGGTTCCGGTAGCAGGGCTTGGCCTATTGGCGGTCGCAAAGCCCAAGACCATCGTGTCTGGCTGCGCGAGTGGGCGGCACTAGGGTATTCCCCCGATCAGTGGGTTCGAATCGTCTCTCGCGGACTGACACCGGCACAGGCTACAGACCAAGAAAGAAGTTGATTGCACGCCACGTAAATCGTGGCGACATCTTGTTCAACATTCAGGGGAACAAGGAGGAACTTATTAGGCGGCACGAGAACAAATTCTTCCCCGAGGGACCACAACGCTACCGCCGTGACAAGCCGCCTGTGCAGCACTTTGAAAACCTAGAGAATACTCGGCGCTAATAGTTTCCCGGGGGCATGACTCGCATCAACCGCTGATGCGAACGTTTCCTCGCGCCGATGGGGGGGTATCGCAAAGAACGCGAGAAATCGGCGTCCCATCCGGCCCGAGTGTTAACCGTACGTGAGGGTAGTGCTCTGTCCGATCTCGATAATGTAGCCGTCAGGATCGCGGATGTAGCAGCGAATCTCGCCGTACTTGGGTATTGGCTTTGTGATGAACTCGGCTCCTCGACTTTTCCACAATTCATAGCACGCTTGAATGTCCGCAACGCGGAAATTCATAAAGCTGTTGATGTGATTCGGGTCGGGGACGCTGAGGGTTACCGTCGGCTTATCCGGGGTCGGCCCGCCCCCAACGTTCAAAATCATCCAGATATTCGCAAGCTGAAGGTACGCAGGCGCGTTGCCGTCGCCCAGGCTCAGAATGCGAGCGCCGAAGACCTTTTCGTAGTAGCGAGCCGATCGCTCGATGTCGGTGACAGTGAGAAATTGCGCGATGCTGATCCCCTCCCGCGGGGGCATCTCATAGCTCTTCTGTTCGACTTGTATCGCGTTCATTGATGGCTCCTTTCTAGGCTGGGGACCGTCGTGCCAGGCGATTCTGTGCCGGGGCCGGAGGTGCGGTCATCTGTGTGAGTTTGTTAAGAGGCGCTCATAGTTGCCATGGGATTTTCCTCCGCGACCATTGAGCCAGAAGAAAATGGGTTGCGCAATTGGACGATGGTATTGCCCAATTGTCTTACTCCCTTCACTCTGGTTTAATTGTAGCCGTTCGAGATGCACGTTGATCGGGCTTGCAAAACCTTCTTGGGAAGGGAAATACAAATGTCCGAATTTGTGACGAAATCTGTAGCGCAAGAACAACAAGAACAAAGGATAGAAGCACGCATAGCCGTGAAACGTACCGGCGGCTTTACCATCGTTGCGACAGCCGTGGCAGTGCTCGCCGTCCTCGGCGTCGTGGTCCTTTGCGCGCAGAGCCAAGAAAAGGACAAGTACTCGCTCGTATCGCCGGGCGGAATTGCGTTCTCCGACTTCAGGGGATACGAGGACTGGGCTGACGTCTCCTCCGCCCGAACCACCGAAATACTCAAGGTGATCGTCGCGAATCCCACGATGATCAACGCGTATAAAGCCGGCGTCCCCAGTAACGGCAAGCCTTTCCCGGAGGGGTCCATGATCGTCAAGCTCCAGTGGAAGTTGAAGAAGAGCACGGAGGCCCCTTTCGCCGTGGAAGTGCCAGACGTCTTTTCCCAGGCTTTCGTGATGGAAAAGGACAGCAAGAGATTTTCGAAAAGCGGCGGATGGGGATACGCGGTGTTCAACTACGACCCTGCGTCCGATAAGTTCACGGCCGATGCCAAGAGCCCTTCAGACTGCGGATACGCGTGCCATACGCCAGTGAAGGCGAAGGACTACATCTTCCACCCGTACCAGAAGCGTTGAACCGCGCCGCCTGCCCCGACGTCAAGTACCCGGCGCAGCTGCCGGAGGTTTGCAGCGCTTTTGCGGTGTTCCGTTGCTGTGTCACATGTCTCGTTCGGATCCAGCTAAAACACGCAAATTTTCTGCATACTGTCCGAGTAGCTTCCGCGCGGGCTGGTTGTCGGCAAGTCATTGATGTGTATGGCTATTGTAGTCGAGAACCTCTTCAGGCCGGCAAACAGGAAAGAGTTGCACAAATAATGATCGTGTTTGATTGGCTGCGTGTCACTTGTGTGCCGGATTTCACGTTCAGGCATTCGCAAGCCGGCACTCTGCTCTGCCTGGATGATGAACGATAAAGGACGTCAGCATTCGCGAAAGGCTATCGACTGTTATGGCTGGTTCAATGGGCACGTTCGCCAAAAAGGAGCTGTCTGAACCATTCCCTGGGCGGGTAAGGTCGTATCGAGAGGTGAGCTGTGCGAGCGGAAGATATCGTCGGCATCAGCTTTTTTGCATTGTTGTTTTGTGCCATTGTGGTGACTCTCTGCGGGTCAAGAACCATCCTTACGCCAAGACAGCAGGCAGCTTGGCGAGGCTGGGGACTAAGCCTGATCAGTGTTGCTCTCGTTGCGTTTGGGTTGGTGAACTTTCAGTTCATCCACACCTCGCCCCGCCTCGTAGTCGAAGGGAATTTATGGGACATCCGGGAGGAGTTTAAAAACGGTTCGACGCGATTCATGATTACGGACGCGACTGGCCAAGCCGTTATGATCTTGTGCAGTCACAGAGGGCCGGGTTTTGTACAAGGAGAACGGGCGCGGGTGCGGTACGTCGCGTACAACAAGAAGCTGGTGGAAATGGATATGCTGAGTGGGCCGTACGGGGCGTGGCATCTGCGGGAGTCGTCGGGCGAAGATGGTTACTGGGCTTGGGTGGTGATCGGACTGTTTTTTGGACTTCTTGCGTATCGTCAATTGGCGAAGACCAGGCCGACATAGACGACGGCACGATAAACCTGCATTGCTGTTGCGTCTGTGATGTTGGAATTGAGCCTTAGAGGATTGTTGGCTTCTAACTCGATAAAATACATTATCGTAGAGTTTTCCCAAGGTGAATCAGCCGTTTCACCGATGGAGGACGTTAGCATTCACTACCGGAACTGTGACAGCCAATATGGCGAGTCCTTGCTCAGGACACATCCGCTCTGCGGCACGTAACGTTCACAAATAGCGTCGTACCCGCCTGCAGTAGTCCGTGTATTCCTCGCCATAATGTTTCTTCAGATATTCTTCTTCGCGTTTTACCTGACGATGGAACAGCCATGTGGCCGCACCCATGTAAACCAATAATATCCAGTTCGGAAATATTAGGAATTGGCCTAACAGGACGGATGCGAAAGCCACGTAAATCGGGTTGCGGCTCAGAGCGAATATTCCGGACGTTACAAGCCTGCCGGGCCGGTCAGTATCGATACCGACGCGGAAACTCCGCCCGAACGAAATGAGGCTCCAGAGTAATAACCCGAGACCAGCGGTGCAGAAGGCCACTCCGATCCAGGGCGTAAATTCCGACCGGAAGAATTCCTGTCGGCTCACGGCGGGCAGACGAAACGCCTGGGCAAACACGACATAGAAATAAAACAACGCAAAGGGCGGAATCAGGAAGTCTTTTTTATCGATGTCCCCAAACTTCAGTGCCTTTATGCCTTGCTGTTTCATCAAAAAGGCACGCGTCAACACCATCCCGACCAACAGAATGATCGTCAGTGCTGCGAGATATTCCGGCATAAGGATTCATTACTCCGAATCCAGACTATTCGATCTTCCATCATGGAACCATTCAAAACGGCGATTGACTTCTAGGACGTTCCGTTTCTAATCAGGAATTTGGCACCAGACCCACCGAGCACGATAAACGTTGTGCCGATGCCGAAAAACAACAAAGGCAGCAGAAAGCTCTGGTCCTCGCCGTAGAGGGCGTCCGAGGAGTCTTTTGGATTTACGTAGCATACATGCACGGAATTGATCTGCAACGAAGCATACTGTGACTGGGCCAGATCTTTGGACCCAACCGCGTGGGGTGAGCAATTGACAGAATAGTATTGATCTCCCTTCTGGTATGTGCACATCGCCTTTACCATCCAGGTCAGATTTGGGACTGACTGCCTGGCCGGAGAGATGGTGCTGCTGGTGACCACACATGGAACCGAATCCCAGGCGTGGCTTCGGTAAACCGTAAGAAGACCAGTCGCGCTCTTTACCCCGAGCCAAGCGCCGGCCGCCATGAGGGCCAGCATCATCACAAAGAGTACGATCCAACCGCCTAGTTTCGGTGGCACAAGAGCATCCTCTGCGAAAATGACGAACCCCATGCGAAGACAGAGCTGGCGCGCAGTGGCATGATTGTAGCAAGCACCCCGAAGTGTCTTCACCAGTCTGTAGCATGTCGTAACTAAACTAGCCTTTTCCGCAAGATCCCTTCTTCTGTTTCCCCACCTGTTTCCCCACCCGAGGCCAATTTCACTCAATTCCCAGGAGGGAATGTTATGAGGCTCCGTCGCAATCAATACTGCCCGATTCACCGATCGCTGTGGTGTTGTGGCCGGGAACAAGTCCCAAAGGCACGCAGTTTAAGGCTCGGCGTTCAGCGCATTGACGATCCGCATCACCCAAGGGGATATCGGGAGCTCCGTTCACCAGCGGAGATGCGGAAACTGCTGAATCGCAAAATTGTCGAGCAGGAGCGGATATGTCCCATCTGCCATGAAGAGTTCACCGACTACAACGACATCGTTCCAGATCACAGAGATCCCAAAGGCATGGGAGGAGCATGGAGAGACGACCATCCAGACAATATTCAAGCAACACACTGGTGGTGCAACGGAGAAAAAGGATCGACCAGAATGAATGACTGACGGCCGATAAGTCGCTGGTTTCGTCTTACTCGCGTTACGGCTTACGGTATGAACGTCTTCAGGTGATTCGTAAAATACCTGCCCGGGAACCGGCTTCGCGATAGAAGATTTCCAGCCCCTCCACGTTAAGCGTGGGATAGGAAACGGTCGGCGTAATCGTGTTCGACATCTCAGCTCTTCTTAGGCCCGTGAATTGGACCTTCGTGGGCGTTAGGCAATCCCGAGTCCACAGGGATGCGGGCTAAGGCTCTAAGCAGCTAATCTTCTTGTCACTCTCTGCGATCCGCGGATGATCGTCTTTCCCTTGATTCGCTCGGTCCGGTTGAAGGCGGCAACCGCATCGTCGAGGGCAGCTACGGTGCCGATGTTTGTCCGCAGCCGACCAACCCGGACCCGCTGGACGAGCTCACTCAATTGGGCGCGATCGGCTACGACGACGAAGTCGATAGTCAGGCCGCCAGAGGGCCGCACCTCGGTCGGGCCGGTGACGGTCACCAGCGTTCCTCCGGCGCGAATCAGGCCCGCAGACCGCTTCGCGATGTCGCCGCCGATGACATCGAAAACCAGATCGACTTCGCCGACGTCTTCCA
>Ga0070697_100000484_pt1 | contig 30233 bp, 34 predicted proteins | sample KBSK1501metaG_FD_65475 | JGI IMG/M metagenome (GOLD analysis project Ga0070697, IMG submission 65475) | Corn, switchgrass and miscanthus rhizosphere microbial communities from Kellogg Biological Station, Michigan, USA - KBS K1-50-1 metaG | ecosystem: Host-associated > Plants > Roots >...
CACCGCCTCGCGACGGTGCAGCATGCCGACCGCATCGTGGTCATGGATCGTGGCGCGATCGTCGCGCAAGGTACGCATGCGGAGCTGGTTCGCCAGGACGGCTTGTATGCCAGCCTCGCGCGGCTGCAGTTCCTCACTACTGGCGGTAAATGGGAACGCGCCGCGTAGGCGCCCTTTCCCTGCTGGTTGTCGCCTGCGCCGTCCAGGCGCAGGAGCCGATCCGCGTCGGCTCGAAGCGCTTTACCGAGTCGTACATCCTCGGCGAGATCCTGGCGCAAGCCGCGCAGGGGCGGCACAAGGCGGGGCTCGGCAACACGGCGATCCTCGTCGCGGCGCTGAAAAATGACTCGGTCGATGTCTACCCGGAGTATACCGGCACGATCGCCAATGAGATCCTGCGCACCGAAGAAAGCCTGCAGCTCGGCGAGATCAACCGCCGGCTTGCCGCGCTCGGCTTGGCCGCGTCCACGCCGTTGGGGTTCAGCAACAGCTATGCGCTCGGCACGCGGCGCGACTTGCGGGCCATTTCCGATCTCGCGCGATTGCCGGACCTGCGTTTGGGGTTTTCCCATGAATTCCTCGGGCGCCGCGATGGCTGGCCGGGACTGCAGGCGGCGTATGGCCTGCCGCAGCAGCCGCGCGGCCTGGACCACGGCCTTGCCTACGAGGCGCTCGCCGCCGGCGAGATCGACGTCATGGATCTTTACTCGACCGACGCCAAGATCGAGCGCTACCGCATCGTCGTGCTGGCCGATGATCGCCACTACTTTCCGGCCTACGCTGCGGTGCTGCTGCATCGCGCCGATGCGCCGCGTCGCTATCCCCGGGCGTTCGCCGCATTCGCGCGGCTGCAGAACAGCATCGACAGCCGGACCATGGTGCGGCTCAACGCGCGCGCCGAGCTGGACAAGGTTCCCTTTGCCGACGTGGCGCGCGAATACCTTGGCGCCGGGCCGGCATCGAAACGGACCCTGCTCGCCGCCCTGTTCGCGCCGGACTCCGGGCGCCTGCTCGCCGAGCATCTCGGTCTGGTGTTCGGCTCGCTCGCGGTCGCCGCGTTGATCGGCGTTCCGCTCGGCGTGCTGGCCGCGAAGGTCGGCTGGCTCGCGCAGCCGGTGCTCGCGCTGACCGGACTGGTGCAGACGATCCCGTCGCTTGCCCTGCTCGCGTTCCTCATTCCGCTCACTGGCAGGATCGGGCTGTGGCCTGCACTGATCGCGTTGTTCCTGTATGCGCTTCTGCCGATCACGCGCAACACGCACGCCGGGCTCGCGCAAGTGCCGCGCGGGCTGCTCCAGGCGGGGACGGCGCTCGGCCTGTCGTCAAGGGATATTCTTTACAGGATAGAGCTTCCGCTTGCGCGCGAAACCATCATGGCGGGGGTCAAGACCTCGGCGGTGATCAACGTCGGCACCGCGACGATCGCCGCCTTCATCGGCGCCGGCGGGTTCGGCGAGCGCATCGCGCAGGGCCTGGCACTGAACGACCACACCGTGCTCCTCGCCGGTGCGCTGCCGGCGGCGGCGCTCGCTCTTGCCGTACATGCGGCATTCGAGCTCGCCGAGCGTTCCCTCGCGCGCAGGCCGCGGTAAAATTCCGCCCCACCTCCAGGGGAGAAGCGTTCATGAAAATCGGCGTGCCCGCCGAAGCGCGCGCGGGCGAGACGCGCGTTGCCGCTACGCCGGATACCGTGAAGCGGCTGGCGGCGAAGAACGAGGTGCGCATCCAGGCGGGGGCCGGCGCGGGATCGAGCATCCGCGACCCGGACTTCGCTGCGGCGGGCGCCAAGCTGGTCGGCTCGGCGGCGGAAGCGTATGACGCCGAGATCGTGCTGAAAGTGCGCGCGCCCATCGATGCTGAATTGGATTTACTGAAAAGCAATTCCATCCTGGTCGGCCTGCTCGATCCGTTCAACGCTGCCGGCATCGAGGCGCTGGCCAGGCGCGGCGTTACCGCGTTCGCGATGGAGTGGCTGCCGCGCATTTCGCGCGCGCAATCGATGGACGTGCTGTCCTCGCAAGCGAACATCGCCGGCTACAAGGCGGTCGTTCTCGCCGCGGCGGAGAGCGGACGCTTTTTCCCGATGCTGATGACCGCTGCCGGGACGGTGAAGGCCTCGCGCGTGCTGATCCTGGGGGCCGGCGTGGCGGGGCTGCAGGCGATCGCGACGGCCAAGCGTCTTGGGGCGATGATCGAAGCCTCCGACGTGCGGCCGGCGGTCAAGGAACAGGTTGAATCGCTGGGCGCGAAGTTCCTCGACGTGCCGTATGAGACCGACGAGGAGCGCGAAATCGCGCAGGGAGTCGGCGGCTACGCGCGAGCGATGCCCGCCGGCTGGATGCGCCGCCAGGCGGAGCTGGTGCACCAGCGGGCGTTGCAGGCGGACGTCGTGATCACGACTGCGCTGATCCCCGGCAGGCCGGCACCGAGGCTCATCCAGGAAGACACCGTCAAGGCGATGAGACCCGGCGCGGTCATCGTCGATCTCGCGGTCGAGCAGGGCGGCAACGTCGAGGGCATCGAGCGCGGCGCGACGGTGGTAAAGCACGGCGTCAAGCTGATCGGGCTGGAAAACCTGCCGGCGAGCGTGGCCACCGACGCCTCCGCCTTGTACGCGCGCAACCTCTACAACTTCCTGGTCCTGATGCTCGACCCGAAGAGCGGCGAGTTCAAGCTGGACCGCGGCGACGAGATCATCGCCGGCACGCTGGTCTGCACGCAGGGCGAAGTGCTCAGGAAAGGCTGACCATGGGCGGACCCGTAGATCCCACCGTCATCAACCTCGTGGTGTTCGTGCTCGCCGTGTTCGTCGGCTACCACGTCATCTGGAACGTGACCCCGGCGCTGCACACGCCGCTGATGAGCGTCACCAACGCCATTTCGAGCGTGATCATCGTCGGCGCCATTCTCGCCGCCGCGCCCGCCGAGGTCGACTTCGGCTCGGTGCTCGGCGTGATCGCGGTGGCGCTCGCCTCGGTGAACGTCGCCGGCGGCTTCCTCGTGACGCAGCGCATGCTGCAGATGTTCAGGAAAAAGCAGAAATGAGCGCCAACCAGCTCACGCTGTGGTACCTGGTCGCCTCGATCTGCTTCATCCTGGCGCTGAAAGGGCTGTCCTCGCCGACCACGGCGCGCCGCGGCAATTATTTCGGCATGGCGGGAATGGCCATCGCGCTGCTGACCACCATCGCCGTCGTCGCGCGCGGCCGCGTCGATCTGATCCTGATCGCCATGCTGATCGGCGGCACGATCGGCGCCATCGTCGCGCGCCGCGTGCAGATGACGCAGATGCCGGAGCTGGTCGCCGCGATGCACTCGCTGGTCGGCATGGCGGCGGTGCTGATCGCCGTCGCCGCCGTGGATCACCCGAGCGCCTTCGGCGTGCCCGATCCCCTGCCCCGGGGCAACAAGCTCGAGCTGTTCATCGGCAGCTTCGTCGGCGCGATCACGTTCTCCGGATCGGTGATCGCGTTCGGCAAGCTGGCGGGCCTGGGCAAGAAATTCCGCCTGTTCTCGTCGGCGCCGGTGGTATTCCCGGGCCAGCACTGGCTGAACCTCATTCTGGGGCTGGTCATGATCGGCTGCGGCGCCGCGTTTTTCCTCGCCGACGACAAGCTCTGGACGCCGTTCCTGGCGATGGCGGCGATCGCCTTCGCGCTCGGCGTGCTGATCATCATCCCGATCGGCGGCGCCGACATGCCGGTGGTGATCTCGATGCTGAACAGCTACTCGGGCTGGGCGGCCGCCGGCATCGGTTTCTCGCTCAACAACGCCATGCTCATCATCGCCGGCTCGCTCGTCGGCTCCTCGGGCGCGATCCTGTCCTACATCATGTGCCGGGCGATGAACCGCTCGTTCATCTCGGTGATCCTGGGCGGCTTCGGTGCCGCCGAGGGCGCCGCGGCGACCGACGCCGGGCAGAAGACGGTGCGCTCGGGCTCGCCGGAGGACGCCGCTTTCCTCCTCGCCAATGCCGGGAGCGTGATCATCGTCCCCGGGTACGGCCTCGCGGTCGCGCGCGCGCAGCATGCGGTCAAGGAGCTGGCGCAAAAGCTCCAGGCAAAAGGGGTCGGCGTGCGCTACGCCGTGCACCCGGTGGCCGGGCGCATGCCCGGGCACATGAACGTGCTCCTTGCCGAAGCCGAAGTCCCGTACGACCTGGTGTTCGAGATGGAGGACATCAACAGCGAGTTTCCCGACACCGACGTGGCGCTGGTGCTCGGCGCGAACGACGTCGTGAACCCGCTCGCGTACGAGAAAGGCAGCCCGATCTACGGCATGCCGATCCTCGACGTCGCCAAGGCGCGCACCGTCATCGTCAACAAGCGCAGCATGGCCACCGGCTACGCCGGGCTCGACAACCCGCTTTTCTACATGGAGAAGACCATGATGGTGTTCGGCGACGCGAAGAAGGTCGTCGAGGACATGGTCAAGGCGCTGGATTAGGCCGGCGACGGCGGCTAGTTGGCTCGCTCGTAGACGATGTCGCTGCGCCGGTTCTGCGCCCATGACGCCTCGTCGTGACCCACGGCTCTCGGCTTTTCCTCGCCGAAGCTGGTGGCCTCGACCTGCCGCTCGGCGACGCCGAGCAGGGTCAGCATCTTCTTGACGCCTTCGGAGCGCCGCTGGCCGAGAGCCAGGTTGTATTCGCGGCTGCCGCGCTCGTCGGCGTTACCCTGAACCGCGATCTGCGCCTGGGGATGCTCGCGCAGGTAGCGCGCGTTCGCTTCCACCAGCGCGCGGTATTCGTCCTTTACGTCGTAGCGATCGAAGTCGTAGTAAACGCTGCGCTTCGACAGCTCGGCGGCATTGGTTGCGGCCGGGCGCATTGCCTGCTGAGCCGCGGGTGCGGCCTGCGGCGTGGGACTGCTTTCAACGGCGCGGGCTTGCGGCGACGATGCACCCGCCGATTGATCGACAGTCGGTTCACTGGCGCATGAGGCGAGAAAGACCGCCATGACGGCGGCGGAGATGGCGATGGCGATGGGGCGAGTCTGCATGCTGAGCTCCCTTGGTTACGTCACGGCTGCGGCGGGGGCCTCGATACTAGCGCGCAAACTATATTTGTGCAAATGTGTACCCATGGCGGCGCGTCGAAAGCATCCCGAGATGCTGGCAGTGCTGGAGCAGTTCCGGGTCCTTTTCAAATCGGTCCGGCGGCACTATCACAGCGTCGAACGCCGGGCCGGGATCAGCGGTGCCCAGCTCTGGGCGCTGGCCGAGGTTGCCGCCAGTCCCGGAGTCGAGGTCAGCCGGCTCGCCAGGACCCTGGCCATCCATCAATCCACCGCCAGCAACCTGCTGCGCCGCCTGCAAACGCAGAAGCTGGTCAGCAGGAAGCGCGGGGGAAAGGATCAGAGGACCGTGCAGCTCTTCGTGACCGGCAAAGGCGTCCGGGTGCTCAAGGGTGCGCCGAAGCCGCTGATCGGCGTGCTGCAGCAGGCGCTGTCCGATTTGCCGCGCGGCAGCCTGCAAGTCCTGCACAGCCACCTCGGCAAGGTGATTTCGCTGCTGAAGGCGAAGGATCTGCAAGCGAGGGCCATTCCGCTCTCGCTGATCGAATGAAATCCGTCGCGGCACGGCTGCTCGCGCGCGAGCGCGGCCTGTTCGCGGGCGCGGCTGTCGTCGCGGCGGCGTGCGCCGCGCTCGGCGTGCCGTTCGAATTCGTGCTGTTCGGCCTGACGCTCGCGGGCGTCGCGCTGTTCCATCACCACACGCTGCAGGTCGCGCTCATCGGGCTCGCCGCGATCGTGCTCTACAAGCTGGGCTTTACGGGATTCAAAGCCGGCCCGGGGATCGGCGCTCTTGGGCTGCACCTGCTGCACGAGTGGGTGATCCTCGCCAACCTGTTCGGCCTGCTGCTCGGCTTCGCGCTGCTCTCCAACCACTTCGAGGAAAGCCGGGTGCCGGCGGCGCTGCCGCGCTACCTGCCGGACGACTGGAAGGGCGGCTTCGTGCTGCTGTGGATGATCTTCGTGCTGTCTTCGTTCCTCGACAATATCGCCGCCGCGCTGATCGGCGGCACCATCGCCCGCGCGGTGTTCCGCGGCAAGGTGCATATCGGCTACCTGGCGGCGATCGTCGCCGCGTCGAACGCGGGCGGCTCGGGCAGCGTGGTCGGCGATACCACGACCACCATGATGTGGATCGATGGCGTCGATCCGCTGGACGTGCTGGAGGCCTTCGTCGCCGCCGGCGCCGCGATGCTGATCCTCGGCGTTCCTGCCTCGCTGCAGCAGCAACGCTATTCGCCGATCGCCAAGGACGCTGCGGCGGGCGTGCGCGTGGACTGGCCGCGCGTCGCGATCGTTGCATCCATTCTGCTCGCCGCGATCGCGGTGAATGTCGTCATTAACGTAAGGTTCAGTGACTTCTCGGACAGCTTCCCGTTCATCGGGGCAGGGGTGTGGGTTGCAATCTTCATCGCCGCGCTGTGGCGCCGTCCGGCGTGGTCGCTGCTGCCCGGCGCGTTTAAAGGCAGCGTGTTCCTGCTTTCGCTCATCGTGTGCGCTTCGCTGATGCCAGTGGAGAAACTCCCAGCGGCGTCGTGGCAGACCGCGCTGGGCCTCGGCTTCGTCTCCGCGGTCTTCGACAACATTCCGCTCACCGCGCTGGCGCTCAAGCAAGGCGGTTACGACTGGGGCTATCTCGCGTACGCGGTGGGCTTCGGCGGCTCGATGATCTGGTTCGGTTCTTCCGCCGGCGTTGCGCTGTCCAACATGTATCCGCAGGCGAAATCGGTCGGCCTGTGGCTCAAGCACGGCTGGCACGTCGCGCTCGCCTACGTGATCGGGTTTTTCGTCCTCTATGCCGTTCTCGGCTGGCATCCGAATGCGCCGCACAAATCCAAGCCGGCTGCCGCCCTCCCAACACCCGGCGCGGTGGTTTATTCCGCATGACGAGTTTGCCTTGCGACTGCTTCGAGGACGAGAGTAGAATCCCTGCGCCTTCGCGTACTGTCCGTGCAGGGATTTCACCCTGCCCATAATTCGAATCCAGAGTGAGGAGACAACGAATGAGCAATCAGCAACCGTCGCGCCGCAGGTTCCTGACCGGCGCGGCCGTCGCCGCGACCGGCGCGGCAACGCTCGGCTTCCCCGCGATCGTCAAGGCGCAGGGCCCGATCACGATGCGCTGGCAGAGCACCTGGCCGTCCAAGGACATCTTCCACGAGTACGCGCTCGACTACGCGAAGAAAGTGAACGACATGACCGGCGGCGACCTCAGGATCGAGGTATTGCCCGCGGGCGCGGTGGTGCCGGCCTTCGGCCTGCTCGACGCGGTGTCGAAAGGCACCCTCGACGGCGGGCACGGCGTGCTGGTCTACCACTACGGCAAGCAGAACGCGCTCGCGCTGTGGGGATCGAGCCCGGCCTACGGCATGGACGCCAACATGCTGCTCGCCTGGCACAAATACGGCGGCGGCAGGGAGCTGCTCAACAAGCTTTACGCCTCGATCGGCGCCAATGTCGTGTCCTTCCCGTACGGCCCGATGCCGACGCAGCCGCTCGGCTGGTTCAAGAAGCCCATCACCAAGTGGGAGGATTTCAAGGGCCTCAAGTACCGCACCGTGGGCATCTCGATCGACCTGTTCACCGGCATGGGCGCGGCGGTGAACGCGCTCCCGGGCGGCGAGATCGTCCCTGCGATCGACCGCGGCCTGCTGGATGCCGCGGAGTTCAACAACGCCACCTCCGACCGCATCCTGGGCTTCCCGGACGTGTCCAAGGTGTGCATGCTGCAGAGCTACCACCAGAACGGCGAGCAGTTCGAGATCACGTTCAACAAGACCAAATACGACGCGCTGCCGGAGAAGATGCGGGCGATCATCGCCAACGCGGTGGAGGCTGCCTCGGCCGACATGTCGTGGAAAGCGATCGACCGCTATTCGAAGGACTACATCGAGCTGCAGACCAAGGACAAGGTGAGGTTCTACAAGACGCCGGCCTCGGTGCTGCAGAAGCAGCTCGAAGTGTTCGACCAGGTCCTGGCAAAGAGGACGGCGGACAACCCGATGTTCAAGGAGATCACCGACTCGCAGCGCACATTCGCGGAGCGCGCGGTGAAGTGGGAGCAGGACACCGTCGTCGACCGGCGCATGGCCTACAACTATTATTTCGGCAAGAAGCCCGCCGCGAAGAAGGCCTGATCCCTGTCTGAGATTTTCCAGCACTCTCCGGGCTTTGCTCCCGGAGGGTGCTTTGTATTATGAAAATTCAGAATTTCCTGCTCGCCGCCGACCACGTCAGCACCTGGACAGGCAAAGCCACGGCCTGGCTGATCCTTGCGCTGATGTCGGCCGTCTGCATCGAGGTGTTCAAGCGCTACCTGCTGAACGCCCCGACGGCGTGGATCTTCGACCTCGACAACATGCTTTACGGCACGCTGTTCATGATGTGCGGCGCGTACACGCTGGCGCAGGACGCCCACGTCAGGGGCGACTTCCTGTACGGCTCGTTTAAGCCGCGCACCCAGGCGACGCTGGACCTGGTTCTGTACATCCTGTTCTTCCTCCCCGGAGTGATTGCCCTGATCTATGCGGGGATCGATTACGCGGCCATCTCATGGCGCATCAATGAACACTCGAACGTGACGGCGGAGGGGCCGCCCGTTTATCCATTCAAGACCGTCATCCCGATCGCCGGGGTTCTGGTGCTGATCCAGGGACTGGCCGAGATCGTGCGCTGCATCGTGTGCCTGCGGACCGGGCAATGGCCTGATCGCCTGAAGGACGTCGAGGAGATCGACGTGGTCGAGCAGCAGCTTGCCGGCAGCACGCTGGTGGACGACGAATCGCGCAGGCGTGCGATCGAAAGCGCGCACGATATCGACGAAGCCGCGCACCAGCGCATCGGTCCGAGGGGAGCCGAGCGTGAGTGACGCGGGACTCGGGCTGACCATGCTCGCGCTCATCGTGATCGTGATCATGATGGGCTTTCCGACGGCATTCACGCTGATGGGCCTGGGCATGATGTTCGGCTACATCGCGTTCTATGACCCGGCGCATTCCTGGACGGACAACCGGGTGTTCGACCTCATGGTCGAGCGCACCTATGGAGCGATGAACAACGACGTGCTGATCTCGATCCCCTTGTTCGTGCTGATGGGCTACGTGATGGAGCGCGGCGCGCTGGTGGACAAGATGTTCTACAGCATCCAGCTCGCGTTCCGGCGGGTGCCCGCCTCGCTTGCAGTCGCGACACTGATCGTGTGCACGTTCTGGGGCATCGCCAGCGGCCTGGTCGGCGCGGTGGTGGTGCTGATGGGCGTGATCGCGTTCAGCCCGATGCTGAAGGCCGGCTACGACGTGCGCCTGGCATCGGGGGTGATCACCGCGGGGGGCACGCTCGGCATCCTTATCCCGCCTTCGGTGATGATCATCGTCTACGCCGCGGTCGCCGGTCAATCGGTGGTGAAGCTCTACGCCTCGGCGATGTTTCCCGGTTTCTTCCTGTCGTTCCTCTACCTCGTGTATATCGTCGGCTGGGCGGTGATCGAGCCCAAGATCGCGCCGCGCTTGCCCGAGTCCGAGCAGAAGATACCGGTGTCCGACTGGGTACGAAAATTCCAGCAGGCGTATTCGTCAAACATGCTGGCCGGTTTGCTTACCGCGCTGTTCAGGCCCGCCAAGGCGCTCGCTATCCAGAACGGGGGCGGTCGGCTGACCTACGTCATGCTGTGGAGGAATTTTCTTGCGGCGCTGTTTCCGCTCATGCTCGCGGCCGTGACGGTGTGGGGCATCTGGTGGTACGTGGTGATCCATCCGCTGACCGACATCCGGCAGGAGGCAAGCGCCGCGCAGAAACAGGCCGTGCCTGCCGCTTCCGCTCCGGCGGCGCCACTGGTGAATCCGGACAAGCCACAGGAGCTGGGGCAGAGCGCGACCGAATCCGAAACGCCGGCGCAGGAACCTGAGGGCGTCGAGCAAGTAGGCACCCCGGATATGGTGACGCACGGGGCCGCGCCCGTGGAAGCAGGCCCGCCGCCCGCGTTCTATACCTGGTTCTGGATTGTCGTTGCAGCGACCGCTCTGGTGCTCGCGTGGTACTACTGGAAGCTGGAGGCGGAGGCGTTCGAGCTGCTGAAGCTGCTGATCTCGTCGGTCATGCCGCTGGGCATCCTGACCATCGTGGTGCTCGCGGTCATCCTGTTCGGCATAACCACCGCCACCGAGTCTGCCGGGATCGGCGCCGCCGGCGCATATCTGCTTGCGCTGCAGGGAGGCCAATTCAACTGGGAACGCCTCAAGCAAACAGTATTTCTGACCGCCAAAACCACCGCGATGGTGTGCTGGCTCTTCATCGGCTCGGCGTTGTTCTCGGGGGTGTTCGCGATCCTGGGCGGTCAGCAGCTGGTCGAGACGTGGGTACTGAGCCTCAACATGACGCCAGTGCAGTTCCTGATCCTGTCGCAGGCGATCATCTTCCTCCTCGGCTGGCCGCTCGAATGGACCGAAATCATCGTCATCTTCGTGCCGATCTTCCTGCCGCTGCTCAAGCACTTCGACATCGATCCGATCCTGTGGGGCACGCTGGTGTTCGTCAACCTGCAGGCGGCTTTCCTCTCGCCGCCGGTGGCGATGTCGGCGTTCTACCTGAAGGGCGTATCGCCCAAGCACGTGACGCTCAACCAGATCTTCGCCGGCATGATGCCTTACATGCTGATCGTGATTCTGTGCATGGTGATCATGTACCTGTGGCCGGGCATGACCCTGTGGCTGCCGAATTACCTGTACGGGGGAGGATAGACCAGCCTTGTCTCCGGCATGAGTCTATTTCCTGCAAATCTCTGCCAGCTGACCAAGCCACTTGTCGCGTTTCGCGCGACGAAACTGGAACCAGATTCTGTAGCGGGGAAAATCCGGATCCGGCACGTCTACTGCGACCCAGTGGTGTGTGATGCCGAGCAGCGATTCGTGAACGGGTTCCAGCGACAGGACTTGCTTGGGGGAGAGCACCTTCGCATGAGGCCAGTCAACCAGCACGAGCCGATTCTTCTGTTTTTCATAGCCCACGTAGGTGTCGCCCTTCCGATGCCAAAGGTCGGCCTTGAAGTCTGACGGCAATAGCGCGGCCACCTTTTCCCGCGCCGTATCGCCCCTCATGAACAGCCGGTACGAGAACAATATGCCGATAGCGAAGCCCGCAAAAATGAGGATGCCGATGATCGTGCCCACTGCGAGTGCCTCCTTCCCTGTCTATGGTAACAGGGCATGAGCGACAGGCGGCGGAGCTGTCCGCCGCCGATGCCGCGCGAAACATCAGGGACGGGCGGCTCACGTCGGAGGAGCTCGTCCAATCCTGCCTCGAGCGCATAGGCACACTCGAACCGTCGGTGCAGGCATGGACCTTTCTGGACGGGGAGCATGCGCTTGCGCAAGCTCGCGCCGCCGACGAGCGCAAGCGCAGCGGCGAGCCGATCGGCGCGCTGCACGGCGTTCCCGTCGGCCTCAAGGACATTATCGACACGGCCGACATGCCGACCGAGAACGGCACGGTCCTGCATCGCGGTCGCACACCGTCGAACGATGCGGCGGTCGTCAAGATGCTGCGAGCTGCCGGCGCCGTGATTCTAGGCAAAACGGTGACCACGGAATGCGCTTATTTCGCGCCCGGCAAGACGCGCAACCCGCACAACCCCGAGCACACGCCGGGCGGCTCGTCGAGCGGCTCGGCGGCGGCGGTCGCAGCGGCCATGGCGCCGCTCGCGCTCGGCAGCCAGACCAACGGCTCGACCATCCGGCCCGCAGCGTTCTGCGGCGTGTACGGCTTTAAGCCCACGCACGGCCTGATTCCGCGCTCGGGCATCCTCGAGTTGTCGCGCACGCTCGACCACGTCGGGCTGTTCGCGCGCACGCTCGACGACCTCGCGCTGCTTGCCGAGGAGCTCGCCGGCTACGACGAGGGCGACCCGGATACGCGGCCGCGTGCCCGTATTCCTTTTCAAATGATGTCTGCGGAGCAACCGCCCATCGAGCCCCTGCTGGCGTTCGTGAAGACGCCGCACTGGGAGAAGGTCTCTGCCGAGACGCGCGAGGCGTTCGCGGAGCTGACCGGCGCGCTGGGCGAGCGGGTGGAAGAAGTCGAGCTGTTCCCCTCGGCGACCGAGGCATGGAACTGGCACAAGATCATCATGGAAGCCGAGATGGCGGCGAATTTCGAGCGCGAGTGGCAGCAAGGCCGCGACCGGCTGTCCGACCAGCTGCGCTCCCTGCTCGAGCGCGGGCGCGAAACGCGCGCCGTCGACTACCAGCGCGCGCTGCGCGGGATCCGGCCGATGGTGGAGAGCTTCGACGAGCTCTTCATGGAGCGCTACGACGCGATTGTCACGCCGGCTGCGCCGGGCACCGCGCCCAAAGGCCTGTCTGCCACGGGCGACCCGTCTTTCTGCACGCTGTGGACGCTGTGCGGAATGCCGGCGCTATCGCTGCCGCTGCTGCAGGGCGCCGACGGGCTGCCGCTCGGCGTGCAGCTCGTGGGACGGCGCGGTTTCGATGCGCGGCTGCTGCGCACCGCGCGCTGGCTGGTCGAAGCGACGCGCTAGACCGGGGCGGCCTGCGCCCTCAGCGTTTCGATCTCGGTGCGCAGCCGCTCGAGCTCGCTGCGATCGGAAAAGGAAACCGCCCAGTGGGTGAGGCGCCCGTCGGCGCAGCGGATCGCACCGAGCGCGATCTCGATGTGGCGGGCGGCGCCGTCCTTACCCCAGGCTTTCAGCTGGCAGCCGGAAGGCGCCTCGGAGAGAACACGCTGCAGCAGCGCCTCATCGCCGCGGAACAGCAAGGCGGCGAGCGAGCGGCCGATGGCCTCGCGCTCGTCGAAGCCGAAGAACTTCTCGAAGGCCGGATTCACGTAGGTCACGATGCGCGCGGACGGCGCTGCATCGAGCAAGGCGAGCGGGAAACCGCACGCGCCGAGCGCCGCCCGCGACAGCGCACTGTCGGAGAGCAGGCGGAAAAGCGCGGGAGCCGCCTCCGGCCTGGCGATCCTGTTAGGCAGCGTCATGCCGCGCTTTTGCCATGAATCAGGCCGCAGGACAAGCACAGAAGCGTGCCCGATGTGACGGACGCCACATCACGCCGCGTGGCGCACGGGCTCGGACAGGGAATAGCAGTAGCGCCGCAGCCGGCTGAGGTCCGCAGTAGAGATGGCCCGCCGCAGGAAACCCATGTTGCGGTCGATCTCGGACTGGTACAGGTTGGGGCCGTCGAAGTGCGCCTCGGCATACCGGATCACGGCGCCCAGCTTCCGGTCGATGCGGTCGCGCGCGACGTACTCGTAGAACCCCGGCGTCTTGATGATCAGGTCGTCGCCCGAAGCGTAGCGCACCACTTCGCGCCCGTCGGGCAGGCGCTCGCGCGCGATGTTGCCCAGGACGAATTCCCGGTACAGGAACTGACGGCATTTCTCCAGGTACATGCGATCGGACATCTGCCCGATCAGGTCGGCGGTGCCGACCAGGTAGCCGACCAGGCGGTCCTTGGGGTCGGCGACATGGATGTCCTCGATTTCCATCTCGTAGCCGGTGAAGTGCACCAGCTGCGCCGCGACCGCGACCTCGGCCGAGAACCCCAGTCGGGGCAGGTAGGCGGTCATGAAGTCGGCGCTGCGGCTGACATGGATCTTGGTGAACACGGCGCCGTTCTCGACTTCGGCCTCCGACCGCCGCTTCATGTACCCCGCGTCGTGGAGCAGCGCCACCAGCACGCCGAGCATGGCGCGCCGTGCGCCGAGCTGGTCAGGCGCCGCGCAGCTGCGCTCGTGGCCGTCGATCAGGCGCGCCATGGCGAGCGTGACGTCGAGCGAATGCCGGATGTCGTGATATAGCGTGTCGCAGGCGAAATAGCCCGGAAAGCCGCCTTCGAACAGCGCGCGGAAGTCGTCGAAAGCGCGCGCCAGCCGATTGAGGTTCTCTCCAGGGTAGCGGACAGCGAAAAGGGCGAGGACCGCGTCGCGGACCCGTTGCGGATCCTCGACATTTACGCGGTTCGTGACGTCGTTCTGGTTTAGTCGGTCTTGCATGGGGCGCCCGTGGCGTTCCCCCTCCCGCGCAGGCACACAACCCGACTGCGATTATTCTCCCGCGTCGTGCCGGAGGCAAGGAAAGCGCGCAATTGACGCGCCGAAGAGATAAAAGGGGAGACGGCCGTTAAGCCGGGTTCTGTGGTCACCGGCCGGGCGCACCCGGCCGGGCCGGCAGCCATTCCTCTGGGCCCCGGGTTGCCCCGGGGCTCTAGCCACCTACCCGCAAGCTTCGGCCGAGCCGGCCTCGATCGCCTGCCTATTTGGTGTTGCTCCGGATGGAGGTTGCCGCGTTTCACCCCTCGGCTTTTGGGCCGAGGACTCGTCTCTGTGGCCCTGTTCGTCACGTCGCCGTGCCAGGGGGTTACCCTGCATCCCGCTCTGCGGAGCCCGGACTTTCCTCTATGCCGCCGCAAAAAGACCGGCGGACAGCGGCTGCCTGGCCGACTCCCGGATGCGATTTTACCCTGTGGGGGCGCAGGAGTATGCTTCGTCGATGCGAAGAAGACTGTATTTTCTGCTGCCTGATGTCGAAAGCGCACGGCACACCGCGGACGACCTGCTCCTCGCGCGCCTCGAGGACCGCCACATGCACTTTCTCGCCAGGCGCGGCACCGACCTCGGCGAGCTGCACGAGGCGAGTTACCTGTTCAAGACCGACCTGCTGCATGGCGCCGGCGTCGGCCTCGTGCTCGGAGGCATCGGCGGCTTGATTCTCGGTGTGATCATCGTCGCCTACCCGCCGGAAGGCACGCAGCCGCAGCTGGTCGTGGTGCTGATCGCTGCCATCGTCGGCGGCATTCTGGGGGCGTGGATGGCAAGCATGGCCGCCGCCGCCGTTCCCAATTCGCGGCTCAAGGCCTTCCACGAGGACATCGAGCGCGGCAAGGTCCTGCTCATGATCGACGTGCCCTATGGCCAGGTCGAGCAGATCCGCGAGGTGGTCCTGTCGCGCCACCCCGAGGCGGTGGCCGGCGGACAGGCGTCGCGCTACCCGGCGTTTCCGTAGGCGGCCGGAAGTAGCGCGTGTCGTCGTAGAACTCCGGCTGCTCGCTTCCAGCGAGCCATCCCGGGTAACCGAAGATGGGGACCGGCGCCAGCTCGCGCGGCGTAGCCTGCGTCGAGCGCTGCGCCAGCCATGCAGCCGCCTGCGCGTCCGCGTCCGCGCCCGGCGCAACGAAAATGGCCTTGCAGGTGATGCCGGGCCACGGCTCGAGCGCCTTCTCGAGGACCGCGTGGCCAAGCACCGAGATGCGCATGGAGCGCAGAACGCGCCGGCGATGCTCCCAGAACAGCTCCTTCCAGCGAAAGCCGCGCAGCATGGCGAGCAGCTCGGCGTCGGCGCAGGCGACGATGGCTCCGCCCTCGTCGAACAGCGTCAGCAGGTCGCGCAGGCGGCCGCGACGGCCGTGCTCGAGCGCGATGCGCTCGGCGTGCATGGCGTTGATGCGGGCCTTGGTGCGGGGGAACGCCAGCCAGGCAAGCGCGTTGAACAGGTCGTGCAGGCTTTCCGGCCGCGTTTCCACGCAACCCGACTCGAACACGCGCACTTCATAGTAGGCGTCGGCGCCACCGGGCGGCACGAAGCGCACCGGCCGGCCGCTTTCGGTGCGCAGCCCGGCGGCGTCGGCAAGCGCGTTCAGATGGCCGAGCGTCGCGCCGCCCGCGGCTTGCAAGCGCTCGTGCCACGGCCTGAGCGGGTCGAAGACCGGCTGTCTTAGAGAAGCTTCCACGCGATCGTCTCCCCGGCGCGAAGCGGCACCAGCTCCTCGCCGCCGAACTTGAGCTGCGCGGGCGCCTTCCATTCTTCGCGCACCAGGGTGATGCTTTCCCGGTTGAGGGGAAGCCCGTAGAACTGGGGCCCGAACACGGAGGCGAAGCCCTCGAGCTTGTCGAGCGCGCCGGCCTCCTCGAAGGCGATGGCGTAGAACTCGATGGCCGCGTGCGCGGTGTAAATGCCGGCGCAGCCGCACGCGGTCTCCTTGGCGTGCCGCGCGTGCGGCGCGCTGTCGGTGCCGAGGAAAAACTTGGGGCTGCCCGACGCCGCGGCCTCGACCAGCGCCTCGCGGTGGTCCTCGCGTTTCAACACCGGCAGGCAGTAGTGATGCGGGCGGATGCCGCCCATGAAAAGCGCGTTGCGGTTCATGAGCAGGTGGTGCGCGGTGATCGTCGCCGCGATGTTCGGACCGGTGACCTCGATGTATTGCACCGCGTCCCGAGTGCTGATGTGCTCGAGCACCACCTTGAGCTGGGGAAAGCGCGCCACCAATGGCCCGAGGACTTCCTCGATGAAAGCCTTCTCGCGGTCGAAAACGTCGACCGCGGGGTCGGTCGATTCGCCATGGATCAATAGCGGCATGCCGACTTCGGTCATTTTTTCGAGGGCATGGAAGCAGCGTGACAGGCGCGTGACGCCCTCGTCCGAATGAGTGGTTGCGCCGGCCGGATAGAGCTTCACGCCGAATACGTGCCCCGAGCGCTTGGCGAGCGCGATTTCCTCGGGCGGCGTGTCGTCGGTAAGGTACAGGGTCATCAACGGCTCGAAGGCCGCGCGCGGCGGCAGCGCGCGCAGGATGCGTTCGCGGTACTCGAGCGCCTGCTGCGTAGTGCGAACGGGGGGCTTGAGGTTGGGCATCACGATGGCACGCGCGAAACGCCGGGCGCTGTCGGCGAGCACCGAGGCCATGGCGGGCCCGTCGCGCAGGTGCAGATGCCAGTCGTCGGGGCGCTTCAGCGTGAGCCGGTCCATCAGCCGAATTCTACTTGGCGCGCTCGAGCGCCCTGCGGTACAGAACGCTCCTTGGAATCCCGGTAATGCGCGCAGCGAGCCGCGCCGCCTCGCTCGGCGCCAAAGCCCCCAGCAGCTCTCCGAGTACCCGTTCGGCCTCCAAGATCTGTGCGGGCCTGGGCTCGCCCGGGGCTAGCACCAGCACGAACTCGCCCTGTTGGCGATGGGCATCGGCGAGCAGCCAGTCCCGCGCATCGCCGAGCGACAGTCGCGCCACGTCCTCGAATTTCTTCGTCAGCTCGCGGGCGATCACAACTTCCCGCGCCACGCCGAAGCGCTCCGCCAGGTCCGCCAGCGTTTCGAGCACGCGGTGCGGCGCTTCATACAGGATCACCGGCCAGGGCAGGTCGAGGCCGTCCAGCGCCTTGCGGCGCGCTGACCGGCCGGCCGGAAGAAAGCCCGCAAAGAAAAAGCGCCCCGCCGCGAACCCCGACGCCGAGAAGGCCGCCACCGCCGCGCTCGGCCCGGGAATGGGAATAACGCGGATGCCTGCGCGATGCGCCTGCTCGACGAGCAGCGCGCCGGGATCGGATAGCGCGGGCGTGCCGGCATCGCTGATCAACGCCACATTCTTGCCGGCGCGCATCGCCTGCAGAAGCTTGGCGGCGGCGGCGCGCTCATTGTGCTCGTGCAGCGCGACCGTGCGCGCCGAGATGGCGTGCCGCGCGAGCAGCGTGCGGCTGGTTCGCGTGTCCTCGCACGCGATCAGATCGGCCGCGCGCAGCGCTTCGATCGCGCGCGGGCTGGCGTCGCCCAGGTTGCCGATCGGCGTGGCGACGACATAGAGGCTGCCTGGGATCATCCGGTCAACGGGGCTCGCGCAGTTTCGTTAAGCCTGCCATGAACTGGGCCGGGGCGCGAGCCGAAGACCTCTGTGCAGGCCTGCTGAGGGCAGCAGGCCTGCGGCTGATCGAGCGAAACTGGCGCTGCCGGCTGGGAGAGATCGATCTCATCGCCGAGGAGAGCGGCACGCTGGTATTTGCCGAAGTCCGCATGCGCCAGAGCGGCAGCTACGGCGGCGCCGCCGAAAGCGTGACGGCGGCGAAGCGCGCCCGCCTGCTTGCCGCGGCGCGCCTCTACCTGGCCGGGCGGCGGGACGCGCACTGCCGCTTCGACGTGTTCCTCATCGACGGCGTCGCAGGGCATGTGCAGTGGATCCGCAACGCATTTGGCGAATAGCGCTGCTCGCGGCATTGCTCGCCGCAGGCCCGGGGCGCGGCGACGAGCGCGTGCCGAGCGTGCGCTTGCTGGTGCAGAGCTCTCCGCTGGCGGGCTTCCGGTATCACGCCGCCGCGGAAGTATGGGATCAACTGCGGGTGGGCGACGCCCTCGAGCTGCGTCGCGAGCCCGACAATCCTCATGACCCCAGCGCCGTGAGCGTCGCGTGGCGCGGCCGCAAGCTTGGCTATGTGCCGCGGCGCGAAAATACGGCGCTCGCATGGGGCCTGGACCGCGGCGAGCCGCTGCGCGCGCGCATCAGCCGCCTCGCGCCCCATCCCAATCCGGCGCGTCGCGTCGAGTTCGAGGTTTACTTCGAGTAGAATCGAAGACATGGGACACGCGGAGCACAACGCAGCCCTCTCGGCGCGAGTGGCCGCGCACTTTGCCGAGAGCGCGAATCTCAAATTGGCCGCAGCGCAGTCGTTGGCAGGTCCAGTGGCGCGCGCCGGCGTGCTGCTCGCCGATTGCCTGCGCAGCGGCGGCAAAGCGCTCGCCTGCGGCAACGGCGGCTCGGCGGCCGATGCGCAGCACTTCGCAGCCGAGCTCATCAATCGATTCGAGACCGAGCGCCCGCCGCTCGCGGCGGTGGCTTTGACGACGGACAGCTCGACCCTTACGTCGATCGCGAACGATTATGCCTACCAGCAGGTCTTCTCCAAGCAGCTGCGGGCGATCGGCCGACGCGGGGACGTGCTGCTCGCCATCTCGACCAGCGGCAACTCCGGCAACGTGCTGGAGGCGATCGGAGCGGCGCGCGAGCTGGGGGTGCGCGTGATTGCGTTGACCGGGAACGGCGGCGGCAAGCTGGCGTCCCTGATCCAGGCTGACGACGTGCACATCTGTGTGCCGCATCGGAACACCGCCCGGATCCAGGAAGTCCATCTGCTGGTGCTGCACTGCCTGTGCGACGGCATCGATTTCCAGCTGTTCGGCGCAAAAGGATGAAGGCCCGGACGCGGCTGGCGCTTGCCGTCGTGGCGAGCGCGGCGCTGCTGCAGGGCTGTGAGCTGGCATTGATCGGCGCCAGCGCCGGCGCCGCCTACTCGACGCTCGAGGACCGCCGCTCCTCGGGCACCCAGCTGGATGACGACACGATCGAGCTGCGCGCCGGCAGCCGCGTCGCCGATCGCTTCGCCGACAAGGTCCATGTCAACGTTGCCGCGTTCAACCGCGCCGCGCTGATCACCGGCGAGGTTCCGGATGAGGCGGTGCGCGCCGAAGTGGAAAAGATCGTGCAGGGGGTGCCAAACGTCCGCGGCGTGACCAACGAGGTGCAGCTGGCGCCGATCACCTCGCTTGGCGATCGCACCAACGACTCGCTCATCACCGCCCAGGTCAAGACGCGCTACCTCAGGGCGAAGGCATTCAACCCCGTGCACGTCAAGGTGGTGACTGAAGCGGGCGTGGTGTATCTGATGGGCGTGGTGAGCGAGCGCGAGGCGGACGACGCGGTCGACATCGCGCGCACCACCAGCGGCGTGCGCAAGGTGGTGAAGATCTTCGAATACTGCAAGGCGGCCGACCAGGTCTGCCGGCCCCGTCCTCCCAGCCCACCGGACGAGAAGCCGAAACCCGCGGCCTGATCGCGTGCAGGCTTCGCCGCCGGCCTACGAATCCAAGATCCGCGCGCCGCGCGAACTCGAGCGCTGGAGCGCGCAGCTGCCGCGGCCGCTGGTCTTCACGAATGGCGTGTTTGACATCCTGCATCGCGGCCATGTCGCCTATCTCGCGCGCGCCCGCGCGCTCGGCGCGGCGTTGCTCGTCGCGCTGAACAGCGATGCCTCCGCCAGGCGCCTGGGCAAGCCGGCAGAGCGGCCGATCAATGCGCTGGAAGATCGGCTTGCGCTCATCGCCGCACTATCGATGGTCGACGCGGTAACGTGGTTCGAGGACGACACGCCGGCGCAGCTGATCGCCGCGTGCCGGCCGGAGGTCCTGGCAAAGGGCGGCGATTGGCCGGCCGAGCGCATCGTCGGGGCGAAGGACGTTCTTGCGCGCGGCGGGCGCGTAGTGTCGATCCCGTTCGAGCACGAGCGCTCGACGACGGCGCTCCTGCAGCGCATCCGCGGCGCTAAAGCCTGAGCTGATAGCACACCGCGCCTGGCGTCGGCGCGGCGAGATACGGCGCAACTTCCTTGAAATCGAGCGAGCGGTACAGGGCGATCGCCGCGTCCATGCCGGGCAGGGTGTCGAGCACCACCCGGCTGCGGCCGGCCTGGCGCGCCGCGGCGATCGCTGCTGCGGCGAGCGCGCGGCCCAGACCGAGTCCGCGGTAAGCCGGGCGAACGTAGAGGCGCTTCATCTCGGCCGTGCCGGCATCGAGCGGCCGCAGAGCCACGCAGCCCGCACTGCCCGAGGCGTCGAGCGCGAGGAACAAGCGCCCCGCCGGCGGCGCGTACTCTCCGGGCAGCGTCGCCAGCTCGCGCTCGAGCCCGACGAAGCAGCACGGCGCGGCCACGGCGCGCGCATATTCGGCGAACAGCGCGCGCACCGCGGCGACTTGCGTTGCTTGCGTCGCGTGGACGATATTGGCCATATACTATTCTTTCATGCGCCTGCACCAGCTGAAAGTCGACTACGACGCCGAGCAGGACCGCCTGCTGATGCTGGTGGCGACCAGCGAGGGCGTGGAGTTGCGGCTCGCGCTGACGCGCCGGTTTGTCAAGCTCTTGTGGCCCCTGCTGGTCAAGCTGGCGGAGGAAGCGAGCCCCCGCATCCGCACGCAGGCCAATCCGGAAGCGCGCAAGGCGCTGCTCGGATTGGAGCACGAGCACGCGGTGTCGAAGGCGGACTTTTCGAAGCCTTACGACGCGGTGCCGAGCGCGACCCCGCTCGGCGAAGCGCCGCTGCTGCTCGCGCGCATTCAAACCGGCCACGACCGCAACGGACAGCCGGTCGTCGCCCTGCATCCCTCGGAGGGGCAGGGCGTGACGCTGACCTTCGATTCAGTGCTGCTGCACTCGGTATGCCGCCTGCTCCAGGCCGCGGTACGCAAAAGCGATTGGGACATGGAGCTGAAGCTACCGGGCGCCGAGCCTCAGGATAGCGCCGAGCGCCCGGCGCGCACCCTCAATTAGTTCGGCCTTCGACCAGCTCGGCCTGATCGCGCCGCTCACTGCGGCGGTCCGCGAGCTCGGCTACGAAAAGCCGACGCCGGTGCAGGAGCAGGCCATCCCCCTGGTGCTTGCCGGGCGCGATCTCATGGCCGGCGCGCAGACCGGCACCGGCAAGACCGCGGCATTCGCGCTGCCGATCCTGCAGCGCCTCGCGCCCCAGGCCAGCAGCTCGGCATCGCCGGCGCGCCACCCGGTGCGCGCGCTGGTTCTCACGCCGACGCGCGAGCTTGCCATCCAGGTCGCCGAGAGCTTCGCCGAATATGGCAAGAACCTCCCGCTGCGCAGCACGGTCGTCTACGGGGGCGTCGACATGAACGCGCAGATCGCGCAGCTGCGCAGAGGGGTCGAGGTGCTGGTGGCAACGCCGGGACGGCTCCTCGATCACGTGCAGAACAAGACGGTCATGCTGAACCAGGTATCGGTCCTGGTGCTGGACGAGGGCGATCGCATGCTGGACATGGGATTCCTGCCCGACATCAAGCGCATCATCGCCCTGCTGCCCGCGCAGCGGCAGAACCTGCTTTTCTCCGCCACCTTTCCCGACGAGATCCGCACCCTGGCGAAGACTCTGTTGCGCAATCCGGCCGAGCTTCAGATCGCGGCCCGCAATGCGGCGGCCGAGCTCGTCACTCACGTGCTGCACCCCGTGGCGCGGGAGAAAAAACGCGAGTTGCTCGCCTACCTCATCCAGACACGCGAGCTGCGCCAGGTCCTGGTGTTCACGGCGACCCGCATCGGCGCGAATCGCCTGGCCCACCAGTTGCGGCGCGACCATATCCATTGCGATGCCATCCATGGCGACAAATCGCAGGCCGAGAGGCTCGTCGCGCTCGAGGACTTCAAGGCGGGCAAGACCAATGTGCTGGTCGCGACCGACGTTGCATCGCGGGGACTGGACATCGAAGGCCTGCCGCAGGTCATCAACTTCGACGTACCGCATTATCCCGAGGACTACATACACCGCATCGGCCGGACCGGCCGCGCCGGGCTGACCGGCGAGGCGATCTCGCTGGTCGCGCCCGAGGATCTCGAGTCGCTCGCCGCCATCGAGAAGCTGATCAAGAAGCGGATCGAACGGGTGCTGATTCCAGGATTCCAGCCGAATGCCGGCACGGTGGCTGCGCTGATGGGCGGAGAACCGTCGCGGCCGCCGCGGCGCGACGCGAACCAGCGCGCGGTCGACCCGATTTTCTCCAAACCCTACGAGCCAGGCTTATCGCCACCGTCGGCGGCGCCGGCGCAGAAGCCCGAGCCGACGCATGGCAAGCGCAGGCAGCCCCAGGTCGCGGCGCTTCTGGGCGGACTCAAGCGCGCCTGAGCTCTATACGCAGCGGGCGCCGTCGACCTCGATGCAAACACCGCTCACAAAAGCGGCATCGTCGGACGCGAGGTAAAGGCAGGCATTGGCTACGTCCAGCGGCGTAGCGAAGCGCCCCAGCGGAATGCTCGACAGGAAGCGCTTCTTCGCTTCCTCCGTGAGCGCGCCGCCCGCGAACTCGGCAGAGAGCGCGGTGTGCGGGCTGAACACCGGATTGACGCAATTCACGCGGATGCGATCCGGGCCGAACTCGGCAGCCATCGATTTCGACATCAGGATCACCGCTCCCTTCGAGCTGTTGTAGACCGTCAGTCCGGGCCGTGGACGAATGCCCGCCGTCGAGGCGATGTTCACGAAGCCGCCGCCGCCGCGCCTGCGAAACACCGGCACCGCGTGCAGCGCCGACAGGTACACGCTTTTCACGTTCACCGCGTAGACCTTGTCGAACTCGCCTTCCGTGACCTCCAGGTAAGGCTTGTTGCGGTGCGTCCAGCCGGCGTTGTTGATCACGATCTCGAGGCTCGGACCGGCCGCCTGAACGAGCTTCGCCCAGTCGGCGCTTTTCGTGACGTCCGCGGCGACGAACTGCGCTCCGATCTCCCTGGCCACGCGCGCGCCCGCCTGCGCATCGATGTCGGCGATCAGCAGCTTCGCCCCTTCCAGCGCGAAGCGCGTGGCGATTCCCTCGCCGAAGCCGGAGCCGCCGCCGGTGACGATGGCCACCTTGTCCTTGAGCCGCATCTATCCTCCGGGCAGGTCCTTGAACGGGCTATGGTCGCATAGCTCGTCCACATAGCGCGTGACCCCCGCAGCTTCGCGCTCGAGGAAGCCCTCCACGGCGCGCGCGAATTTGGGATGCGCCAGCCAGTGCGCCGAAAACGCCTCGACCGGGAGCAGACCTCGGAACAGCTTGTGCTCGCCCTGCGCGCCGCCCTCGAATACCCGCAGGCCGCGCGCGATCGCGTACTCGATCGCCTGGTAATAGCAGCATTCGAAATGAAGCAGCGGCAGGTGCTCCGTCGCGCCCCAGTACCTGCCGTAAAGAGTCGTGCGGTCGGCGAGAAACAGCGCCGAGGCGATCGCCCGTCCGGCCCGCTCGGCGATCAGCATCGCCGCGTGGGGGGCGAGCGTTGCGCCCAGCCGCAGGAAAAAATCGAGGCTCAGATAGGGCGTCGAGCGGTGCGCCGCGTAGGTGCTGCGGTAGCAGCGGTTGAAGAATTCCCAGTGGCGCCGCTCGATCGCGCGCCCTTCGAGCCAGCGGCAGCTCACGCCGGCTGCGCGCAGCTTGCGCCGCTCCTGGCGGATGTTCTTGCGCCGGGCGTGCGACAAGCGCGCGAGAAAACCGTCGAAATCCGCGTAAGCGTCGTTGCGCCAGTGGAACTGCACCGTGCGACGCAGCAGCATGCCGTGCTGCTCGAGCAGGCGGGCCTCTTCGTCGCGAGGAAAAAGCACGTGCAGGGAGGAGCTGTGCTTGGCGATCTCCAGAGCCGCGCCGATGAGCACGCGCCGCTCCGCATCGGACCTGGCGAGCAGCCGCGAACCGCGCACCGGCGTGAACGGGACGGCGCACAGCAGCTTGGGGTAATAGTCGATTCCGTTGCGCTCGTGCGCGTCGGCCCAGGACCAATCGAAGACATACTCGCCGTACGAATGGGACTTCACGAAAAGGGGCATGGCGCCCACCATCGCCCCGGCGCGGCGCAACAGCAGGATCTGCGGCAGCCACCCGGTGCGGCGGCTCGCGCATCCGGTCTCGATCAGCGCCGACAGGAATTCATGGCGGATGAACGGCTGGTCCCCGGCGAGGGCATTCCATTCCGCCGGATCGATGCCGGCGAGCGAGTCGACGATCTTGACGCTTTCCACAGGTAATTCTACGGGTGCGTCCCGGCGCGATACAATGATCGCTTGCCGCGGAGGACAGGATGAAGAAGATCGAAGCCATCGTGAAACCGTTCAAGCTGGACGAGGTGCGCGAAGCTCTCTCGGAAGTGGGGGTCACCGGACTGACGGTCACCGAGGTGAAGGGATTCGGCCGGCAGAAAGGTCACACCGAGCTGTATCGCGGCGCCGAGTACGTGGTCGATTTCCTGCCCAAGGTGAAAATCGAGGTGGTGGTGCCCAACGGCCAGGTCGAGGACGCGATCGACGCGATCGTCAAGTCGGCGCGCACCGGCAAGATCGGCGACGGCAAGATCTTCGTCACCTCGGTCGAGCACGTGGTGCGCATCCGCACCGGCGAGACCAACGAAGCCGCGGTCTAGCGCGCGTTCCTGAGCAGGACCAGCAGCGCGCCGCTGCCGCCGTGGGCGGCGGGGGCCTGGCTGAAGGCCAGCAGTTCCTCCCGCAGAGGCAGCCATTTCCGCAGCATTGCCTTGAGCACCGGTTCGCGGTTATGCGAGCCCAAGCCCTTGCCGTGCACGATGCGCACGCAGCGCAGGCGCCGTGCCATGCAGCGGCGCAGGAAGTCGTTGACGCTGACGGCCGCTTCCAGGCGGTTCATGCCGTGCAGGTCGAGGTGGTCCTCGACGACCCAGTGGCCGCGGCGCAGCTTGCGCAGCACGTCGCGGGAGAGACCGTCGCGCAGAAAGGCGAGCTCCTCCCCGGATTCGATGGCGTCGTCGAGGGAAAGCGGGCCGCTCAGCGATTCGGCCAGCGCGGCGCGCTCGTCGAGCCGGGTCTGGCGCGGAAACGGCGCCGGGCGCGCGCGGCGCAGGAGCGCGCGCCGGCTGCGCGGGAGAGGTTCCACCCCTTGCAGCGCCCGGCGAAAATCCTCGTCTTCAGGCGGCGAGGCCATCGAGAAATTTCTCCGCGTCGAGAGCGGCCATGCAACCGCTGCCGGCGCTGGTCACGGCCTGGCGATAGACGTGATCCTGCACGTCTCCGGCAGCGAACACTCCCGGGACGCTGGTCGCGGTGGCAAGACCTTCCCGCCCGCCGCGGGTGACGATGTAGCCGCTTTCCATCTCGAGCTGCCCGGCGAAGAGCTCGGTATTCGGCGTATGCCCGATGGCGACAAACAAGCCTTTCGCGGCGATCTCGCGCCCGGCGCGGCTCTTGAGATTTCTGGCCTTCACGCCGGTCACGCCGCCCTGGTCGCCGAGCACTTCCTCGACGATGTTGTCGAGCAGCAGCGAGATCTTGCCCTCCGCGACGCGCTTCATCAGCTTGTCGACCATGATTTTCTCGGCGCGAAATTTTTCGCGGCGGTGGACCAGCACGACATGGCTGCACAGATGCGCCAGGTAGAGCGCCTCCTCGACCGCGGTATTGCCGCCGCCCACCACCACGACGTTCTGGCCCTTGTAGAAGAAGCCGTCGCAGGTCGCGCAGGCCGAAACGCCGCGACCCATGTACTTCTGCTCCGAGGGCAGCCCCAGGTACTTGGCGGAGGCGCCGGTGGCAATGACCAGCGCGTCGCTGGTATAGGTCGCCGCATCGCCCTGGAGCGAAAACGGCCGGCGACTCAGGTCCGCGCGCTGCACATGATCGAAGATCAGCTCGGTCTCGAAGCGCTTGGCGTGCTTCTCGAAGCGGGTCATCAGCTCCGGGCCCTGCACGCCGTCGGCGTCCGCCGGCCAGTTGTCGACGTCCGTCGTGGTCATCAGCTGGCCGCCCTGCGCGATGCCGGTAATGAGCACCGGCCGCAGGTTCGCCCGCGCGGCGTAAACCGCGGCGCTGTAGCCGGCCGGCCCCGAGCCGAGGATGAGGAGTCGGGCATGGCGCGTCGGCATTTCCGGAAGATTATCAAGAGAAAGGGTTTTTTACATGTTCTGACGTTCTGCTACCATGTTCGGATACGAAGGGAGGTTCGTTTCGGCCATGCCCACCCCGGTTTCGACGGCGGTCCTGAAGGCGGTGCCGCTGTTCGCCAGCGTTCCCGAAGACCAGTTGCGGATGCTCACGGTCGTGGTCACGCGCAAGAGCGTTTCCCGCTCTACCACCGTCATGGCGGGCGGCGACGCGACCGATTCCCTCTACATCGTGCTTTCGGGGCGGCTCAAGGTGATGATGAGCGACTCCGAGGGCAAGGAAGTGATCCTCGCCATCCTGGGTCCCGGCGAGTTCTTTGGCGAGATGGGCCTGATCGACGACAGCCCGCGCTCGGCGAGCGTGGTGGCGATGGAGTCCTGCGAGCTCCTGTCGGTCACCAAGCGCGACTTCAAGAAGTGCCTGGCCGAGAACTTCGAGATGTCGATGGCGGTCATGCGCGGCCTGGTGCGCCGGCTGCGCGAGGCGGACCGCAAGATCGGCAGCCTCGCGCTGCTGGACGTCTACGGCCGCGTTGCCCGGCTCCTGCTCGACATGTCGGAAACGGTCAACGGCGAGAAGGTGGTGACCAAGCGGCTTCCCAAGCAGGACATCGCCAAGATGATCGGTGCCTCCCGCGAAATGGTGAGCCGGGTGATGAAGGACCTGCAGATGGGCGGTTACATCGAGGTGCGCGGCTCGACCATCGTCCTGCGCGACACCATCATGCTGCCGGAGTAGCCAAGCGGGCGCTCAAACCTCAGGCGCACCCCTTCCCGCAAAGCTCGCGGGCTTGCTGCGCGAAGCCAAGTGGCTGATCCTGGTTGCCGTCGCCGGCTATCTGCTGCTGATCTTCGCCACTTTTCACCGCGGCGATCCGGGCTGGTCGCACAGCGCCACCGACGGCGTCGCGCGCAACGCGGGCGGGGTGGTCGGGGCATTGGTTTCGGATGTCGCGCTCTACCTCTTCGGGCTGTCGGCTTACTGGTGGGTCGCGCTCTGCGTGTACGTCATCGTCTGGGGCTACCGGCGTCTGGACGGAACGCGCCTCATCGACCGTCGTCCGCTCCTCCTCGCGCTGGCCGGATTTGCGGTTCTGCTGGTCTCCAGCGCGGCGCTTGAGCGGCTCCGGCTCCACAGCCTGCCGGTAGAGCTGCCGCTGGCGCCGGGCGGCTTGATCGGAAACGTTGTCGGCGCGCAGACCGGTGCCGCCTTCGGCTTCACCGGCGCCACGCTCGTGCTGCTGACGCTCGCCGCCATCGGCTTTAGCCTGTTCACCGGGATTTCCTGGATTGCGGTCGCCGAGGTCGTCGGCTCGGCGCTCGAAGCCGGTTATGCCTTCGCGGTACGTGCCTGGGACCGCCGGCGCGACCGCAAGCTGGGCGCGCGCGCGCGCGAGGAGCGCGACTTTGTCGTCGGCGCCGAGAAGAAGCGCGAGGACGAGCATCCACCCCTGCGCATCGAGCTGCCGCCCGCCGAGATCAAGCAATCCGAGCGGGTGCAGAAAGAGAAGCAGGCGCCTCTGTTCGAAGACCTTCCGGACACGCCTCTGCCGCCGCTGAAGCTGCTCGACGAGGCGAGGGCCGGCGGCGAGCAGGTGACGCCGGAAACGCTGGAGTTCACGTCGCGGCTGATCGAGAAAAAACTGTCGGATTTCGGCGTTGCGGTCAAGGTGATCGCCGCCTACCCCGGCCCGGTGATCACCCGCTACGAGGTCGAGCCGGCCGTCGGCGTCAAGGGCAGCCAGATCGTCAACCTGGTGAAGGACCTCGCCCGCGCCCTGTCGGTGGTCTCGATCCGCGTGGTCGAGACGATTCCCGGCAAGTCCTGCATGGGACTGGAGATTCCCAATCCGCACCGGCAGATGGTGCGCCTGTCCGAGATCCTGAGCTCCGAGGCCTATCACGCGCTGCACTCGCCGCTGGCGCTCGCGCTGGGCAAGGACATCGCGGGAAACCCGGTGGTGGCGGACCTCGCCCGCATGCCGCACCTCCTGGTGGCCGGCACTACCGGCTCGGGCAAATCGGTGGCGCTCAACGCGATGATTCTGTCGCTGCTCTACAAATCCGAGCTGCGCCACGTGCGCCTGATTCTGGTCGATCCGAAAATGCTCGAGCTTTCGGTCTATCAGCACATTCCACATCTTCTGACGCCGGTCGTCACGGACATGAAGCAGGCGGTCAACGCGCTCGGCTGGTGCGTCGCGGAGATGGACCGCCGCTACAAGCTGATGAACTGGCTGGGGGTACGCAATCTTTCGGGCTTCAACCACAAGGTGGCCGAGGCCGAGAAGCACGCGCGCAGGCTGGAAGATCCGTTGACGCTGGAATCCGGCAACCCGCAGCCGCTGCAGCACCTCCCCTATATCGTCGTGGTGATCGACGAGCTCGCCGACCTCATGATGGTGGTGGGCAAGAAGGTGGAGGAGCTGATCGCACGGCTGGCGCAGAAGGCACGCGCCGCCGGGGTCCACCTGGTGCTCGCCACGCAGCGGCCCTCGGTGGACGTGATCACCGGGCTCATCAAGGCCAACATCCCGACGCGCGTCGCGTTCCAGGTCTCCTCCAAGGTCGATTCGCGCACCATCCTGGACCAGTCCGGCGCCGAAGCGCTGCTCGGTGCCGGGGACATGCTGTATCTGCCTCCGGGAAGCGGCCTGCCGCAGCGCGTGCACGGCGCTTTCGTGGCGGACCACGAAGTGCACAAAGTGGTCTCGCACCTGCGAGCCCTCGCGGCGCCCGAATATCTGGCCGATGTCCTCGAACCGGCGGCGTGGGACGAGGCAGGCGCTGCAGGGGGCAACGGCGAGCCGACCGGCGAAAAGGACCCGCTCTACGATCAGGCGGTCGAAATCGTCCTGCGCACGCGCCGGCCTTCCATTTCTCTGGTGCAGCGTCACCTGCGCATCGGGTATAACCGCGCTGCGCGCCTGATCGAGGACATGGAGCGCTCGGGCATGGTTTCGCCGATGCAGTCCAACGGCAACCGCGAGGTGCTGGTTCCCGCCAAGGCGGAGTGACCCCGCGCGATGCGGTTCCTGCTTCTCCTCGCGCTCCTCGCGGCGTCCGGCGTTCAGGCGGCCGCCATCGAGCGCTTCAAGAGCTTCGTGCGCACGACGCAGTCGGCGCGCGCCGATTTCGAGCAGAAGGTCTACGACCGCGACCGCAAGCTCGTGCAGGAGGCGAAGGGAAGCTTCGCGCTCCTCAGGCCCGGCCGCTTCCGCTGGGTCTACGACAAGCCGGTGGATCAGCTGATCGTCGGCGACGGCGAACGGGTCTGGATCTACGATCGGGACCTCAAGCAGGCCACGGTGCGCAAGCTGTCGAAGGCTCTGGGCTCGACCCCGGCCGCCCTGCTCGCGGGCAGCAGCGACGTCGAGTCGGCGTTCGAGCTCAGCGACGCCGGCGAGCGCGACGGCCTCGAATGGCTCGAAGCGAAGCCGCGCGACCGCGAAGCTGGGTTCGAGCGCGTCCGCATGGGGCTGGGCAGCGGCGGGATCGAGGCGATGGAGCTGACCGACAACTTCGGTCAGACGACCTTGCTGCGTTTTTTCAACCTGGTGCGCAACCCGAAGGTCGACCCGGAGCAGTTCCGCTTCGTGCCGCCGAAGGGCGTCGACGTGTTGGGAGATCAGTGAACGATCTTTTCGGCAAGAAGGAGCCGCTTGCCCCGCTTGCCGAAGCCTTGCGCCCGCGCTCGATCGACGAACTCGTCGGCCAGCAGCATCTGCTCGGCCCGGGCAAGCCGCTGCGCCTGGCCTTCGAATCCGGCAAGCCGCATTCCATGATCCTCTGGGGTCCGCCGGGATCCGGCAAGACCACGATCGCGCGCCTCATGGCAACGGCTTTCAACGCCGAGTTCATTGCGATTTCGGCGGTGTTTTCCGGCGTGAAGGAGATCCGCGAAGCGGTGCAGGCAGCCGAGGCCGAGCTTGCGCGCGGCGGCCGACCCACCATCCTGTTCGTGGACGAGGTCCATCGCTTCAACAAGGCGCAGCAGGACGCGTTCCTGCCCTACGTGGAG